>Ga0255763_1002427_pt1 | contig 17803 bp, 10 predicted proteins | sample 041ome_2_FD_179963 | JGI IMG/M metagenome (GOLD analysis project Ga0255763, IMG submission 179963) | Coastal salt marsh microbial communities from the Groves Creek Marsh, Skidaway Island, Georgia - 041406US metaG (version 2) | ecosystem: Environmental > Aquatic > Marine > Intertidal zone > Salt...
CTCGCAACAACGACAACAACGACACACCAATTTTCTTCCAGAATTTAAGAAGATTATAAAGAGAAAGTGTCCTTCCTTCCGCGTCTCTCTCGTCTCTCTCGTCTCTCGTCTCTCGTCTCTCTCGCGCGCTTTGTTTTCCTCTCTCTCTCACGTCTCTCTTTTCGTAAAAAACCAAAAGGGGCGAACGCGAAGAAAAAAAAAAGTGAAAAAAAGCAAAAAGGGAAAAAAAAACAAATTTTGTTCGCTTTTTTTACCCCTTGTGTTTGCTCTCGTTCGTCACTTTTTTTCTTTCGAATCTGAGAGAGAGAAGAGAGAGGAACGAGCGGTCTCGGTTCTTTCCTTCTTCTTCTTCTCGCCGCAAAGCGTCTTCTTCTTCTTCTTCTTCTTCTTCTTCTTTCTTTTGGTTTTTACAGATAGAGAGAGAGAGAGAGAGAATATAAGAGAGGAGGAAATTTTGGGGAAAAAAAAAGATGTCGCTTTTTACATCCTCCTCCGAGCGATCGACGACGATGTTCCGAAGGTCGTCGTCGCGTTCGTCGAAAAACGGTGGTGGTAAAAGCGGAGCTTCTAAAGCGAAGAAGGTTTTTGCGACGAAGAGGAAGAAGAGAAGTAACGACGACGACGACGACAGCAATAACAACAACAGTTTTGTCCGCGTCGGTGTTGTTTGCGCCGCGAATCGTCGTTTGACCTCTTCGACGATGTCGGCGGGGCGCGACGAAGAAGGCTGTTTTCGACATCATCGTCGCTCTTCTTCTTCCTCTTCTTCTTTTTCTTCTCGTAAACCCGCCGTCTCGTTGAAAGCGATGGCCGACGAAAACGACGAAAACGACGACGGCAGCTTTTTTTCTTCTTCGAACGAGAGCAGCGACGGTGGGGAAGTCATCGATATTTCCGCGATTTCCGTCGGGGACTCGGCTGACGAGGCTGATGCGGACTCTTCTTCCGCCGCCGCTCGAAAGGAGGAAGAGGAGGAGAAACCGGTGGATGCGTTTTTGGACACGCCGCCGCCGGCGTTTTTTTCCTCGCCTCCGGAGAAGAAGGCGGTGTTACCGGACGAGTCGTCGTTCGGCGAAGGTGGGGACGGGAAGAGCGGCGGCGCCGGCGCGAGCGCGAGCGGCGCGGGGTCTGTGATTACGAGTTTAGTGACGACGAGGAAAGCGGCGAAGAAGTTTTTGTTTTCGTATCAAGAAGTCAAGAGGTTTCTCGGGACGTTTATGTTAGTCGCGGTTGGTGGGTTGGCGCTGCCAATTCCGGCGTATCGCGAGTTTGTGAACACGTCGACGAGTTTAGTGAGCGGGAAATTGTCGCAAGCGAATGACTTTGTGCAGCAACTCGTGCCGGAGTCGGAGAAGGCGATCGCGAGACACGCGGCGCACGAGGCGGAGGAGACGGGGATGCGAGATGCGCTCTTTTTGATGATTACGGCTATTTTTTCTGTATACGCGGTGTCGAAAGTGCCCGGTGGCTCTCCAGTGGTTGGATTTTTGCTCGGAGGGGCCTTGATTGGGCCGTACGCGACTGGGATTATCACGCACGTGTCGCAAGTGAAAGTACTGGCAGAATTTGGGGTTATTTTCTTGCTCTTTAACATCGGTTTGGAATTATCGTACGATCGTTTGGTGTCGATGGCGAAGTTTATTTTTGGGATGGGTGCGTTGCAAGTGATCATATCGACGCTGACGATTGCCTCGTTTGGCGTCGCTTTGGGTGGCTTAACGTTACCGGCGGCGTTATGCGTCGGGGTGGCGTTGGCGTTTTCGAGTACCGCGGTAGCGTTGCAAGTGTTGCAAGATTCCGGAGAATCGCAAACGAGACACGGTAGGGCGACCTTTTCGGTGCTGTTGTTTCAAGATTTGTCCGTGGTGATGGTGTTTATGCTCGTGCCGTTGTTAGCCGGTCCGGATGCGAGCAACGTCGGAGCAATCGCGTTGGCTTTGTGTAAAGCGGTGGCAAAGACAGTCGTGGCGGTTGTCGGTATTATCTTTGCCGGTCGAGCGGTTTTGAAACCCGTGTATAATCGAATCGCGAGTATTTCCGCGGAGATTATGTTGGCGTTGACTTTAACGTGCGCCTTAGGAACGGCTTTGTTGACGCAATCGCTCGGGTTGAGTATGGCACTCGGCGCGTTTTTGGCTGGTTTGCTCTTGGCGGAAACGGAGTTTCATTTACAAGTCGAAGCTGACATCGCACCCTTTCGCGGTTTGCTCTTGGGTTTATTCTTCATGACGGTCGGGATGACCATCGACCCGCGTTTGTTAGTTTCTTCGCTCGGGGAGATTCTCGCCATCGTAGTGTGCTTGGTGCTCGGGAAACTCGGGGTTATTTTCGCCATCGGCCCGATTTTCGGCGTCTCGCGTTTGAATTGCTTTCGAGCGGGATTGTACATTGCGCCGGGAGGTGAATTCGCGTTCGTCACATTCGCGGAAGCCATGCGGGTTGGTTTGTTGAACTCAACCTTAATCGCGAAAGTTTCCTTGGCGGTGTCGATTTCTATGGCAATTACGCCGTACCTCGCCATTTTAGGACAACGATTGGCCAAGTTGAAAAAAGCAGGCACGCCGCAAGCGACGACAATTGCCGCGCAAGTCGAAGGTCAAGTCGAAGAGTTGAGTGGACACGTCATCATTGGTGGTTACGCGCGTATGGGCCAAATCATCGGCGACGTATTAACGGAAGCTAACGTACCTTTTGTTGCTTTAGATACGAACGCGGAGAACGTGAGAATCGGAAGGAAGAGCTCCAAGACTGTGTTTTTCGGTGACGTTTCTTCAAAGACAGTTTTAGATGCCGTGCGCGCGGATACGGCGTCGGCAGTGGTTTTGACGACCACGAACGAATTTGCCGTCGCGACTTTACGCAGAGAGTATCCGCACGTAGACGTGTACGTTCGCGCGAAGGACGTACAATCGGGATTGAAACTCGAAAAAGCGGGCGTAAAGGTGGTGGTTGACGAAACGTTAGGACCGGCGCTTTTGCTCGCCGAGCGAGTCATGCTTAAGAAAGCGACGCTGAGTAGACAAGAGGTGAAGGAGAAGTTGGCGAGATATCGAAAGAAGCACGGTTGGCAAACGATGAGTTACGAGGAGTTCGAGGAGCAAATTTTGAGCATTCAAAGTCCGGTTCCGCCGCCGCCAAGTGTTTAGACAACGAAGAGAATTATAATATATATAATATCAAATACACGAATTGTTAAATGTGTCTTCGACCGACGCTCGAGCTGAAAAGCGGAGTGCCTTTATTGTTTTTCTTCTTTTTCCCGGTAGTCTCGGCGTTACTTTTTGAAAGCGCGGCGTCGATGTCTATGTGCTCCGTGTGCGCGGGTTGCGCCCAACTCGGAGGTTTTGACGCCGAAACTGTAATCGGTCTACCGAGCGAGGGAAACGCCGAAGTCGAAGACGCGTCTGGCGCGAGCGAAGGCATGTCGTGGAAGCGTGCACCAAAGCCAAATTTAGCCACGTTGGCAAAATTCTGCTGTCGTTGCTGATTTTGAGAAGACGAAAGCATGGCATCACTTTCCTCCACGATCGTCTCCTCGTCGTTATCTTCATTTTGTTCGCGTCCGAGCTTTGGCATTCGGTGTAAAATATCCCTCGCGAAAATCATCTCCTTCTCTAACCTTTCTCTTTCGAGTTTGCGCTCTTTGTCTCTCTCTTTCTTGTCTTCTTTTTGTCTCTTTGCTTTGTCTATTTTTCTTTGCGCGGCTCTTTTAATGATTTGATCACACTTACTCAGCGTCTCTCGATCGCAAATCTCCCGCAAATCTCCCTCGCAAACCAGAAGTTCGGTCGTTTTTGAGTAATGGCGCCATTGCGGATTTCGATTTCGAATCGTGTCGTCCACGATCATCTTTTCAATCTCGAGTAAATTGACTTTAATTTTCCTCGGAATTCGCGAGAAATCGTCGCCGTGGGCGCTCAGTATCGCCTTCATGCACACCGGGTGCAAGACAACTTTCTCCGACACCGATGATTGATAAAAGTAATATTTCTTGGACGCGTCGTTGCTCGTCATGGTACCTTTGTCTCCGTGATCATCACCAACTTCTTCTTCAACATCAGAATCTGACATATTATGAACACAGGCTAAAGCGGGTTCGGAAGGTTCCTCCCTCTTCGTCGGTTTGGTCGCCCAATTCATCTTTCCCGCGAGCGGAGAAGGATCGTTATTTTTCATCATCGAAGGCCACGAAGCTTCTATTTTCATGGCCTTTTCCGCCGTCTCCATCGCCACGCGCGTCTTTTCGATCGCGTTGCACAAGACAAAAGGAGTGCTAGACCTACCGTTGCTATTGCTGCTACATTTTTCGTGGAACATGTTGAACCTTTTTTTCACGCTCTCGGCGGCGATGAAACAGTGCAAAGTCGCGTCTCTATCCAACTGTTTCGCATTTTCAGCCGCTTCTCGTTCTAACTCTACCACCTCTTTCTCGGATAAAACTTTAACTTCATCGATCGATATCGTCGTATATTTGCTGTAACGGTCGCATGCGAACGAATCCTCTGCTTTCGCTTTCGGCCACAAATTGCTCGCGCCCCCATTTCTATATTTACCTAATGAACACCTTCGAGTCGCGAGCGAATCCCTATCTCTCTCGAACAACACAAACGTCAGCCGATCGCCAACTTTGAAATCATCCATCGTCGAACCCGAGCTATTACTACTCTCATAACCTCTACCACCGTTCGTTTTCAAAACGCAACTCCTTAAATCGGAATCCACGAACGGCACAACCAAACACACCGGACATACAGACGACTGATTAAACTCTCGATTTCTCGCTATCAGCTCTTGCGCGCACGCGTGACACGCGACGTGCCCGCACGCGTTCACCACCGGCGACTTTGGCGGATCTTCCAAACAAATCGGGCACCGAATTCGACCTTTATCCCCGACGTTTGCGCCTTTGTTCGGGATTTCTAAGCGAATGATATCTTCCAAAGGCAGCGTTTTATCCGCGTTCGTCAAACACTCCTTCAAGGCTTCGCTTTGCGAGAGGACGAGAAACTTGCAGTTCGCGCTCAAGAACGTGTTGGAGGAGAACTTTTCTCGTCGTCGAGGACCGTTACTGGTGGTGGCTGGAGTCGCTTTACGTCGCTGTTGCGTCGGGGCGGCGCCGTTTTTCTTCTTCTTGATGGTGTTGTTGTCGTTGTTGGTGGTATTATCATTAGCGCTCGGTTTCTTCGTCTTTATCGTCGTCTGTTTTGGATGCGCTGAAGAGGACGACGGAACAGGTTGAGAAGAAGAAGAAGAAGAAGAAGGAATCGTCGTCGGGACGAAACTCCGCGCGTTCGCGGATAAGAACGACCGTTCTTTCTTCTCGTTCGTCTCGTCCTCGACGACGACGCTCATTTTCTTCTTCCTGTCGTCGTTCGTGGGTGCCTCTCAAGAGTAACGAACGAACGCTTTTTCCAGATTTTGAAGAAGAAAAACGGCCCATCGCACGTGACAAAAAGAAGAAGAAAAACCCCTCCCTTGTTTACCTCCTGCGAGTAACAACAAATGATGGGGAAGAAACTCTCCGGCGCGGCGGAGAAGAAGAAGAAAAAGGTGAAGGACGAGGCTATTGCAGAGGCTGAGGCAGATTTGGAGCGTTTGAAGCTTGGTCCGACAAAGTTGTGGACGGGGTTGGTGACGCATCACAGGGATATTTTTGTATCGCATGTGCTTTCGAAATTGACCGAGACAGATCGGATTTTGTTTTCGAAGGCGAATACTGAAGGTGAGAATGTACTCGAGTACGCGGGTGTAAAGGTATCGCAATTATTTTTTTCTATTTTCGAGTGCACATCCGTTTCGACGTTAGAATGGGCGTGGATTAATATCAACTGGGGACAGGAACTTGACGATGGAACCGTGGCAGATCAAGCCTGGTTTTGCTCTCAAGTTGCTCGAACGAATAAACTCGAGTTGCTCAAGTGGGTCAGAGAAGTGAAAAAGTGCGAGTGGGATGAATGTACGATTGACTTGGCAGCACTCATAGGTAATCTCGAGATGTTGAAGTACTGCTTTGCTAACGGTTGTGCGTATGATGAAACGACGGCATGTCGTGTCGCTGCTGGAGAAGGGCACATCGACTGCCTTCGCTTTCTTTTCGCCAAGGTGAAACCTTCGCGAGAAACGGAAAAGGTAACGGGAAGAATAGCTGCAGATTATGGTCAATTAGACATCTTGAAATACTTCGTTGAAGAAAGAAAGGTATCTGATGATGAAAAGGCCGAATGCGTGTTACGCTCTGTATTCAAAGGTCATCTTGATTGCGTCAAATACGTAGTCGAAGAGGCGAAAGCACCTCTTGACTACTGGCAATACATCGCTCACGCGCGATATTTCGAGCAACCCGAGTGCTTATACTACTTGCGGGAAAAAGGGTGCCCGGAACCAACGGATGCAGAGTACACTGAAGGAGCGGACATTTTGACATCATTGGCAGAATCAGGAGAAGACCGCTCGTGAGTACTCGCACATACCAGAAGAAGTGCGCTTGCGACACGTACTCGTACGTACGAGTAGACCAAAAAAAATTTGCGACAAGGTTTTTTTTCGCCTAAAAAATTTCGGGCCCCAAAAACAAGAAGAGAACAAAAACAACTCGCGCACAGAAGATGATGCGGGATTGCAGTCGGTTTCAAGCAAAGATAAGTGTCCTTTGTGATGCATGTTGCGCGCGATTCGCAACCCCTATTTTTTGTTGTCTTTGTTCTCGTATTTTGTCCCACAAAATTTTTTTAGGCAAAAGTGTATTTTGTCGCAAAAAATTTGAAAAAGAGAAGAGACACATCCGGGGAAAATATATCCCTTCTCTCCACAAACACCGCGCGCGAAAAAACATCGCAAAAGCTCGCAGTGGTAACGACGCATCTAAAAACCCCCCACGAAGAGCACGCGCGCACCACCTTTTCGCGATCCTATTTTTCTTCTTCTCTCTCTCTCTCTTTTCGGTCGAGCTAAAAGAGGATAGAGAGAAGATTTTGATATATATTCGAACACCCATTTTTGTTCTCTAACGACTTGGCTGATCAAAAATCCAAAACTCTCTCTCTCTGAACTTTGAGTTTCGCGAGCACCAGAGAGCAGCGCGAGGAAAAAGAGAGGGACGTGTTCGATATACCGCGCGATTATTAATAAACGATGGGTTTCGTACCGGTCAAAGCGCCTCGGTGCGCGTCGTGCGACCAACCGGTGTACGTCGCGGAACAAATCGTCCACGACCAAAAGCCGTACCATAAAAAATGTTTCAAGTGCGGACAGTGCAAGTGCCAGCTGACCGCGCTGAACTTTGCCGCGTTCGATTCGAAGTTGTTTTGTAAGACGCACTTTAAGGAGTTGTTGGCGAACGCCGGGGGGAAGTACGACGTGGCGTTTCATTCGTCTTCGAGCGACGATGGGGAGAAAGGCGAGGACGGGGAGACGCCTTCTTCGAAAAAAGGAGGAGGCAAAGGGTCAGGTAAGGCGGGCGCGAAAGAGGAGGATTTGAAGAAGAAGTCTTCTTCCGTGAAAACGATGGCAAACAAAACGAACGCGGCGTCAGCGGCTTCTTCCGAGAAGGATACGAGTAAAGATGGGTGCGTGTGTTGCGAGAGGACGGTGTACGCCGCGGAGGCGGTGAACGTCGTCGTCGGGAACAAGAAAGTGCACAAGCGGTGTTTTAAATGTTCCGAGTGCTTGGTGACGCTGTCACTGAACACGTTCGTGTTCGATAAGGAGACGGCAAAGTTGTATTGCAAGACGCACACGCCGAAGATGAAAGCGCACGTCGGGTTGGACGGCGTGTACGGGTTACAAAAAGCAGAGACAAAGGTGTCGCATTTAGGCGGGAGACAAGTGATGCCGAAGGTGGAGCAGGCGCCGAAAGTGACGATTGATGCGATTATTGGGCACGCGCAGCCTGATTTGAGAAGCTTTTCGGTCGGAAGAAACGTCATGCCCGGAAATGAACCGAAGTTGGTGAGCATGAGAAATAGTAATAATAAGGAAAACAAGGTGGAAAAGAAACCGGAACCGGTCGATTACACGTCGCCGAGCGCGACGCCTTCGAGCACGAAAAAAGCGGAGATGGAGAAGAAAGTGTTCACGTTAGAGACGCCACCATTGACGACGTCGGCGGAAAAGAAGAAGAAAGCTGAACAGCAGGAGCAAGAGCAACAAAAAAGCGCTGCTTTGGAGGAGAAAAAGCAACAACAGGAGGCGCAGAAACAAACGGAGAAGACTTCGCACGAAATGACGATAAAGAAATCGAGGTCCGGGTCTCGATCTCCGAGCGATTCGTTGACATCGGCTGGATCCGAAGAGATTGCAAAGAAGCAGTTGATTGAAGCGCTTTCTAGCGTCTCCATTAAAGAGGATTCGACCAAAGTGGTTGACGCGTCCTCAATCCCGCTCGCGAAGACGCCCAATAATGCATCCAAAAAGAACGAAGAAAAAGAAGTAGCAGCAGCGGGAACAGGTACACCGAGAACACCGGCCGAAGGTGCAGACAACAAGGGAGGAGATCCGTACGCCGGCATGACGAAATCGCAAATCAAGAGAGCAAAAGAGCGCGAAAGGATGCGCGCGAAAGAGCAGCTGAAATACGAAAAAGATCTCGAGAAGAAGGCGAGAGAACTCGAGATACGCAAGAAACAGCAAGAAGCAGCTTTAGCCTCCGCGTCGGCATCGAGTTTATCTTCGTCGATTCCGAGAGGTGATCCAGCAACTGAACCCGTGAAGGTGCAAGAAATAATCGAACAGATTGAACCGCCGCCGCCGCCGGCACCTGAACCGAGTAACTTTTACCTCATTAAACCTCCGGGCTCAAAAACGTCTCGGGATTCCGGAGAGTTGCAATCAAAAGGATTCGAATTAGACGAAGAAGGGAAACTCGTTCAATCGGCATCATTTTCTGGATCCGAGTCCAAGGAGAAGCCAATCAAGAAGAAGAAAGAGAAGAAATCGCCGGGGGAGAAGTTTTTACCGGCAAAGTCAGAAGTGAACATGAGTGAAGAAGGTTCAAAGATGTTTAAAACGCCGCCGAAAGTACCAGTGAGCATCGTCCCACCCGAGGCGACGAAAGATGGAAAGCTCATCAGTCCGAAGGGGGAGAACAAAGTTTCTCCACGAAGATCCATCGGCCACATCGCGCCGGAGCCAATTTCATCACCAACTGTAACTCCTCCGTCCCCAGAAGTCATTTCTAACTCCCCAGGTAGTAACGCGAAGAAAGACGAAAAGAAGCTTAAGTTAAAGCCGGGGGAAGCGGCCGCCCAGGAGGAAAAGCCAAAGCTCCAAAACACGCAAGTGTATTCGTTCAAGCAGCTTCAAGCGTCTGGATTCGCATTTGACGACGAAAACGACATCGAAGAATCCGAGAACGACACAGACTCTTACGTGTCCGAGAGTGATAAAACTCCACGAATGGCGCAGGTCCGCGAAGGACAACCGACGACACCGTCGACGTTGAACATTACTTCTTCAACTCCGTTTACAAACTGATTGGATTTTTGAGTCAGCGAGAGTTGCACGACGCCGTCGGTTTCGCTATACATAAGAAATAGTCTGTCTGTGCTCGCGTGTACATGTGTTTGCTAAGTAGTTTTATTGTTATTTACCACTCATTATCGTTATTCTTATTACTTACTGTATATTATTCGTATCGATATATTAATATTACGTATTTATGCTGTAGTGTAATAGCATCTAAGGTATGTAAAAGTATGAATGAAGAAGAAGACGTCTCATTCGTTTTTTTTCCTCTCACTCTCATCTCTCTCTCTCTCTTGTCTCTCTTTCTTTTTCTCTACATTTCTTTTAATTCCCATCTCTCACCGGGTCAAAAAACGGATGTTTTTGCGCCTCTTTCGCGGTAATTCTCTCTTGATGATCGTATCGCAACAATTTATCCAAGAAATCGATCGCCTCTGGCGTCACCAGATGTTGATTGTCCGCGTTGACAAACTTACTCCACGGCTTCCTGGAGTGCCTTCCGACCAAAGCCTCCAAGTGCGGATCCAACTCGATCCTGTACTTGTTCAAATACGCGTGTAACTCTTGCGTCCCCAAAACCTTTGCGATTCTGACCAACTGATCGTAATTGTCGTGTCCGTTAAAGAACGGTTCTTTGCGGAAAATCATCCCGGCGAACACGCACCCCAACGACCACAAATCCAAAGCGTAGTCGTAATCTTGCAAATCCACCAACAATTCCGGCCCTTTAAAATAACGACTCGCCACTCTCACGTTATATTCCTTACCCGCGTGATAAAACTCCGCCAACCCCCAATCTATCAACCTTAACTGTCTCTTCTCGTGGTCAATCATGATGTTATGAGGTTTCACGTCTCTGTGCATGATCCCTTGCGAGTGCGAAAAATCCAACGCCTTCAAAAGTTCCATCAAATAGAAACGAATGTCGTAATCCGTCAAGTTTGGATATAAAACCTTAAAATCCGTGTTGTTCACGTACTCAAAGATCAAACTCGGCGTCTTCGACTGCGGTTCTCTCACCACGTCCAGAAGCGATATGATGTTGACGCCGCCGGCCAAGTTTTGCAAGATTTTTATCTCCCTCTTGATCTTCTTCTTCTTCACCGGTTTCAAAATCTTAATGATGCACTTCTGATCGACCGATTGCGCTCGAACGCCTTCAAACACCTCCGAGTACTTCCCTCGTCCGACTTTCCTCACCACCTCGTAATCGTCCTGCTCTCCCCAGGACACCTGCAAGTTTTCGTAGTCCCAATACTCTTTCGGCTTTTTGTCGTTGACGTCTTGATAGACGGCGGATTTGGAGACGACGTTATCGCGGCGAATCGCTTTTCCAATTCTCTGCGACATGTGCTCTTAATAATAACTCTCTCTCCGTGTGTGATTCTACTTCTATCTACTACGCTTTACTCTCTCTCTCTGTCTCTTACTCTCTCTCTCTCTTTTGATACAACAACAACAAATAAAACAACCCGCGCGCTCGCTCTCTCTCTGAAAATTCAGCCGCTTTTCTCTCTCTCTCTAACTAGAAAATTTTTATATAATTAACCAAAAAAAATTCTCTCTCTTTCTCTCTCTCTCTCTTTCTCTCTCTCTCTCGTTCTAAACCGCGCTCGAGAAGAAGAAGTAGTAGTAGTAGCAGTAGCAGCAGCAGCAGCAGCACGAGCTCGTAACAAAAATCGAGTCGACGAGAAGAAGACACAAACACTGAAGAATGAATGAATGAATCGGAGAGAGAGAGAAAGAGAGATCTCTCGCCTTCTTTTTTCTTTTTTTTGATTTTTTTTCTCTGTTTTTTGACCAAAAAAAGTCGAAACTTCTCTCATTTCTTCTTTTCTTTCGCTCGTGCAACAACTTTCTCTTTCGAATTTAAACGAAGAAAAACTTTTGCACGAACGACGCTCGATTGGAGGGAGAGAGAGAGAGCGCGCGCGGGGCAGCAGACGACGAAGAAGAAGAGGTTCTTTGCGAGAGAGAACTTTTTTTTTGTGTGTGAGAGAGAGAGAACTCTTCTCTTTGGTTGATGTTAACGCACGCATAAAGTGAACAAGAATGACGACGAGCAGAAATGGAAACGAGTTTGTGTCGGTGTCTTCACCGCAGCAGCAGCAACAACATCAACGACACGGAAACGGAGAAGGAGGAGGAGAGATTGTTAAGTTTAAAATCATGCGGTCGCGACGACCGAAAGTAGCGCTCGGTTCGCCGCTGTTCTTTTGTTCTTCTTCTTCTTCTGAAAAGGATGACGACTTGTGTTTTTTGCAACTCCGGGAAGAGTTTGGTTCGGTCGCGCTCGGCGAAACCGTGCGGTTGCTCGTTTGCGCGCAGAACGAGAGGAGGATGTCGTCGTCGTCGTCGTCGTCGTCGTCGTCGTCGTCGTCGCGGATGGCGACGAAAATGCGGATTAGGATAGAAGTTTTGGTGAACGCGGCGCAAGCGCAAGTCGCGAGAGGGAAACAGGCAAGTTTTGTGCTCTTGGACGAGACGGCGAGGAGCGCGGACGGAGGAGGAGAAGGAGGAGGGGTGGTGTTGAAGCCGTCGGAGTCGCACGACGTGGAGGTGCAATTCGACGCGAAGCAGCTCGGGCAGCACACGCTGAGGTGCACGGCGGAGTACGTGGACGCGCCGTACGACGAACGGTCGGCGACGACGATTATGAACGTAGCTGGGGAGAATACCGTGTACGACGTAGGCGTGAGGAAGACGACGGTGAATTATTTCTCGTTCAACGTGACGAATCCGTTGCACGTGAGAACGAAGACGCGACGGGTGTTTAGTAGTAGTAGTAGTAGTGGTAGCAGTAATAGTACTAGTGAGAGTAGAAATAGCGGCAGCAAAGAGAAGGTGTTCTTAGAGGCGACGATTGAAAACGTGGACAAAACAGCCGCGAGATTGATCACGAAAGTGCATCTGATCGTGGACGAGAAACGGCACAAGTCGACGCCAATGTTCCCGGAGATTTCAGATGAAGAAACGTTGTTTGACGTCGGTAACAACAAGAATCAAATATATTTACAGAAAGGCGGTGGAGCCGCGCATTTTCTGTTCGAGTTGGAAGAGACGGACGAGTGGCGAACGTCGTCGTTAACGACGAACTCTGCGCCGACATCAGCGAGCGGTAAGGACGAGCTCGGTACGCTCGAAATCTGTTGGCTCGGGAGTACGGGCGAACCTGGGAGACTTCAGACGCAACCAATTTTAGCGCCGAAACCGAGCGATACGACGCCGCCGCAAATTATGCGAGGTGGGAATGAATACGGTCGGCCGATATTAAAAACCACGATGGAGATTTTGAACAACGAAGGAGACGAGAACGTAGCAAAGAATATCGTCGCGGCGATTGACCGCGCGGTGCCTGAAAAAATTACCGCGGTTACGGCAGAGAGACCGTTTCTCGTTTGCGTCAAAGTATCCAATCTTTCACAAACGGCAGATTCTGGCCCGGTAGAACTCCGAATAGAGGACGACGCGACTAGCGACACCGTCAACGCGTTGCTCTCCCATTCGGGCACCATCCGAGTTAACGGCGAGTCTGTGAAAACTTTGCAAGACATCCCGAAGAACAACGGTTTCCGCGAGGTCCTCTTTGAAATGGTCGCGCTCGCGCCTGGAGTAAAGAAGCTTCCTCAAATCACCGTCCGCGAATTGAGCGGACGCATTGTGCTCTCTCCATCCGCTCGAGAAGTTTATGTTTTAGCGCCTTGACGATTGAAAGAAGAAAAATATGTTCTAAAAGTATGCGCGCGAAATGATTCATTTGCAAAATGTCCTTTAAAAGTTTCGTGTGACACTGTCTCTCTCTTGGGGAAAACAAAAGAAGAGAAAAAAAAAAAGCAAACCTCCTCCCTCAAAAACAAGCGACGGCGCGACTCCCCGCGACTCCTTTGCGCTCTCTCTCTCTCTCTCTCTGTGTGTGTGTGTGTGTGTGTCTCCGAGAACTTTCTCGACGAACGCTTCGTGAGTGCGCGCGCGCGTATTTCTTTACCGTACCTTTCTCTTTCAGTTTGTTTTATGTTCAATTCCTTAACGCAACACCAACACCGCTTTAACTCGTTAAAACCAACTTCATTTCAACGCGGAGGGGCTTTGAGGAAGACGAAGGGACGAACGCGTGCGACCAGCGTAACTGTTGCGACGATGTCTTCGTCGGCGAGAATCACGAGAACTCGATCCGCGCAGTTAGCGTCGGACGTTTTAGGAGCTGGGGAATTAGACACGATTCGAGCGTTGAGTCCAACGAGAAGAGGAGGAGGGAAAATGGCGAGAAAGACGAGAACGAAGAGCAGCGCTAAAGAAGACGAAGCGGCGAGGTATGGGCTGACAAATTCGGCGTCTGGGTTGACGATTCCGACGATGCTGACGCTCGCTCGCGTTGCCGCTATTCCAGCGTTTGCGTTCATGTATTATCAGACGACGGCGTGGTCGGCGCCGGGATGTTGTTTCGTGTTCGTCTTGGCGGCGATTACGGATTGGTTGGACGGGTATTTAGCGAGGAAGTGGAACCAGTCCTCTGCTTTTGGTGCTTTCTTAGATCCCGTGGCGGATAAGTTGATGGTCGCGTGCGCTCTGGTTTTGTTGTGCTCGTTAGCGCCGAAAGGCGTGTCGCATCCGTACTTGGTCGCGGTGCCGAGTTCAATCATCATCGGGAGAGAGATTACGATGTCGGCGTTGAGAGAGTGGGCGAGCGCGAAAGGTGGAGATGCGCACAAGGCGGTAAAGGTGAACAACCTCGGGAAATGGAAGACGGCGACGCAGATGGTTGCGATTTCTGTTTTGTTGCTCGTGAGAGACGGGGTGCCGAAGGCGATTGAAAGCTTCCTTCCGAGTATGTTGGCGAGCGAGTTGACAAACGCAGGCGTGGTGACTTTATGGATCAGCGCGGCGTTGGCTGCGCTGAGCTTGTACGTATACATGGCGCCAGTTTTGAAGTACATGTTGGAGTAAATTAATTTTAATACAAAAGTTCTACACAACGATCAATCTATGAAACCTAATTCATCTACTTCTAAACTTTTTCTAAACGCTTCTTACGAATTTTCCATCTTTGCGTTGATAATCTTAAAGATTTCTTCGCCGTTCACTTTGTCTCGTAAACTACCGCCGCGAGCGAGCCGGTCCGGATGAAACTTCAGCATAGCTTTGCGATAGGCTTTTCGCAACTCGTTCGTGCTTTTCTTGTCTTTCACCTCGACGCCGAAAACTTCGAGCGTTTCGCCCAACGATAGGTTTTTCACGACTTTGTCCCACTTTTTGTGAAACTTATGCCTGAATTTCAACTCGATCTCGCGAACTTGCTCCTTCTCTTCTTCGGCTTCTTGAACCTCGAGAATGCGTTCGGCTTGGCGACGGATGAGAATTCGCTTTTTTTCAGCCGCTTCTTCTTTTGGCGTCAACGTCGGTTTCCCCGCAGGCGAGGCGGTACTCGTTCTCATCTTCACTTCAGACAGGTCCAAAAGACTCGCCGAGGAGGAAGATGGCGACGACATTTCGTTGAAAAGATCATTTTCGTAGCTCCTATTGAAGTTTGAAGATGGAGGAGGCACTTTCTTCTTCCTCGAATCGTCTCCCTCGTTCGATGAGGACGGATGAGAGAAGAAGTCAAAATTGATGTTCTCTGAAGCCGAGGACGCCTCGAAAAACTCTTTCTCCACGGACGAGAGCGGTTTCTTACCACCGCCACTAGGTGACGTCATTTTCCCTACGTTTCGGAGTAGATCGATTTGTCGCACGTCCAAATCGTTCCCGAGCGACGCGAAGAACGCGTCGTCGTCGCTTTCCGATGGTTGCCTCGACGTTCCGCCGTTATCGCTGCTGCCACTATTTTTTACGACGAAGATTTTCGCGCAATCCTCGTCGCCGTCGCAATACACGCCGCCCCGTAAAAGACGACACGGAACGTCCGCACACGACGCTAACGCTTTGAAAAGAATCGCTCTTTGCTTTTCCGCGCCGAAACTTAAATGTCCGATGTGAACGACGCAGCTAGCGTTTATTTTTTTCAATTTCATTTCGTCCCGCGTCGCCGTCGCGCGGATAGAAAACGCTTTCGTTTCGGTCTCGCACGCGCCTCCTAACCGATTCGAGACGAGCATCGCGAGAGCCTTTGCTCTCGCGAATACGTCCAAAGGGTCTTCTGTGCGTATTTTCCTCGCGAGTTCGTCCAAAGAATTTAGGATATCGTCCGATTTCCTATCGACTACGTAAGCAATGGCGTGCTCCTCGTTCGGGATTGACGACTCCGCGCTTGTTCCTTTCTTCCTCAGCGATAGTAAATCCTCCAAGTCTGGTAGCGGCGCGTCTTCGCCTCCGAAAAGTAGCGACGTTGAGTTACTTTCGTCTCTCCATAAATCGTAAAATCCATCCGCAGTTTCATCCAACACGTCAAATTCGGATAAACAACGCGTCAAGTGAAATCGAGCCGCGAATTTTCGACCGAGGGTTCTCCCCAAAGCCGCCGCGCCCATCTTATTCACGTTCGCCGCGTTCAGACGAGAATTAATGTCGAGGTCAGAAATGAGCCGTTGTATCGAGTTCAGTTTCTCCCCATTCACCGCCGCTTTTGATATTTCGCTCGCTATTTTCATGAGTTTCTCTTCCTCTTCGTCGTTCTCCGCGTTCGCTTCCCTCGCTCTCCCGCCGTGACTACTAGCACTACTCGCCGCCGCCGCCGCCGCCGCCGCCGTCGCGGCGTCCCACGCCCTCCGACTCTCCTCCATCGCTCTCCTCGTCTCCTCTTCAAACCGCCGCTCCTCTTCTTCTCCACCACCACTACTAGCACCTCCTCCTCCGTACGCTCTCGCCGCGCCGCCGCCTGCTACTTCTTCTTCTTCTTCTTCTCCCCGTCTCCTCGCCGCTTCCTTCTCGTTCTCCCTCCGCTTCCGAATCCACCTTCGATGTCGCCGCGTCCGCGTCGGCACCGGTTCACCACCGTGCGTAAAGAAATCTCCAACTTCCGGCACGCGACCGTTGATTCGAATCCCCGCGCGCGCCGCCGCTTCCAGAATCTCTCGTTCGTCTTCGATCGATACCGTCGTCGTTCGTCTTCGATGTTCGTACAGCGGCGGCCTTCTTCCTCCTTCTCGAGGCACTTCATCATCATCTTCAACATCATCTAAACTCTCGTCGTTCGCGAATCGGTTCCGAAAGGCGTCGTTAGCGCTGTTCCTGCTAGTATTACCACCAGTATTAGCAGAGGATGAAGGCGTTCGCTTCTTGAATAACCCTAGGAGAAGAAGAAGAAGTGCGTCAGAGAAAAGATATCAAATATCGCGCGCATTTCCCCTATAAAAGAATCGCGCTTTTCCTCCCGCTTGCGAAAGAGACATCTAGACGCGCAGACAGACAGAGAGCGAACAACGACGTCGTTACGAAAAAAGAGGGATTAACGAAAGATGATAAACCTCTGAAGGCGTCCATTGTTATTATTCACCGTTAGAGAGACACCCAGAGAGAGAGAAACTCCTCGCGCGGTGAAAGTCTGTAAAAAAGTGGGGACACAAAGCCGTTACAAATTTTAACGCGCGCGTATCTAATCGAATCAATTTGAAATACACGCGACGATATAAACACATGTCGCACGGTACCTTCGACACCGCCCCTCCGGTGTCTTCCTTCTCCTCTCTTTTTGGCGACGACGCGTCCGTCCGCGAGCGACACCAATCCCAATCCTCGTTTCGAGACATCGATGTCATGTCGACTCTGGACGAATCGATATCGAAAACGTTCAAACGAGACGTCGATCGGATCGTTTCGAACGTGAAAAACGTCCTGGACGCGAAGAGAGTATTTTTAGGAAGAAGAAGGAATAGTGGTGGCGGCGAGGAAGACGCGCAGTTGCGGCAACAACAGCCGCTGCGCGATTGGGATTTGTACGGTCCTCTGATTTTCGTTTTGCTCTTTGGCGTGTGTTTGTCCTCTTCTTCTTCGGGAGGCGGAGGAGCGCAAAAGTCGGACGCGGGGACGATATTCTCGGTCGTGTTTGCAACCGTCGCGTTCGGCGGCGTCGCGTTGACGCTGAACGTGAAATTTTTGGGCGGGAAGATTATATTTTTGCAAGCGATGAGTTTGATCGGGTATTGCATATTCCCGCTGGACGTGAGCGCTTTGTTGTGTCTTCTGTCGACGAACTCGATTTATCGGTTCGCGGTGGTGGCGTTGGGCGTGGCGTGGTCGGCGGGCGCGTCGGTTCCGTTCGTGAGCGCGGCGGTTGTGGACGAGAGGAAAGCGTTAGCTGTGTATCCGATGGTGTTGCTGTACGTGACTTTAGGTCTGTTCGCCGCCGTGGTAGTTTAACAACAACGCGAAGAGCGCGTTGTCGTTTGTATTTTATTCATCAAAGCTC
>Ga0255763_1002428_pt1 | contig 17800 bp, 19 predicted proteins | sample 041ome_2_FD_179963 | JGI IMG/M metagenome (GOLD analysis project Ga0255763, IMG submission 179963) | Coastal salt marsh microbial communities from the Groves Creek Marsh, Skidaway Island, Georgia - 041406US metaG (version 2) | ecosystem: Environmental > Aquatic > Marine > Intertidal zone > Salt...
GCATCACACAAAAAAATGTATGCGACCTCATTCAGAGACGCAAACAAAAATGGAATGGAACAAAAATATCGCACAAAAAATTGCAAATATTGCTGAAAAATATGCACAAAACATACCAGAAGGTATTATTAAAAGCTGCTAATCAAGGTTCGTCATATATTATAGCCATACATTGTATAAATATTTGTTCAATAATATCGAGGGGGGTACCTCGAAACGAACACATCATGGTACCCCCCTAGTCCGCTCGTTTGTTTCTGGGGGTATTTTCCATGGATATTTTTTCAAGTTCCACATCCATGATGAACTTTTTCAAACCATTCGGTAACATACGCCACCACAACGCCTGGTCACTCTCGTTGTAGTGGTCACGCATGTATTCAGGCACCTTCAGTAGGACGCGACCCGTCGCTAACACGATGTAATACACGTCTATGGCGGTACCGGTCACGTATTCGTACACAAATGTATCTGGAAACTTTTTCAAAAAAGCTTTAACGTAGACGTACATTACTTTGTAAATTATTTTATTCTTTTATACTATAAATGCATCCCAAACTTCCATTTCTAGGTCAGGTTTTTGTGAATCTCATCTTCCAGTGTAGTCTGGCGTTGTCACTCGCGAGGAACCCCCTCGTCGAAGAGAGTGCTCGACGAAACGTGCTCATGTATTTCATCGGGTCCATCGGTGTCATCCTCGCCCTCGCGTTCGCCAAGGCGTCCACCCCTGTGCGGTTCATCATGCTGACCCTGTTCAGTACGCTGACTGGTGCGCTCATGTCTCTGAATAAACCTTCGACCGAAGCCCTCGAGGAAGTCGTGCGCGTCTTCGTGGCGCTTCTCGTCGTCGGTGCCGTGAGCGCCGCCCTCGGCTTGGACCTTCGAACGATGTACATCGTGCTCTTCGTGGCACTACTCGCACTCCTCTTCAGTCGCGTGCTCACTGGAATGAAAATGGCAAAGTTCGGAGCCTTTTTATTCGGATTGTTCGTCGTCGTCGACACGAATGCTATATTACAAAAGAATTATGACGGTGACGTAGTCCAAGCTACGCTTGATTACTTTCTGGACTTTGTGAACCTTCTGAGCATGATGGACGGAGAGGACAACTAATCGCGTGACATCGAATGACCTTCTTTTCGACGAACGCACCCGAGGGGTCGTAAATGTCGACGTACCTCGCGCATAGACACGCCGTACATTTTGAATATTTTCGACGTTCTCCGGTTTTACCAAACTTTTCACCATAGACGCGCCAGCGTTTTCTCGGTCTCTGTCGAAGCATCGCGTGCTCCAGGGGCGTGAACATGTACAAATCGTGGTCCATTATTTTCTGAGGTCATCCTAGAGTACGATGCCACCATCACTGGGGGATTTACCGACAAAAACTCAATACATCATCGTAGATTCTAATTTTGTGCGAGGGTCAAATAACGTATTCAGCGTAGACTTAAGCCTTGAATCAAACACGCACGTGGAAAACATGGGAAAAGTCATCGGGGTGAAGATGGTTGATTTCTACCTGACCCAGATTGGTGAAAATAACTCAAACCTGAGCACGAATGTGGCGAAATACGTCGACGTGCTCTGTCCAGATGTGCCAAAAGTGGCGCAACTATTGGACGAAAGACAGGGTTTAGTGTTCGCACGCATTCCCCTCGAACGTCACTTCGGTGGGTCGAACGGCATCGTGATTCGCGACAAACAATGGAAAGCGTTCCAACGCCAGACGCAGTTGTTCAACCCGATGAGCATCAAGCGATTGAATTTTAAAATTTACGAGTACCAAGACGACGGGGACTACGTCCTTCTCCAGCCAGACGCGTCGTGGCACATGGTTCTCGAAGTGACGTCCATCGATGTCAAGGAGAAACCCACCAACAAGGATGCACAAATCCTCGAAGTCCTCGAGAAGTTGTGTGGAAAAATAGATACACTCAATAAAAACGTGCGACGCCTACCGACGCCCGAAGACAGGGAGAAGAAGAAATATCCTTTTGTTTATTTATTAATTCTAGTGGCTACGATTATCGGTGGGTGGTTGTGGGTCATAGGGCGGCGTGTAGTTCCTTCATGACTTTACACACCTTGAGATAGTCCCCCTCGGAGATATCTAATTCCTCTATGATACCAAAAACTTCCGCGAGCTTTCGCTTAGATTCATACGACTTGTAGTATTCGCGCATCTCATGATTCTCGATTTCGCAAAGAAAGTCCATCGGCCACGAGTCGTTCTTTGCGTGAATCATCTTCAATTGTTCCACGTTTTGACACCACAACTTTGCCTCTGGTGAAAACTCGTACGTGCGCAACAGGTACTCGATGGCGTTGTGCGAGTGAAACTTGAGCGCACACTTCAGTGCGGCGTTAAAGTTTGTGTATGGAAAGTGTTTGGTGCAGTAATTCCACACGTCCTCGTGCACGTCAGCCTTCGCGCACGCGACGAATATCATGCGACGGTCGAGGTGTGCACCTTCCGGCCATCGGTCCATGACAAACCTGATGGTTCGGATGTCACCACTGAGCACGGCGCTCGTGAGCACCTCTTCATCCACGTGATGCATGATTCGAGCCGCAGTGGTCACGTCTCTGTGTTGTAATGCATAGTGTACATCGTCCATGTTTGTCGACCATGGATTGGAGTGGGTGGTGACTGGGGGTTTTAATCTATAGAAGTTGGTCTCATGCGAAACGCGGGAATGTACCCCCCAGCCATTCTGTACGCTATGAAGGCGCTCTTAGGGCACGACGTATAGTTTGCGAACCACGAGTCAAACGTGAACAAGCCTATGTCACGCTCTTTACGCCAATACTGATACTTCGTCTGACTCATTGAGTTATCCCCATCGTGATACAACTCCACCAAGTATTTAGAGCCCTTTATGTCCATTATTTGTCCAGGTCGTGTGGTTCGACCGACCATGATTAAAACCATGTCATCGATTTCGAAGACCATCGCGTGCGTCGCGTTCTGGAGAGACAATGGGAAACTGGGGGTGATTACGCAGATTTTTTGGTAGTCGTCTTCTTTTTCGGAGCCTCGACCGGTGCGGGGGCGGGCGTGACGCTCACGCACTTGCATTCGCACGTGCCCGGCTCGCCCGGCTTACCTCTCGGACCTTGCGGACCCGCCGGGCCGACACTGCCGCGCGGGCCTGGGGTACCACCGCCGAGACCACCTTCCGCGACGACGTCGGCGAACTTGGCCAAAATTTCATACAAACGATCCTTGTCGACTCGGGTGCGCTTTCGTTCTTCGGCAATTTCATCCTTGAGAGCTTGCATTGCTGGTTATTATACATAAAGCGTAGATAATCTTTAAAAGACAAAGGATGCTCTTCATCGGACCAACGCGTCTCGCGGGCATCGGTCAACTCTGCTCGAAGTACACCGCGTTGTTTCCTGATGCAACCTACCACGTCATAGGTTCGGAGATTCCCGAGAGTGAACACGGCCTGTTGTTCACGATTCCAATCAAACAAACCATCGAACACATTCCGTACATCAAGAGTCGCGTGAAAAACCTCGCCCTCATGACGGTGTGCGAGACCATGGAGGTTCACGAAGATTACGGCCTGCTCTTCGAACACTTCAAGAGGGTGGCCGTGCCGAGCGAATTTTGTCAGGAAGTGTTCTCTCGCCAGTTCCCCGACACCGAGTTCTACGTCGTGCACGCCCACGTCCCCGGTCCGGATACGTACACCTTTTATCACATTGGAAACGTCCTGGACGACCGAAAACAATTCAACGCCATTCTCGAAGCGTTCATCCGGTTGAACGAACCCAAGTCCCGTCTCCTGGTGAAGGCGACGTGTGTGAAAGACGTCCACATCAAACTGCCACGAGTCGAAGTCATCAACGGCCTCATCTCCGACGACGACATGGAAGAGCGGGTGCACAGGCGAGGGGACTGCTACGTGTCCTTTAGTAAATCGGAGGGTGTGGGCATGGGCCCCGTGGAAGCCGCGCTGCGAGATAAGCCCGTGATAATCACCGACTTTGGCGCGTCGCCAGAATACGTAAAGACACCCTATTTGGTGCCGTGTGAACTTCAAGAGCTTGAGAAAGATGATTTTCTGTTTAAAAAGGGTATGCACTGGGGGAAGCCAGACCCGGTCAAGCTCTTGGAATTCATGAGAGATGCGTTCGACACGCGACGACGATTTATGGACCACACGCACACGAAAAACCTCGTGGGGCGGGATGCAGTCTTACATGAGTTCTTCCGTGATGTAATTGGTGGCGAGCACGAGAAGACCCACGAATAATGTACCTTGCATCAGACTCCCCTTTTGGGCGAGGATGTACATGATGAGTTCATCGATGGGTTGAATGCCGGTGCTCTTCTTGGCAACTTTAGGAACAATGGTCACCGCTGCGATATATAGGGCCATCGCGATGATGACCGGTCTGAGGTTCTCTTGGTCAAGGAACATTTAATAATAAAGAAGAAAAAAACCCCCAGTCGTGGTCACGAAAACCTCTCCTAAAAAATGGAGACCCCCGACGCCCCCTATTTTCGACGTACTCGGCGCTGTACGGCCGACGACTATGTGTGCGTGCGATTCTCGGAGGTCAAAGTGTACACGTCGGGACACGTCGAGCACAATGCGGGGAATAGGGTGTACCAAAAACGGCCTGATATCGTATCGGACGACCAATCACCCATGAACCGCGTGTACCTCACGAGCGACGAACTCTTCGAACTCGAAGACACGGCGATGATAAGATATTGTAAATACGGCGACGATTTGAAATTTCAGCAACTCATTTTAATTAAAATTACATAAACATGTGTTTCTTACAAAATCCATTACAACTCGCCTTGAAGCGACAAGGTTGTCCCCCCTTTGTCTTACCCTCGCAAAAGCCAGACGTCTGCGACTGCTTCTTCTGCGGCACGTCGCGCTTCGAGTGCAGGAGCTGCACTTGTCGCGACGTTCGTTGCGCCTGTATCTCGCGCGCCTTGGCCTTGTACCTCCACGCGGCGTTGGCGAACCTCGTGCAATAGTTCACATCCTGACACGTGACTGATACATCTTTAAATATACTCTGCCACGTGTCATCACGGATGATTTCCATCTTGGTTATCTAATAAGGGCGCGATGTGTTTAATACTCGACGCCGCCGAGGGATGGGTATGGGTGAACTCTGATCAGTGTTCGTCTTCTTCGGACGTTGCGGTGAACTCGCCGGAGACACGGGTGGGACGACGTACGCGACGCGCTGGAGAAGTTGACGCAAGCTGTTATTGTTCAAGACGCCCTCGATGTACAATTCGGCGATGTGTCGACGCTGCGCGTTCGCCGTCGACGGGTACGCGAACGCGGCGCGGTCGATGAGTTTGATGGCTTCCTTTTGAGTCTTCGTGTTGATGCGCTCCTTATATGTGTTGTTTAACCAACGCATGGTTTTGATATATGTGAGATATTAATCTCAACTGTCGGCGATCGCGGACAAGTAGAGGTCGAGGTCTCCCTTGAATTGTGGACACTTTTCCAGGGTTTTTTGCGTCACCTCGTGTTGAACCCCCAACACGCGGTCCTTGAATATGGTCATGTCGATTCCCGTGACGTCTCGTATCTCGCTGTCGGACCCCGCCACCTCCTGCGCCGCCGCGAGGAAAGCCATCGCGTGATTCGCGTGCACCACGCTGTGCATGGGGGACCCGTCCTGCTGCGCCATCGTCGCGTACTTTGCCGATTTTTTCATCAATATGTCAATCGTCTTCGTCTTCCCCCGCTTCGCGTTTTGAGCCACCGCGCACGCTGTGCATAGTATGACGATGAGGTACAAATACATCTAAAATAACCCCCAGTTTTTTTTTCATACGCACGCGATGCACGACGATGTTTCGAATTCCACCGACGTACATTTCTCAATACAAACTCGGTGATGGTGGTGAATTTCTTAGATTTATTAAAAGCACGAAACCAGAACTGCTCACGCAGCTCGGTGATGTTTACGTGCTACAAACGACATCCATCGATGGATGGCGACCACTGATGAATGATTCGCAACACGACACGCTCATCAACGAGGGCACCTACGTGGTGGCGTACGCCTGCGTGCGTCGCGCGACGCGTGATTTAGGCATCCTCGAGTGGTTCGAGACGCGCATCACCGGGCATGGTTTTGGCACGTATCTCAGACGTCGTCTTCGAGTCGTCTACGGCGACGTTCTTCCTCGTCGAATCACCGACGACACGGCGACGTATTGGAAAAGGGAACTTGGGTTCGACGACGTCGACGTGGACCCATGTGAACACATGCGTCTCATATGTGGCAGAGATGCGGGATATTTTCAATGGGAAGCATTGATATAAAGCCAATCGACATTATTTGTGTAAGATGTCGTTCGAACACAATTCCCTCAAGAATCTTTTCCTCTCTGACACGTATTCCAATGGCCTCTTCCACCGGGTCATGGAACGCGAGGCGTCTTCGCCAAAGTTTGAGAATCGAACCCTGCGCAAGCTTTGGAAACACCGCGAGGTAGACATCGACCACGACATAAACGACATCGTGAGCATCATCGAATTCGACGAGTGGGACCTGTGCATCGAGACCGAGCGAAACATTCTCGTGTACACGGGCGTGTCCAAGGACTTTCGGCGCGACTTTGCGAGCGAGAGCGAGGTGACGTTCTGCGCCGACGACGACGACCCAGACATCGTGATGATGACCAAAGACCTCGGGGGTGAAGGTGTCACCATTCACGTCGACGTGTGCCCGACCCTTGGTGAGGAGTACCCACACATCCTCCGCGACATCGAACGTAAGATTCCGGTCGATGACGACCCGTCGCACCGATACGCGCTCGTCGTGGACAAGTGCGAGGTGGAGTCGTGTTCGTGGGAAGACCTCGTGGATATTTTCGAGACCCACGATATTGCGCTCGTCTCTTTTAAGGAAATCATGAGCTAGTAGTGTAATGTTCATTGACTGGAAATACACGTGTTTCGTGTGCGACCACCCTATTCAACCTCGCATCTGCACTGATACTGCGTATGAATTCATCGCGTATTATGACTATCGACACATATATAACCCCATCCCATTATACATGAATCTGATGTACTATAAATTCATGGACAAACGTTTGCGCAGAGTGTGCTTTTATTGTTTTCAGAATTATAAAAAACCAAGTTTCCACGCATTGCGTGACAGGGAAACTGGGCGTTCTCGTATACGACCATATATTTCAAAAAGCATCCCCCGTGAGGCGTTGGTCAAATGGATTGAAGAGATGCGCGAGTTCATGTACCCATCATGAAAGAGACGATTCAAAAACTCACGCACATCGAACACATTCTCAAGAGACCCGACAGCTACGTCGGCCCCGTGGAACAGACGCGCGAACCTTATTGGGTGCTCGAGGGCGATGCGTTCGTGAAAAAGTCCGTGCAGTACAGTCCCGCGTTGTTGAAGATTTTCGACGAAATCCTGGTCAACGCCATCGACCGCAACAGCCTCTTCCCCAAAGGCGTGAGCTCGATTCTCGTGGACGTGGACAAGGTCACCGGGGCCGTGACGATCACGAACAATGGACCCCTGGGTGGCATCGCCGTGAGAGAACACGCCACGGAGGGTGTGTGGAACCCTGAACTCACGTTCGGTCACCTCCTCACGAGCACGAACTACGACGACACGCAAAAACGCATCGTCGGTGGTCGCAACGGATACGGTGCCAAGCTGGCAAACATATATTCAACAAAGTTTGAGATTGTGATTAAAGATGGTGAGAACAAACTCGCGTATACTCAAAGTTGGGGGGATAATATGACCACATGCAATCCACCAAAAATTAAAAAATTTTCAGGAGCGACGTCCGTCGTGAGCATCACCTTTATACCGGATTGGAAACGCTTTAAGATGCGTGGCATGACGAGTGACATTTATGAAATATTTAAAAAACGCGTGTGGGATTGCAACGTGTGCACGACATCAAACTGCAAAGTAAAATTTCAAGGCGAACCCCTGGGCAAGATGTCCTTTGAAAAGTACGCGGCGATGTACACCAACACGGACGCCATCGTGAGCACGACGTTCGACCGCTGGTCCGTGTGCATCGCGCCGTCGCAGGATGGGTTCGAACAGGTATCCTTCGTGAACGGCATATGCACCACGAAGGGTGGCACGCACGTGGACCACGCGACGTCGCAAATCGTCGCCGCCTTTGGGAACAAGTTTCAACTCAAACCACAACAAGTCAAGAACACCTTTTTCATCTTCGTCAAGGCGACGCTCGAGAATCCATCCTTCTCTTCGCAAGTGAAATCCGAGTGCACATCAAAGCTCGCGGACTTTGGAAGTCGTTTCGAACCACCCGCGTCCTTCGTCAAGGCTGCGCTCCGTTCGGGGATTCAGGAGGAACTTCAAACGCTCTCAAAGTACAAGGAAATGCAACAATTGAAAAAGACCGACGCGGGTGTGAAAAAGTCAAAAATATCTGGCGTGCCCAAGTTGGACGACGCCAACAAAGCTGGGACCGCGCAATCGAACAAGTGCACGCTCATCGTCACCGAGGGTGATTCGGCAAAGACCCTGGCGGTGGCCGGGCTCTCCGTGGTCGGTCGCGACTACTACGGCGTCTTCCCCCTTCGCGGTAAATGCAAGAACGTGCGCGACGCATCGGTGAAGACGTTGACTGAAAATAAAGAATTCTCAGACTTGAAGAAGATTTTGGGATTGCAACAAGGCAGGGAGTACACCGACCTCCGCGACCTTCGCTATGGACGTCTGCTCATCATGACCGACGCCGATAACGACGGCTCACACATCAAGGGTCTTCTTTTGAACATGTTTCATTATTTCTGGCCCTCCCTGCTCAAGCTGAACTACGTGGAGAGCATGGTCACCCCAATCATTAAAGCGACCAAGGGGCGTGAAATCGTCAGCTTCTACACCGATAACGCGTTTCGACAGTGGTACGCGAACAATCAGTACGGTGGATGGAAAATAAAATACTACAAAGGTTTGGGGACGTCCACGTCTCAAGAGGCTCGCGAGTATTTTAAAAACATCAGCAAACTCGTGGTGAAATTCGACGTCGACGCCATGACTGATGCCTCCATAACCCTCGCGTTTGACAAGAAAAAGGCTGACGACCGAAAGACGTGGTTACTGGAAACGTCGATGAAGGACCCATCGCACATGGAAATCCCTTATGGTGACATCGAACGCATCAGCATCAGTGATTTCGTGCACAAAGACCTCGTCAACTTCAGCATGGCTGACCTGAAGCGGTCCATCGCGCACGTCATGGATGGACTCAAACCTTCCCAACGCAAAGTGCTGTTCGCGTGTTTCCACAAGAACCTCAAGGATGAGATGAAAGTGGCTCAGCTCGCCGCCTACGTCGCCGACAAGAGTTCGTACCACCACGGTGAAGTGTCCCTCGCGGACACCATCGTCAAGTTGGCGAACGATTACGTGGGTTCGAACAACATCAACCTCCTCGTGCCTTGTGGGCAGTTCGGAACGCGTCTCATGGGTGGTAAAGACGCGTCTCAAACGAGGTACATTTTCACAAAGTTGGCGCCCGAGACGCGCCGCGTGTTCAACCCTCTGGATGAACCCGTGCTCACGCACTTGCGAGATGACGGACGCGCCATCGAACCCGAGTTTTACATGCCCATCATTCCCATGGTTCTCGTGAACGGCACCGAAGGCATCGGCACGGGGTTCAGCTGTTCCGTGCCACCATTTAACCCCAAGGACATCGTACAAAACATCGCGCGAGCACTCGGTGACAAACCAATGTTGGAGATGACTCCGTATTACAGGGGGTTTAAGGGTACCATTACGAAATCCGATGGGTCGTGGGTCGCCGAGGGTGTGTGGACCAACGGCGTGGTCACCGAACTCCCCCCCGGGCGATGGACGCAAGATTTCAAAGAATCACTCGACGAACTCGTGGACAAAAAAGTCATCAGCGCGTACACCAACAAGAGCACCATCGAGGACGTGCACTTCGTCATCACGGGATACACCGGGGACGACCCCGTGAAGGATTTCAGATTGCGTAAAGTGATTCACACCTCCAACATGCATTTGTTTCATCCACAGAAGGGCATCCATCGGTACGAAACCCCCGAAGCCATCCTGGCGGACTTCATCAAGGCGCGTCTGGAGTATTACGTCAAACGAAAAGCGCATCTCATCAAGGAGTATCAAGAGCGGTCGCGCGTGTGTACGCACAAGGCTTTATTCGTAAAAATGGTGGTCGATGACAAACTCCGCGTCTTCAAGCGAAAACGCGCCGAACTCGAACAAGAAATGCTACACACCTTTCCCATGATTGATGGAAAGTTCGACTACCTTTTGAACATTCGCACGTACCAATACACCGAGGAAGCGGTGCGAGCCCTCATGGAAGAAGCCGCTCAGGCTGAACGCGAGCTCGCTGAACTCAAGAAAATCACGCACACGCAGATGTGGCAGAACGACCTCAAAAAATTGTAAGCATAGAGTAAGCATGGGTGAAGCTGCGCACGTCGCACTCAGTGCCATCGGGAAACAGGATACATACCTGCTTTCGAAAAACCCAGAAGAAAGTTTTTTTAATGACAAGACACCGCGTCACTCTGAATTTAGAAAGTACCATAGGAATCGAAACATCACCGCACCCTCGAATCGACCAGACACGTGGCCCTTTGGGGAAACCATCAAGGTGCAGTTCGACCCGAAAAACATGGGCGACCTCTTATCGAACATGTACCTGAGCGTCACCCTTCCCGCGCTCGAAGTGGGTGGAAACTACGCGGACCAGGTGGGGCGGCATCTCCTCTCGCACGTGAAAATGTTCGTGGACGAGTTGGAGGTGGAAACGTTTTGGGGCGATTGGGGCGTTCTTCACGACGAATTGTACACGGAAATGTCCGAAAAAGTGGCGAATCGATTTCTGGTCAATCGTTCGCTCGCGTTCGACACGTCTGAAACGGCCAACAACTACGCCGAGTACGAATCGGACGTCGTCGTGCCCCTGAACTTTTTCTTCGCGCGAAAGTTTGCGTCGGATGAGTACGAATCCAACCAACCGAACCGACCTTACTTCCCGGCGTGTGCGTGTCATCGACAGAAGATTGAATTTGAATTCGCCTTTCACCCACAGACGTTCTTTTCGAACACCGCGCAGACGCTGACGCTCTCGCACTTCGACATCGTCACCGAAGAAATCACCCTCGGTGCGGAGGAACGCCTGTACACCATGAATCACCAAGGTCTTTGGGTCACGGACATCGTGAAGAAACACCCCGTCATCGTCACGGACCCGAATCAAAATTTCATTAAGAATCAATTGGTACCAAACATCCCGGTGAAAACCTTGCACTGGTTTTTCCGAAACACAAAGTTCGAAGACCCAGCCATCGTCAAGGAACCGGGCGAGACCGAGGAGGGTAACTTTTACATGCACAACAGATTCAACTTTAGCTCGAACGTGAATTTTGACGAACTCAACACGTTCTTCGACCCGGTGATGGACCGCGCGAGCTTTTACATTCAGGGCACGCAGTTACCGAACATGACGTCGACGGACCACACGTTTTATAAATACTACGTCCCTTACGAGAAGAGATTGTCGCGACCGATTAGAAACATTTACTCGTACTCATTCTCAATGAATCCAGTGAATGTTCAACCATCGGGAAGTTTAGATTTCAGTCAGTTGCAATCGAACAAGACGACCATCGAGTGCGACCTCCTGCCGACGAGTCAGACGTATAGTTTACACATGTATTACACGGGCTATGAAACATTTAATTTTAAAGGTGGGTACATGTCCCGTGCTTATTAGCGAGAAGTTTGGACTTGTTCGCCGTCATGAATTCTATGATATCATTCTTAATGCACCACTTGATGAAATTCAATTGCGCCACGGTGGTTTGAATTTCCTCAGATGTTCCCGGAATCACGTAGGAAATCTTCTCCGCTCGACAGAATGGGTCGAACAGCTTTTTGCTGTAACCCAAGAGCGAACTCTTGTAGGCGGTGTGCACGCTGAACATTTTACCATCGTCGGTGGTGTAGGACGTGTGATTTTTCTTTGCGTAGTTCGTGATGAACCACTCCAAATTGCGCAGGGACATGCCCGACTTTTTATTCAAAATGTTCACCAATGTAGCTTTATTCTTTTCGTCGTTGTAAAAGGCATTTATAGATGATAGCAGAATATCGGATTTACTCATTGAATAATATACTATTTAAATCTATAAGCTTCTTTCGGTCCTGTTCAATACACGCCGGGCACGTTGGGTCGTGTAAAATCTCCATCCCGTGGGTGTGCGACGTCTGTAACTCTATTGTGATGGGTTGCAGTTGTTGCCTCTGAAACAGGTGCATCGTGCAATATCCATGATGCGTCCCTTTTCTCGTACACCGCGAGTGGTCCCTCTTCAACCCCTTACATCGCGTCCTGTCCGTGAACGCTGGAACATCACGGAGCAGCAGGTCTTTAGATATTCCGTGATGCAGCGCGATGTGATTGATGTACCCGTCTAACTTTTCATTATACTCTAGGGTGACGGCGTCGAGTTGCGACCGCACCCGTCGCTCCACCTCGTCATCTATTATTTTCGCAATCTTCTGACTGAGCTCGTCCATTATTTTTAGAGAGCTCGAAATTTTTAAATAATTGTGTGATTGTAGTCTTTTGCTTGGCCGGGGCCCTCTTCTTCTTTGGGGGTTTATTTTTTTCAATAATCTCGCCAAATATGATTTGTTTAGCTCCCGGGACCAGGGGTTCGAGCAGGTCACATACAGGGTTTAAGAATTTATTAAGGAAATAATAATGGTAGTCCACCGGAATGTCGTGCTCTTCCACGTACACGGGGTCCTCCGCTTTTTCGAACGCCCTGGCCCGATGGTCCTCCGTCTTGGTGAGGATGTAGGGCACGCGGTCGCCACTTTGCGGTTCCGAACCGGGCTTTCTCTGGCGCATCTTATTGTGCACCTGAACGTGACTCATCGAAATGTCCCAACTGCGGTCGATGTCTTTGATGGACACGGGGATGCCCTTCACTTTGTACGTATCCGAAAGGGACTGACTCAGTACGAGCTTCGAATGGGGCACATCTCCCGTCAAGAGCTCCAACGCCCGCTGTCTCGCCAACACCTGTGGGGGGTCGGGTTCGGAAGACTCTAAAATCACGTCGAGCAATTCTTTACACACTTCGCGCACGTGTGGGGTGTTGTCTCGACGCACCAATTGCAAACCCTTGACATCGATGTACTTGAACTCCACCTTTCCAGATTTGCCCTTCTCCCACAACTTGGCCGCGTAGCGTTTCTTACTGTAGAGAATGTACGGCATGTACACCTTTTCCAACTCCAAGTCATTGGGCTTCTTGAACAACTTTGTGCACTGCGCCGCCGCTTGCTCGCCCAATTCCCAACTGTAATCGATGGCATCTTGCCCCGTGCGCCCTTGCACGTCGAATTCAACCATGACGGAATCGGTGTTATGAACAATCATGTGTCCCGGACCCACGTGGAAATGATGAGACTCTGTTGTTAAGTCATAGACGTAATCCGACGTATTTCCAAGTGGCTCAATCTTTTTGATGGCCAGTGGATTGTGTCGTTGCGAACCCATGGTACACGTCTGTCTTATCTTGTCAGCTCGACAATTTATCGAGACGTTATAGCCAAGTCGTCGAGCGAGAAAACATAAACCCAAACTACCTTCTTTACCCTTCATGTCGAAACGTGTATCCCCATCAGATAGATAATACCCATCCCAAAATGACTTGACGATGTCAAGGGGTGCGTTGAGTATACACGGAGGCACTATCTTTTCTTTGTGCGCGTTATAAAACAATGCACGATAGCGCAAAGTGACATCTTTTATTTTGCCAATCGGCACCAATTTATACACGCCACTTGATTTCAGTGTATCCAAAATCTTCGTCTCAAATGGACACGCCTCTTGCATCGCTCCAAGAAGTGACATATTTGAATTATTCAGCGCCCAGGTGTACTTTTCCCCATAGTGGCCACACGACCCGTCCCCAAGAAAGAAACCCATGACTTTCGCTTCTGCGACCGTGATGTCGGTTTGAATTTCAGTCTCAAAGGCTCGCCCGCAATCGTGATGTAAAAGTTCAACACCGACGGCGACGTCCACGGGTTTCATCTCACGCTTATCGACCGACAATAAGCTGTGGTCTTCCGTGACGTCGGCAATCCCCGTGTGAGTCAAGACTCGGTATATAGGTTTATCTGTTTTATGTCGAATGACCTGTTTGATTTCTGTGAAACCCGTGTCTGACCACACCTCAACGCCGTGAACGTCTGAGAATTCTTTCCCATCAGACCTGGTCTCATACGCAGACACCAACGCATCGATTCGAGTGGTCCTTACGACACCATCGTGTCTGATTAAGAGGGCTGAATCTGGAGTCACGGAATCCCCATACCGCACCTTGGCCCCAGGGAAATGCGCTTCGACGTAGTTTTTGGTCTCCTCAATCATCGAACGCCCCTTGAATGTGACGGAACTCGCGATGGCCACGCACGGTAACATCCCTTTGGACGCACCGGTAAAACCATAACACGAATTCATGGAAATTTTATACGCCAACTGCTTGCCGTTGTACACTTCCTTCATCCCCTGCGTCGTCGCCGCGGCCATGTCCTTCTTGGCTTGTTTACGAAACTGTTTGAGCTCTGACAAGATGGTCGGGAGCACGCTCTGTGTGTTTTGTGCGAACGTGTACGACTTCCCCGAGGCGAGCGTGAACGTCTCGTACTCCACCCCTGGAATGTTTCCATAACGTCGCTTGTCCATGACCAGCGTGCTGTAGCATAGATTGTGCGCCATCATGATGGATGGATACAGCGACGCGAAATCCAGGGCGGTGATTGGTGCGTAATACGCGCCCGCCTGCGCTTCCAGGACGGTGGCGCCCTCGTAGCCCTCCTCCGTGAGCGCTCCTTGGTAGATGACTGGAACGAGAAACCCGAGTTCAGACGCCTTTTTACACAATTGCGAAAACACTTTAATTTGCTGACCTCTCTCGACGAGAAAACACAGCGGCACTGAAGTGGCTTTCGCCATTTCTAAGAGGTTGACGAGGATGCACAACTTTGAGAGAAGCTTGTGTGGAAGGAGGGTATCTTTGATGCAATAATCCGCGACTTGACCCAGACGCACCGGGTCACCCTCTTGAAACCTTGCAAAAATCTCCCTCGGGGGCATGTCCAACTTCTGGTCACCCAGGTAGAGCTGTGCGACGCTGTTCAACTTGTAACTATCGAGTTTGTACCCTCGCTTGACTTCGTGAAACAAGTCGAAGACGAACCTGCCCGCCATGGGAAGCAGTTTCAACTCGTTATCTCCCAGGGCGCTCGATGACAATTTCTTGTAAAGCATCTCGCACGACGTGTGTTTCAACTTACCCATCTCATAGAATTCAGGAGCGCACTTGCACACCATGCCTCGTTTCATGATGTACTCCAAATCAAACCCAAAGATGTTCCATCCGGTGACGATGTCCACGTCAGCCTTTCGAAGATACCTTTGAAACCCCTCGAGGAGCTCTCTTTCGGTGTCGAAAGACACGACCCTGGCGCCCTCGGTCTTCTTGTAACACAAGCACACCTCCTCGTAGGGTTCGTCGCTCCCAAACCTGCACAGGGTCAACGCGATTTGAAAACAACAATCACCCGCGACGTCGGCGTCGGGGAACTTCCCAGTGGAGCTGTTGCACTCGATGTCCACGGATGCCACGACGAATGGGGCGATGTCGTCTCTCTTCACCGGCGTGAGCGTGCGCCAGTCGTTACAGAACAGGTCGATGTTCACGTGTGCGAGATGCGAACGCACACACTTGTCCCCGGTGTCGAGCCACCCCGTTGACTCAATCCCAGTGCGATGCATGAGACGCAGCACGGGGTCGAGATTGGCTTCGTACACGCGTAACTTTGTCATCCCTCTGGCGAGCTGCACCCCGTACTTGAGCGTGTTTGAGAGGTACCTTCGCTTGGCGAGGTCGGCGCAGTCCAGGCGCATGAATGGAAACTCCTCGTTGTTCTGAAACCCCCATATGTCTTTGGCCTTCTTTAACCCATATCCCACTAAACACTCAGGACACCGCTTATCCAACGCGTGATACACCTCGGCGATCGTGTGTGTTTTGGCATCGGGAAGTTTGATGTAAAAGTACGGGGTAAATTCCGTCGTGACACAGACGGACTTGCCGTCTTCGGTCTTGCCGAAGATGCTGATGAGATGTCCATTGTCCTCGTCATCCCGTGCTTCCCACGTCAGCGCCTGAAAAACCACCATGTGTTATAATCTCACTCAAAATTTTAATATGTTTTATATAGTAAACAATACAATGTCTGCGGCTTTGATTGAATTGGTCAGCCGAGGCGTCCAGGACACCTACACGACCTCGAACCCTGAAGTGAGTTTTTTTAGACAAAACTACAAGCGTTATACGAACTTCGCAACCAAGCCCGAACGTCTCGACTATATCGGCACCTTCGCGTCGAACAATGAGGTCACGATTCCGATTCGCAGCAAAGGTGACCTCCTGTCCTATCTTTGGGTGGAAGCCCCCGACATTGGCGCCGTGAGTGGAAGCACGGGGTTCTTCAACGAAGCCGTCGACCCGACGGAATTCTCCCTTTGGATCGGTGGCCAAGAAGTGTGCCGCCTCGACTCGCTCTACATCCAGGGTGTGCACAACGTCTTGTACCGCCCCGATGGTGCGAAGTCGTCCATGGCGGTGACGACGTCGGAGGTTAAGCCGAACGCGGTGGACAGCGGTGGTTCCAACGCCGGGCACTACATGATTCCGTTCTTCTTCACCGAGGACTGGACAAAGTCGCTCCCGCTCGTCGCCCTCGCGAACCACCAGGTGGAAGTGCGCATCAAGTGCCGCTCGGGTTTCACGCCGTCGGCGACGCCGAAGGTGTACGCGCAGTTCGTTTTCGTCGACACCGACGAACGCAAGTTCTTCGTCGAGAACGAACAAAAGTTGCTCATCAACCAGGTCCAATTCCAGATGATGAACGAGACCGACACCGAAGTCGACCTCACGTATTTCAACCACCCGACGCGCGCGGTGCACGTCATCTCCTCGAAGACTGGCACGAGCAACTGGGCGTCCAAGTACACGTTCGCCGAGAGCACGTTGTACATCAACGGCACGCCGCTGTTCGATGGAACGTCCGCGCTGTACCACCACACTATCGTTCCCGAGATGCACACGACGTCGCTCCCGGATGACGTCTTGGACACGCTTCCGTTGTACACGTGGCCGTTCTCTCTCGCACTGAACAAGACTCAAATGACGGGCTCCCTGAACTTTTCGCGCATCGATACGGCGCGTCTCAAGCTCGCATCGCCCACCGGTGGCGCCGGTGGCATCACTCGCGCCTATGGCGTGAACATGAACGTGTTGCGCATTCGCGATGGCATGGGTGGCATCGCCTTTGGAAATTAATAATCTCAATTCATACCACTCGTGATACTGATTGTACTTTTAATGGTCATTCATTTGTTCATGTATAAAAAACGTGTCGATGACATAAACATATCTTGTGACGTGAATTCAAATGGTCTCGTCAGAAGAGGTGAAGGATTCGTTGTCGTCGAAAATATATTATCCGACGCGTGTCGACGTCAACTCGTTGATACGTTTTTACTACGCGCAAAAAAGAATAAAAATTTAAATGAAGACGTAAACCGCGACGTAGTTTACGGACATGCGCACGTGACTTCCTGTGTGTATTGACAATTTCCTGTGCCTTGAGCGTCTTCGAAAATATCCACGGATTGGAAGACTCT
>Ga0255763_1002436_pt1 | contig 17768 bp, 9 predicted proteins | sample 041ome_2_FD_179963 | JGI IMG/M metagenome (GOLD analysis project Ga0255763, IMG submission 179963) | Coastal salt marsh microbial communities from the Groves Creek Marsh, Skidaway Island, Georgia - 041406US metaG (version 2) | ecosystem: Environmental > Aquatic > Marine > Intertidal zone > Salt...
AATGAATCCCAGCGCGCTCTTTCTTCTTCCTCTTTTTGTCATCGTCGTCGTTTCGCTTCTCCATCTTCTCCCGTCGTTGTTGTTAAAGCTCCTCGTCGTTGTCGTCGTCGTCGCCGTCGTCAAAGCACCACCAAAACTCGTCGTCGTCGTCATCGCGCTCTTCTTCTTCTTCTTCTTCTTCTTATTCTCTGTGTACTCTGTAGTGGTGTATTCTCTCAGCGTGTGATGCGTGAGAAAAGAGTGGATAAAATACACAGAAGAGACAACAAGATGGAGCAAAAATGAGACAGACCAGATTTTCCTTTTTTTTTCTTTTTTTTCCTTTGGCTTGCTTGGTTTTTTTTCTGTTTTTTAAATTTCGTTCGTCATTTTTTTTTCACACGAGAAGATGGAAATCGAGGACGAGCACGAGCAGTTAAAAGCGGTTCGACGGAACTGCGAGAAATTAGGACTGCTGGTGTCCTCTTCTTCTTCTTCCGACGAGAAGGAGGAGGAGACGACGACGACGACGATTTCGAACTGTTTGAGAAGTTTGCGCGCTCTTTTCTCGAGGAAAAAAGAAGTCTCGCCGAAGGAGTGTTTACGAGTGCGTTCGTTTCTCTTTTAACGATGTGTTTGTGTCGTCCGTGGCGGCTTTGTTTTTCCTCTCTCTCTCTCTCTCTCCTTTCTTCTTTCTTTTGCTCACCGTACTCCTCCTCTCTGATGTTCGCGTTATCATCGCGTCGTCATCGTTATTACCGAAACAGGTGTATTTGCAACAAGCGCAAAGCTTCCAGTCTTTATTGGAAATATGGGACGCGCACCATTTGAACAACGCGCAGAAAGTGGGCGTACCGTTACTGCTGTTCATCGCGACGCTTTTGCGAGTGAAAGATGAAGAAGAAGAAGAAGAAGAAGAAGAAGATGATGATGATGAAGAAGAAAAGAACACCACCACTCGTGATGATGATGATGATGATGATAACGAGGAGAAGAAGAGAGAGAGAAGGCAAAGTGCGGCGGGAGCATCGACGGCGTCGACCAGCGTAAGTCGGTTGGCTTTGGACGGCTTGGCGAGAAATATCATCGCCAGACGGATGCGGCAGATGTATTCGCACATCGCGTCCGGGGTTCGGGTTCGGATTGTAGCCGCTTTTGACGTGTTCACCGCGATTGTCCAACGCGACGACGATGGAAGTTTAGCCGAGGAGACGTTTAGGCAGTTTGATTGGACGTTGCAGATTTTACAAAAAGTTGCGACGCCGAGAATCGATAATAATAGTAGCAGTAGGAAAAAGAAAAAGAAGAACAAGAATGAAGATTCCGACGACGAAGAGGATGCCGACGACGACATCAGCAACAACAACAACATCAAAGACAACACCAACGGGAACGCTAATGATAAAAGGAATGCGCACATTTCGTTGTTCCGGGAAGAGCGAGCGAAGATAAACCAAGCTGCGAAAGCGTCCAGGAAGAACATTGAAAAGGCGTCAAACAGATTCGCGTTTGCGCAGTTTTATCTCGCATTTTTAGAATCGAACTACGAAAGCGTCGTGCGCTCGGCGGCAACGAATCGTAACGTCATGTATTTGTTCGTAAGAAATGTGGCGAAAGACGACTCGGAGACGCAGTGTCGGTTTCTGTCTGTTCTTTCGCAGAGCGTATTGAATATAAACGTGAGCGCGATTCAGACGCCGTTGAAAATCAAGCTCGCGACGTTCACGGATGTGCTTTTGGAGCAGTTGGCGACGATGGCTGCTTTGAGCGATGGTGTCACAAATGCTGAAAAAGATGAAAACAAGAAAGTGTCGGTCTTCTTTCGGGACACTACCGTTGCGAAAATGGCTGTGGATCTTTTGAAAGAAGTCTGCGTGAATCCGCGACATGGCATTTGTCCATCTCAGGTCAACGCGGGAGATTTGATATCTCGCCTCTTGGTGAAATTGCGTCCAGCAGAGTGTGATGCGCACCTATCTGTTCTCTCAGACGCGTGTGTTGCGCACCCACGACTAGCTGCACGATATGTTGCTCAGTTCTCATCTGATTTGCAACCGAAAAATACAGAGAAGTGGTTGTCAACGATACGCATGTTGGGAGATTTGATTCAAACCTCCGCAGAATACGGCGAGACGACGATAGGAGATTTTAGTGGTGGTATCACGAACGAAAACAACAAGAATGATCGACACGACGGCGGCAACGATGACGAAGACGACGACGACGAAAAGATTGAGTTTAGTGCCAGGTGTTGGGCATCGAGTGCGTTACCTTCGTCGTTAACGAAATCTGTCTTTGTGAAATCGCTCGGTCATAAAAGCATAGTCGTGCGTCAGGCTTCTTTGCAATTTCTAGCGAAATGTTTGCGCGCGACGAGAAAGCGAATATATTTGGCGGAAAAGAGCGCGATTGCGAACCAGATCAAGCAACGTAAAAATATTAGTATTAGTAATAGTAATAGAAATAACGGCGCTCATCGTGGCCACGTGCTCGCGCGGAAGCGGGAGGTATTGCGTCGCGCCAGAGGCATAGCGTCGGCGGATGTTTTCCCGGATATCTCGGTGCTCATACAAATCGTTATGAAAGGAGGAGCGCACGCTCAATTGACTATCGAGAAGATGGATACCGATAAAAAAGGAGGAGTTGAATTCGACGACGGCGACGACGACGAAGGCAACGACGAGGAAGAAACCCAGGACGAAGTATCCGAGTTTAGTCGATTCTCCAAGCTTTTGGCCTTGGAAGCCTTGGCCGAGCGCATCGCGCTCTCACCTTCAGATACCGTGAATTTTGTTGATGTCGCGAAGATTCTTCCGAACACTCCCGACGAGCTATTTCAAAATACTCGCGAAAGTATCGCTGCCGTTTCTGTTGCAAGAAACGCCTGCACGGCGTCCTCGGCGGTGTCGAAAAACACTCTCGTTGCAGTGTTCAAATGTTACGCGTTTGCCGTGATGAAAGATGTTGCGGATGAAAGTAATGATATCCGTTTACTATCCGAAAATCTCAAGACACTCTTCAAGTTGAACATAATCGAGTCGAAGACGCTCGATGGAAGAGGTGGAAGCGACAGAAGTACGAAACGTTCGTTCGAACGGGAAGCAGAGACGTACGCGCGCAGCTTTGCAAAATGTTGCTGTAGCGCCTCGACTTCGCTCAACTTGACTTCAACACTCGCAGATTTCTTAGCAGACGCAATCGTCTCGGCGTCGAAACGAACAAGTCTCGACGCGTTCGTAGACGAAGAATTCGCGCGGCCGACTCGGTTTAATCAACCAGAGGAGCACGATGGTAACAACACTTCCGCGCTCTCGCCTCTGTCCGTGATTGTGTTTGAAAATGCCTTGAAAGTTTCAAAGAGTGTCAAAAAATCCAAAGAAGAGATTGACGTCGTTCGACAATTTGCAGCCTCGCTCGTTCTCGCGAGTTTGCTTCGCACGACGGATTTCTGGAAGCACGCAGTGGCGTTGAACAAAATAGGCGTTCATAGCTTAGCGGCATCAAATTGTGAAAAGAAAGTGATGAAGACGATAGACGATATTTTATGCGAAGAGCGGCAAATATTTCTGAGCAACCCGAAGAATACGAAGGTCTTTACGATCGAAAACGTCGAAATGGATGTAGTCGAGATCGCTGGCGTCTTAGATGCGCAATCTAAGGCAAAACTGTATTCGCTCTTGCTGCAAAATTACGTTCACGAGGCGGAAGATTTCACGAGACTTCTCCTAGAAGTGCTTCGAAAGATCAACGAGATGAGCCGATCCGGTCGCGCTTCTCTTTTAAGCGCGGTTTCATTCAGTGTTGCAAGAGAGCTGTCACGGACGGAACATGACTGCTTTGATATGGAAAGCCAATCGAAAATTGCAGTTGCGTTGGCGAGAGGCATTGAAGATACAGAGCAGAAATGTGGTGCGGTGCAGTCAACTCCTCGAAAACGTCTCGCGGATGCGTTTTTGACGCACTCCGAAAACGAGTCCTTGGTCATCTTTGCAAAGTTTGCTACGGAAGAGGCTCAACTCGACGTAATCGCAAAGAGTAGGCAAATGACAAACTTCGTTTTAATGGCTTCCGTGTCCGATGTGTCTTTGAGCTCGCAGAGCGTCTCTTTTGATGGAAAATCAAAGATTCTTGCGCATCTGCTCGAGGTGTTATTGGGAGAAGACGATGTTGAGAATACGGCCCCAATACTACGTGTTCTTGCGCGCATCTTTGAAAGAAACTCGTCGACGGGTCAAGATACTAATATCGCAGCTCCGTACTCTTCAATTACTCTTCGAGCTCTGGAGAAAATTTTGAAAAGGAAGAGACATAAGAAAAGTCAAGTTGTACTCGCGGAAGCTGAGTTTGTCTCGGCTCTCGTGAATTCAAACGCAGGAGAGATATGCGCGGCTACATTTTTACGGCATTGCAACTTTAAAGATGACGGTATCGTGTTTGAAAAGGCGGCCTCCGATGCCATGCGAAAATGCGCGGAGTGCGCAGCTATTCGAGCCATCGTAAATGAAAGTGATCGAACAGAGTTCTTGAGCGACATCGCATCGTTAGTTATGAAGCAAATGAATCCAACAACCCATGGAAATATGGTGTGCTCCGCTCGAGCTGTTCAAATTGAATTAAATGGTGACAACGAGAAACAGAAGAATATTTTTGAGAAGAAACTTTCAGATGCGTTGACGGATCAATATTTTAAAGAGACTTTCGAGAAAGAACGCGTGGAGAATATAATGAACGCTTTCAACGTATGCTTTGACGTGAACTGTCCTGGAGTGTATCGCGTAAGATGCGTTAGCTTTATTTTAAGAAAGTTAGTACTTCTGGATGAATTGAAGTCCGGTGCGGACTACCGCACGTTCAAGCAAGTTCTGGGGAATAGAATTAAAGAAGAACTCGAGTTGTGGGATAAACGTGCGAATGTGGATGATGCCGATGTTCTCAACTGTAACAACGCATTCACTTTTGCGGTGAACGAGAATTTTATGCTCAGCAACGAAGACGATGTTATCGAATTAGTCAACGCCGCGCGAATGTTTGTCTCCTCCTCGCTCAAGGCGAAAACGCTAAAAAACCATCGCAGAGTAGAAGCGATGGCTAAAATCGTTGCAGCCCTCACGCCAAATAATGCAAAGAAAATGAAGAAAAGGGATAAACTGCGTGAAGTATTTGAGGAGTTTGCAATGTCAAGCTTCGATTGCGTGTGCGAGAATGAAAAATTTGAGCACGCCCTTTTGTCGCGAAGAGAGTTGGAAGAATACGAAAATACGAATGAGTTTTTGGATTCCCTTCCGCAAAATCCGTCTTCGATGCACTTTGTTCGGGAACGCGTGGACGAGCTTTCGGAGAAAGTCTCTGCTTCTGTGTCGTCCTTCTCACCGCCGCAAAATCAAAAGCAATTTGCAGAATTGAAGCTGCGGTTTGCAAAAGTTCTGCACGCGTCTCTCGAACTAAAACATCGCCTACACAAGGATACGCAGCAATCGCAGCCAGATATATGGGCGACAGAGAAATCAGTTCATGTTTTACCTCTTTTGCTTAAAGGGTATAACGCGTCGTCATCTGCTTTCGATTCTTGCATCAAGCGAACTATGGTAACGCTCGATTCACTTTCTGGACAAGACGTTCTTAAAAAGTGCGGCTTTGTGTTTGGAAGCGCGGCTGAAAAGTTTTTCGAAGGCAGTACTTGGAGTAGGCTAGTATTTAACGATGATGATGATAACAACGACGACGTCAGCGATACAAAAGCGTCATTGAAAGAACGCGTCGGTAATGCAATCGGTACGTCGCTTTTGGATTGCAGACGAAGTGCGATGACGGCGACTGCTTTTCCTCAAAGACGAAAGCTTTTCTTCTGGGAAGATAGTGATACGGAAGATGTGCTGCTTACCAATGGGAACGAAATTATCAACCGATTGGCGTACGATCCGTCCTGGATACTTCCAATGACACTGCGAAACCTGGAAACAGAATCGCTTTCGCCGAGAGAGTGTGTGCGTTCGGGCATTCTCTCGGTTGCAATATCAGCACTTTCCTCCACCGATACTAATTTTCGTCGTCTCGCGAGAGCGATATTATCAATCATGGATGAAATTGTGACTCGTATAGTCACCGGGAAAACCGAAGACGGAGAAGATATCGATTTAACCGATGTGATGTTGGCGCGAGCGTCGTTTCGCGAACGAACGCAAGTCCTTTCCATTTTGCGATGGATTCGAAACTCAAACGATATGTGGAACAACGGCATCTTCACGCGAGATGATGAAGAAAAAATGATCATGCAAAGGAAGTGTCAACACGCAGAAGATGTCGTCTGGCCAACAACGGCGACGTCGTTCGCGGCCGAAGCCATGTGGCTCGCCTGTCGACCGGAATCTGAATTCTTCGTCGTCGCCAACAAGCAAGTCTTAAAACGCATGTCCATAGATCTCGATCGTTTGCCTATGTTTCTCCCGCTGGTAAACGCCGGAGATGCCGATGCGAAAACCAAGCGAACCTGGGCACTTCGTCAACTCAATTCTTCCTTCCACTCTTTGGGCGATAAAGAAAACTTATCCTCGCGGGTGTTTCGGAAACAGTTTGTGCTTGAAATTTTGAGCTCACAAACGTGCTCGCACGCGCTCGCGGACAGCAACGTGCGGTCAAGAACCATGCGATTGATCAAGAATGTGTGCGAAAATGTAAGCGATTCCTTCTCGCTCGAACTTGTCGAACATGTGAGCTTTGTTGCATTCTTGACGAGACGTATTGAAGAAAGCGTATACCCGCGAGCTTCGGTTTCCTCGGCGCAGGATGTATCCGTCGAGCATCGAAGTCATGTGGCCGTGCTCTCTGCAATGATTTTAAAAGGTTTAGCAGAAGCACCCGACGCGTTCGTGTTTGCTGGACGAGATTTCGTGGACGCAGTGCGACGCGTGAGAAGTGCAATTTTATCTCGATTGGAATCCAGCGACACGCGCGGCGAATCAAACTCGAGAGATGGCAGTTATTCCACATCGGATTATCTCGTCGCGAAGAAATGTTTCAAACCATATCTCGAACTCCACGCCACCGTCTCAAAGTGCTTGGAAAAACGGCCCAAGTTGAACAGCCAACTCGCCACGGTATCTGAGCTGTGCCGCCTGATCGTCGTCGCAGATAACAACAACGATGACGTCGAGGACTCTTCTTCGCTGGCCATCAAGACCGCGCTTGCAGAAATCCTCGAAATCTCGAGCTTTGATTTTTCTTGCTTACTGGTGGAAGAAGAAGACGAGACAAAAATGACGACGACGACTGCAGCGGTCGAACCCGCGGCGATATCGATTGCAGCTTCCATCTCTCACCTAACCGGGTGGTTAAACGAACACTTCTCTGCGAAGAACGAACCGAAAGTGGCCTCGCGGTTTCTATGCCGGACGCTGCTAAACGCTCCGGATGTTTTGCAAGACGCTCTCTTCACTTCATCGGACGTGCGAACGTTTGCGAAAACCATCGCAAGCGATTACGACCGCCGTAGAAGGAGAGAAGTAAATGCGGCTTTGGCGTTGCTCTTAGATTTCTTGCTGGATGAAAACGCTCCCGAAGCGAAGAATATTAAAAATACAATCGAAGATTTGATGCTTTCCAATACTCAAAACGAAGGTAACGAGGTTCTTATAGAGGCAAAGTTACGAGAAGTCTTCTTCTTTTCCTCCTCCCTCTCTTCTTCCGTCTTTGTAAAGAAGCGGGAGAAGATAGAGGCTGGGAAGGAGACGCCAACGCCGTCCGCGTCGACGCCGAAGCCAAAAACGAGAAAGAGGAAGCAAACGCCTGGAAGTGGGGCGAAAAACAGACGCGCTGAAAAACGCGCGGCGAAGAATAAGAATAGTGAATAGTAGTTTAATAAAGTTAGTTAAAATCACTCGTAAGGATTGATTGTCAAAACATTTTTATGTATCTATCTGCTAAAAATCAATGATGGTATCATAGTTATATTTATATAGTTGTTGTTGATGTTGTGGTGGTGATGGCGTTGTGGTAGTATGTATGATGCAAAGCGGCTTTTAATTTTTCGTTGTGTTGTCGTTGTTTTCCTCTCTCTCTCTCTAACTCTTTATACTTCGACAACCTTGGCGACAATTTGGTCCGCAATGGCTTGGCCTTGGGATTCAACTTGTGCCTTGGAGCTCTCTCTTTCCGCATCAATCGTACTCATCGCGTCCGCAATTTGACGGTCGACGTCAGCCTTCGCTCTCGCAGCTTCAGCGGCAATCTTCGCGTCCATCTCCGTCTTCAATGCGGCAACATCTCTACCGACTGCGGCTCTCGCATCGCCGATGATTTGGTCCTTCTCCGCAATCAATTTGTCAACCTCTTCGGTGTTACCGCCGACGGCGGCTAATTGGGATCGGATCAATTCATCTCTGTCGTCCAACGCTTTACCAACCGGGCCAAACATGGTCTTGTCCAAGATGAACATCAAAGTCAAAAACTCCGCCGCGATGATCGGCAAAGTCAAGTTGAAGTCAAACAATTTACCCGCTTCGGCGTGCGCCGGCATGGTCATGACCAAGTTGGTCAAGACAACCGGCGCGACAACCTTCGCGGATTCAAACTTTTGCTTGAGAGAAGCTTGCGCCTGTAATAGTAGTAGTAGTAGTAGTAATAATAATAATAGTCTCCGGTCAGCGTTTGAAGTAAATAATATTTAAAGGTTTGAGAGAGGAAAATAATCCTATCCTCTCCGCCCCTCCAAGAAAAGAGGAAAAAAAAACAAATTCTTCGTTCAAAGCACAGGGGAGTCCGATCCGAGGGAGATTATTTTATGCGGGGTACGAGGGAAGCGATATCCACCACGCGAACGGGTCACGCGCATGCGACCACGCGAACGCGCGCATCCGTGCACATTCTCGCGCACGAATACTTCCTTCGCGCGAATCCAGATTCGTTTTGTCCAAGCGACGTAAACGACGACCGACAAAAGTCGCCGCCGATGATGAATGAAACACACGGCTCTGCATTTTATCTCTCCCCCTCTCCCACATCCCGGATGACACACACCCACAATAATCAATCAAAAATATAAAAAAGAACTACACGCGGAAATCTCTAACGTACCGGCGAGGCGACTCTCTTCGTTTGCGTTTTTCTGCTCACAGACGCGACGGAGACGCATCTGTTCGTGATTTGGGCGATCGCGGACATGTTTTATGTGTGTGGTGTAGATAAAAATGTGTTTGGGTGCGGAATATGACGCTTGTTGGTCGGATGTGTCGCGCTAAAAGTAATTCACAAGGCTTTCTCTCCTCCTCAAAAGAGGGTGAAAATCTCTCTTTAAAAAAGGTCGAAATCTCTCCCTCATCTGCTCAAAATCAGGGTTTAACCAAGTAAAAAAAATTAAAAGCAAAATTAAGAAAAATACACGAGAGACCCACACAAAAAAAGAACGAGAGGTTGATAGTATATTATATAAGAGTAAAAAAAGACTTCTCATCGAACACACACGTACATCGACGGAAAGACGACGACGAGGACGATGACAACAAGAACAAGAACAACAAGAACACCAACGATGAAGACGACGAAAAGGAGGAGAAGCCACCACCGCCCAAAGTTCTTTTTTTGCCTTCCCTTCGTTTTGTTTTTTTATTTTGCAAAAACGACGACAAAGACAACGAGGTTTTTCTTTGAAGTGGAAGGAAAAGAAGCGAAGAAGGTAAAGCCATCGGAGGAGGATTTCGGAGCGATTCTAATCAGCGAAATCATGTACAATCCGATCAAAACTAAGTCGTCGGAATCTTCTTCGCCAGAGGTGACGACGGATGATACCGAAAAAAAAGCCAGCGGCGAGTGGGTTGAGTTTCTGAATCCAAGCGGAACGGACGAGGTTGACGTGAGCGGGTGGTTCTTCTCGGACGAAAAGAATCTGGCGAAGTCCTCTATGTTCCAGTTTCCTTCGAACACGACGATAAAACCGAAAGAGAGAATCGTAGTTGCGAAGAATGTGACCAAGTTTGAAATCGCTTACGGCGAAAATGAAGGCGCGAGCAACGTCGTCAAAGACGCCGCGTTACCGTTCAGACTCAACAACAAAGGCGAAAAGTTACTCTTGTTGAACGCAAAAAAAGAGATAGTGCACGAAGTCGAATACAACGATAAAGCACCGTGGCCGATTGTATTTGCAGGATACTCCATCGAGTTGACATCGCAAAAGAGCGACGCGAACGACCCCTTCTCGTGGGTCTCTTCGTTGACGTTCGGAGGAACGCCCGGTCGCGAAAACTCCGTAGAGTTGGTCAACAAATTGGTAAACAATTGATCGATACTGATTTAACGTCGACGAGGTATAACATCAAATATATAAAATAAGCGGCTACATTGTTACTTGATAAACGCCCCGTCCGCGACGCCGTCTTGGCCAGTCACGAATCCGCTCGCGACGACCACATTCTTCCCTTGATACGTCGCCTTCCCTCCTTTAATCACGAGCGTTTGCTTCACTTGCTCCCATAACTTACTCTTGCACTCCTTCGGGTACGTTTCCGGCTTCTTATCCTCTTCGTTTTCAATGAACGCCTTCTCGCCAATCTTCGCTCCGTCTGGAACTTTAACCAACTTCACGTCCACGCTCTCGCCTTCGCCGCTCTCCGTCGCTAAAATCATCGCCTCGCTCGTCTCCCCGGCTAACTTGGCTACCTTCAAATTAATAATAGTCAGAACTAACTTCCCTTCCAAATCTTCTCTCTTCACGTATTTCCTCAATCCAGTCACGACTTGCTTCACGTCCTTCTCCTCGTCTTCGCCGATTAAGACTTTGCACAGATACAACTTCTCCGACCACGCGTCGTCCGCTTTCGCCTCTAACACTTTACCAACCGTCAAGTTCGCCTTCGCGAACGGGTCCGCTTCCTCTTGCGGCGGTTGAGACTGCTTCTTTACTTTTTCTTTCTTCTTCTTCGATTTTTGATCTCCCTCGTTGTTATTAGTATTCGAAGACGATGATGGTTGACTCGTGGACGCGCCTCCTTCGCCTCCTCCTTCTGAATTCTTCGGTTTAATCACCGGGTCGAGTAACTTCACGAGATACTCCGACGTCCTCTCGAACGCCTCCGGCATCGGGTTGTTCTCCTCGAACGGGAACGTTTGCAAATATCCAGTTTTCTCGTCGCGCATTTTGTACACGTGTTTGGGTGGGTTGTACGTTTCCAACGGCCACGGGTCTGAAAAAAAGATGATGACGATGAGAAGTAATACTTGTACGTCAGCAACGAATTACGCGGTTTGTTTGCATTCAATCGACACAAACTTAAAACCAAATCATCATCGCGCGCGCGAGAGAGATGTTTGAATCGCACGCGAAAAATGGAAACAACGAACCTTCGGGATCGATCTTCACGTGTCCAACGGGAAGCTCGATCGTGCTCATATCGTGCAAGCCTGAGACTCCTCCTTCTTTAGTATCTTCGTGTCCTGGTCGGATGCCTCCGCAGCACGCGTTGAGCATAGTATTCTCGGTCCTGCGTCTGGTTGTTTGTTTGAGAGGAAAATGTCTTCTTCTTCTTCTTTTTGGGGTCTGTTGGTTAATTCTTTTCAAAAAACGCTCGCTCGTTATTTAAAAAAAAACGCTCGTTTATTTTCTTTTAATTAAATTAAAGATATTAATAATAATGTCTGCCTCTGCGCATGATCAACGAAAGACCTCGAAGGAGGATTTGAAGACGACGAAGACGAAGCCAAACTCGACGAAAACGAGGTCGTTTACTCACTGGGATAAATTTTGGCACGACGCGGTGAAAGAGAACGAGCAGAAAATGAGAGACGCGAACCGAGCGCATTTTAAGAAAACCGGAGATCAGAAATTCCAGGACTTTGACGAAGGTATCGACAGCGATCGAGCGTATATGGACGCGTGCCATAAATTAGACCGGGGAGTGCCAAGATATGCGGTGACTTTATCGTGTTCCGGGTGCGGGTGCGAGAAATCGAAAGATGCGATGATGCGATTGGAGTGCGCGCAGTGTTTGGAGATGTACAAAGAACGCAAAATGAAAGTTGTCGTTGATTCTTTTGAAAGAGCATTCTTTTGTTCGGAGAATTGCTACGTGGAACACTGGAAAGAACACAGAATGCGACACGGGCCGGCGTATTCGAGAGCGACGAAGGAAAACGGGGAAGTGCATCGATTCGAGGCGCACGACGAAGGGTGCGGAGCGTTGTGGGATCACGGCGCGTTGAAGAGGAAGTATTTTCACGAATGCGAGCCGAATACGAAATGGGGCGCAGACGTGAACAATACGGAGGGAGGAGGACAAGAAGAAGAAGAAAAAGAAGAAGAAGAAGAAGACAACGCCGTCGACAGCGATAAGGAAAACGAAGAAACGTTTTGATGATTGACTGATTTGACAAACGGGCGATGTGTGAATTTTGCGTATTAAAACCAAAATCTTTTAATCTACTTGAAAAAACCGCCTGAAAAAAATAAACGTCCGTTGCTCTATAAACTGTGCTAATGAACGCGAGGACAGACTTCCCTCAACCTAAAATTATATTGTGATTACTTTCATTGTTTTTCTTCTGTGTGTTCTCGTTTATCACCGTTTGCGATAAAACGATTCCTTCATCTCCGCGGAGTCGCTTTTACCAGTACGTGTACGAATTCAACCAGCCGTCCGGATTTTGTCTCATGATCGCCTTTCTCATCTCATCGTAGGTGAAGATGAACATAGACCACGGAACGGCCGGAAACCAGTGCAAGATGTGCAACGGTCGAGTACCAAAGACAGTGTTCAAGGCTGGAGTGTATACCAAAGTCGCCCCGAGGACGGTTTCAAACAACAAACCAAAGTTCATGAAATCGTTTTGTAAGCCTTGCTGGAAGAGAGAAAGCTTTCTCGTCTTGCAAATCAACAAATCGGCCCATTGGACGATGATGATGGAGATGAAGTACGCGCATTGCGCGTATTCCAAAGCAGAACTTTGGTAGTTCTTGTTCGGTAAGGGTTGTAGCTGGCCGTTCCAGAAATACATGGCACCCGCCGGAGCGATAGCGTCCTTATCCGCGAAACCACGATCGGCAAAGCCCCACGTGCTGTCAATCGCGCAAAGCGTATCAAACCGCGTCTTTTCCGCGTCAGTAAGTTTATCCGAAGGAATACTGGCGTAGTTCGAGCACGCTCTGTTGCAAGTGTATTCACCGTCACCTCTGAAACCAGCAGAGGTGAACTCGATGAACGGATCGACCTCACTGGTGACGGGAACTTGGCAACCGCCTTCGCAGTAACCTCTCTCCCAATCCTCACCTTCGCAACCGAAACCGCACTCTTTCGGACTCCCGTCGCCGTTGATGGTACACATGACGGAGTGCTTGAACCATTCCAAACCGTTGCCCATCAAGATGTTCGGCGCATAGCCGTAATCGTTGAGGACGATGATGTAGACGAAGAAGCCGGCTAAGGCTTGGATCATACCGATTTGCAAGTACGCGAACGAAATCAAACGGAAGTTGACCAAACGATCAGTTTGCGCATTTCTCGGCGGGCGGTCCATGATATCTGCCTCCTTGGTCTCGTAAGCGAGAGAGATGGCAGGGACCATATCCGTACCAAGATCGATACAGAGAATCAAAACCGTTGACAACGGCAACGGCAATTTCGCCGTGATGTAAATCAAAAACGGCGCAATTTCCGGAATGTTCGACGACAAAGTGTACGCGATGGACTTCTTCAAGTTATCAAAGATCAATCGCCCTTCTTCGACGCCGTTGACGATGGACGCAAAGTTATCGTCCATCAAAATCATATCAGCCGCTTCCTTGGAAACGTCTTTACCGGCGATACCCATGGCAACGCCAATATCACCCTTCTTCAACGCCGGCGCATCATTCACACCATCACCAGTGACGGCAACGATTTCACCTCTGCGCTGACAGTTCTCAACGATCAACAACTTGTGCGCCGGAGACACTCTCGCCCAGACGATTTGTTTGTGGTCGAGCGCTGCGTCCCACTTCTTTTGTTGTTCAACGGGGTCGGCGATTTCCGTCCACTCACGAATAGTATCGCCCTTAACGACGATGGCATCGCCACTGTCGATGTTCTCTTGCGAAATAATGTTGACTTGCTTCGCAATAGCCGCTGCGGTGATCGGGTGATCGCCGGTCACCATGTACACCTTCACGCGAGCGCGGTTGCACTTGATGACGGCTTCAGGGACGCCTTCTCTCGGAGGATCAATCAATGAGATTAAACCAACAAAAGTCAAATCGTTCATGGTAAAGTTCGGAGCCGGCTTGTTGGAAAACTTAAAATCGTCCTTCATTCCGGTCAACTCTTTGTAGGCAAATCCCAACACGCGTTCACCGCGGCCGCCCAAACCTTCGTACGCTTCCGTGTACGTCTTGTTGTACGACGCGTTGATTTCCTTCACTTCGCCCTTGGCAAAGTACGATTTGCACATGCCGAGCACTCTCTCCGGAGCACCCTTCAAGACGAGTAACGGCGGTCTGCCGGCACCTTGAGAGTGAATGGACAATTGCCACTTGTTCGTGGAGTTGAACTTGATTTCGAAAATCTTTGGGCACGCGGCTCTGGTTTCCAACGCATCATTCAACGGTTGCACGAGCTTCAACAAGCCTTGCTCGGAAGCGTCACCAGTTGCGGCTTGCTTCAAGATGTTGAAGTTCGGGTTGTTCATTTCCGCCTTCAAGTCCATGTACGAGCCGTCGTCGTTTTTAGTCAAAAACTCGGCGTTGTTACACAACGTCGCGACTTGCAACAATCGTTTGAAGCCCGGGGAGCTTGCGTCGTAGTACGGTTCATCCGCAGGAGTTTGCGACAAAACCGCCAAATCCGGAATGTTCTTCCCGGCTGGACACAAATACGTTTCGTTATCGACCCATACGTGCATAACAGTCATTCTGTTTTGCGTCAAAGTACCAGTCTTATCCGAGGCGATGATAGTGGTCGAACCCAAAGTTTCAACCGCTTCCAAGTTCTTCACCAAAACGTTCTTCGTGTGCATACGTTTCGCGGTCAACGCGAGAGACACGGTAACGGTCGCCAACAAACCTTCCGGCACGTTCGCAACGATGATACCAATCATAAACACAACATTTTGGATAATGTCCGTCCCGTTGGTTAAACCGATGATGAAAAACACGACGCCCAAGGTAATGGCGACGGCGGAAATCAACTGAATGAACTTGGAGATTTCAACGTTAATCGGCGACGCTTCGTTGGACGTTTCCGTGGCCAAACCAGCGATTTGACCCATGACCGTGCGGTCACCGGATCCAATAACGACGCCTCTCCCGGAACCGGAGTTGATAATCGTGGTATAAAAGCACAAGTTGCTCGCCTCCAACGGTTGCATGACCAAGTTACCTTGCGAGTCCTTGGCCAAATCCGTCGAGCGATCTTGTGGTTCGGATTCACCAGTCAAAGAAGAATTGTCCACCTTCAATTCGTTTGCCGACATGACGCGAATATCCGCCGGCACCTGGTCGCCGTCGAGCAAATCGACGACGTCTCCCGGAACCAACTCCCACGCATCAACGACGGTGTTCTTACCGTCGCGAATGCACTTGCACTTCTTTGGAATCATGTTCTTGAACCCTTCCATGATCTTCTCCGACTTGGCCTCTTGCAAGTACGAGAAAGTCGCCGTAATAGTTACGACGGCGTACAAGACGATGCCCAAAAACAAGTTGGTTTGATCCTTCTCCGTATCGATGCCATAGCCGATGAAACACAAGGTCCCACCGGCTAACAACAAAGCGGCGAAAAAGTTGGCGAACTGCAGCAAAAACTGAATGTACCACGGCGTCAACGCCGGCGGAGTCAATCGGTTCTCGCCATATTTACCGCGGTTGATTAAAACCTGTTCGCTCGATAAACCTTTCTCCAGGGTGCACCCAAAGTGCGAGTAGAGCTTTTCTGCCGGCCACGTGTGCTCGACAAAATCGATATCTTTACGCAAATTCGCTTTGCGCTCATCCTGTTGTTAAAGAGCGATGACGTTTTAGAGTCGCGTTTTGTGTGAGTTACGAGTTGGACGAGGACGAAAGAAAGAGAGAAAAAAGACCCGTCGAGGTCAATTTGTTTTTTAATTGGAAAAAGTGCGGAACGACGGAACCAAACGACGCCCCCGAAAAGTTCGAGACGGATAACAACCACCACCCCGCGATTGAAAAAAAAACGCGCGGAAATCGCACTCAAACGCCCACACGCGAACACATAAATCCTACCTCGGCTGAAGTATCTTTCTTCGAACGCGCCATCTTGCGTGACGTTTGTGATTTATACACGAAACTTAAAGCCTGGAGAGAAGAGAGAGAAGAAAAGCGGTTAGATTTTCGCGCGATTGGTTTCAAAGGAATAAAAAAAAAGCGGAGAAAGCCGTCAAAGGACAAATTTGACAATGCGAAACGCGTCGCGCGCGAGGAAGATGCGAAATCACCTCGATCAATTCAAACGATCCGCAATGCGCCTCGAAAATGGAATTACTATTCAAACTTAAAAAAAAACGAGAAGAGGGATCTATCTATCGTTGTTCGTGCGTGTCTTTCCAAACGCGTACCTTCGAGAAATGAATGAGGATTTTTGCAAGCCCAAAAGTCACAAAAGTCTGCCCTTTTTTGCCTTGTTTGTGACTTATTCCATTCTGGTTTGCCTTGCCTCTCTTTTTTTATTAAACTTTTGCTGCTGACTACGCTATATATTAGTATCGCACAAATCCAATACAAATGAACTCTCTCTCTCTCTCTCTGTGTGTGTGTGTTTGTGCGTGTACTGCTACTCAGAAGATGATCTCAATTCTTCTCTTTAAAAAAATTAAACGATATCGTGCTTCAACTCCAACGCGTTGCAAATCCTCCCGATGCAACACGCCGCGCTCAACGGATACTGCGAAACCGATATGAAATCATCCGTCCAACTGACGTCTACTTTCCCGTGCGCCATGGCGCCGACGCAAAACACGACCGATTCTTTATCTTCTTTCAAATCGTTCGCGACGAACTCTCGCATCCGTTTCACCTCGGGCGCGCTAAAACTAAATCCCACTCTTCGAGCGCCGGCGGCGAAGTATTTCGTCACCGGTTGCTTGACGACTTTTAACAGCTTATCTGGACCATTCGACGCGCGCACGGAGAGCTTTTGCAACAATTGCACGAACAAACCGCAAAATCGTTTAAACGTTCGCGGTATTCTCGTGTGCGGACTGATTTTTATCAGCACGTTTTTCTGCGTGTTCACGTACACCGCTCGCACTTTCCCGGCTTTGTTCAGAGGCGAATCGAGTATCGCCAGAAGCGCTTGGTGGCATATATCCGGTCGATAATCTCCCGGTTGTTTCCCGTGACGTTTGATGAAATTCGCGTGGTCGTCGCAGTTTAAAAGCGCGTACCCTTTGCCGATTTTCGCCGTCTCCAACGTGGCTTTCTCCAACACGAACGTGTAGCCGCCCGTGCTGTCCGCGTTCGCCTCCACGTCCAAATCGTCCTCCGACGGCGCTTCCATTGATTCTAAAATGTTATTAATGATTCGTTTCTTCTTCTTCTTCTTCTTAATAACGTGTATTATTAGTGAGAGGTAAGATTAGAGAGAAGAAAAAGACAACAAATGGAAGAAAGGCTCTTATCGGAGAGCGACTCTTTCCTCCAGTTGTTGTTTTTGTTTTTGTTCTGTTGTTATTCCTGTGACTCTTAGTATGGTATTCTCTTTTAGTAAAGTGATTTTGAGAGTAGAGAGTAACGAGAGCGCGCGAATGTGGACGATGTTTTTTTTTTTCTTCTTTTTCTCTCTAAAAAAGGACCTCAAATTTTTGATCACCCTTTGGGG
>Ga0255763_1002438_pt1 | contig 17760 bp, 19 predicted proteins | sample 041ome_2_FD_179963 | JGI IMG/M metagenome (GOLD analysis project Ga0255763, IMG submission 179963) | Coastal salt marsh microbial communities from the Groves Creek Marsh, Skidaway Island, Georgia - 041406US metaG (version 2) | ecosystem: Environmental > Aquatic > Marine > Intertidal zone > Salt...
TTTCCTTTTTGCCATTTGGATGTGATATTTCATAAACACGTTTACTTTTATCCCATGTAATAGGCCGGCTTTCTTTCATTTCGTGTTCCATTTTCAACCTCATGTATCATAAATCTTAATTGTTAATTAGTCAGCGATTTTGATATTACTAGATGATTTATGATAAAATCTTTTTTAAAGTATATTTAATCAAATTTCTGGAAGTAATTTAAATTTCTAAAAATAATTACTCTAACATAGTCTTTTAATTAATCTTGCGTGAACAAAGATTATACAAGAAACGATATTAATCATATCTTAAAACTAAAAAAGGACAATCTTGTTAGATACAAAGCAAACTGTTAAAATTGCTTTACTACTTTAAAAGAAAGGCTCCCTAATGTCTACTATATCCCCTCCACACAATCCTGAATCTAACCCACGCATCAAAAAAATTTTTGATGACATCCGTAATACGCGAGGAAGTGATTTTATAAATAATTTATGGTACTATCTTGCCTTCGATGTAGACTTGCTTGAAAATACTTGGCGTGATGTAAAATCAGTGATGGCAAAACCAAGTCATCTTGATCCTATGACAAAAGAACTTATTTATGCTGCTGTATCTATAGCTAACAGTTGCGAGTACTGTATACACTCTCATACAGCCGCAGCAAGAGCAAAAGGCATGAATGACAAACAATATGCTGAGTTCTTATCGATCGTATCGCTTGCTGGAAGAACCAATCACCTTCTTAATAGTATAAAAGTACCAGTAGATCCTGAGTTTAATTTTGAGAATAAAGACAATTAAAATTTAGCTTTAATTAACCTATATTTTTTTTCTCTATAAAGGACATACAGACCTGCTGAAACTATAATACCTGCTCCAATCCACATTTCCAGACTTGGTATATCGTCAAAAACCAAATAACCTAAAATGGCTACCCATAATAACTTAGTATAATTAAAAGGAGCTAAAAGTGAGGCTTCTGCAAAATTAAAAGCATTTATCATACACAAATGGGCAAGTGCACCTAAGAATCCTGTGGCTAAAAATATTAAAAAATCGATTTGAGATGGAGCAACCCAAACGAATGGAACAATTATGCTAGACCATACAAGTCCTCCAAGGCCTGTGTAAAATAGAGTTGTGTGGGTCTTTTCCGTTACAGAGAGTAATCTGGTTAAAATTTGAAATAGTGCAAAAAAAAGTGCTCCTAATAAAGGCATAATTGATACAAGTTGCCAGAAATCACCCCCAGGTCTAATAATTATTAAAACCCCTACTAATCCTATTACAACAGCACACCAACGATGAATACCTACCTTTTCTTTTAGAATTGGGACTGAAAGAACTGTAATAAATAAAGGAGCAGCAAATCCTATAGCTGTAGCTTCCGCTAATGGTAAATATTTTAAACCAAAAAAAAGGCTGGAAATTGAACAAACTAAAAAAGCAGGACGAAGGAGTTGAAGGATCATTCTATCAGTATTCTTTAATTCTGAAAGTTTTTTACCCTTAATCAAAAAGAAAACACATAATGTTATGTTAATACCTAGAAAGTACCCCCAAACAATTTGAATTGCATGAAACTCTTTTGTGTATAACTTACATATCGTATCAACAACAGAAATAAAAAATATTGCAATCATGAAAAACAAAACACCCTTCAAAAAATAATGAGTTTTGTTTAAAGATGCCATTAGTTTAAAACCTTATTTAAGTAAATTTTTAAAAAAATTATAAAGTGATATAGCTATTAACTTGATTTTAAAAATCAAAAAATTAGAGCATTAGTTAAGTTAATAACTAATGCCCTTAGGAGGTTTATAAATGAAAAACTTTACTTCTTCATTTTCAATTTATAACTATAAAGTAGACTTAAGTTTGTAATAAATAAGGTTTATTCATGGCAGTACAATATTTATTATATGGTAAAAAATTATTAGTAACCATTACATAGTTTTATTAACAAAACTTAAGAATGCTTCCCAAGATTTTTCGTCGGCCTCTTTTCTATATCTTTGGGAGTTAAAAACTGTAAAAGCATGTGGTGCTCCAGAATATATATTTACTTCATAAAATATTTTATTTTTTTCTAACTCATTAGTAACTTCAAAAACATCTTCTAATTTTACGGCCTTATCTGCTCCCCCATGAGCTATAAATATAGGAGGAGTATTTGAAGTATATTCTTGTCCTTCAGGAGTTTTAACCCCTCCATGGAAAGATGCATACCCCACAATATTATTTCCATTACCTGATCGAGCTAATTCAAGTGCAGCAGATCCTCCAAAGCAATAACCCATAATAAACGTTTTGTGATTGTCTTTATTAGCTTCATTAAGACCAGCTAAAATTAATTCTCTCATCCTTTCACGATTCTCATAAAGTTTTTTTGTCTCTGCTTTCCTAAGATTTATTTCTTTTGGACGATTACCCTTTCCATAAAGATCGATCGCAAAGGCCGTATAACCCAAAGAAGATAACATATCAGCTCTTGTTTCTTCGTATTCTGTTAAACCATCCCAATCATGAATAACTATAATCAAACCTTTTGATTTGGATTCCGGCTTACTTAAATAGCCCTCAAATATTTCATTATTATAGGAATAAGTTAGTTTTTGGCCAGCATTGGCATTTATAGATATAAAGATAGAAAACAGAAAAATTATTAGTTTCATGGTATTGTTCCTGTAATGAAAAGATTATTAATTAAAATGATATATGTTACATTCTTAATTAATAATCAATTAATTTTGTTCTGATTATTGATTCAAAAAAAGTTCAATAAATTTACTTCATTTATTATTTTATTAATACTTTATTTATGTGTAATTGGCATAATATTATTTCATAAAAATCATTAATTTTTGAAAAGTTTATTAAGAGATTGATTGATTTTTAATTTTTTTAAAACATCATTTAAATTATCTATAGATTCTTCATTTAATGGAATTCCAAATTTAATATTTTGTAAATTTAATTCATTTTCAATCTGACCAGGAAGATAAATTTTTTTATTTTTAATGGGCCGTGAATTCTTGAATTCTTTAACTATTCTTTTCATTTTTTCTTGATAGCTTTTTAAATCGATCAATTCTTGAATATTTATAACGATAAAAAATTGACCATCAACACCAGATATAGCTCCATCAATCATATTTCCTGAATTACTTCCATATTCAGCACTTGAAAGCATAGTTGATAACATACCCACCATCATAGCTAAACCTACGCCTTTGAAGCCACCTATTGGTTGAATTAGACCTTCAATTGCTTTTTCCGGGTCAATTGTGGGCACACCATTCTTATCAAAAGCCCAGCCTTCAGGTATTTTTTCTTTTTTTTGCGCATAAATTCTAATTTTGCCATGAGATGTTTGACCAAGAGAAGCATCAATTACTAAATCGTCACCATTTATTACAGGAAAAGAAATAGATATAGGATTTATTCCTACAATTTTATCCATTCCACCCCATGGAGCCATTGTTGGTAATGCGTTAGTACCAACAATACCAACACAATTTTCTTTTGAGGCCATTAAACTATACCAATCTAGTGCTCCACAGTGATTACTACCTTCTAGAGAAACATAAGAAATACCAAATTGTTTGGCTTTATATATTGCATGGAGCATTGAAAATTTTGATCCAACCTGTCCCATTGAATTATGACCATTAACTGTAGATAATCCTCCAAATTGTTTTATAATCGTTGGATTACCAGTGGGGTCAACTCCATCTATAGTTAATTTTTTTACATAATCAGGCACTCTAATCACACCATGGGAATGTATCCCCCTCAAGTCAGCATGAATTAGTGAATCAGTTACCGTTGAAGCATCATTATTGCTCATTCCACACTTCAAAAAAATTGACTTAACTAATTTATTTAAATCTGCATGATCAATTCTTAATTCTTTTTCTATGTTAGGATAATAAACCATTTATCAAAATCGCCCTTAGATCAATAATGGAATAAATATATATTAAAACATAGGAAAATTAAGCAATTGTTTGAAATCTTGAAAAAAAAAGTTTAGGATTATGATATGTGTATTGGATCTTCATCAAACTTTTTGTTAATGTTTTTAAGCGCTTTAGTTTCTTTTATATTGGTATGGAATTTTTCAAAAATTAAAAGATTTTTGAATAAAAAGCTAAATTACTTTTCAAAAAAAACATCAAATATTTTATAATCTATTCAACCTCAATGTAACCGACCATTCCTGACACTGCATGTTCAAGCATATGACAATGGAATAACCATTTACCAGGATTATCCGCCAAAACAATAAACTTTGATTTTTCACCAGGTTGCATTAGGTATGTGTCTCTTAAAAGATAATCGTTTATATTTTCAAACTCATTAGACCTTACATAAAAATGATACCCATGAAGATGCATACTATGAGGCCACCTACTATCATTCCATACATCAAAAACTATAACCTCGTTTCTTTTAACTTTAACAAGTAAGTTTTCATAGCTTCCAATTTCTTGATTAAAGGCCCAAAGTTTTTTATCTTCTGTTGCAAGAGAACGAAAGTCTTTTTCAATACCATCAATTTTAGCTTTAGTAAGATTTCCCATAGCACCACCCTGCATATGAATATAAATTACCTTTGCATTATCGGTATTAGGTAGAATATTCTGCGGAGTAAAATCATAAATTTTTTTGTTAGAAATTTGATTTGTCTTTAATATTTCAAGTTTAAAAGCTTTGAGCGGTTGCTTTTGACTGATCTCAAAAAAATTAACCTCAGGATCATTGTTTGTTACAATAGATATATCAATTCTCTGACCAGGGGCTATGGTAAAATTTTCCTGAAAAAAAGGTTTAACTAACATTCCATCAACGCCAATTATTTGGAGTTTTTTTAAGCTTGAACCAAATTTAAGAACCCTTGCATTTGAAGCATTAATAAATCTTAATCTTGTTAAAGCATTATTTTTTATTACGTATTTAGGCGATTTTTTACCATTTATTGTTAACCAATTTCCAATTCTTCCAGCATGTGACCAATCCATTAATGAACCAAAAGATTTTTCATCAATTTCGTAATTATTGTTTAAGCGCCAGTCATCTGCTAAAATTACTATTTCATTTTCAAATATGCTCTCTTTTGGGTTTGATATAACCAAGGGACCATATAGACCCTTCGCAACTTGCTTCCAAGATTCAAAGTGTGCATGATACCAATATGTACCAGAATGATTAAATGGGAATTCATATACAAAAGTTTCACCTGGTTGCACAGGATCTTGGGTTAAATATGGAACACCATCCATTGCATTAATATTTTTAATCCCATGCCAATGTATACTTGTAGGTTCATCAAGTTGGTTTTTAAAATTAACCCTTAAAATATCACCAACATTACCCTTTATTGTTGGACCAGGGTTAAGGTCATTATAAAGGAAAACATTAGAAGTGAAATTTTCCTTAAAACTAAATTTAGATTTTTTAGCAGTAAGGTTATAAGTAACTATTTTATGATTTTCAGCAAAAACAGGTTTTAATCTGGTAACTACAAATCCATAAGTTAAAGTTTTTAAAAATTGTCTTCTTGATGTCATTTTAATCTCTAATAATTAGAATTATAAATTTTATCTATTACTAATAAACTTTTTTAACGGGAACCTTATTTGTTAGATCTCGAGTTAATTTGATCATGAATTTTTTTTATTCTAGGCGGCCAAGTACTTTTTATATAAGATAGTACCGCAATAATTTCTTTATCGTTTAAAATCTCTTCATAAGCAGGCATATTATTAAGATATTTTTCACCAATAATTTTTTCAATTCCATACTTTGTTATCATAAAGAGATATTTATCAGAGTGATGCCACGTGTGCCCTGTTTCGTCATGAGGAGGAGCAGGCATCATACCGTTAGGCAACCGAGACATCCAATCTTTTTGGCCTTCTAATTTTATACCATGACATGAAGCACAATTGACAGCATATACCTTACTGCCAACATTAATTACTGATTTATCTTCATGCATTAAAGCAATTGAGGCCTGAGCAAAATTATTATCTTTAAATAAAATGAATAAAATTAAAATTATGGTAAAAATTGATAAAGATACCCACAAAAAAAAATCTTTCTCTTAGTATATGTTATCACTTTTAATGACACCCCTTTCCTAAAGCTTTAAGTCGCCAGTAATTATAAGGTAAAGGAGTGATAAACCCTGCTAAAAGCATAAAAGGAATTACCCACCAGGTTAGAATAGCTCCACCTGTTAATATATAGTCGGTAAAGTTCATAGCTGCTTCCATTGATATCATTGAAACTAATGACATTCCTACTGCTGTTTTAAAAGCTAATTTTAAGATCATCTGTTTAGATAAAATAATAGTTTCAAGGATTATTGATGTTATTATTCCATTGATCATTGCCAGAGACATAATTAGATAAACTGGCCAATTAATTTCCATGAATTGGAAGAAGGCTATTGTACCAAAATCTCCTATACAACAACCTAACAAACACCAAGAAGTATTTTTTGATGCCTGCAACCATGTATGTCTACAGAACCAGTTTATTGAAAATGTATTTTCTAAAATCATATTAACCTCTTCCACATATATAACATTTACCCTTAGGGGAAGGTAAAGGGTAAGTATTAAAAATTGAGGATAATATTATAACATTATAGTTATTTTTATTTTACTAATCTTAGGACTTGTTTATGAACTTGCTGTTTTCCATGGCCCAAAATCTTTTCCTGCCCCTACAATTTCGTATGCTATAACAGTTTCATCACCTTCTACCCATCCATCATGTCCTGGTGCAAAGTAATAAGCGTCGCCAGCTTCTGCAAGCACCCTAGTACCATCATTGTGTTCACACATTAACTTTCCTTGAATAATAACTCCAACATGACCAGCCTGACAACTATCACCACCTACCGTTGGTTTGATACATTCAGACCATTTCCAGCCAGGTTCTAAAACAAGTTTTGAAGCATTCATATCACCTAATTTTACCACAGATACATGTGCTTTGGGTGGGGTTTTAACTTCATCAGCATTATCAAAAGACTTTTTGTACAATGTATTCATAACAACTCCATTTAAAAAAAAATTAATCTAACCTATTCTTAAATGATTTATATTACAAACATATAAAGGTAGAATACTGATTTATGATTAAAAGTTAGCCTTAAATTAAATTTATAGAAACCCAAATATCTAAGTTATACAATCTTTAAAATCGTTATAAGATATTATAAAAATAATTATTGGAGATTAATATGATAAGTTCATTAGAACTTGGTTTAAAAGGAAAGGTTGCTATAGTTGCTGGGGGTGGTGGACCATTGGAAGGAATTGGAAATGGTAGGGCTGCCGCGATTCTGCTTGCAGATGCTGGAGCTAAAGTAGTTGTGGTGGATAAAGAAATAGACTTAGCTCAAAATACTGTCGATATGATTAAAAAAAGAGACGGAAAAGCAATAGGTATTGCTGGGGACTTAACTATATCTGATGAATGTAAAAAAGTTGTAGATTTTGCTTTGGAAAATTGGGGTAGACTAGATATCCTCGATAATAATATTGGAATTGCAAGTAAATTATCAGTGGTAGAAGAGACAGAGGAACACTGGGATCGTGTAATGAATGTAAACTTAAAACCAATGTTTCTTATGTCTAAATTTGCTATACCAGCTATGATATCCTCAGGTGACGGGGGATCTATTGTTAATATATCTTCTATTTCTGCTACTAGACCAAAAGGTTTAACCTCCTACTCCGCATCAAAAGGGGCTGTTCTATCATTAAGTCAAGCTATGGCTGTAGATCATGGGAAAAACGGCATAAGAGTTAATTGTATACTTCCAGGACCTGTTTATACTCCTATGGTTTATTCTGAGGGTATGACAGAAAGTCATCGCTCTCAAAGACAGAATGCCTCACTAATTGAAATGGAAGGCACTGGTTGGGATATAGGAAAAGCTGTTGTTTACCTCTGTTCTGAATGGGCAAGATATGTAACTGGACACCTTATGGTGGTCGACGGAGGATGTTCACTTTCAGCTAGACCAAGGGGTTAAAATAATATTTATTATTTAATGAAACTACATCATAATTCATAAATAGATTTGTTTAATTACAAGGAAATAAAGTTGAAATTCGATATAGATTTTAATGTTTCTTATATAAAAGAAAAAATTGAAAATTTAGCAAAATTTACTGATCCAAATATTCCATTTACAAGAATAGTTTTTAGCGAACAATTTTATGACGCACGCAATTGGCTTAAAAAAGAATTTAATTCACTTAATCTAGAGGTTTCAACTGATAATGCAGGAAATTTAATTGGATCATTGAAATCAAACATAAAAACTGAAAAAGTTGTCATTTTAGGGTCACACATTGATACCGTTCCTTCTGGTGGCCGTTATGATGGCATTGCAGGAATTGTCTCATCTTTATGCGTAATGAAACACATTATTGAGAATGATATAAGTCTTCCGTTTAATTTGTCGATTTATGATTATTTAGGAGAAGAACTAAATGATTGGAGTATTTCCTGTGTTGGTAGTAGAGGCATTGCAGGTTTACTTACAGAGGAGATTTTAAATAGACAGAATTCAGTTGGACAAGTTTTAAAGGATGAAATTAATAAAATAGGTGGTAACACAAAGTTTTTAGACAAACCATTGTCAATAGCAAAAAATATTATTGCGTGTTTGGAGCTTCATATTGAACAAGGTAAAATTTTAGAACAAAAAAAAATAAATATTGGGGTAGTAAGATCTATTCCTAGCATTTCAAGATTTAATGTAAAAGTGATAGGACAAGCTGGTCATAGTGGAACTATTCTAATGGATCAAAGAGCTGACGCACTCGTAGCTTCATCAGAAATTATTACTTTCGTCAATAAGTTAGCATTAAGATTGTCCCAAGAAAGTAATCAACACTTCGTTTCAACAATTGGAAAGATTACTGTTTCACCTAATGCTGCTGCAATAATCCCAGGTAAAGTTGAAATGACTATTGATCTAAGATCCTCCAGTAAAAGTTCAAGAGAGCAATATATAAAGGAATTGGAAGAAAAAATTGAATTAATGAATAAGACAGGCACATGTAAAATTGATATGAATAATATTGCTTACGCACCCTTTGTGGAAATGGATAAAGAATTGGTGAAATTATTTAAAGACTCAGCCAATTCATGCGGGCTTACAAATCAAATTATGGATAGCGGAGCTGGTCATGATACTGCTCAACTATCTAGACTGGTGCCTGCTGCAATGATTTTTATTCCATGTAAAGAAGGCCTAAGTCACTGTCCAGAAGAGCATGCAGAAATATTGGACATATCAAAAGGGACTGCTGTTTTACTCAAAATGGTAGAAAATTTAGCTATGTTAAACCGTGCTTAGATTATTTTAAAAAAATCAATGACATTCTTCTGATTTTCTAAATCTAATATAAAATCTATCATTTCATCTATTTTATTTTTTGGTATTTTTTTAGTTGAAGATAAACAGCATTTATGAAATTTCTCTAAATATTCACTTTCAGATAAAGCTGCCTTTGGATGACCATAGACATAATCTAAATTGATCTCTATTTTTTTATTATTTGTTAATTTAACAGTAAATTTTTGTGGTGTAAGAACTTTTTGATCTAAGTTTTCATTCTTGATCATTGTTATTTTTCTAGCGAATTTTAAAGTTTCAGCATTAGTGAGATATTTTTGATCTGTAAAACTATCAATATCTAAATGATCGTTGATCATATAACTAGCGCCAACAAATTTGGCACATAGTTTTGCATAATTCGTTGTTAAATTATCAATTAATGGCCTGGCTACTAATTTATAAACACCTGGCGGAACAAGGCATTCAATTGAATTTATTTCATCTTTATTTAGGCCATACTTTAACTTCAAATCTTTGATAGCGTGAACCAATCCATGAGTTAACCTACCACTTGGATAAGGTTTATGGGCTAATTGATTTACCATCCAAATTTTACCAATGTTATCTTGTAAGTATCGGGTGTCAAAGTTATCGTTTTCGATTAATTTGAAATAACCATGCTCTCCATTGAAAACCCTTTTGGGTCCAGGAAAGCCAGCTAAAGTTAGATCCATAGAAGATAAGGCTGCTTTAGCATTGAAACCAACTTGAAGCCCTAGAATGGGAACACCTTCTACATGTGATTGCATATTTCCACATGTTTGTGAGTACATAATACCCAAGGCATTATGTATCTCTTCTAGAGAAAATTTCTGTATTTTTGATAATGCTGCAATTGCTCCAAAACCGCTAGCAGTAGCAGGACGAAAAAATTTTAACTCACCTTTAGCACTAATTCCCAAGAATGATGCAATATCAACTCCTAAGGCAAGAGCCAACAAAAATTCTTTACCATTTATGTGACGACCTTCATTATTGAGTGTTTCACAATGAGCGAGTAGAGAACTTAAAATAGCAGCCATAGGGTGAACAACTGCTCCTTCATGAATACAGTCAAATTCTAGACAATGTATTTGGTAGGCGTTAATTAAAGTTGCAGTGTCTCTTGAATAATTTTCCCATGTCCCTAAAACAGTACATTCATTTCCTTTTGACCAACTATTAGCAACTTTTTTTAATTCAGAAAGATTTGCTCCTGTACTTCCTGCAATGCCTACACCAAGTGAATCAAGTAAAAATACTTTAATTTTATTTATGGTCTGATTATCTAAATTTTCAAAATTAGATTTTTGTATATGATTAGAAAACAGGTCTGCTGTTTCAATTACCATGTCAATCCTAGTAAAAAGTTTTTAGATTTTAAAAGTAAAAATCTAGAGTTTAAATCTTTTTTCCTATCAATACCTATGATTTGTTCAACGAAATTGTCTCAAACTCAGCAGGGCTAGTAATTTCTATCAACTCTAAATCGTCTGAGTGTTTAATTTCTCTATGATGAATTCCTGGCGGTTGATAGACAACATCTCCAGCATTGAGAGTAAAAGTTCCCTCTCCTTTATATTCAAATTCAACTGACCCTTTTAATATATATACCATTTGAAACTTTAGTTTATGATAATGCCACTCACCATTAGCGTGCTTTCCTTCAATAGCTTTAATGACATTTGCTCCAAAATCACCAGAAGTAGCATCCTCTATACCTAAGTCCTTATAAGAAAAAAAACCTCTTAAACCTGATTCAAATTTATTTTCATTTGCCCTTGTTATTTTAAATTTCATAGCATCCTCTTATAAAATTATTGAACCATTAAATCTTAACAGATAAATTTAAGATAGAAATAGTAAAGGTTCATACAAATCTAAAATGTACATATTTCTGACTTGAAATCCATCCCATGACCAGGACGATTAGTTAGCCTCAACATCCCATTTTCGGGCTTTAGTGGCTGTTGCCAAAGATGATCGTACCAACCCATATACTCCAACCATGATGGGTTTTCTATTGATGCTACTATGTGAATAGATAACTCAGGAAACATATGTGGTGCAATTTTAATTCCATATTGATTAGCTAAATTGGCAGTATAAATTAAATTTGTATATCCACCTCTCATTATATCTGGTTGAAGTATATTTATTTTTTTACCCTTCATGAATGGAAGTAAGTCATGATGTGTAAAATTGTTTTCACCTGTGACAATTGCTATTGATGTTGAATTACAAATTTTTTCATATCCTTCGTAATCATCTGCCATCACAGGTTCTTCTAACCATTCAGGGTTATACTTTTCAATTTCTTTTGATACTTTTATAGTCTCTTCAACCGTCCATCCTTGATTAACATCTATCATGATACCAATATCATTTCCCAAGGCTTGACGCATATCCCTTACATTTGAAATATCTTCTTCATTGTTAAAACAATGAGCTACCTGCATTTTTATTGATTTGAAACCACTTTGAACATATTTCTCAGCCTTTTCTATCATACCATCGTGACCCAACCCCCTATAACAACCGGATCCATAAACTGGAAGTTCTTTATCCACCCCTTTCCAGATTTTCCATAATGGCAAATTTTTTGTTCTTCCATAACAGTCCCACAGAGCTATATCTATAGCCGACATTGCCATAACAGTAATACCCATCCTGCCTTGTATAAAAGTAGCCTTCCACATTTTAGACCATAAATAAGGTATATCCTCTATTGTTTCTCCAATTATAAGAGGCTTTAACATCTCATTAATGCACATCTCTATAGTTTTGAGTCCTCCTGCGAGAGGGTGAAGATGTCCAGTGCCAATAACACCCTCTTTGGTTTCTATTTGAATTATTAATAAATCTATTTTCTCAAGAGTTAAGAAACCAGTTTTTGGAGGATCTTGAAATGGAACTGAAGTTATTTTTGTTTTTATAGAACTAATCGTTAATTGATTATTTTTAATTTTTTTCAACTTAAGCATCTCCCTTAGTTTAAATGCTATAGATTTATAAATTTAAATGAAGAATAAAATATATTATATTTTAATGAGTTAATTGAATTTGTGTAAAATTATTTTATTAGGAGTTTTTTTTATTGAGCCCAGTAATTAATGGAACAAAGGTACCAGAATATCTTCTAGGTAGTTTAAATGAAACAATTTTGAGTCAATCAGAAGCAATAGATCTTAGAAATGCTCTTGAAAAAGATGGCTATCTATTTCTAAGGAATGTAATAGGAAAAGATGAAATAGCAAAAGCCAGAAAAGATATTTTCCAGAAATTAGGTGAAGTGGATGAACTTCAATATCCATTTTTTAATGGAATTGCATCTGGTAAATCTAAAAGAGACACCTTGAACTTAAATAGAGGACAATTTTGGGAACAAGTAAGTAATACACCATCACTAAGGAATATTACTAATGGTCAAACTCTAAAAAAGATTTTTGACAAAATTTTTGGTACTCCTGCAATTGGTTTTGATTTTATCTTTCTTAGAGCCGTGGCAGGTGGAAAGTTTACTCACATGCATTGCGATGCTGGATTTTTCACCCGTAAAACACAAAAAATTTTAACCTGCTGGCTTGCCTTCACAGACGTATCGTTTGATAAAGGTCCATTATTTATAATTGAAGGATCTCACAGATTTCAGGATATCTTCAAAAAATATAATGGATTTGATGTTGATCTGAATAAAAACCTCAAAGCCACTATCGACAAACATCCTGTTGATTTTGCTAAAGAAAGAAATAGTAAAATTCTTACTGCTGATTTCAAACCTGGAGACATCCTAGTCTTTGGAATGTATACAGTCCATGGTACTTTTGAAAACAATGCAAAAGATAAGAAAATTCGACTAACATGTGATATAAGATTTCAACCCATAAATGAACCTAAAGACCCAAGATATTTTGGCCCTAATCCTGGTGGAACAACAGGGTTAGGCTATGGAGAATTAAATAGTGCGAGACCATTAAACGAGGATTGGCACATTAGATAAAAAATAACATAGTAGGAATTTATTATTGAAATATTTAACTATTTGAAATTTTAAGTTAGATTCGAATAATGAACAAAGTTAGGATCCACGAAAGTTGGAAAAGAGAACTTAATGACGAATTCTCTTCTATGTATATGGAAAATCTAAGAACTTTTTTAAAACAAGAGCTTAAATTAGAAAAAAAGATTTTTCCTCCCATGAATAAAGTATTTAATGCCTTTAACTTAACTCCTTTTACAAATGTTAAAATTGTTTTGGTTGGTCAAGATCCATATCATGGTAATGGACAAGCTAATGGACTTAGTTTTTCTGTTGAAGAAAACATTAAAATTCCTCCATCGCTTCAAAATATTTTTAAGGAATTATTTACTGATTTAAGATTAACTTCACCCCAAAATGGAAGTCTTGAAAAGTGGGCTAAACAAGGAGTTTTATTATTAAACAATTGTCTAACTGTTGAAAAAGGTCGCCCTGGATCTCATCAAGGTAAAGGATGGGAAAAGTTTACAGATAAAGTTTTACAAACTGTTAATGATAAAAAAAAGCATATTGTATTTATTTTGTGGGGAAGAAAGGCACAAGAAAAAGGTAATTTTTTAGATAAAAATCGTCATTTAGTAATTGAAAGCTCACATCCATCGCCCTTTTCAGCTCACACGGGATTTTTTGGATCCAAGCCCTTTTCAAGGGCAAACAAATATCTTCTCGAAAAAAGAATTGAGCCTATAGATTGGCAATTATAAAAAGGTTAATCATAAACCCTCATCAAAATCACTTTTAACAAATTAAAAATGTTTAAAATATGAATTATGAAAACAACTCAAATGGTATCTTATTCGTGATAATTGCGATGGCTCTATTTTCAATCCAAGATGCTTTAATAAAATTTATATTTGAACAAGCTGCACTCTATGAAATCTACTTTGGTAGAATTTTTATAGCATCTATAATTTTAGGGTTGTTCATTCTAGTTACTAAAAGAAAACTTAAAATTAAGACTGAATATCCTTTTTTAACTATTATTAGAGTATTATTACATTTTTTTGCTTTTAGCTTTTTTTTCATATCTCTAACCTATATGAGCCTTGCAATGGCAAATGCTTTATTCTTCTCAAGTCCCTTTTTCATTTCTATTTTTGCAAGATTTTTCTTGAAAGAAAAAATAGGTATAAGAAGATGGTCTGCTATAATTATGGGTTTTTTAGGAATATATATTATTCTAGATCCTGATTTCAGAGACTTTGAATATAAAAATTTATTACCTGTTTTATGTGCGTTATTTTATGCATTATCAATGACAATAACAAAAATAACATCAGATAAAGACGATTTTCATACTCAACTTTTTTATTTTTGCGCTATTGCACTTGGATTATGTATGATCATATTTTTAATATTTGGCTCTGGAAAATTTGATAATTTCCAAGATCCAACAATGAAATTCATTTTTAGAGAGTGGTTTACCAATATAAATTTTGCTTGGAAATATATTTTTATAATGGGTGTTTTAGCTTCTATCTCATTTGCATTTATTTTCAAAGCGTATAGTTCATATTCACCATCCGTTATATCCTTGTTTGAATACTCACTTATTATTTGGTCAGTTATTATAGGATTTATTTATTTTAATGACACTCCAAGCTTTAGAACTTTTTTAGGAATTATTTTAATTATTGGAGCAGGGATTTATATATATTTTAGAGAAAAATTAAAAAAACAAAATGTAGCTTTGACTTTACCCATAAGACGGTGAAAATTAAATAAAATAAAAGTTTAATAAAATATCTAGGAGTTAACAGTTTGAATAAGAAACATCCAGGAGTTAAGGCACTTTATGACTTTATCAATGCTTTCAATACTGTACAGAAAACAAATATTATTAGTAAGCTTCATTTCCCACATTATGTTCATTCAGATGGCAATGAACCTGTTGTTTATGAAGATGGTGAAATCTTTTGGAAAACTATTCAGGTACAGTTCAAAAAAATGATAAATGAAGAAAATTGGCATTTTTCTACCCTAGATAAATGTGACATTATCACTGTTACTGAAAAATCTTTACAATGCTTTGTTGAGTTTAATAGAAGGGACAAAAACAAAAAGAGCTACGGTACTGCAAAAGGTATCTGGATTGCCACTTTTAAAAATAATTCCTGGGGTCTACAAATACGTTCAATGATCCCAGTCTCTGGTACTATAAGCTCTTTAGCTGGGACAAAAATGAATGAACTTAAATGAAATCCAATTCATTGGCAGAAACCTGAAAAGACCTGAGTGCGTCTTAGTTGACCATGAAGAAACACTTCATATTGCTGATTGGCGGGGTGGAGTTACTTTAATTTCCAAAAATGGAGAACAAAAAACAATCTTGGCAAATGGATCTTTTAAGCCTAGACCTAATGGAATAGCAATTCATCCTAATGGAGGCTGGCTTTTAACCCATTTAGGAGAAAAAGATGGAGGGGTCTATAGGCTAAAACAAAACGGAGACCTTTCTTCATTTATTTTAGATATTAATAGTCAACCTATACCCCCGACAAATTTTATCCATATTGATCAAATTGGTCGAATTTGGATAACAGTAAGCACAAGGCTAATTCCTCGTATATTAGGTTGCAAACCTAATTGGGGTGACGGGTTTATTATATTGATAGACGAAGATGGCCCTAGAATTGTTGCTGACAATTTAGGTTTTACTAATGAATGTCTTATACATCCAAATACAGGTGATCTATATGTAAATGAAACATTTTCAAAATGCCTATCAAAATTTGAAGTCTCAGATACTGGTGATCTTATAAATAAAGAAATAATTTATAAATTTGGAGTAGGTGAGTTCCCTGACGGTTTTGCATTTGATACAGAAGGATGTATTTGGGTAACATGTGTCGTTAGCAACAAACTCATCAGAATAGGTCCTAAAGGTGAAAAACAAATTATTATTGATGATAGTGACCCAAAACATGTTTCAGATGTCGAAGAAGCCTATCAAATGGGTTTGTTAGAAAGAAAACATCTTGATAATATAGTTAGTAAAAGACTTAAAAATATCTCAAGCATTGCTTTTGGTGGAGATGATCTTAAAACAATTTATTTAGGATGTTTGCTTGGTGAACAAATAGCAAGTTTCAAAACAGATATAGCTGGGTTGCCTCCTTCACATTGGAGCCCAATAAAATTATTAAATAAAAAATTTCAGTAAGTTAGACTTTCGTCTATTTCCAATTTGGTCCATAGAACCAAGCAACTAGAGAACGTCTTGTCCCTGCCGTAACTTTAGAAACTCTGTGGCGCAAATATGAAGGAAAAATTATTATAGTACCTTGAGATTTAAAATTCATAGAGGTTTTAATATCTTCAAACTCAAAAAATCCTCCTTTATATTCATTTTCATGACTTAATTGAATTGAGATAGACAGCTTTCTATCAAAACCTTCTTGACCATTCCAGTTTACATCATGATGCCAGTCATATTTTCCGCCCTCATCTGATCTATATTCAGTAAATTGAATTTCTGATTTATTATTTAATTCAACATGAAATATTTTTTCATTAGCTTCTAAAATATAATTCCATAAAAATTCTTTTACCCAGTTCTCAGTTATCCAACATATCTTACTACTTCTTTTTTTTTGTATTGATTTATTTTTGGAGAAAACTGTAGCGTCAAACAAAGAGTTATTATCTACAAGGTCTAAAATTTTATTAATTTGTTTGATATTTAAAGCTGACTGCAAAACATAAAATTGTTCTCGCATATAAAAAGCCTTTATAAAATATTATATTGAATAATTTTTAGTTCTAATAATTATTCAACATAACCTTTTGGAAGTTTTTTAGGTTTAGGTTTCAAGAGTGTTTTTAAATGCGCAATTTCTTCGTCAGCTTTTTGTAGCTCTTCTTGTTCTTGTTGTCTTAATTCATTATTCATGTTTTTTTGTGACCTTAATAATCTTAACTCATACATTCTGTCTACTTCTTCGTCACTAAGATTATCTTCTCCTCTTTCCTCAAGTAATTCTAACTCTGTTTTTTTAACTTGGCTTTCACCAGTATCGTTTAAATTATCTTGAATATTTTCTTCTAAGTTAATTTTACTAAGAACTTCTTCTTTTGCAGCTAACTCGTTTGCATCTACTGTTAGTGTCTCTTCTGTGGCTAAAACCTCATTGACATCTACCGTTGGGATCTCTTCTGTAGCGGCAACTTCATTGACATCTGCCGTTGGTATCTCTTCTGTAGCAGCAACCTCATTGATATCTAATGTTGGTGTCTCTTCTGTGGCTGTAACCTCATTTACATCTACCGTTGGTATCTCTTCTGTAGCGGCAACCTCATTGATATTTTCTGTTGAGG
>Ga0255763_1002450_pt1 | contig 17704 bp, 16 predicted proteins | sample 041ome_2_FD_179963 | JGI IMG/M metagenome (GOLD analysis project Ga0255763, IMG submission 179963) | Coastal salt marsh microbial communities from the Groves Creek Marsh, Skidaway Island, Georgia - 041406US metaG (version 2) | ecosystem: Environmental > Aquatic > Marine > Intertidal zone > Salt...
CGGCCGCATTCTTTTTCTTCAGGTTACCAATCACACCGGCAACGAGAGACTTCGAAGCATTCGAGATGTTCTTGTTTTCCTTCTCTTGAATCTTACCGATCGCACCGGCAACGAGAGACTTCGAAGCATTCGCGATGTTCTTGTTTTGCTTGTTTTGACTCGCCTTGACTGCAATACGAACCCTGTTAATAGTAGTGTTGGAGTTGCGAATCATTTTTTCAAGATCTTTTCGGTTAGGAAGATTCTTCACCTTATTGATCAAGGTAAGACGCTCATCGAGTTCCTTCACGAGAGGCTGGGTATTCTGCATACCACGTCCACGGGCCAAGAACTTTTCGCGAGATTTTCCACCGATGCCAAATCCAACGAGTTTGCGGGTCTTTTCGAGAACGTTTTTGTTCACGTCACGTTTATTCTTACCCCGTGTAAGATTTTTGACACCGCCACCAACATTGAACAACCTCGAAGCTTCCATCGCTTCATTTTCATTCTCATTCTTCATGGGCTTCTTGTCAAGCTTTCGAACAAGTGCGTTCCGCTTAGCTTTCATGGTGATGTTTTCCTTGAGTTCTTTGAATGTCTTCCGACCCTTTTCAAATGCGTTCATGTATTCATCCGATTGTTTCTTGTTTGTTTTTGTAGTTTTGAGTAATTTTTTGAGTGCTTCTCTATCCTTCCCCGACTTTTCCGACTTTTCAGCCTCAACGACCGCGACCATTCTCTTGACGTTATTGGCAATCTGATTGTATTGTTTCGCAGTTCTAAATGGATTTCCGGCGCGACCCTTAAACTTTGTGATTCGTTTATTATCGTATTTGGAAATTTCATTAAGCACACTCTGTCGCTTAGCCATACGGTTGATGTTGTTCATAGCCTTACCAGCGTTAAAGTTGTCATTTTCCTTCACCATAGCTCGCTCACGGCGTTTCACTTCACCTTCGCGCTGTTTGTTAAGGATCTTGAGTGCCTTATTCGCGTTGAAATCATCGTCATTTTTGGATCTGGCTCGCTCTTCAGTCACCTTTTTACCAGCCTTTTTCGCCGCATCTATATTTTTGGCGCGACGTTTGAGACCCTCTATGTCTGTGGTAGCATTCTTGATCTCGCTCACAAACTTTTGTTTTTGGTTCGATGACAGATTTGTAAGACCGTCGAGGAACGCGCGCAGTTCAGTTTGTTTACGAGCGAACGTGTTTCGCTTACCCCTGAGATTCGCATCAATCCGCTGAATATCCTTCTCCAGGTCACCCAAATCCGTGTTCAACTTGACGCGTTCTATGTACTTGTTCTTATCCTGACTTGTCAGGAGTGTATTCTTCATGAAAGTGCGAAGTTTGTTCTTCTTATTCGATACGATTTGGGCGTTCATCGAAACCCTCTTCTTATTCGCCTCTTCTTTGACCTTGTTCGCCGTCAGAAGACCAGATTCGAAATTTTTGATGAGTTTATTCCCATCGTTACCCAGATCCTTTGATAGGATGTAGTTTACGATAGATTGTTTCACAGATTTTGCCATTTTCGCGTTCACATTCATACGCTTCGCGGAATTAAGGACAGAGTTGAGTGTCTTACCCGACTTTAGATTCGTGCGCAAGGTGTTCTTATTCTTTTCCGAAATGTTCGACAAGTTTTTCAGGGCATTCTCTAATTTTTCCTGATCACGCGTCTTCTTTGTCGACGTTGCGTTATTCTTCGAAGACTCGAGCGTCTTGTTGGGAGACTGGTTGAAAAACCCGACAATCATATTCTTATTTTCACCAGAAAGTCCTAAAGTATTCATATACTTGACGAGTTCGCCACGTTCCTTAGACCGCTTCTCATTCTTTCGCTGTTCAATAAGGGACTTTGCGTTCGCCTCGAACGATTCCAAGTTACCGGGCGCATTATCAAACTTCTTGAGGATAGTCATCTTGTTCTCTTGTGTAAGATTCATGGGTTTCAGGAGTTCCTCGAGCTTTTTACGATTCGCGACTACTTGTTCACTGGCTCGTGTCTTCTTGAGTGCGTTCGCCTTTCGTTTCATTCCGTTCAGGTTTTTAGTGTCGTTAAACTCAAACATGATGGTATCACGGTCCTTCACGTTAAGATTGAGTGTTTCGTTCAAGTATGTGTAAAGTTCTTGCTTTTGCTTTTCGTACTTCTCTTTCGTCTTGCTATTCTTGAACTTCTGGATGTTTTCCAATACAGTATTCAGTTCGATATTCTGATTTTTAAACTTTTGTAAAAACCTATTCCTATTTTCTTGGTTAAGATTTTTGGTCACTTCTTCAATCTTTCGGAGATCCTGGTTCTTCTTTCCCTTGAGAATACCGTTGAGTTTGTTTTTCAATTTCTGGATGTCATTCATAGATTTGGCTGCGTTGAGTTCTCTGGATATGTTAATATTCTTGTTGAGCGCACGTCTGGAAAGGTTCTTCTTACCCCTTCCGACATACGCCTGGTTGATCTGTGCGTTGAGTTTCTTGACATCGTTCATCGTCTTCACATCAACCCTGAACTTTAGATTCAGAGCGTTTTCTTCACGAGCTTTACGAAGACGTTCAGTCAGTCGAACCTTTTCCGAAGACACCTGTTTCAAGTTCTTCGCCTTTTGGTGTAAAGCATTCATGTTACGAGGATTCGCGTTGAAGTTTGTCATGATCGCGTTAACATCATTCGTCGAGAGTTTGAGATCATCCTGGAGGTGGCGACGAAGAGCACTCTCCTTTTCCTGCTTGAATTGAGAAGACAGGTTCGAAGCTTTGTTTTTCACATCGACGATGGTCATGTTCGTGAAATAGTTCCAGTCTTCTCGGATAGCCTTACGATCTTCTGGTTTCAGGTTATACGTATTGAGAACCTTATCCACATTTTCTTCCTTCTTTCTCGAACCTTTCCTCATGAACGTGTTGATATCACGTTCGATGCTACGCACATTCGAGTTTTTGGTAATTTTATTGTAAAACTGTTTCCGGTTCGTCACAGGAACCTTCTTGGTGTTTAGAATCTTTGTGAGTTCGAGTCGCTTTTTCTTGTCAAGTAGGTCATTCGCCATCTTGCGACTACTGTTCATGTTGAGATTGCGACCGATGACACTTTGTATGTTTTGATTATTGAGACCGAGTTGTTTCATGTATTTTGTAATTTCATCCTTTTTAGTGGTGTTCTTGTTGGCGATTCGAGTCATCACCTGTTTCTGTACGGAATTGAGGTTTTTGAGTGTTTTGATCGCAGTCACTTTGTTCATGAAATCATTCTTCAATTTGGCATCGATGATCATATCCGAAAGTTTGTTTCTCCCTTTGTTAATCACATCGTCGACGATAGTGTTGACGTCACTATTTAACTTATCAATCTTTTCGATCGAATCGAGTACGTTCACGTTCGTATTGAAATTGAAAGTGACACCGTACCCCTTCGCCGTACTGATTTTGTCCACGAGTGTACGCTTCTTACTCTCGAGGTTACCCTTCACAGCCACTTCATCATTGATCACCTTCTTAATATTTTCAAGTGAAATTGTCGTGTTTTCAAACCGCTTTACGAATTTAGATTTATCGACATTCAAGGGTTGTAAATACTGCTTCAATTCATCAAGATTTTTAGATCGTTTCGTGCTTTTGATTTTCTGTATCTCGTTGTTAACCTCCTTCCGAAGCTCGACGAGGTTTGTTGCGTTTAAATTCACCTGTCGAGCAAACGCATTTTTCTTGTTTTGTGGCAGAGTCGTACCATTGATGTACTGTTTTAGATCATTCCTACGTTCGGTGAGTTGTCGCACCTCTTTTTGTTTTTTGGCACTCTTCTTCGCGGTTCCGGCGTTGTTGATTTTCTGACCGAGGGGAACGAGCTTGTTCACATTATCCACTTTCTGGATGTTTTTAGAGAAGTTGACATTCAGAGTTGTCGCACGGTTAGATAACTTTGTCTTACCGGCATTCAACACACGAATCTTCATGGCATCGAGATCACTATTTGTTTTCATCTTGAGGATGTCAGATTGAATGGTCGCATTCAGATCCAGCTTGGATGCGAGGGTCGAAAGACCCTGAACCTTCTCCGCGAACGTACCTCTTACCTTCTCAAGTCCACTTGCCCGAATATTTTTTTCGATGGTGGGTACGTTGTTTAACGTGGTAAGTTTCGATACGTTCACGGTGACACCGAGCTGTTTCGCAAGTGATGTGAGTCTCTGTTTTTCGGTATTCAATTTGTCCGAATTGCGTTTAGATTTCAAACGCTTCGCTTCTTCGATGAGTTTTGTGACATTCGTATTCCCACCGTTGAACTTGTTCATGATCTTGACCTTATCTTGTGCGTTAAGCTTGAGTGTGTTCAGGTTTTTATTGAGTCGAGTTCTCGCATTTTCACTCTTACCACTGGTGACTTCCTGTTCACGCTGTTTAGCAGCACGTTTAAGTGCGTCAACACTCTCACCTTTATTGAAACGGGTGAGGAACGCATTCTTATTGGTTTGATTAATTTTAAGAGGTGTCAAATAAGTGAGAAGATTTTGTTTGATTAGTGCGTTTTTTTCCTTCTTTCTTTGTTCGACAAGCTTATCAGCCCTGTTCTTCAAAGAGTTTAAGTTTGTTTTGTTATCGATGAGTTTTTCCAGACTTTTCTTATCATCGTTCGAAAGTTTAACATTCACAATCATACTGGCAAACTTCTGTTTTTGACTGGTAACATACGCACCACGTTTCGTTTCGTTATTCTTTTTAGCTTCATCTATGAGCGAATCTATGTTTACACCGACAGCCTTGGATCTCGATTTGAAAGACAGTTTACCCGCGTTATCGATAAACGGAAGTGTCGCGAGGATGATGTTCATCTTTTGTTCGTTGGTTTGCGTGACATCAGACTTTAACTGTGCCTCGGCTTCTAACTGAGTTAAATCATCGGTATCCATTCGTCTAATGATAGCATTTCGATTCGCGTTTGTGAGGGGAATTTTACTAATCTTGTTCATAAAGGCATCTTCGAGTTTCTTGTATTCAGTAGCTTCACTGATCACTTCTCGACGCTGTACTCCACCCACTCTCAATTTATTAATGAATTGCTTCTCCCTCTTCAAACCAATCTTCTTGATTATATTTGTCGCCACAGTGAGATTCATTTCAGTGGGCGCGTTGGGCACCTTGGGCGCGTTGGGCACCTTGGGCGCGTTGGGTACCTTGGGTGCGTTGGGTACCTTGGGTGCGTTGTTGGCTTTCTTTCCAAAAAGCCTGGCGAAAATAGATTGTTTAGGTTTTTTAACAGCGCTCACCCGGCCGTTGAGAAATTTTGGTTTTTGACCCTTCATGAATAAACCACCCTTTGGGAAATTCACGCGTGTGGCTGGTTTCTTCACTGCTGTGTTGTTGAACCTGTTCTCGTTCTTCACTGCTGTGTTGTTGAACCTGTTCGCGTTCTTCACTACTGTGTTGTTGAACCTGTTCTCGTTCGCGTTCGTGTTCACTGCTGTGTTGTTGAACTTGTTCGCGTTCGTGTTCACTGCTGTGTTGTTGAACCTGTTCACGTTCGTGTTCACTGCTGTGTTGTTGAACCTGTTTACGTTCGCGTTCACTGCTGTGTTGTTGAACCTGTTCGCGTTCACATTTTTTATAGGTAATGCACGCCTCTTCTTCCCAATCTTCACGGGTTCGTGAATTTTCATGTAACGGAGGCGTTTCCCAATAGATTCAATCAATTGACTTTTGGTCATTTGATTCATCTGTTTGAGACCAACTTTACGAGCGACACGCTGAATGTCCACTCGCTTGGATGATGAGTCGAATAGAACCTCATAATCGTCGGGTTTCAGTGGGGACTTCTTATCGACGAGATATGTTTTATCCGAACTCAAAATAAGAGGGGGTAGGGGTAATTTACCACCCTTTATCTCATCATATACTTGACATATTTGTTCTTTTGTCAGTTTAACACTCTGGCCTGTGTTCATCTTTATGAGCACACGCAGGTCATTTATTTCGGCGTCTGGATCACACGCCTCGATCATATATAGTAAACTGATAAAAAAAGTGTTATGTAGAATATCCCATGTTAAATAATCGTATCTTTTCCTCGTATTCCATGCTAAAATTAAACACATCCGTGTCACCTACGTTGACTTCTATGACTTCTATGGGACTCTGAAACGTTTCGCGATTCGAGAGTGCTGAGCGAACGATGACGTCAACAAATTGTTTTGGGTTATCAATCGTCTCTCGGTATATTTTATTCATTTTAATTCGAACACACGTCACTTCGTGTGGTTTCTTATCTAAAAAGGGGGTCAAAGGAAACTCTTCTTTCGTACCACCATCTACATACATTCGATCCTCGTATTTTCCACACGCAAAGATGAAAGGAACTGCCATGCTCATGCATACAGCATCGATGATTTTCATATTCGGGTGTGTATCCTTTGAAAAGTAAACCGTTTCGGTCGTATTAAGACAAAACGCTGAAATATAAATTCGTGTTTCCAATTCATTAAACGTGGGGTCTCCACCACATATGTCCACCAACTTTTTTCGAATGGGGCCCATATCAACAAATCCAAATTTGTTAAAAAATGATCCCAAACGTATTTTAACAAAATTGGGGATATCCAGCGACAAAGACACGTCCAGTATTTCATCGACCGACATCCCAACCGCTAAAAACAGGGCAAGAATTGCACCAGCTGATGAACCCGAAATTTCTTTCACGTCGGCCAAGGAAGATTCGCGGGCTTTCAAGGCTCCTATGAGTGAATATATTCCCATAGACGCCGGTCCGAGCACGAGATACTTCATCTCCTTACTTAATAGAATTGAGGAAATTGGCGACGCAAAAGCGCGAAAATCACCGCAAAGACGATCGCGTGAGTCAGGGCCGCAGAAATGCTCGTCTGACCAGAGCGGAACACACCACCCGCACCAGGGGGGAGGGTCAGGAGAAGACCGGGGCTGAGTGCGAGGAAGAGCGAGGTGGTCACGATGAGATCGGTCTTGGTGAGCACGAGACCCATAGCCTTGGCGATGAGACTGTACACGAGGAAGAACACGAGCGCGTGGAAGAAGATGGCCATCTGGCTGGTTTTTCCGTTCGCGAACTTGACGTTCTTGCCCGCGGTGGTCACGAGTACACCGGGGCTGAGCGCGAGAAAAAGGGCAGCAGGAATGGCGACTTTTTGGGACGTTATATCGGGAAGCATTTAATATACACGCAGATAATTTTCTACGTACTCCACGAAATGATAATAGGTAGCACCCCGCATCATCTCTTCATGGAGACCATTCTGGTTTATGATCCTCCTGATATGTCTCCAGATATCATGGATGACCTGTTCACACGAGGCACAAACACGCTCATGGTATGGGTCATGTTCAGTGTAACAAAATTCAACGAAATCTACAAATTTTCCTGAATGTTCCAATCCCGCATCGTGTAGGAGTGTCCTGATGGTATTCCACATCATCCTGAGTTCATCTGAGTATTCGACTTCCCAGTCTTCGATATTCAGAGGAGTGTGTTCGTCGTTGAACTCGTCATCATCACTGACTTCGGGTTCAAATCCATTAGAGGCTTCGTATACGTATTGGCCCCAAACCATGATTATTTACTTATCTTCTTTCTCGGGCTTATCCTTTATACCAGTTAGGGAGAGTGAAGTGGATTCTTTCGTTTTAAGTCCATCCTTAATAGCATTTAGGGCTCCTTCCACCTTCGTTTCGTCTCCACCAAAAAAAGTCATGAGACCCTCCTTGATCGCGTCCTTATTCATGCCAGACTTCCTGACAGACTTACGGATACTAATCTTACCCTTCCTGAGATTAATCGTGTCAATTCCCTGATCCATCATGTGCTTTTTCACATTCTCTTTCAGACGCTTTTCTTCCTGGGTCAGTACTTTAATATCAGATTTAGCCTCGGCTAATTGCTTTGTGAGCTCTACCAGCTTAGAAACATTCTCGGAGAGATCAGGTGCGACAGAAGTCATTTATATTTATACATATCTATTCTTTAAGCGCAGAGACCACGCTGCATGAGATCGGGAACGATGGTGGAGTTGTTCCACACGAAAGGCTCCTTGGGGTTGGGGGGATCCTTGCGAATCTGCTGGTTCGCGTTACGGAGCGCACCACCGACAGTCTCGGGGAAACCGATCTGCTTACGGGGCTCGAGGAAGTTCTGACCCGCGAGGATGTCCTCTGGGACGAACTGACCAAAGTCCTCGGCGGACGCAACCTCACGGGGGAGGAGGGACGAGGCGAGACCGGTACCCTTGTTCATACCACCACACACAGCATCCATGGGAGCCGCGGCGGGACCTGGGGCAGGGCCGGCGGCGGGACCATTACCGAAGGGCGCATACTGGCGCTCAACGATGCTGTACTTGGACTTGTTGTTCATGGAAAAAAGGAGGAAGATCAGCACGGCGACGGCAACCAACATGAGGACATTTTGCTTACGACCCTTCATTATCTTTTATATTACTATAACAATTTTTTTATTGGTCATCCTCGTCGACAAAGGCATACTCTTCTGGGTAAGTATCAAGGATGGGCTCGGGGTCATCATGGACCCTGACCTGGACAACATTCCAGGTGGGACCGAAAGCCTTCTTGGCAAACCAGATTCCAGCAAATTCAAGAATGGCATCACAAGTCTTCCCGGGCTGGACAGTCTCAAAATCAACGATCTCCTGCTGTGCGTTGAACACCCTGGTCACATCGAGACGATCACACGTAAGTGCGTCAGCATCGAGGTTTGACTTGTAGGCTCCCTTGATGACCCCCTCTGAAACCTTCTTACCGAACCAGGATTCACAGTTCTCGAGAGCCGCATCGAGGTTCGAGGTGTCGACGGCACTGATCTTCTGAGTGTTCATCTCCGAACCGAGATCCATTACAATCTCCCCTGAAACATCTGTGATCTTCACCTTGTTAAGCTGAATGAGATGCTTACGCTTATCGTCCCTGAGTACCTTGACAAAGTAGAGACCATCCTCACCCTTGGCTGGGGCAGTGTACATCATTTTATGGTTGATATACGTTTCATTTCTTTAAACCAACGAATGGTATCTCCGCAGCCTTATTAAGTAACGCTTTGGGTACCCACATGTTTCTCCTGGGATTGTGACCATAGAGTGTCTTGGTGATGTTCATATTTTTAGGGAGTGGTTTGGCATTTTCCGGGCGCAGAGGAAATTCGTTTTTCACATACGCGGTTGTGTTTACATTTTTCCATTTGAGGTTTTTCGTGTTGAACCGCTTATTTCCCGAAGACTTTGTGTACCCATTAACCTTTGTATTCTTCACGACTGGCCTGAGACCATGTACGATCTGCTTAGACAGGCGCTCATCTGAAGGTTTTGTCGTATAGTTTTTGTATTTGCGTGGATCAACTTTGATGGCTTTACCGATTGAGACATTAGCGGGCTTGTTCACCACTCTCGTTTTAGTCTTAATTTTAGGGGTGATGCGCTTAAACACTTCATCCATAGAATCGGAAGATTTAATGCGTTTATCAAACAATTGTGCGAGACGAACGAGTCTCTGACGGTCCTTTTCTTTCTTATCAGGGCGGAGTCTAAGTTTATGCATCAGGTAAATGTCCTCGATGAGAAACTCTTTACTCGCGACGAGAAGACGTTTATCGTTGATCAATTTCCCCGTATTTATGTTCCTATACGTCACACCCCGCTTCTTGGTCAATGCTACTTCATACCCAAACTCTTTGGGGCGCATGAAGGGAATATCAAGGATTCCACCTAGATTGAAATCTTCAATCTTTCCAGACTTTGCGGAGAGGAGACGAATGTTCAAGTCAAGCGCGAAAAGTTCCACGTCTATGAAGATGTCACCTTTACTGGGTCTATTATTTTCCGAGAGTTTCTTCTTCTTGATCAAAGTGTATCGCCGAGTCACATATGGACCAGATTGCTTGAAACCAATCCCCAAAAACTTGAACAGTTTAGAATGTTTCTTCTGTATGGACATTATACGCTTCTTGATTCGCAGGTCCAATTTCTTAGCGAGTTCCCCCATTTTGTTCCACAAAAGAAGTTTCACGGCTTGAAGTTTCCCGAAATATTTATCATTCATTGGAATCCTGGGAACGAACTTGGCATCGATATCACTCGTCACTATCCGATCCTTGAAGTCCACGTACAAATTGAACGCCTCACCACCACTGATGATGAGGTCACCCGAAGAAGCCAGGAAGTTTGTGAGATCACCGATCGTATCAAGAATGATATCACGAATGGAATCTGTCACGAGGACGTATATGATTTTTTCAAAATCCTTATTGGTGTGCGCGCTTTTCACACGAGCACGGAACTTACCAAAGTCTCTCTGGAGGTTTCGATCATAGTACTTTTTCAATTTTTCATCCTTGAAAAAAAGATTTTCATTCATGAATTTTTGAATGACATCCCTTGAATAAATCTGATCGTCCATTAATATATCTTGATATAATAATATGGTATGTAACGTGATCGAACCGTGCCGATGCTACGCATACACAGGTGAAAAGGAACAATGGTGCGGGGTGAGAAAGGGGAAGCATGTCGTACCATGCCCGTCAGATTGCTGTGCTGGTGGCTGCCCTGATGATGGATCCAGACACCCATTTCGCTTCATCGATAAACCTGAGTTTATTAACCTAGCCAACAAAAAGTTCGTCTTTATGGTATGGCTGTTTGTTACCGTCGCGACGATATACTTCTTCAGGAACTTAAAGGTTAAGCAAGTAAGAAAGATATAATGTCCCTCGAAACCATCCAGACCGAACTCGCCGCGCTCCGCAATGACATCAAGAACCTCACCAAGCTCATTCGCAAGGTGAAGAACACCCAGGAAGACCCAGATGGTGAGAAGGCTAAGGCTCGCGCTGCCAACAACGGCTTCAACCGCAAGCAGGATGTGACGCCTAAGTTGCGCGAGTTTCTCGGACTTCCAGCTGACGAACTCATCTCTCGCTCCGAGGTGACCAAGTTCATTAACAAGTACATCACCGATAAGGGTCTCAAGCACCCCGACAACGGTCGTCAGATTATCCTTGACGACAAGCTTCGCGACCTCCTCGCGCCTCCCGCGGACGTCCAGGTGACTTACCTTAACCTCCAGAAGTACCTGAGCCCCCACTACGTGAAGGCTTAAAAAAATAACACATTAACATAACAACGATGGTCACTTTCCTTACCAAAGAAAGGGCCGAACAACTTGTTGGTACAAAGGTCAAAAATCTTGATTTGTACCAAAAGGCTTTTACACATAAATCTGCTCTCAAAGAGTATGAACAATTCACGGAATCTTTTGAGACCCTCGAATTTATTGGTGACTCCGTCCTCGGGTTTGTCATCACTAAGTTCCTGTTTGATAGATATGAAAGTCGTCAAGAAGGTTTCCTCACGAAAGCTCGTACTAAGCTCGTTCGTGGTGAAACATTAGCCAAGATTGCGTTGAAGTTGGGTCTCGAGAAACTCGTCATCATGGATGAGAAGGGTATGCGTAACGGTTGGAACAACAACCCCAAGATTTTGGAGGATGTTTTTGAGGCACTCATCGGAGCCATTTATCTAGACGTCGGTCTCCTTCATGCGAAAGAGTTTATCCTTCGTATTTACCAAGATCCGGATATGGTTGATATGAACTCCATCATGGTGGATGATAACTTCAAAGACCATTTAATGCGCCATTGCCAGGTCAATAACTGGGAACTCCCAGACTATAGGGTTGCTGCACACCACGAAGGTCTCTTCTACATCGACATTTACATCAACAATACCTTCTGCTCGAGGGGTGTCGCTAAGAGTAAGAAGCAGGCTGAACAGAATGCCGCCCAGATGTACTTTCAGGTGTTGGACGAACTTAAAACGTATAATCTAAACTAATCTAGGATGCATCCGAATGTCAAAAGGCTTTTGGATCGAGAATATGACGATCAGCGAAGTGAGGCTTGGTTAAAATTGCGTGGCAACATGTTAACGGCTTCAGATGCCGCCACAGCTATAGGAGAAAACAAATATCAAACTCCTGACGATCTTCTTCGTAAAAAGTGTGGATTGGGTGAGCCTTTTACTGGCAATGAGGCGACCGAGTGGGGTACTAAAATGGAGCCAGTCGCGATTGAAATCTTTGAAGAGAAGTACGGCGAGAAGGTAAATGAATTGGGGTTAATTCCACACGAAAAATACCCATGGTTGGGAGGAAGTCCAGATGGGCTTACGGATACTAACTGTCTAGTTGAGATTAAATGCCCGTTGAGACGCAAGATTGTACCGGGAGAAGTCCCACGCCATTATCTCCCGCAAATTATGCTATGCATGGAGATTATGGATGTAGAATCCTGTTTCTTTGTCCAGTATCAGCCTCATGAAGTGACTTGGCCAGCACCGGAGGTGTTTGATGTTACAATTGTCAAAAGGGATCGTGAATGGTTCAAGAAATACCTCCCAGTAATGAAAGAGTTTTGGGACAGGGTTCTCTACTTTAGGGAACACCTTGATGAATGTCCGAAAGAGAAAGAAAAGGTAAAGAGACCTCGTAAGAAGAAAGAGCTACCACCTCCCGTATGTGAGATTGAACCAAATCCTGAAGAGGATTTCTATCATGATGATTGAAGGGCTTGTCGAGCCTCTTCTGCTTCTTCTCGGGTGGTGTATGTTCCTACACGTCGCCCCTTACATCTTAAGAGCCATCTGTTATAGTTTTTTGTTATACAGCCAATTTTATTCCTCGTTCTGTTATTTACAAACGTAAAGTGTTTGGGATCTTTCGTGTACGCTTTCAAGACTTCTATGGCTTCTTCCTCTGTCTGAAATCCACCATATGAGACATGAATCCTAATACCATTCTGTCTAACTCTTGGGTAAAATAAATTGCCCATTTGTTGCACTTCACCTACATATCCATCCTTCTCAATCTTTTGGGCATTCTTAATATCTCGTATCATATCCTTTAATTCTTGACTATATCCCTTTGTGAATTGACCACCAGTCGTACAATTATACCCATCAGGTGCCAAGGAATTGAAATGATTTATCCAGTAGATTTCTCTCTCATCAAGTTGTTCTTGAGGGACATTATCCTCAATGAGTTCATAATTCATTTCATCTCCATACTTATCTATAGCTCTCTTAATCAATGTACAACATGAAGACTCTCGTTTATGTTCCGCAACCCTCGTTTCAAAAGAACGTATAGTCTGCCCCACATAGACCTTACCCGACGGACTTGTGATTTTATAGATGACGCCTGTAGGTCCCATGACTTCTTTAATCTCTTCATCTTTAATGTCATATTTCGCGAGCGTTTCTGGTTTCGGTAATTTTCCAGTCTTCTCCATTTGGCGAAGAACCTTCTTCCTACCTATCACTTTCAAAAAATCTGGATCTTTCTTCTTGTCCTCATACGTCTTGTACTTGTTGGTGTTGAGACACCTTGTGAGACCTTCACGACTCGTCACGAGTTTCTTGAATATTTTGTTGATGGGTTGATTGTGTTCGAGGACGTGGAGGACACTCAGTGTGGATGTTTCGATGTCATCATCCCAACCAGCCTTGAGAAGTTTTTCGAGTTCCCGGTACTTCTCTGGTTCTTTATTGATCTTGTACTCAAGCTTGGACAACCACCGTTCTACACCATAGCATGCAGACCACCGTTTGTTTAGTGTCACCAATGTGAGGTATGCATTTGGATTATGGTACTTCTCAGAGAGTTTCTCGTTTAGTTCATCTTGGGTTATAGATCGATATGGAGGCATACCACATCCATCGAGGGTTGATTCCATCTTACCAACCCACCAAGTTCCCAAGGTTTGATTTTCCAAGATGTAGAAAATTGTTGGTTGATGACCCATCTATCTATACCTGAGAAAATAATCTCTTGAGAAAGAGTTGTCCTGGGAATTTTCATTTTTGAAAAAGTTTCCGAACTCGGGACTACCCCATCCTAACTTTTATTTTTTCTCATATGAAAAGTTTAAGTATACTGTATACTTTTTCAAAAAAATAAATGTAAGTTCAAGTGTAGTAGTCTCGAGTTTGGAAACTTTTTTGGGATAAAGAAAAAAGTCAAGTATATGTAAATGGAAGGAGGAGTGACCTTACCTACTCCACCAGAAGGATATGAATATAGATTGATGAAAAAGCCATCCGTCAGATATAAAGACCCTTCTACTTTGACATCAAAACAAAGAGCAGCTCTAAAGTACCGTGAAAAGAATAAGGAAAAGTTAGCCGAGTACAATCGTCAGTATATGGAAAAAAAGAAAGAAAAAGTTTCCGAACTCGGGACTACCCCATCCTAACTTTTATTTTTTCTCATATGAAAAGTTTAATTATACTTTAAAAGTTTTTTGAAAAATATTTGTGAGTTCAAGTGTATTAGTACCGAATCTGAAAACCTAAGTGACCCACCTCTACGAGGAAACCAACTTGAAATCATGTCTATTGAAGAACAATATAACCGCGCCAAGGATACCCTCAATGGTCGTCTGTTTGCCCCCTACCAGCGTGAAGGTGTTCTTTGGATGCTCACGATGGAGAGCCAAACGTCGGGACCTAAAGGTGGGTTCCTCTGTGACGAAATGGGTCTGGGTAAGACCGTACAGCTCGTTTCCACTATGCTTGGAAACCCGAAGCCTCGTACACTCATCATCGTACCCAAATCTATTATCACCCAGTGGGTCGAAGAAATTCATCGCTTCGCTCCCAATCTGACGGTCGGTGTCTTCGATGGTCCCGACCGCCAAATTGATCACAACGTTGATGTGACGATTGCTCCGTACACCCTCCTCACTGTCAAAGGTGGCGGACCTGACACGAAGACACCTCTCCATATGGTACAATGGGATCGAGTTATCCTCGACGAAGCCCATGAGATTCGAAACAAGAAGTCAAAGTTGTTCAAGAGTGTGTGCCGCCTTCAGACTCAAATCAAGTGGATTGTGACCGGCACCCCAGTGTTCAATTCGATGGAAGATTTCGTTTCCCTTTGTACGTTCCTGGGTCTCTCTAAGATTGTTGTGCAGGGTATGACAAGTAAAATCAAGGACATCTACATTCTTCGACGTACCAAAGAAGACTTGGCTCAAATCAACGAGCGTCTTCGCCTCCCTCCATGCTACTTTGAGAATGTTGAGTTGGAGATGTTTCCAGATGAGAAGCAGTTGTACGAGATTGTGTTCCTTGAGGCTCAGGACACGATTCGCGAAGCGTTCAGGCACGCCCAAAGCCTGAACGCGAAGAACATGATCATTTTGGAGTGTCTTCTTCGTGCGAGACAGGCGATGATCTGGCCTCAGATGTACCTGGACGGTGTCGCGAAGCAGAACGAGACACAAGCGGAGAAGTGGGTGGGTCGCTCCAATAAGATGGAGACCCTTTTCCGTATGATTGATGGTCACCCAGATGAAAAGACTCTCATCTTTTGTCAGTTCAGGGGTGAGATGAACTATATCCAAAGTCAGTTGAAGTGTCCAGTGTTCCGAATCGATGGTTCTGTACCCAAGGAGGAGCGCGTCAAACAAATTGAGGGATTCAAGAAGATTCAGGGAGGTGCCGTCTTCATCATCCAAATCAAGAGTGGTGGTCAGGGTCTCAACCTTCAGGAAGCGACTCGAGTGTACATCACGGCACCCTCATGGAATCCCGCGACTGAACTTCAGGCTATCGGTCGGAGTCATCGCACCGGGCAGACCAAACCTGTCTATGTGAAAAAGCTCGTCTACAAAGAGTGTTCGCGTTTTGTGAGTGTTGAAGAAGAGATGATGGCTCTCCAAGGTCACAAGTCCATCGTGTGTTCCAAAGTACTCAACGATGAGCGAATCGAAAACCAAATCCCAGTCAACAGGACATCCGACAAAATCTCAATCTTGGACATCAAGAAAATTTTCAAAGCGTAATGTAAAAGATGATTGGTTCCCGCGCTGAAGTTTTCCATGGTAACGCTGACAAGACCGCTGGTGGTCTCGCGAAGAAGGATCTGATGATGAAGGATGGTCGCATCGTGTCCAAGGCGGCGAGCAAGGCGGCGAAGAAGTCCCTGAAGAAGAACCCCAAGTTCAAGGCGTTCATTGACCTGGCGAAGGAGAAGGCTTCTAAGAAGGGTGCCTTCTGCCTCGTACCCAGTAAGGATACGAAGACCTACAAAAAAATAATCAAGGATAATAAGTAAGCATGACTCTTGCGAAGTGGGACATGTCTGTCAAGATGGCTAAAATTAAGATGGGTATAGACCCAAAGAAATTTACCAGGGTTCAGGGTAAATTGCTTAAGGAGGCACAGGCGATTTATAGTATTCTACTTTTAAATGATAAATTGAAACCCCTTTAGATTCTGAGGCTCGTAGACGACGAGTTGATGTAATTTCCATGTACACCCAAACTTTCTGTTCAAGAAATACACGCTGTTCAATTCCACGATAGCATGCCCCGAATTTCTTGCATAGAGACCATTCGTCACATCGTCATTCTTTGGGTTTTTGTCTGCGTCAAAAACACTCGCTTTGATTTGGTCTTCCATGGTCGTGTCCACCTTGATACGGAATTTGGGTTCTCGGCCAGGTGACTCCTTTACGTTAGAGTTAAACATGGGAACGAGTTCCTCTTTGGACATGGAACTTCCGAAGATGGATTCACTCTGTTCTACGACGGCGTCGATGATCTTATCCTCCAGCTTTCGAAGTGATTCGTAAAAATTCTTCATGTAACTTTCCTCTTCGTCATACCCTTTGATGGCAAAGTCGACGTTGTATTTGGTGGGTCCAACTTCGGGTGTGAATCCGGAGACACCGAAGGGCATGTACATTCGGGGAAGTTGTACACGGAAAGGTGTACCCTGTTTCGTACACAGGACAATTTTTCTGTTTTTGTATTCGTTGATTTGGAGGTTTTCAAGTGCCTTGTCCATGTCTTCTGAATGTATGTCCCCTCAAAACTTTAAGCGGAACATGCCACACAATCGGGTTCAAGACTGAACTGGATTGGTCGAGCTTTCGCCTTGGAGCGTAAGTAGTACATCCCTGTCTTGAGACCAGCCTTCCACGCATACATATGCATCGAGGAGAGTTTGGACATCGTGGGACTCTCCATGAAGAGGTTCATAGATTGAGACTGGTCGATGAAACGACCACGGTCCGCCGCCATATCGATGATACACTTCTGACTAATTTCCCACACAGTTTTATATAGTTTTTTGATATCTTCGGGGATGTCCACGATGTTTTGAATAGATCCACCCGCCTTGACCATCAAGTCCTTCATCTCCTTCGACCAAAGACCTACCTTCTTGAGGTCATCTACGAGGTGCTTGTTGACCACAACAAATTCACCAGCGAGTGTACGCCTCAAATAAATGTTGGTCGTGTACGGCTCGAAACACTCGTTGTTACCTAGAATCTGAGCCGTCGAGGCGGTGGGCATGGGTGCCATGAGGAGACTGTTGCGGAGACCCTTGGTCTTCACGCGTTCACGCATCGCCTCCCAGTCGTAGCGACCACTAAACTTGGTCACACCCCCCCACATGTCAGGTTGAAGAAGACCTTCCGAGGCTGGAGACCCCTCAAAGCTTTCGTAAGAACCCTCAACCTCGGCCAATTCAGAAGAAGCCTCGAGTGCGGCGTGGTACATCGTCTCAAAGATGTGGGCGTTCATGAGACGAGATTCTTCGCAGTCGAAGGGGAGACCACAAAGGATGAATACATCCGCGAGTCCCTGAACACCCATACCGATGGGGCGGTGCTTCATG
>Ga0255763_1002463_pt1 | contig 17648 bp, 11 predicted proteins | sample 041ome_2_FD_179963 | JGI IMG/M metagenome (GOLD analysis project Ga0255763, IMG submission 179963) | Coastal salt marsh microbial communities from the Groves Creek Marsh, Skidaway Island, Georgia - 041406US metaG (version 2) | ecosystem: Environmental > Aquatic > Marine > Intertidal zone > Salt...
TTTGCCGCGATTTCGTCCTGATCCACCAGCTGCAGTCGCGTGGAACGGAGATAGCGTTGCTCACGCAGTATGTTAGAAACATCTTCGACTGATTTTGAGCTAGAAAACGTGCTTATAAAGATGAAAAAAATCAGAAACGAGCTAGCGGTCGAGGCTGCCATGAAGCCCAGTGCCTCTGGGTCTCTTAGGGCGTTCAGGTGCAGTGCCATCGCCGTAGCCATAAACGCCACGGCTATAAAGAGTACCTTGTAGTTCGCTCTGGCAGGGCGGCTGGGATAGAGATGAACAACGAGGGTCGCCGTCAGGTACAGAATTATGTGATACATGCCAATTTCGGAGACCAGCTCATGCAGATTGTTCCGCCTGGTGTCGATAGTTGCCTGGATTAGATCTACCTTGCTGGACGCGTCGGTGGTCAGGAGAAAGGGCAGGAGTAGCAACAGAGCAACTAAACTCGGTACAAAGTGCAGCCATTTGCGCCAGTTCATCTCAAAATGGTCGTGCAGCAGGGCGTCAACGAAGAGGTATAGCAACGGGCCCCACATCAGCATCGCCGGATTGGCTGTGTAGTAGAAATGAGGATGGCTAAAGATAGCGCGGGAGCTAAATAGGAAGCTGGACCACTCTAGATATGCCCAGCACAGTAAGAATCCCCCCGCTAGCCAGTCCCTTGGACTTTCGCGATGTCGAAGCTGCGCTACTCCCATCGCTCCCGCGAGTACAGTACCTGCCAACATGGTCAGATCTGTGAGCGAGGGCGAAAGATAGGGCACTAGTAACACCAGCTGTGGAGGACTTTGTGTTTTGCATCTTAGGGGTTGCCTCTACATTGTCAACCGAATCACCCGGTCGTGCCCTATTGCAGTTACTCCTCTGCCGGCTGCGGTAGATACCTGATGCTGACCAGAACCAGGCAGGCAGCTGCGAAAAAGAAGAAGCTCAGATATTCCAGTGCCTGCCGGAGTGCAGCGGCCTCTCCCAACTCTGGGGTTAGGTAGTCGCTGAGCATGCCAACGGCAAGCGGTCCCAGACCAAAACCTATCAAGTTATTACAGAGAAAAATCAAAGCGGTAACCATTGCATGTAGATTGGAGGCAACAATTTGTTGGCTAATGCTGATCATAGGGGGGGTAAAAGCAGAGGAAATAACTATGGGTATTGCGCATAGTAATAACGTGAGCGTCATATCTTGGACAAGGAAAGCCGCCGCCGTCGCGGGTGCGGAGATGCTAAATATCAATGCCGGAATCCAGAGGTTCCAACGGCGGTCTTTGCTGGCTAGCTTGTCGGTTAAGACGCCCAATACCATGGCTGCGGCTATGCCCCCGACACCCACTATGAGACCCAAGATTGCACCGATCTCGGCTTTGCTAGAGGCATATTCTCGAATCATAAAAGTTGGTAGCCATGTCATGATACCTGCATATCCAAATACTGCTATGGAGCTGCCAGAGACGTACCAACGGAAAGCGCGTATTTTCCAAAGAACTCCAACGCTGGCGAAGAGTCCCAAAGTATCCGTAGAGACGACAGAGCGTCTAACAGGCTCTTTTAGATAGCGCCAGGTGAGTATGGCGAAAAGTAGTCCGGGCGCCCCAACGGCATAGAAAGCAGCGCGCCAGCCATAGTGCTCCGCAATCCAACCTCCTAAGGCGAAGCCTAAAAAAGCACCCGCGAAGTAGCCAGAGCCATAAAAGGCAAGTGCGGTGGTCCGGTGGCGCCGGGAGTAAGTGTCGGCAATCATCGAGTGCGCCGCAGGCGTGCAGGCAGATTCTCCCATACCCACGCCAAATCGCGCCAGAATCAGCTGGGTATAATTTTGAGCGGCGCCACAAAGCACAGTCATTAGACTCCATAGCGCCAGTGCCAGACTAATTAACTTGCTGCGGTTTTTACGGTCGGCTAGATAGGCTGCCGGAATGCCCATGGTGATGTAGATAGCGACGAATGCAAAACCACTGACCAAGCCGAGTTGGCTATCGCTCAGGGTGAATTCTTGCTTAATGTCTTCCAATAATATGATCAGTATCTGCCGGTCGAGGGCATTGATCATGAACAGCCCTGTCAGTGCAATTAAAAGACCGTGCCTTGTGAGCAATGATCGGAGCCGAGGGATGAGACCCACCGGTACTGCCTGTTGAAGCTTGGGATCAGTACTCGGTTGGTTTTGATAGGAATTCATTAAAATGCCGCCTTGTGCTGGGTCTGATTCTTCTAGTTTTCGCCAACTTAACCAAGTCCAATAATCGATGCTAATGAAATCATGTTTTCGAGGCACAGGGCGTCCGATCAAGCGTTGCTGGATCTTTCTGCAATTCTGCGTTGACTGGGAGCTTTTAGCGCTTACTTGGTTAAATTTTGATCAAAACTGCGTCAAGGTTTACAAAATCATGATTTTAGAGTCCGAAAATCATGATTTTGTAAGTCTCTAAAACAGATTTTGTGGATCTTTGGGCGATCGTGCCCCTAGAGCTGCCTGGTGGCGTCGCTTGTCGGCCCACCCAGAAAGTCGAGTTGGGGATAAATCACCTAGCGGAGATAACCATAAAAATGAAGACTTACACTCAGAAGAAAATCGCCACAAGTCCTCGCGTAGCGGGCTTTAAGAAACGTTTCCCCTCGGTTGTGCTGAGTTGCATGGCGGCATCAACTGCGATTTATGCTCCGGTAGGGATGGGCGCCCAGCTTGAAGAAGTGGTGGTCACTGCCCAGAAGAAGGCTGAAAGCCTCCAGGACGTCGCGCTGACGGTACAGGCGTTCAAAGGCGAAAACATTGCAGCAGCTGGCATTACCGATATGGAGCTGCTTTCTGAAAATATGCCAGCGATCACTATTGCACGGTCAGCGAATTCCCAGCGTATCGTGGCTCGCGGGATTGGCTCCGGGACCAATGCGGGTTTTGAGCAGTCGGTTGGGACATTCGTTGATGGTATTTACTATGGTCGCGGTCAGCAAATCAGACCAAGATTCATTGATATCGCGTCTATTGAAGTACTGAAGGGACCTCAATCCACACTGTTCGGAACTAATGTGACCGCCGGGGCGATCAATATCCGTTCCAACGATCCCACCAGCGAGTTCGAGGGCCAAGTCACTGTGTTAGCCGGCCAGGATGGAGAACGGGACGGGAATGTGGTTGTTTCTGGGCCCATCACGGACCGTCTCATGGGACGTTTGGCACTTTACAAGCGCGACTACGATGGCTACATGAATAACCTAAGTCGCGATGACAGTGTGTCCCAGGAAGATCACTGGGGCGGTCGAATGGTATTGCTGTTTAACGCCAGCGACAGACTCTCGGTGCGGGCAGCTTACGAACATCACGACTTGGAACAGGACGGTAACAACGCACAGAATGTTATTTATACCGACAACTTCTTGCCTATAGCGACGGCCGATGATGGGGTATTCGACTACAAAAACGACGGTGGTGTTCTTGCCAATATGAGCGGCATCCCCAACGGACCCATCAGCGACAGTAACCAGTTTGACACTGTAAGCGTCAGAGTTAATTACGAGGGTGAAGGTTATAGCTTGACGTCGGTGACGGGTTACACTCAATACGATTGGAAAAACATTGCCGATTCGGACTACACCAATTTGGATTTGTTAGTCCAACAAACCGACCAACAGTTCAAGCAGTGGAGCCAAGAGCTGCGATTGGATACTGAGATCGGTGACAATCTCGACGTGTTGGCTGGCTTTTATTACCACAATCAGGATTTTGAGCAGTTGCGAACGAGTGAGCTGGTCGCAAGCGCGGCAGGTCCCAATGTGATCCTCTCGCCTTCGCAACAGGACACCGATACCTGGGCGCTGTTCGGGCAGGGTACGTACAGTTTCAGTGATCGGGCCCGCATGACCCTGGGTGTCAGATACAGCTCCGACCAAAAAGACGTGTCTGACGACCTGACCATGTCGAATCCTATTTTTCAGGTAATTGGGTTTTTTGGCGCCTTCCCCCATGAGATCAACGACAGTCGGGACGAAGAACATCTCTCCTGGCTGGTTCGCGGCGAATACGATTTTGGTGAAGACAGCTTGGCATACGCTCTGGTTACCCGTGGTTATAAAGCGGGCGGGTTCGACGTCAACGGTCTCGGTGGCAGTAAAGGGACTACGCCGGCGCCCGATTTCGAATTTGATGAAGAGCAGGCAACCAACTTCGAGGTGGGCACCAAGCTGAATCTGCTCAATGGCGCGGCAATGCTCAATGGTAGCTTGTTCTATACACTTTATGAGGACTTGCAGGTCACACAATTTAATGGCGCTGGCTTTGAGCTTGGCAATGCCGCGGAAGCAACCGTCATGGGATTGGAGCTCGATTATCGTCAGGCATTAACTGATGAGCTGACATTGTTCGCGACTGCAACCTGGCAAGACTTTGAGTTCGGCGACTATTTGGCAAACTGCAACCAGCGCCAGCGTAACGGTTTGGAAGAGGGTTGTGTCAATGGCGCGCAGAATTTAGATGGTAAAGACGGCCAGTTCGCTCCGGACATGTCAGCTAATTTAGGGTTGGATTACGTGACCGCTGTATCGACCAACCTGTTGTTCAAAGCCAACCTAAATATTGTGTATTCCGATAGCTACTACACCCAGCTGGGTGTGGACCGAAATGTGCTCCAAGATAGCTACAGCAAGATCAATGCTCGTATTGCCATTGCCTCGGCGGACAACAAGTGGGAGTTGGCGGCGATTGGTAAGAACCTCACCGATGAAGAGGTCAGTGTCAACAGTTTTGATTCTCCGATCAGTGGAAACTTTCCGCTGACCTATGTGAAGTTCATAACCCAACCACGACAATTGGCCCTGCAAGCTACCTATCGTTGGTAGAGCTGATTTCGGCATTGCTCGGCCCTGAGCGGGTCGAGCATTGTCTCCGCGCAGGCTTATTTGGAGTGGATCCATGAACACCCCTCAGTCAAAAGCCAAAAGAGGCTCTTTGCGAGTGCCTCGGTCGAATTTCCCTTACTACGGCCAAACCATTGGAATTATCATGCTTGACGTGGACTGCACTCAGGGTGAGGGTACCGCTGTAATCGGGGGGGATACCCTGAACGAGGCCGGTTTTACCCGAGTGCCGGGAGACGTCGGCAATGCCAGTACTTTTGGATTTTCTGTGCAATACAAGCTGTTGCGGAATCTTCAAATAAACGAGGTGATTACGAGGCATCCGAGCGAACGAAGCATTGCGGCTATGGTAGACGCGGCAAAGGCTTTTGAGCGAGAAGGTGCGCGCGCGATAGCCACAACCTGTGGCCTGTTTTCTGTTTTCCAAACTGTTTTGGCCAACGCAGTCGATATACCCGTTATATCTTCTTCCTTGTTGCAGGTGCCCATGGTGTCTTTGATGATTGGGCCGCAGCGTAAAGTGGGTATTATGACCGCGAACTCGGAAATTCTAACCGATCAACATTTGGCTGCTGTCGGTATAGATCGCTCGGTGCCCTATGTTCTCTGGGGGGCGGATCAGCGTCCGGTCGAAGAAGACGTTTGGATCTTTGATGAACTTGATCCAGAACGGCGAACAAGAAGGCTTGAAAAGCAAATGTCGTTATCTGCCCAGCGCATGATGGAAGCACACCCGGATATCGGCGCAATCGTACTGGAATGCACCAATATGCCTCCGGCGTCTATGGCCATCCAGCAAGCGACAGGTTTGCCGGTGTTCGATGTCATCAGCTTGATCAAATGGACGCAGTTAGGTGTTAACCAGCAGCGTTACAGCGGAGCGATGCAACACCGTTACCGAGACGTAGCTTAACCAATGCTGAGGTTTTTGAAATCCTGATTTTGTTCGATCAAATCATAACTACGACGGCTGAGCATTACCGAACACTAAATAGTTGTTGCACGTTTTTTATAGCAGGAGTTGATGCGGCTATGTCAGACAACCAATACGTTGAATACACAACAGAGGGCGCTGTGGCCCACATTCATATTAATCGACCCGATTCCCTTAATGCCTTCAATCGTGAAGTTTATCGAGGGCTTAACGAAGCGTTTATTCGCTTCAATGAGGATGAAAACTTGCGGGCGGCTGTGCTGAGTACAGCCGGCCGATCTTTCTCCGGCGGTGTCGATTTGAAGGACTTGAAATTGGCGATGGATGAGGCGGGTGTCGACAATCCCGGCCCGCTGGCACCGCAATTCAGTCTTGATCACGAAGATCTGGCGTTCTCTGAGAAGCCGATCGTTGTGGCGATTCAGGGGCAGTGCTACGGCAATGGCATGACGCTGGCGATGGCCTGTGATTTGCGTGTAGCCGCCGAAGACGCTCAGTTTTGCTTGCCGGAAGTGAAGATAGGCATTGCTAGCGTTCACGGGACCTTGCGCTGCGTGCATACAGCTGGGCTTGGTAAAGCTCTGGAACTTCTGTTATTGGGAGAGCCGCGTTCGGCCGAGTGGGCGGAGAGGGCCGGTTTGATCAATGAGGTCGTGCCTAAGCAGGAGGTCCTGTCCCGGGCAATGGCGTTGGCCACGGCGATCGCCGGGATGGATCCGAAGGCGATCTACGCGACACGCAAGGTGGCTTACTTCGCCCAATATCATGACTTTGAAGAGACCGTAGCGCTGGGTGCCCAGCAGCGACAACAGATGTATGAGTAGGTCAAGGAGCGCCCAAATCGTGCAAACGCCGATATCTGAGCCCCGTGCCTGTTGGCCACTTTAACTAGGATATGCCGTGACCGAGATGAAGACTGAAACCGTTGGCTGTCATTGGGGGCACTATGAGGTCAGTACCCAAGATGGGGAAATCGTCGCGGTAAATCCGGCGTCCAGTGACAGCCATCCATCTGCCATTGGCGAGTCTTTGTTGGATGGACAGGATCAAAACTGTCGTGTCAGTGAGCCAATGGTTCGCGTCAGTTATTTGCGCGGTGATAGCGATCACCGCGAGCGCAGAGGGCTGGAGGGTTTTGTCCCTGTAGGATGGGAATGTGCGCTCGATTTAGCGGCCAAGGCGCTTAGAGAGACCATCGAAACCGGCGGCAACGAGGCTGTTTTTGGTGGCTCTTATGGCTGGAGTAGTGCGGGTCGCTTCCACCATGCACAGAGTCAACTGCATCGGTTTCTCAATTCTCTAGGTGGTTATACGACGTCGGTAAATACCTATTCGGCGGCAGCGGCTGAAGTCATCGTGCCACATGTGCTGGGCTTTAATCTGCTCGCAGACGGCGAGCTCGCGCACTACGAAGATATCGCGCAACACACGGATTTGGTGCTGGCATTCGGTGGATTTTGTCAGCACAACAACCAGGTCGTCCCCGGCGGCGTGGGCAATCATCTCGATCAGAAAGCTTTAACGGGCTTAGGTGAGCGAGGGGTGGAGTTAATTAACATAAGCCCAATGCGGGATGATATGCCTGATTTTATCGACGCGGCATGGATTCAAGCTCGCCCCAGCTCTGATGTAGTCATAATGCTAGCGCTAGCGCATCACCTAGAGACCTCGGGCGGTGTTGATCGCGCTTTTTTAGCGCGTTACACAACGGGCTATGAAGCGTTCCGTGAGTATTTACTCGGGCGCAGTGACGGCTGTCCAAAAGATATAAACTGGGCAGCACCCATTTGCGGTGTGGCGCCCGAGCTTCTTCAGGAATTGGCCGATAAGTTGGCTCGCAGTCGACGATCTATGCTCACCGTGAGTCTCTCATTGCAGCGGCAGCAGCACGGAGAGCAGGCGATCTGGATGATTGTTGTGCTAGCAGCCATGTTGGGGCAGATTGGTTTGCCCGGCGGTGGCTTCGCCCTCGGTTGGGGTAGTAACGGGCGAGGGATTTATGGTCGCAAGGAGCCCCCCTTTTCTTGGGGCAGTCTAGCCCAGGGCGAAAATCCCACTAAGAGTTTCATCCCCGTGGCTCGCATCACCGATATGTTGTTACGTCCCGGTGTTGAGTACTCTTACAACGGTCAGTCTCGAACCTACCCGGCGATACAATTAATTTACTGGGCTGGCGGTAACCCTTATCACCACCATCAGGATTTAAACAGGTTGAGAGAGGCCTGGCGTCAACCCGAGACGGTCATTGTCAACGAGTCCGCGTGGACCGCAACGGCTCGACACGCCGATATCGTTTTTCCCGCCACTACCTTTTTAGAACGCAATGACATTGTCTGCGGCAAAGATTGCTTTGTCCTACCTTCCAGAAAGGCGCACGCGCCCTATGCGAAGTCACGCTCCGATTACGAAATATTTTCGGCGCTGGCGAATCGATTAGGTGTGGAAGCGGCGTTTACAGAAAATCGGAGCGAAATGCAGTGGTTGGAGCACCTCCATACTATTTCTCGTGCTAACGCCGAACAGGTGGGTATTCAACTGCCGGATTTTGAGGAGTTTTGGCAAGGTGGCGCATTAAATCTGGAATCACAAATAGAGCCGCGAGAGTTTTTGATCGAAAGCTTCCGCCGAAGCCCAGATGAACATCCATTAAAAACACCCTCCGGAAAGATCGAAATTTTTTCTCAAACTATTGCCGACTTCGGTCAACTCGATTGCCCGGGACATCCCGTTTGGATGGAAAAAGACGATTATCTCGGGGCACCCCTAGCCCGTGTATATCCGTTACACCTTATCTCCGCACAGCCTAAAAACAAACTGCACAGTCAGTTTGATTTTGGCCGTAACAGCCGCCGGGATAAGGTGGATGGACGCGAAGTGATTCGGATCAATCCCATTGATGCGGCTAGCAGAGGGTTGCATGAGCAGCAGCTGGTGCGGGTCTTCAATCAGCGTGGTGCCTGCCTTGCAGCGGTGGCTGTCACTGAAGAAGTGATGCCCGGTGTAGTTTGTCTTCGCACAGGCGCTTGGTTTGATCCTGATGACGAGCTTGGGCTGGAGCGTCATGGGAACCCTAACGTCTTGACCCCTGATCGCGGTACTTCGAGCTTGGCTCAGGGACCCATTGCACACAGTTGTTTAGTTCAGGTGGAACCTTATAAAGGCGCTGTGCCCGCGGTCATGTCCCACTCACTGCCTGAGCTTATCGAGAGTTGACCCGCGTCGCTGTCGGCCATGTTTAAACATTGAAAATGATTGATGAGGTTAACAAGTTGAAACACACACTTTGGAATGAAGCGGCCGAAACCTTAGAGGGTGCTGAGTTAGAAGCGCTGCAACTGCGTAAGTTGAAAAAGCTACTCGTCTACGTGTACGAAAATTCAGCCCATTACAAAGAGAAATTTGATGCGGCAGGTGTGAACCCCTACGAGTTCACATCACTCAGTCAGTACAAGGATTATCCGACCTTTGATAAGCACGAAGAGCGGGCCAGCCAACAGCGCTCTCGGGAAGAGCTGGGCCATCCCTACGGCATGCATTTGTGCTGCGACATCAAGCAGGTTAACCGCACCAGCGCGTCTTCTGGCACTACGGGAACACCGAGCTTTCAAGGCGCAACGGCTAATGATCGAAAGATCATGAGTGAGAACAACGCTCGCGCACTGCACCGCATGGGCATTATGCCGGGAGATGCGGTGTTGTACGCCGGTGTCATGAGTATGTGGGTCGCTGGGATACCCGCGATAGATTGTTTGTTGAATTATGGGGCAAATGTCATTCCCATCGGTGCACTGGTTGGCAGCGTCAAAGTCGTTGAAATGGCGGATTTGACACGTCCCAAGGCGATCATGTGCACGCCTTCTTTCGCGCGTCACATGATAAAAACAGCGAACACCAAAACCGACATCGATCTAACCAAAGTCGGTATTGAGAAGGTTTTGGTTTACGGCGAGCCGGGGGGAAGTGTCCCTGAGATTATTGAAGAACTTGCGACGGGTTTTGGTGGTGCAACCGTGTATGACCTTATGGGTGGCACTAGTGCTTTGAACCCCATTTTCGTTTCTTGCGAAGCCCACGATGGTTTGCATTTCATTGCCCCAGACCACGCCTATGTCGAAGTTCGTGACCTGAATACGGGGGAAATCTTACCCATTGAAGATGGTGTTGAGGGTGAGCTGATTTACACCGGAATGGATAGAGAGTGTGGTCCACTAATACGTTTCCGCGACGGTGACAAAATGACAATCTCTACTCAGCCCTGTTCTTGTGGTCGTCCTGGCTGGCGGGTGAAGGTGCTGGGACGTGCAGACGATATGTTGTTGGTGAAGGGCGTCAACGTGTTCCCGTCAGCTATCCAAGACACGGTCTTGAAGATGCCGAATGAGTTAACGGGAAATATGCGCATCGTTAAATTCTCTGACTCGCCGGTTGTTGAGCCCCCGCTGAATCTAAAGGTTGAGTTGCGTGGCAGCCCTGCCGAGGAGGTGGCGCAGGATATAGCCGCGCGCCTAGAAAATGAAATTCAGCGAGTGCTGCGGTTTAAGGCCAAGGTGACTACCTTTGCTGAAGGAGAATTGGTCATGGAATACGGCGCTACTGGCAAAGTGAAACTGGTCGAAAAGGCCTACTAATTAAGCTCATTAATAGCAATAGTCGTTGAAGGAGATGTTATGAATTACGATGAGAAATACGCCGATAGTCTGTCTATTGAGCATCACCGGGCAGTTATTAAGCGTCTGCAACTGGCAATAGCGAAAGCTGATCTTGATGCTTTAGTTGTGTTCCGGCCGGATTTTTTCCAGTGGATCAATACCCATCAATCAGTTTTTATCGATGGCGGTATGATCGGTATGGCGATGTTGATCGTGCCGCGGGAGGGCGATCCGATCGGTATCTGCTCTGAGCATGAATACGATGCGATGTTGGAAAGTGCAGCAGTTAGCGATTGGCGAGCGGTGCAGTTTTGGACCGGCCAAGAAGATCGATATGCAACTTCAACGACGCCTGCAATTCGTTACGCCAGTGATTACCGTAGCACCTCGCCAGAAGGCGGTCTCCTTCCTTTTGTAGTAAGCCTAAAAAATACCCTTGAACAAGAAGGTTTGAGTGGAGCGCGACTGGGTGTTGAGCTTCCTAATCTGACGGTTGGCTTGCATCAGTCATTGCTTGCGGAATTAGCGGGTTGTGAACTCAAGGATTCAGTGCCGCTGCTAACTGAAGCGAGGATGTTTAAGACCCCATACGAAATTTACAACATGCGTTATGCTGCCTATCAGCAGTGGACCGTTTGTCATGACATCATGATGAACTTGAAGCCCGGCGACAGCTTCGCAGAGCTTCGTCATCGTATTCAACTCGGCGTCGCTCAGGCCCCCTCGGTTGATGGCAATCGATTCCTGATGATTTACATGGGAGATACGCCGGCCGCGACGTCGCGAAATTTTGATCGAACTATAGCCATGGGCGACATGATTTCCATTGACTTAGGTTTTACGGTTCGAGGGTATGTTTCTGATTCGGGACGCGCCTATGTCATGGGCGAGCCGTCGGATTTACAACGGCAAATTGCAGACGTTTATGGTGAGGCTCATCAGGTGGCGAAAAAGGCCATGGTGCCCGGTGCCAGAACGGGTGATATCTACGATATGACAGCGAGTATGGTCAGGGAAAAAGGCCTAACAGAGTTTCGTCGCGGTCACATTGGGCATGGTTTGGGATGTTGTACCTTTGTTGAGGAATTCCCATTTTTCATGACGGGCGCCGATACCGTGTTGCAGCCCAATATGATCATGACCCTTGAGATTCCTTTTTATGGCAGGGGATTCGGCGGTTACTTCGAAGAGGACATTGTCTTGATCACGGAAGATGGTAATGAGTCCCTCACAACTGCTCCCTTTGGACTGAATGTGATTTCAGGCTCGTAAAAACTAGGGTTGGTGGGACGCGAATCGCCAATCGGTTTGGGTGAATCTGCTGCGTGCTTATTTATCTGGAGAGCTTTTCTGATCTGGACATCGGACGTCTTGGGGGGGTTGGGAAAAGGCCGACGATTTTTGAAAAGGCTTAAATGGATCAATGGGCTAACTACGCCAATTATACAACTACAAACCTAGGTGCTAATAACAAACTGACTTTATCTGACTAACAAGTAGGACAAGAGCTATGAGAAATCTGCACCCTGTGGATGAGCTTTATAACCATGATGCGATTGCTTTGGCGGAATTAATCAAAAGAGGCGAGATCACGGCCGAGGAGCTCTTGGATGTTGTTGTCAATCGAATTGAGACACTGAACCCGAGGCTAAATGCCATAGAACAGCAGAACATCGAGCTTGCCCGCGAGAAGGCTCGCCAGGGATTGCCTGAGGGTCCTTTCAGTGGCGTTCCAACTTTTATCAAAGCAAATATCGATTTTCCCGGCTTTTCGACTACCTACTGCTCTAAAGGATTCGGCAATGCCCCGGTCTGTACGTGGACCAGCCCATTGGCGAAACGTTATATCGAGTCGGGGATGAACATCATTGGCAAATCCACACTTCCGGAGTTTGCCTTTAACACGCACACGGAATCCCAACTATCTGGTCTAACAGGCAATCCATGGAATCCCTCATTAACTGCCGGCGGGTCTAGTGGAGGTGCCGCAGCATTGGTGGCCAGCGGCATTGTGCCTCTGGCACATGGGACTGACGGTGGCGGTTCGTGTCGTATACCCGGCAGTCACTGTCACACCCTTGGACTCAAGTCGAGTCGTGGCAGGCATGTAGACGTTAGTCGAATTCCGCCGATTGTAGAAACACAGACCAGCCAAATGTTGACCCGTTCTGTTCGTGATTTGGCAATGTCTTTCATGATTACGGAGAGACGTGGCGATGACGCCTCTCTTCCAGAACTGGGTTTTATCTCTGGACCATCTTCAAAACGTTTAAAGATTGCCGTCTCCTTGAAAACCGCGGACGGACTCGGCGCAGAAGCCGATGTAGTGGATGTCATCATGCGGACAGCAGAACGATGCAAGCTCATGGGACATGAAGTCGTTGACTTGGACTTTCTGCCATACCACGCGGATGAGTATCTCGATCAGTTTATGGCAATGCTTTCTATTCTGACGAAGCGCATGTCGGGTCAATACGAGGAGATTTTTGGCCGGCCGGTAGCAGAGGGCGATTTTGAAAAGCTGTCGATGTACTACCTCGACACCATGCCAGATAACCCTGAGGAAAATTTTGCTCGCCTAATGGAAACCGCTAATAAAATAGCGGATTCGATCGATCGAATATTTGAAACTTATGACCTCATATTAACGCCATGTGTACCCGTAGTCCCCAAAGAGGCGGCTAATCGGACTTTAGATAATGACCTCAATTCGCTGCTTGCAGATGCTCGACGCGACATTAGGTTTTTGGCTATTTGTAATACTACGGGACATCCGGCGATAAACATTCCCGCTGGCTTTAGTCCGGAAGGACTGCCAATTGGAGCACACTTTATTGCTGCGAAAGGGGCTGAAGACATCCTGTTCAGTATTGCCTATGAATTTGAGGATGAGCTTAGGTGGTTACGGGATTGGCCGCCAATTTCAGTTGCATATGCCGGCGCCTGAACATATGTAAAGTAAAGCGGAAGCTTCCGCCAGAATAACGCTTACTGATACGAGCTCCCATGATTCATGGTCAAAGACAATTTCACTATGTGTAAGAAAAGTCTACTCGCCGAAGGTGAAGCCATCACTGCAAGTTCAACATCGCGTGGTTTACAGCAGGCCCCCAGTAGAAAGCGGCTGGCCCCGGGAAGTGCCAGCAATACGGATGAACCATAATTGGAAACTGTTATGCATCAAGAATTTAAAACTCTGATCATTGAACGTGACACGCTGAAGCAGCTACTGACAATGGAGGATTGTATCGAATCCATGGACAGCTGCATGCGCCAAACCTCCGCCGGGAATTTGGTAAATCCACCACGATCCGGATTTAAGGCCGGAGAGGGAATGTTGGCTTGGATGCCCGGTTATTTGGGAGAGCCCGAAGGCTTTGCCTGCAAGTTGATAACGCTGTTTCCTAAGGCGAAATTGAAAGGTTATTCCAGCCATTCGGGGGTGACAGTTTATTTTGAAGCTGAGACAGGTCAGCCTGCAATGATTGTCGACTCCGGTTATTTGACTGCTGTCCGCACTGCAGCGGCGAGCGCTGTGGCTACACGGGCTTTGGCGCGGGATAACGCATCTACTCTGGCTCTGGTCGGTTCGGGTGAACAGGGATACCTGCATGTGGCTGCGATGCTCGCAGTACGGCCCATTTCTGCCATTAGAATTTGGGGACGAACGCCCGAAAATGCTGCGCGATTTAAAGAGCAAGTCGAAGCGGAGTGGCAGGTTAAGGTAGACATCTTTCCGACCGTGGCACAGACGATTGAAGGCGCCGATATTATCTGCAGCGCTACTCCAACCACGACGCCCCTGTTGTTGGGCAATGAGCTTCCCGAGGGGTGTCACATTAATGCAGTGGGAGCCAGTCGAGCGCCTAAAGTAGAGCTTGACGAAGCGGCTGTCATGAAAAGTCTGTATTACCTAGATTATCGCGAATCTGCCTTCAACGAAGCCCGAGACCTTGTGGAAGCACTGGAAAGCGGCGCCATTTCCGAGGAGCATGTTCGTGGAGAAATAGGAGAGGTGCTTCTGGGGCACAAACGAGGACGCGAAAACGAGCGAGATATCACCATATACCGCTCTGTCGGATTTGCTGTACAAGATGTGGCTGCTGCGGGTTTGGTTTATGACAAGGCAAGAAAGCAAGGACTGGGCTTGAGTGTCAGCTTCTGATTTACCAAGTACGCTATGGGCCAAAAAAGGTGCTTAGGGGTTTGTTTTTTAACTTTCCGGCACCGACTTGCTTCAACACGCCGACAATATGACCGCCCGAAAAGCGTTATTTCTTCATTGCCGCCTCCTGTACTCACCGGCAGAAAACTCCTAGAAGCGATGTCGTAGATTAGGGGAGGTGGACACTAACACTCGGCAATGATTGATCGAAATGTGACATAAGAAATGAAGAGCCTATTCGGTTCACGTCGTCGTATTTCTCGCGCTTAAAATAGTCTGAAAAAATCAACTTCGAGTTGGTAGGGGGGAAACCAATTCATCTCGAACCGACCCAATAACGACGCTAGTTTCGATTCCAAAGACTCCGGGCAATTCAGAAAGGACTTCACGCAGAAACCTGTTGTAAGTGTCCATGTCTTCATGTCGTAGGGTGAGAATATAGTCATGGGGCCCCGATACCAAACTGCAACTGGTTACCTCGGGCAGATCTAACACTTTGCTCTCAAAGTCTGCGATGGTCGCTTGATCACGCTGTTGGAGTTTAATAAAGACAAAAAGCTGTTGCCTGTAACCGCATTTGTTCAAGTCAACATCAATGGTGTATCGCCTGATAACCCTTTCTTTTTCAAGTCTGCGGATTCGACGACGCACGGGAGTCGCGGAGAGATTTACCAGTTCTGAAACCTTCTCAACGCTTAGGCGTGCGTCTGCTCCCAGAGCACGGAGGATTTTTTTATCTAAATCATCGATATTAGTCATAACCAACTATTATGAGTAAAAAACTAGTGAATACAAGTGAGTTTCGACTACTCGAAAGCTGGATAATGGCTAAATCAAAATTCGCTTTTCCAAGAATCATTATCGTTGGAACTTTGAATGAAGTCTGCAATAAAACCGTTAGCGGAACCCGAATCACCGCAAATGGATACCAAAGTTGGAGTGTGAAGGACTCAATATGACCGAATCTCTTGATGGTGATTTGAGGGATGTTGACCCGGAGGAGACCCGTGAATGGGTTGACGCGTTTAAAGGGGTCCACGCCGTCGTAGGTGAGGACAGGGCGCGGTTCCTTCTAAAGACATTGGAAACATGCGCCAAAAATGAAGGGATATATCACGGAGTGAAATCGTTCTCCGCCTACAGAAATACCATCGGCCTGAAACAGCAGGGCGCCTATCCGGGTAACCTGGAAATTGAAACTAGGCTAACGGCTATTTTGCGATGGAACGCCCTCGCGATGGTAATCCGCGCCAACGAGGCCTACGGGGGGCTTGGCGGTCATATCGCGAGTTATGCTTCGGCGGCAGAGATTTTCGAGACCGGTTTCAATCATTTTTTTCGCGCGCGTACCGAGGATTTCGGTGGCGATTTGGTGTTCTACCAGCCGCACTCAGCCCCTGGAATTTATTCCCGCGCTTATCTTGAGGGCCGCTTGAGTAAGCAGCAACTCGACAACTACCGGCAGGAAGTTGCGGGCAATGGTCTGAGCTCCTATCCGCATCCATGGTTGATGCCAGATTTCTGGCAATTCCCCACCGGGTCGATGGGGCTCGGACCCATCAATGCCGTGTACCAAGCTCGCTTTATGCGATATCTGGAATCCCGTGATATGGCAGATACCGGGGGCCGTCACGTTTGGGGCGTTTTCGGTGATGGAGAGATGGATGAGCCCGAGTCCATCGGCGGGCTCTCCCTGGCAGCCCGTGAAGGGCTAGATAACCTGACGTTCATTGTTAATTGTAATTTGCAAAGACTTGACGGCCCCGTTCGAGGGAATGGTCAGGTCATTCAGGAGCTTGAGTCTCTCTTCATCGGTGCGGGATGGAATGTCATCAAGGTTCTCTGGGGCTCTGAATGGGATGAGTTGTTTGCACGTGATACCGAGAATGTGCTCCTCGCCCGTTTTGCGGAGACGACAGACGGTCAGTACCAAAACCTTGGTGCTAGAGATGGCGACTACAACAGAGAAAAGTTCTTTAACAACGATCCCCGCTCAAGGGCGTTGGTCGAGCATATGACTGAAGCCGAGATTAATAATCTGAAGCGTGGAGGACATGATTTTCGCAAGCTGTATGCCGCTTTTGCTGCCGCTAAAGCGCACAAGGGACGCCCGACCGTGATTCTTGCAAAGACCAAGAAGGGCTTTGGCATGGGGCGTGCTGGCGAAAGCCGAATGATTGCGCATCAGGCAAAAAAATTGGATACCGAAGCGCTTTTCGAGTTTCGCGAACGCTTTCAATTGCCCATCTCGGACAAGGATGTTGAAGAGATGAACGTTTTTACCCCCGATGCTGAGAGCGAGGAATTGCAGTATCTGCGTGAGCGTCGTGAAGCACTGGGCGGATACATGCCCACACGTCAACGTAGGGCTCCGGATTCCGCCGTAGCGCCAGTCCCAGATCTAAAAACATACGCAAAATTTGCGCTCGAGGCCGATGGCAAAGTCATGTCCACAACCATGGCCTTCGTCCGCATGTTGAGCGGTATGCTGAAAGACAAGACGTTCGGGCCGCGCATAGTACCCATCGTCGCCGACGAGGCACGGACTTTTGGCATGGATAACCTCTTTCGACAAATAGGCATCTATGCGCCTGACGGACAGCGTTATACACCAGAAGACGCCGAGTCGATGATGTATTACAAAGAAGCGAAAAACGGTCAGCTGCTTGAGGAAGGTATTAACGAGGCAGGAGCCATGGCATCCTGGACCGCGGCAGCCAGCGCCTATTCTATTCACGGCAAGCCGATGCTGCCCGTGTACATCTACTATTCAATGTTCGGTTTTCAGCGGGTTGGTGATCTGATCTGGTCTGCCGCAGATCAACGTGCCCGAGGATTCCTGATTGGTGCCACCGCTGGCAGGACCACGCTGTCGGGCGAAGGCCTCCAGCATCAGGATGGCACCAGCCATCTGATGGCGGCAACCATTCCCAACTGTCGCAGCTACGATCCGGCTTATGTTTATGAATTGGCCGTCATTGTCGATCACGGTAGTCGCAGGATGATGGAAGACCAAATCGACGAGTTCTACTACCTCACGGTAATG
>Ga0255763_1002476_pt1 | contig 17574 bp, 13 predicted proteins | sample 041ome_2_FD_179963 | JGI IMG/M metagenome (GOLD analysis project Ga0255763, IMG submission 179963) | Coastal salt marsh microbial communities from the Groves Creek Marsh, Skidaway Island, Georgia - 041406US metaG (version 2) | ecosystem: Environmental > Aquatic > Marine > Intertidal zone > Salt...
CAATTCCCGTCCCGATCGTCTGATCGCGTCGCGACTTTCTCTGTTTACCTCTCGAAACACTCTGAACTCCAACTCCCATAACTTCGGTACAATACAGGTCTCGAAAATATCTCTGTACTGCACATCAGTCAAAATCTTCCACAACGGCAACGGCGTCACTTTTCTCTTCAACTCCTTCAACTCTTCTTCCTTCTCTTCCATCTGTTCTTCCAAGTCTGCCACTCGTTTTCCCAGCCTTTGCTGAGATATTTCTCGTTGCCTCAGTTCCCTCTTCAAGTTTTGAAGCTCTCCGTCTTGTTTTCGGAAACGATCTTCCTGCGCTCGCGCGCGAACCTCGTGCTCGTCCAATCGATCGCGCGACGCGTTCACGACATCCGCGAGCTTCGTTTCGACATCTTTATCTTCTCTTTTGTGCTTCGACGAGTCGTTATTCGCCATGCTCTCTCTCGTGTTGTCGTTTGTTTGTTTTATATCACGCGTATTTTTTTTTGAAGAATACTCAAAATTACGGACAGTTATAAATTTTTTTTCGTACGAGGTTTTCCCCAAAGAGAAAGGTCTCGAACGCGGGCGTTTGTGCTTTCGACGCGCGATGGCCGACAACGACGAAGACAACAAAACCTGGGCGACGCTCCACGACGCCGCGTTGGAGGTTTTGGCGACTCCCGAAGCGAAGCAAAAAGCGCTCCTGACGCAACGCGTGGCGAAACAATGGTTTGAAAACAAAATCGCGTCGGCGAGAGACGAGAGTTCGGGAACGAAAACGGTGCGGGAAACACCCGCGAGAGACGCGACGGTGACGATTTTACCGTCGAATTCGAACAAATTGAAGCTCGGTAACGGACGGTCGGTCGAGTCGAGACGGAAGATTTTACACTCGTTGTCACACATCGAGTCGTGGGCGATTGATTTGAGCTGGGACATCATAGCGCGGTTTGGCCACGAGCTGGAGAAGGAGAAGGCGTTTTTCGACGACTTTGTGAACGTGGCGCTGGACGAAGCGAGGCACCATTTACTCTTGAGCGAGAGATTAGAACAGATAGGAGGGAAATACGGGGAGTTTCCCGCGCACGACGGGTTGTGGCAATCCGCGATTGAAACGTCGGACTCGTTGATGCATCGACTCGTCGTCGAACACTGCGTGCACGAGGCGCGCGGATTAGACGTGATGCCAAACACGATAAACAAGTTTCGAGAGAACGGAGACGAAGAGTCGGCACTGTTGCTGGAGACTGTCGTGTACCCGGAAGAAATTAGTCACGTTAAAGCTGGTTTGAAATGGTTCAAGTTTCTGTTAGGAGACGCGTCGGAACAAGGCGAAGAAGAGACGGTGAAAAAGTTCCGAGAGATTGTCGAGAAGAAATTCTACGGCGCGCTGAAACCGCCGTTTAACGACGAAGCGAGAGCGAAAGCCGGGTTCGATAGAAGGTATTACGAAGTTTAGCGCGCGGTAATTGTTTGCCGCGGTGTAGTTGCATAGCTTAGATAAAGTTTAGATTTAGACTTAGTCGTGTGTCTGTGTATATATCAGGTTGTTATAGAACGGACCGCTTTTCGCATCTCGTTTCTCACTTCTTCACCTCTTTTGCCACCTTCTCTCGTTTCTTTTCCAAAGACTCGCTCGCTTCCGCGATTCTCTTCGCCATTTGCTCTCGCATCTGTTTACCCATCGGACTTTTCCCTTTTTCTTTCTCCACTTTTCTCTTCGCTTCATCTCTCGTCGTTCTCGCCCGTCGCAGCGCGGCGCCTTCTTCTTCCTCGTCTTCTTCTTCTTTGAGCGCGCGCTCGTCGTATTTTTGAGCGAGTTTTTGTACCGACTCTTTCAGAACATCGAACGCGTTCTGAAACGACGCCTCGATGGCTCTCGATTTCCTCTTCAAAGACTCGACCACGTCGTCGTTCTTGTCGTCGTCCTCGTTCTTCTTTCCTTCTTCTGGTTGTCGCTTCGTCGCCGGTCGTCGCGGCATGACGATCGTTTGAAGAAGGTCTTCTCTCTTTTGTTTCTCTTTCTCTCTCTTCGCGTATTTTTTTCCCGGCGCGAAACGCACGAATTTAAGATTTCGCTAAAAAAAAAAGAGAGTCAGTCCCTACTACTCTTTGTACTCGCGTAAACATATATGCCCGAACGACGGCAACGAAGCGCGGAACGATTGGGAAGCGAACGTCGAAAGCCGAGAGAAGAAGAAGAAGAACCGAGCGCGCGCGCGACGCCGTCGTCGCGGCGCGTGCTGACCGTTCAAATTCCGCGAACGGAAGATACGAGTCAAAAAAAAGTCCTCGAGACGATCGAGAAAGTCTTCCGTTCTGTTTTAGAAACGAGCGAGATACGCGCGTACGACGTGAGCGTGACTGCGAACGAAGCAGAGAATAAGAAAACGTACCGATATAAAGCCCCGGCGCCGTCGTTTCCGTTCGTTCCGAAATCGATCGGTAAACTTTCCGAAACTGGCGTGTGTGAGATTACTGAAGTTGTCGTTTGCGATGTGAAAGGGAAGAGGATTGAAAATGTGTGCGAAACGAAAGGGATGCTTTTTGCGGATCAGTTCGTGGTGGAAACTTTTGTCGCAGTTGAGAGTGTGCGTAGCAATTCGCGCGCGATTGTATGTGTTGTTAATGTCCGTTTGCGATGGCTGAAACGGTTGGACAATCAAAGGTGGTTGGAAGCGTTAATCACGAAAGCGACGGAATTGAAAATTCGTCGAAAGTATGAGACTTTGCTGAAGCGAGTGGCGGACGATTTGAAAGCGACGGCAACGATGACGAGAAATGATGATTTCGAATATCTTCGACAAAACGTCAACTATCTCTTTTGCATTTTAGTATCGATATTGATTTTCTGCTTGGGCTTCTCACTAGGTGGAATCGATTCTTCGCTTTCGGCGCTTTGGAAATTATAAAAATATTATGTTACACATTTCTATAGACGTAGTGTATCTACTTCGCGTTTCGTCTCTGTCCTTCACTGATTTTGCCAGACAACACGACGAAAGAATCGCCGGTCGTTTTTTGAACCGCTTGCATTCGCTCAATCGTGCTGCCACCTTTGTTACCGTCGCCACCTCGAAGTGCGTTTTGCTCCTCTTCGTACTTGCGTAACCGCTTCTCCTTTGCCTTTGCACCGGGCGCTTTGCCGTGAAATTTCCAGCACAACTCCCGGAAGGCTTCTTTTGGAGTTAACGTGCGTCCAAACTCGTCGTATTTATCCAGCTTGAAGTTGAACTTTCGCGTTTCGGACGACGGCTTGCCGTCTTGTTCTTCAATCACTCCAGAGGCTTCTAATACGCGTTTGCGATCGTGGTGGTCCTTCAAATCGTTCGCGCGTCCACTCCAACGCGGTTCTTTATCTGCGAGTTGACCGGAGGCTTTCATGTCTTGCAAAACGCCCGCTAAACCTATATTTCTGCGCGCAGGATTGGTTTTAGGCTTTTCTTCCTGTTTGACCGCATCTTCGCCATCTTCCATTTTGACGTCGACCGCACCATCGCCAGCTTGAACAATTTGCGGAGCGTCTTCGTCTTCCTCGTCCGGTAACTTGTCCTCTCGCGCCTTTTCCCAATCGATTTCTTCACCCTCGGCGTCTTCTTCGACGTGGTTCACTCTTTTCCGTTTCAGATTTTTTGAGGTTTTACCTCTCGCGACGAAAGCGTTATTCTCGTCGTCGCCGCCAGACATGTCCACGCCGACGCCGCGACAGAATTCAGCCACATCCGTGAGCGCCAAGTTTTTATCGTTATTTTCATTATTGTCTGCGTTCATATCGGTCGGTTTCTCCCGTTCAAGCTTAGCGATGCGTTCAAACAAAGATTGTTCACCGTTCGCGGGGACGATTTTCTTTTCTTTCGTTTTCTTTTTCGTTTCTCGCGCGGTTGCGAGTGCCCTTTCTAACTCGTCGTCCTCTTCCTCGGCCGCGAAATCGAGAGGTTCTTCTTCACCATTCTTCGTTCTATCTCCAGCTAAATCGGCTAAGATTTTCTCGTCCACGTTATCTCTCGCTTTATCCATCGCCTTGGCCCACGCCTCGTCGTCTCGAGACGTTTGCTCTTCTCCCGCGTTGCCATTCTTTCTCGATCTTCTGTGCGTCCCCGCCGCGTTTGCCTCCTTTGCCAACTCGTCGCCTTCCAACTTTGTCACATCAAATCCACCATCCTCGCCCTCGTCGTCTGAATCCTCTTTCTTCTTCTTTTTCTTTCGCATCTTCTTCGGCTTATCTTCTCTGCCTCCTTTTCCTTTCTTCTTCTTTTTACTGTTAAACTTCATCAACTCTTCCTCTTCCTTCGTATACGCGTCTGTCTGCGTGGCTGTTTTCGAAACCTCCGCGGAAATCAATTCCCCTCTCACCAAACCAGCCATGCGTAACTTGAGTTCCCTGGCGTTTTGTTTCCGAATCTCCTCGGCGTCTTTTTGCACTCCTCCCGTGCCATCTAGAGTCATGAATCGCTCGTCCTTATCCTCCTCTCCGTACTCGTCGTCGTACTTGGACAAAATCTTCTTCTCTTTCAATCCAGTCAACTCGTCCTCGTCTTCGCGCATTATATCATCCTTCTTGTTACCCTTTCCGGCTAACTTTTTATTCTTCAAATTCCTCTCTCTCTCCGCCACGTGCACGTTCTCCAACTCGTCCTCCGAATCGCTATCTAAAATCGACTTATCCGCCAACGTCAAAACGACGCCGCCTTCTCCCTCGTCGTAGCTCGCTCCCTCCTCGTTTCTGACGTGTTCCAACGCCGCGCGATCCACCCTCAAGCCCGCCAAATCTTTCTCCGTGTACTCAGCCGTCGTCGTCGTCATGTGCTCCTCTTCCTCCTCCTCGTATCTGCTGTCTATATCGTCTCCTGTCCTCTTCGCGCCGCCTTTTCTCTTCTTCTTCGTCTTGAGATTTCTCGATTTTTGTACCCACGCTTTCGCGTCTTCCTCCTCTCCTTCGCCTTCGTACAACAATTTCGCTCGCATTTGATCCGCGTCGCGCAATTTCTTCGCCTTTCTCTCGTTCAGTTTCTCTCGCAACTCGTTCGTCCGTTGCAACTCCAACGCTTTTTGCGCCTCGCGTTCTCTCAAGATTTTCTCCGCCTGTTTCAAGCCGTCCGCGTCGTCTTCGTCGTCGTCTTTGTTTTCTTTTAACGGCGCGAGGCCTAATTTCTTTCTCAGCGCGTTCGTTTCCGCGACGGAGAGAGAAACGTCGCCGCCGTTAGAAGATTTGAGCGGCGGCGCATCACGTTGACGCTGTTCTTCTCCTTCTGCTTCTCCTTCTTCTCTTCCCGTCATGACGAAGTTGGAATTTTTATGTCAAGTGTATCTGACGGGGAAAAAATTGGGATTTTCGATTGGTGAGAAGTGACGATGCCAATCGAAGAAGAGAGAGAGAAAAGACTCACGCGAACGAGGCGAGAGATGTTACCGACCAATCTTCTCGAAACAAAATACACACACACATCTACGACTTCAAAAAACTACGGCATATATATATATCTTTCTTCTACATCTGACTTTGTGCTAACTTTTTATATTTAAACGCTGGCGACATCCCTGGCGCCTCTCAGCGCTTTCTCGACCAACGGCTTACACTCGGGCGCTCGAGCGATGGCGGTGAACAGCGCCAAAGCTTGCTGCTTGACGTTCGGGTCCGAGCTCGTCATGAGCGTGGCTATCTTTCGAACGGCGATTTCGTCGGAGCAGAGCTTTAAAGCGGTGCCTGGAAATTTGCAGCAACAGCTTATTCCGACCAAGGCGCGCGAGGCGACTTCGTTCGTTTCGTGTTGTCTGAGCCTTTCGAGTTCTTCCGCCGGGTTCGGATGGCCTTCGCTTTTGAAGTGCGCGAGAATTTTCGCCTCTTCGTCTTTGGTGAAGACGTCGGCGGCGGCGCCATTATCGCCACCACCGACGCGTTTTATCGCCGACGCAAATACCTCTAAACCGTCGTGCTCCGTCGTAATCTTTTCCGCTTCAGAGACGGATAAAGCTAAGAAGAGCTCAAACGCGCCGGCGGCGATTTGTTTCGGTTGCACCGCGTCTTCCTGCCGCCGGTAGTGGAGTCTCTTCGTTTCTTCTTCTTTTTCTCCTTCTTTTTCTTCTTCTTCTTTTCCATCGTTCTTGCTACTATTATTCGCTTCGCTATTATTCTTACTATCACTAGCACTACTCTCGCCGAAATACCTCTCCTTGACGTATTCCAACTCGCACATTTTCCTCGCCTCTTCCACGATTTTCTTCCCGCCTTCCTCGAGCGCCATCGCGAAACTCGCGCACTCTTTATCTCTGCACGTCCACGCCAAACAGTCCAACCCGTTCACGGTGTTCACTCGCTTCCTCTCCTCCATCGCTTTCTCGATCGCTTTCACCACCACTTTCACTCCTCTCTTCTCCTCTCGAAGCATTTCCTCGTGCGCGCGTTCCACGTTTCCGAGGAAACAGCTCAACGCGGCGAAAGCGGCGGCGGTCACGCCTTCGAAATCATCATCATCATCATCAGCGTTCGTCGTCGTCGTTTTCTTCTCCAAAACGTCCACGATTGGTTCAACCACCCGTAAAAAACTCTCGTCCAATTTCACTCTCAGCGACAGCGCCGCGAGTGCGATCAGCGATTGCGCTTGCGTCTTTGGCGCGTCGTGACTTTCAATCTCCGATATCATCCGTTCGACGGTGAATGGCAACGCCGGGTGCGGAGGCGATGGTTTTGCGCTCATGTTTCGTTTCTCTCTTTCGTCTCTCTCTCTCTCGCAAAAGAAACAAAAAAACACGAACGAACGAACGGGTGCTCTTCTTCTCGCGTGTTCTCGTTCGTCTCGCTCTTATTGTTGTTGTTATTATATGGTATCGATCGAGCGCGAAGAATAAACTCTGACGTTTTCTTTCGAAAGAGAGAAATGGAAGAAAAAAAAAAGCGACATTAAAACGCTTTGGACGTTGAAGATCTCTCTTTCTCTCTCTCTGCCCGTCGTCCTCTATATCCGGTTTCGCGAGAGTAAAAGCTTCGTGGAATTGTGTCTTCTTTCTCCTCTCTCTTTCGTAGAAAATGGCGTCTTCTTTTCCCAACGACAACAACAAGGACGAAGAAAAGAGCGGCGAAGATGAAGACGAAGGAAAAAACTACTACGAAATCTTAAACGTCGCGTCGACGGCGACGGAGAAGGAGATTAAGAGAGCCTACCGGTTGCTGGCGTTAAAGTTTCACCCGGATAAGTACCGACCGACGACGGCACAAACGGCACAAACTACGAAAGAAGCGGTGGCGAAGAAATTCGCGTCGATTACGGTCGCGTTCAACTGCTTGTCGGACCCGTTGAAGAGAATAAAATACGACCGAGAGAACGGCGTGAACGGATTAGCGAAATCGGACGTGTTGATCAACATCACGTTCAAAGAGAGCATAAATGGGTGCACGAAATTAGCCATGGTACCGTTTAAAACGGTGTGCGTGAAATGTAACGGGACCGGGAAAGGCGGCGCGGCGTGCGCGAACTGTACGATACTCACCCGAGCGAGTTGCCAAACGTGTTTCGGGAAAGGCGTGCTCGGCGCCGCGAACGGAGGAGGAGCAGGAGGAGGAGGCACGATGAACGAAGACGAGATTTGTAAAAAGTGTAAAGGCATCGGGGCCGTGGACGATTTCTTCCAGAGTCGAGTGGAAGTACCGAAAAATCCAAAGCAAAACCAACGCGTGAAGATTCAAGGACGAGAGACGTATGCGGTTATTTATACCATGCCTTCGAAAAAGTTTCGAAAGTGCCCCTCGAACGAACACGACGTGAGAACGACGCTACAGTTGACCGCTTTGGAGGCTAAAGAGGGCGGTTTCTTTGAAGTAGAAACGCTGCACGGGAAAGAAACCGTGTACGTGGAGGACGGCACGGAAGACGGCGCGGAGAAAATCTTGGAAAAGCAAGGCATCGAAAAGAAAGGAAACCAAATCGTCTCGATCGAAGTCTTACCTCCTCCGGTTCAAGAAGAAGAAGAAGAAAACAAAGAAGAAGAAAACAAAGAAGGAGATAAGAAAAGAAAAGCAGAGGAAGAAGAAGAAAAAGAGGAAGAAGAAAACGACCTCCAAAAGCTTCTCGCCGAGAAGAAGAGGAAACTGTTGGAAAAACTCGCCTCCTCCTGAGACTCGAAGAAGAACGAGAAGAAGAAGAAGAAGGAGCGAGAAGACAAAAAAAGAAACAACCGCGCGAATATAAGTAGTAGTAGTAGTAGTAGTAGCGATAGAGTACCAATTGTAGTAATAACAGTAATAGTACTAAAAGAGCCCATCGCGTCGAATAGCAGAAATAGAGAGCATAGAAAAAGAAGCTTATTAAAATGCCAAATTTGATCTTTTTTTTTAGAAAACCTCACTCACACAGCACTCACAAATATATCATCATGTTACGAGTTACGGCGCAGAGAGCGCTCCGACGAGCGACGGCTTCGCTCAGAAACGGCAACACCACCGCGACGAGCAATAATGCCAAGCAGCAGTTGCAAAAGAGAAGCATGAGCGGCGGTGGCAGCATCGAAGAAGAAATAGGTAGGCAAAGCTTCTTTTTTTTTCTCTCTCTCCCCATTATTTTCTCATTTTCTCTCTCCCCTGACGAGCGCGTAACGATCGAAAAGAGATCTCTCTCGCTTACTTATTCTTCTATCGTTATTAAAACAGCTGAAATGAACAAGTGGCGAACGGTAACTTTCCTCGCGATTCCAGCGTGCGGCGCGTTTGGCGTGTACTCGTTCGCGAACGCGGAACACGGCCACGGAGAGGAACAACCGGCGTATTCGTACCTGAAGAGAAGGTCGCGAGAGCAGTGGCCGTGGGGAGGAGATTTGGGTTTGTTCGAGTATCCCAAGGAAGACGGCGGACACCATTAAATGTGAATTTTTTTTAACGACGCGTATCTCTCTCTCCCTCTCTCTCGCTTCTCTTTTTCTCTCTCTCTACTCCCCGTTTTCGTCGTCGTTGGAGAGGAGGAGATTGTGTTCCGAGAGAAGAGTTTGATGGAGGGGTGATGGAGAAAAGTTCGCGCGCGAGAGAACACGCGCGCGCGCTCTTCTGTTTTGGTGGGCGTCTTGTCGATCGACGCCAGTTGTAATTATATATATATATATACGTATAAACATATTATTAAACATGACTCCTCTTATGTGATCTCGTTGTTGATGTTATTGTTGTTATCGTAAACGTAAGCTCTCGAATTTTTAAATCTCGTTCGCGTACACGCTTCTCCTCTTCTTTTTCTTCCGTCCTAAACGCGTTTCATTTTGATGTCTTTTAAATACGCCTTCTTCTCAGCCTCGTACGCGATTTCACTTCTCGCGATGAATTTTTTCAATACGTCGTACGTGGTCAACTGGATCGACTTGTTCGGCATATTTTTTACGGCGTTGGGGACGAAACCTCTAAACAAGCCACCGACGCCTTGGTTGGCGACGATGTTTTTCGCCGCAGCCACGACGTTGGTCGCCGTGCTCGATTTCATTTGCATCTGCCGCCTGACGGTATCGAGCGGATAGCACGAACCAGTAGCAACCGCAGTAGCCATCAAAGAGGCAATGGCAATCCCCTGCGGTTCGTTGCGAATCTCTTCCGGGATGGTTTGTTTGAACAAATCAAAAGCGCAGAAATTCAACGCCGAATACGGCGCGATGGACAAACACGTCGCCGGTAAACCTTTCGCAAACGCCATCACGCCTTCTTCGCGTAAAATGTTTTTAAACACCGCTACCATGTTTGTCGTCGTCGGATCAATACTTAAACGCAATCGAATGATATCTAACGGGTACGTCACAATCGTCGCCGTGCACGCCGCCGAGGCTCCGGCTAAAAGTCTCCCCGGCACGCTCAACTCGCCGGTTTTCTTATCCGCATATTTTTTCTTATAAAAATCATACGCGAACAACATCGTCGCGGAATACGGCAACACTCTCGCCACTTGCGGTGTGTTCCCTCTCCAGTACCCAGCCAAACCTTCGCTTTTTCCAATCGCCAAAAACGCCGGTATTAACCCTCCGCTCACGGCTGCCTTTGCGGCTGCGGTTTGTTGCGACGCTCCAGACGTTTGCATGATAATTTTCAATCGATCTAACGGTGCCGTGCACGTTTTCGCCAAAGCGCCGGCTAAGCCGCCGGCTAAGAACACCGCGGTCGTCTTCCCCATCACGTTCACGACGATACCTTCTCGATTATTTTTCAACATTCTCGCGAGCGGTATTTTTACAGGTTTTTCCTCCTTCTTCTTGTTCGAAGAAGAGCTTGAAGACCTTGCGGCGCACAACTGAAATTGCTCGTTCACTTTCGCGCGAGCGAACGTTATCGACGCCAGCGGTATCTCCACGTTCACCGTTCGCTTCGTCTTAATCTCTCTCTCAATCTTCGCTCTCGTCCGTTCGATCGCTTTTTCAAACCGATTCTTCTCCGTGGTCAAGCGAAACCCATCATCACGACGGGCGCCGTCTTCCATTTTGCCCCGTAAAAAAGCGCTCATTTTTGTTTTATTATATTATTATTATTAGTAGTAGTAGTAGTAGTATCGATGATGTGTCCTATTCTCTCTCTCTGCTATGGAACTATGAGTGTGTGTGTATAAACTCTCTCTTCTCTTTCTCTCTCTCTCTTCCGCGCGCATTCCAAACACGCACAACAGACGCAGAGAGTATATAGATAGAGTAGTATTTCTCTCTCTTTTTGTAACGAGAACCTCTTCTGCAAAATCACGAGAGACCTATACCCTAATTTTTCCCACACGTAGTTTTTTGAAAAAGAGAGACTGAGAGAGAAAAGGAGAAAAAGAGGAATTGCGTCCAGACTCCACTTCTTTTTCTTCTGCTTTTAAACCAGAGAGATGATGACGATGATGATGTACTCCGCGGTTGCCGCCGTTTCCTCCTCCTCGTACTCCTCTTCGTCGTCTTCTGTTTCTCTCTCGTCGTGCTGCTCGTGTCGAGCAGCGGTCGATGGTGGTGGTGGTAAGAAGAACAAGAGCGTTGTTGGTGTCGGCGGAAATTATTTCGTCAGAGGGAAGAAAACGTCGTCGTCTTTGAGAGGAAGCGGCGGCTGCTCTTCGTCGTCGTCGTCGTCGTCGTCGACGACGAAGAGCGCTTTCGAGACGAACGAACGACGAGCAAAGTTGTCTGTAAGATGTAACAATAATAATAAGAAGAATAATAATACTAATAAGCGCGGCGTAGCTTTAACCGCGACGAGCTCGTCCGCGTCGATGATGTCGTCGTCCTCCTCCTCCTCCTCCTCGTCCTCGAACAAGAAAGGGAGCAACAGCGGCAAAAAAGGAAAAGACGACGCCTCGGCTTCGTCTTCGTCTTCGTTGAAAAATAACAGCAAGAACAAGAACAAAAACAAAAACTCGAGCGACGACGAGTGCGAGACGACTCCAGCGAACGCGAAGTGGAAGCGTGTGATGTTGAAGATATCCGGCGAGGCGTTATCGGGAACCTCGGACGGGCAAAACTTTGGTTTAGACCCGTCGGTGGTGGAACGCATCGCGGGCGAGATTGTCGCGGCGAGCATGTCCGGGGTAGAGATTGCCGTGGTGGTTGGTGGAGGAAACTTTTTTCGGGGCGCGAGCCACGAAGGTGCGCATTTGGATCGCGCGTCTGCGGACTACATGGGGATGTTGGCGACCGTCATGAACGCGATTTCGTTGCAAGGCGCGATTGAAGCCAAAGGCGTCCAAACGAGAGTGTTGTCGGCGTTGAGCATTAAAGAGGTGGCAGAGCCGTACATAAGAAGACGCGCTATGCGACATTTGGAAAAAGGTAGAGTGGTTATTTTCGGAGCCGGGACGGGTAATCCGTTTTTTACCACGGATACTGGAGCGGCGTTGAGAGCGGCAGAGATCAACGCGCAAGTGGTGTTGAAAGCGACGAAAGTGGACGGCGTGTTTTGCTCGGATCCGAAACAAAACGTCAACGCGAAGAAATACGAGAGATTATCCTACGAGACAGTCCAGAGGTTAGGGTTGGGTGTCATGGACCAAACGGCAATCACGATGTGCCGCGAGAACGACTTACCGATTGTTGTTTTCGACATGACAAAAGGCGGAAACATTCAAAAAGCCATCCGAGGCCAACCAGGAGTCGGGACGTGCATCTCTGACTCAGACGAAAAGTGTCCGTGATACATAGAGAGAGAAAGAGAGAGAGAGAGAGAGAGATGATAGAGCGAAAAGAAACACATATTTACTATTTAAATAACGAATATACGTTGTTGATGTTGTGATAACACGACGACGAGTGTACTTTATATATATGATTAAAGAAAACAACTAATCTATTGTATACGCAGCAATGGATACGAAACTACTAAACTCTCTTCAATCGGATAAAGCATGTGGTCACCACGCCGCACAGGTGTGCATGTCGTCTTTTTTTTATTATATTTGAAGTCTAAAGGAACTATTAGATTTTGTTTAATCGAACAAGTCGAAGCCCATGTCTTCTTCCTCTTCTTCGACAACCTCTTCCTTCTTGGCCTCTTCGGCACCGCCGGCGTCACCGCCGCCGCCGCCGCCACCGCCGCCGCCGCCACCGCCGCCGCCGCCGCCGCCAACGTTGGAGATCAACTCTTCAACCGGTTTGGATTGCAAGAATTTGGAAAACAAGTTCGCCCAGTACGGTTCGATGGTGATACCAGCGCCCTTGACGACCGCGTTGATCTTGTCTTCGGTGATTTCTTGGCCGTCATCGTGCAAGATGAGGGCCGCGTAAGTGCATGCAAGTTCTCCAGACTGTAATCGTAAATAGATGAATAAAGAAAGGAAGATATGGGTCAGTATTACGAACATCAAATCACGGCTACTTCTCTTCAAAGCCTGAGATAAAGACACGCCGCGCGACAATTCCCACGAGCCTCTCTGATTTTTCAGCTTTTGGGGCTCATCGAGAAGGCAAAAAACAAAAGCGACGGGAAATCCCGCGCGGAATCGAGCGATGATGCGAAGTCGAAACGCGGATTACGATCGCATAAACGAACGGAGAAACATTCTGCTCAACCAATTCGTAGCAAATCTTGCGCGTTCTATCCCTTCTACTTCATCGTAGAAGCAGCGCGGAAACAAAAAACTCTCAAAAATCCTTTCATTGGGGCTAGGAAGAAAAGAGAGCGGAGAGATTTCAAAACGCGCGCGCGCTCGAGCCTCATCGCGCGAAAATATCCCGCGGCGTTCGCGCGTGAATTCTCGCGAAGAGAATGCAAACGTACCATTTTTATTTATGTGTGTTCCTTAAAGCTGTGTAATTAAACCTTTAACCGATGGGGCAATAAGAATGAGGATGTGTGTTTTGCTTTTTTGGGTTCGTGCTCGAAATTTTGTACGCGTGTGCTTTGATGTGTGTTTTGTGCTACTATATACTCTAAATCAAAAAAATACGCGCACTCTCATCATCGTTTGGAGGAACCGAAGCCGCCTTTTTTCTTGGACTTCTTCTTCTTCTTCTCTTCGTACACGTCTCCTTCTTTGTACTCCTTCTCCGGTTCTTCCGGCCAATCGTCGTCGTCGTCGTTTTCGTTTTCTTTTCTCAGCCTCGGGCGCTTCTTCGGTTTTTCTCTCTCTTTCCTCTCTTTTTCTCTCTCTTTCCTCTTCACGTTCTCCTCTTTCTCTTTTCGTCGCTTGGTTTTTAGCTGCTCTTTTTGCGCTCGCAATTCCTCTTGCGTTTTGACTTCCTCGACAGTTTTCTCCACGTACTGGTGGAACAAAACTCGTCCTTCGCAGGCGCCTTCTTCGACTTTTACCAACTCGAGGTCCAGTCTCGGGCCGAGTTCTTTCAAAAGAATTTTCGCGGTCGATTTCGCTTTGTTTACGCGATCCAAGTCGTGCGCTAGTTCGACTTTGGTTTTCGGGTCGTCTTCGCTGTCGGAAACGTCTGAATCTGATCCTGGCGAACTCGCCGCGCCGGTAAAGAACTCGCTAATATCCGCCAACCTGCCCATATCCGGCACCTGTCTCGATTTCAACATCCGCCGCAACTTCCGATCGCCTTTCGCCGGCTTTGCATCCACGTGGTAATGCCTCAACCGATACAAATTCGTCTCTTTATCGTAATCCACCAAAACAACTCGTTTACACGAACTTAACTTTGCTTTTTTCACGTTCACCGCCGGAAAAATGTTCTGAAACGTCAACGCGCACAGCTTCTTTTCGCTCTCTCGACCGCCGGTGCTAAAGTTATTCAAAACCACCAGCGCCGGATTCAAAAACGATTTCCCTCTCGATTTTGGATTCTTCTGTGCTTTCTTCACGTCCGCCTCTAACGAATACTTATCGATTCGAAACGTCAACGTCGGTCCTCGCGGCGTTTTGCATATTTTCAAGTACTTTGCATTTTCCGTGGCGGAGAGCAACAAGAAATGCGACACGCCTAAAGGCCCGGCGACTTGTATGAAATCTTTCAGCTTGTTCGATTTCGAGTCTTTCAACTTTGAAGCGGTGTACGGTTCCATAATTTTCCTCACGTCCTCGGTTAAACTCTTCACCAAGTGCGAGAGTTTCCCTCGTTTCACCACGAACGTTTTCGGCACCGACGACTTCGAGGACGAAGACGTTTTCTTGGCTCCGCCGGGACCGGTGTTCTCTTCGTTCACCGCGTGCGTGCGCTTCTTTTTCCTTCTGGTTTTCGCCATTTTGAGCTTTATTCCTTTTCTTCCTCCTCGTCTCTCTCTGCTGCTACTGCTGCTGCTGCTTTACGAGCAGTTCTGGATAGCGAGAGGTTCACGAATCGAGTATCTCTCTTTTGCCGTCTGCTCTGGCGCGAAGTTGCGTCAACTAGAATGTGTCGGCGGCAGTCTCTCAGTGGATTGTGGTGTACTTTTGGAGTCTTTTTTTTGAAAACCCTAAATTTTCAATTTTTTTCAACCGCGAACTCACAATCAAAAAAATTTGTAAGTGCGCTCGCAAAACGACAAAAAACAACTACCACACGACAACAACTTTTTACTATACATATAAACGCACATAAAAATAATGGGGATCAAAGGATTACCGGAACAGTTGAAGCATTACTACAGAGACGCGCAAGTGGAGCAGTTCAAAGGTGCGCCGCGCTTTTCTTTTCACGCGGTAGTTAGTAGTTTGTGAACTTTGAAGATTGCGTTTGTTTCAAAAATGTCAACTTTGATGTCTCCGCTTTCTCTCTTTTTCTCTTCGTTTTTTTTTTTGAAATTTCAATCCAAAACTGAATGCGCGCGCGCGCGCGTGACTGCTCGCGCGCGCGTTTACGAGATGTGCACCATCGCTGACTGACTCGCTTCGTTCTCTCTCTAAAGGTATGCGCGCCGCCGTCGACGCGTACTCTTGGCTCCACAAAGGCGCTTACTCTTGCGCGTTAGAGTTGCAAACTGGAAATCACTACTGGAAGAAGCAGAACAGAGACGCCCCGTACGTGAACTATTGCATACACCGAGCGAAGATGCTGAAATTTTTCGGAATCGAACCGGTGATCGTGTTCGATGGCGATAGATTGCCGGCGAAAGCGAGCGAGGAAGGCACGAGACGACAAAGGAGAGAAGAGGCGAAACAGAAAGGACGAGAGCGATTGGAGCAAGGCAATCGAGAAGGCGCGACGTTTATGTTCACGCAGAGCTTAGATATTTCGCCGAGGATGGCGTTGGAGTTGATTGTGGCGTTGAAGAGAGAAGGAATTGAATTCGTCGTGGCGCCGTACGAGGCAGACGCTCAAATAGCGCATTTGGCGAAGCAACCGAGGGAAAATGGTGGAGTAGACGTGGTGTTCACGGAGGATTCGGATTTGGTCGCCTACGGTTGCGAGAGAGTTTGCTTCAAACTCGATAAGTTTGGGGCGTGTAAAGAAGTTTTGTTGGAAGATGTGTTGATGAATAAAACAGCTGCGGCGGCCGGGACGACGACGACGACGACGACGACGACGATGACGACAAGTGACGAGATGATGACGAACACCAACGACGAGAGTCAAATGACCGTCGAAAATGATGGAACGAACGAGTCGGATGAAAACGTGGACGCGAAGAAAAAGAGTGCTGCTGCTACGAAGAAAAAAGGTGGTTCGAAGTCTGCCACCGCGGGAGGAAAAGGCTCCAGGGGCGCCAATTCTCCCTTGTGCTTTGAGAATTGGACTCACGACGACTTTTTGGGTCTCTGCGCGATGAGTGGATGCGACTTCTTGGAAAACGTGAGAAATGTTGGTTTTAAAAAGGCTCACGCTTTCGTCAACAAGAATAACCGGTGTGCAAAAACCGCGTTAGAAATGATGAGTAAAGACCCGAAGATTGATGTTCCAGAAGATTACATCGAAAAGTGGCAGCGTGCGGTGTATACGTTCAGACACGCGTTGATTTACGACGTCAAGGAGAAAAAATTGAAGCACTTGACGCCGCTACCCGAGGAGCTTCTCGGGAAGACATCTGACGAGCTTGACTTTTTGGGTAAAGTCTTCGACGATAAAGTTGCGATTGAAATCGCGGAAGGAAGAATGGATCCCATCGCGAGGCGTCCGTTTGCCCAGGCGCAACCGCACTTTCAGCAGCAAAGATATAATAACTACAATAATAATTACAACAACATGCAGAACATGCAACCGATGAAAGAAGAAGGTCCGAAAATTCCGAAAGTCAACATCAATTCTATGTTTGCTGCGAAGAAAGTTGCTGCTTCGACAGCTGCTGCAACTCCAGCAGTGGCAGCCATGCCAGCAGTAACAACAGCTAAAACAGTTCCTCCTCCTTCTCAGCCGAGACGTTCGCCGAGGAAGCATCCGCAAAGTATGGTGAGCGTTTCGCCGGCTAAAAGAGAACAACCGGTATTGAGCGCGGAAGATTTGGAGGATTTAGAGATTGCTAAAATGCTCGGTGCCACGGAACAAGGAGCGCAAGCAAACAAGCAAACGCCGGCGCCACCCTCCGCGTCGAGGAAAAACCGCACACCGCTTTCTTCCCCGAACAAGCAAAGTCATCAAAAGCCGAACGCGGCGGACAACGCTTTCAAGCGTACGAGCGAGAACATCAAGAACGATGAGAACGACGACATACGGAATAAATTCAGTAAAACGGCGTCGAATAACACCCCAGGCGCGGGATTGAAGAAACCCGTTCCAAAGCCGCCTTCGGTAAATAAGAAGTTTGGTGCTCCGGAAAAAGAAAAGACGATATTCAAACTCGGCGCAGACGGCGGTTTGAAAGAAATCAAAACCAAGCCAAAGTCCATCGCCAGTTTCTTTGCTCCGGTGAAGAAAAAGTAAGTCATAGTCTCAAGTAGCATTAGTGTCAGTGTTATTGTTGTATAATTAGAGTGCGCGCGTCCGTGACCAAATCATCAATTGATCCACAGCTTTCAAGTTTCGTGTGCGTATTTTCGTTCGTTTTTTTGTGCTACGTTTATGCGACTCGTGTGTTACTACAAAGTCCAGGCTAATGTTCTCTCTCTAGTTAACTAAAAATAAAGGCAAAGACTAACGCTGACGCATTAGTTGTTGCCCTTCTTCTTTTGCCAGAGGTGGTCCATGGCGCAGTCTGATTCACCCTGTTGCGTTGAAACGAATGAGAAAGAGAGGTGAGCAAAAAATAAAGACCGAGATCGAGACATCGAGAGAGAGAGAGAGAGAGAGATAGAGAGAGGGGGGTGT
>Ga0255763_1002478_pt1 | contig 17561 bp, 5 predicted proteins | sample 041ome_2_FD_179963 | JGI IMG/M metagenome (GOLD analysis project Ga0255763, IMG submission 179963) | Coastal salt marsh microbial communities from the Groves Creek Marsh, Skidaway Island, Georgia - 041406US metaG (version 2) | ecosystem: Environmental > Aquatic > Marine > Intertidal zone > Salt...
GTTTGAGAATTGAGTTCGTGCTCAATGAAAACCAAGGCTAGATCGGACCGCCGTACCTCAATGAGCATAGCAATCACTTCCAGAACGGTGCGGCAGTTGCACGGCGGTGCGACTCCCCAGCGTCCATGTAAAATCGCTTGCAGTCCAACGGTAGCTGAATTGCATTAAAATTGAAAAATATGTTGAGGTTTCAATCTCCAAAGGTTCTCCTGTACCGGTTTGTAATGACTATATATGAGTGAGCCGTAGAATAATCAATGACATCCTTCAAGGCGACGGTCATTGTTTCCTTGCTTCTCTTGTCATTCATTCCTTCGGGCCTCGCCGTTTCGGGAACACAGTACAACTCAACAGCACCCGCCTTGCTGCACCATTCACAGGATGCCAACTTTACCCAAGTTTCAATCGCTGCTGATTCAATTGGGAACCTTCATTCGGTTGCTGTCCATGAAAACGGGCATCTTTTCTACACACTATCCGACCCGTCCGGCCTGACACTGATTGGCCAAACACAAGTTTCCGACAGCGGTTTGAAGAACACAAACCAACCAGTCATTCAAATCGATCAATCCGACATCGCCCACATCATTTGGGCTGACCACGCTGGGCAACATTCCATCATGTATACGGCGTTGGATGCCTACGCCACTGCCCCCTTCTCAGGACAGAATTCGACTGATGAATCCCTCTCTGTTATCAACGACACCGTCATCGTGAGGAGAAGCCGAACCCGCGGGGATCCACATTTTGCCGTGGATTCATTAGACAATCTGCATCTGGTCTGGCAAGACCGATTTGACGCTCTCGGTCAGACGATGGGTTCCTCAAATGTGTACTACAAATTATTGAGCCCAGACATTGCGAACCGGTCGCTCGACATTCTCGTTGATGACAGCATCATTGCTGTGAGTCCGTTGGAAAGTTCTGGCCCGCATGTGGTCCTTTCATCTTCGGATGTGCCAACGGTTTTGTGGCATGAACCGTCTCGCGACCATGCATTGGAAATGGTGTTTGTGATAGACACCTCTGGTTCCATGTACTCAGAATGGGAAGATGTATGCACGATGATGTATGGCGGTAATTTTGCCGGTGGTGGTTCTTTCCAAGGGATAAAACCGATGTTCAACGAGAGTAATATCACGATTCATGAAACAATTTACGGTCTGGGGAATACCCTCCCCGGGGCCGCCAGCAGCGGTAATTGTCAAGGTCATAACCAAAACTCCGGCCCTCGCTCCACCCCTCTGGGTCAAACCCAAGGAGACGACTCCGGTGGCATTCGCAAACTTCCGGCCACCGTGTACAACGGCAACACCTACAGTGGTTATTCCGGCGAAGACTGGGGACCAGGCACCAACTGGGCCTGTCTTTCTTGGCGAGACGCCTCGGGCAACGTTCCCGGCAACCCGCCCACCCAAGACGACCACCGCTGGAACCCCACTGCAACAAAAATTGTCCTTCCAGTTTCTGATGAGGGTCCAAAGGATGGCGACCCTTCCCAGCAGGCAGACGACAAAGCCTCCATTCAGGAAGCCCATGACAACTGCATCAACGCAAGCGTGATTCCCGTCGGTTTGTACGGTCAAGGCTACGGCGGCGCTGGCAGCATTCAATCCCACTTCATGGACCTCGTGCAATGCCCTAATGGCATTGTTTCAACCCAGACTCGAAACTGCCCGGGCAACACGTTGGCCAACACGGATGCGGGCGGCTATGCTTACGACTTCCCGAGTTCACCATCACAGTGGAATTTGCCAATTGAAGCGTTTTGGTGGTTATACAACTTGAACGCTCCTCGAGACGTGATGATGAAGACGGTCGACCCCTATGGAATGATGAACAACGACCCAACCTGGGCCAACGGACAGAGCGGGCACTCTACTTCGGGTGGACAATACCTCGAGAATCTTGGTGGTTTCGTTAGGGTTCAAACGTCAAGCCTGACCAATGCCTCAGGAATTTCACAAAATCCGCAGTACCATATTTCGGATGAATCACACCCGCAAGCCGTCATCGACAGCCAACATCGGCTCCATCTCTCATGGTTGCAATCCAACACCAACATCAGCACGGGTTCAACCACCCAACAGTTGCAATATGCCGTTGTTGACATAAACACCAGCCGCTCTGACGGCGTCCCCGAAGGCCTGCTTTTCAACGGTTCCCGGTTGATATCAGCACCACGCATCGTAAGCAATCAATCTTGGACTCCGAGTGGTAGTACGCATGCGCTTGCACATTCTCCAAACGGTGATGCGCACATCGTTTGGAAAGGGGCCAACGCTTCAGGTTCCCAACTGTTCTATGTGAAATTTGACCCAAACAACACCACTGTTTTGCTGCCTCCTCTCGTCCATCAGGTGACCAACTGGACCTCTGAAAAACTCACGTTGGATTCGCGTATCGCCCTCGCCATTCGGCCGGCCGTATCTTTCCTCGCATGGGATGATCGTTTCGATTGTGAGGGCATGAGCCTCGGAAACCTTTCCTCGGTATGCCATGTGATTTTTGTTGAAAAAGGACTCAATTTTGCGTTTGAAGAAGAGCAGGATTCTCCTCAGATGGTTTACCCTGGTGACGCTCTCACGATTAGCCTCGTGCTGGATACGAACGCCTACGGCACCACATCATTGACCGATGAACGCATTCGCTTCCAATATCCATCTGCACCCCCCTCTTGGAATCTCATTGTGCAACATCGAGTCAACGGCAGTTTGGTTGCGAACAACAGCGAACTGTTGGTGGAAGCCGGGTCCACGGTTTACCTTGACATGACGCTGACGGCGCCAACAATCTATACCGCCACTGCCTCTACGCAATTTGAGCTGGCCTTTGGTGTGGAGATGGTTGATTTTACCCACATCAATCAAACGCTTATTTTGGGTTTAAGTCTGGTTGTGAACTCTTCAATCAGTGCATATTCCACCAACCCGAGCGCCTCCACCGTGCAAGGTGGTCAAGCGAGCATTCCATTGAATATACGGAGCGACTCAAACGTGGTTGAGACCGCTCTCATCAGTTGGTCATCCTCTTCACCAACTTTCTCATCCATGTTTGATATCACGGCCCCGATGCTTGAGTATCTTGGCCCCGGTGAGCAAGTTAACCGGGCCATCTACATCCATGTCAACAACCACACGCTCCCTGGCACGTACACAATGGTGGTTGATGTTGCCTCGGCGTACATCAACCCCGTCAATGTTTCGAGCTTTGAGATCTCAATTGAGGTCATTCCTCAACTTGTCAATCATGTGGTGTACAACATCAGTTCCTTCGACCCCTATTTCTTACCCGATGAATGTCGTCTCGTGTCCTTGGGCTTGACCAAGAAGTACGGCGCGGGGGAACTCAGCCTTCGGTTGGATGGAGCCGTTGACGGCCGTTTCATTCATGATGATAACGATTGGACCTTCGATTTACGAAGTATGGGGGAGAATAATACCGAATTCAGAGGGCCGTGGTCGCATTCGCATCGCCAGCAAGGACCTGTGATCACTCTGGAGTTATGCGCTCCTTCGGTCATGACGGGCAGGCAACCCGTGGCGATTACCATCGTTCCCCTATGGAATACATACGGTGCCGAGTTGAACTCACAATCCATTGAAGTATATCCCTACCAAGAATCCGAATGGCAAATTAACTCTGATTCTTCCATGTTGGTGGAGCGTTCGGTGAGCATCTCTGGGTCATTATTCAACAATACACAATCTGGAGATGTGACCTTTGAGTTTGCTCTCAATGCCTCTCTCTTGGATGCCTCGGCGTTGGCAAAACAAAGCATGGCTGGCCTCGGAACCTACCAATCAGTTACGCTTATTGAGCCAGGAGCCTTTGATGTCCACCTTAATCTCACCTCCCTCCTTGATGAGGGTGTGCAAGGATTCACCACTATATACGTCAAGGTCACTGATTCAAAATCTTCAACCGAGATTGAACTTGTTTACCAATACGATCCGATGCCTGATAGCGATGGCGATCAAATTCCTGACGAACAGGATGCTTTCATCAACATCGTCACCCAATGGTCAGATATTGACGGAGACGGCTACGGTGACAACTGGGGCAACGCAACTTGGAATGAGACGAGACAAAAGTATCAGATTGGTGAATTTGTTTTTGGAGCCGTCATGGCGGATTATTGCCCTGAAATAGCCGGAAATTCGACTGCCAATGGCTATTATGGGTGTCCGGATGATGATGGTGATGGAATCCCCAATATGTTTGAGTTCGAAGAATCAGTGATGGACAGCGACAGAGACGGTGTACCGGATGAATCGGACCAGTGTCCATACACTCCGGATGGAATGCAAATTGACTCACTGGGATGTGAACTTGAAACCATGGGAGATGAATCCGATTCCAAAACGGAGGGCCTCTTGCAGAATGAAATAGTCCAGACGGTTGGTTGGGGTGCTATCTTACTGGCGGTCTTCACCTTCTTGCAAACCAATGCAGCAGCAGCTATCCTTCCTGATGCATTCCGATGGGTTCAGGTGTTCCGCAACAACACAAAATTATCAAAAGAAGAAGAGAACGAATTGACTTATTTGCAATCACTCGTCCAAGCGTATTATCTTGAGCCAGAAACGTTGGCAGAAGAACTACGTGAGTTCAAAGCCGACCTCACGGCAAGGTACACCAACAACGAAGTCAAGAAAACCACGCAAGAGAAAATTAGTGTTCTCATCAAAGACATTTTGTCAAGCAGCGTAGATGACCTTGCTCATATTGCCAACAACGACGCTTACTTTGGTTTGGTTGCGACCGTAGCAATCGATGACCGAAATGACTTGCTTAACGAAAAACTTGCGATGGAGAGCGAAAATCCTCAAACCATATTTGAGGACATGGCTCCACCAAACGAGGTCAAGGGAGAAATCAATCCCAAGGATGGATTTGAATGGATTGAGTACCCCTCGGGTAGCGAAAACTGGTTTTTGCGCGCCCAGTCCACGGATCCATGGAACAAATGGGAATCATGACGTGTTTGATGGCTTCTGGTTACAGATTTCTTCTGATATTAGCGTAAGAGCAGTCTCGAAACGATTCGCACGAATAAGAGCAGCCAGTACGACGAGAATTTCTTGATGCTCGGAAGCAGAGACGACTCCCCAGCGTCACTTTGCCTCTCCTCGCTGCGAGACGTGGCGGCTTTGCCACCACTTCGCTCGCGAGGCTCGCTGCAGCACGCTGCCCCCTGTGTCCAAGTAAAATCGCTTACAGTCTCACGGTTGCTGATTTCGGAGCCCGACGCTCAAGGTCCAGACTTGAAAGGTTGGTGTAGATGTAGACCGCACGCTCAAAACTTGATGCTTCCATACGTTGGCGAAGGCTTGGGAAATAAACATCTTAAACTTGAGTTCGGAGGTATGGACATGAATCCATCAACAGGGCGAGGGCAGGGCACATCGGTATCCATTTTGCTCTGCTTTCTGATGATTTTTCTTGGAATTTCTGCGTCGATGGGTGGTTTGAACGATGCAGAAACCGTAGATTTCGCCGAGCAAAGCGATGTGCATCATGTCATACTGCCGCTCTCGCAACTGAACGAACCTGGCTTTCAAGAAGGGTCCATCTTCACCGATACAACGCTCTCTTCTGGATTTCACCACACCTGCGCCATCCTTGACACCGGTGATGTGTCGTGCTGGGGAGAAGGGGGAGATGGCCGACTGGGTAACGGAGGAACATCCGACAAAACCACACCCACACTCACCGCCAGCCTTGGTACGGGTCGCACGGCTGTGACGGTCTCTACAGGAGGTTACCACACCTGCGCCATCCTTGACACCGGTGATGTGTCGTGCTGGGGAGAAGGTTCGAACGGCCAATTGGGTAACGGAGGGACGTCAGACCAAACCACGCCGACGCTCACGAGCAGCCTTGGCACAGGTCGCACGGCCGTGGCGCTCTCTTCCGGATATCGCCACACCTGCGCCATCCTTGATGATGGCAATGTATCTTGCTGGGGTGACGGTTCGTACGGCCGATTGGGAAACGGTGGAACATCTGATAAAACCACGCCGACGGTCACGAGCAGCCTTGGCACGGGTCGTACGGCCGTAGCACTCGCTTCCGGATTATACCACACCTGCGCCATCCTTGACAACGGTGATGTGTCCTGCTGGGGATTGGGGGCGTACGGGCAATTGGGGAACGGAGGAACATCTGACAAAACCACGCCCACGCTCACGAGCAGCCTCGGTATCGGTCGGAAGGCCGTGGCGCTCTCTTCCGGAGGTGCCCACACCTGCGCGATCCTTGACAACGGTGGTGTGTCTTGCTGGGGAGACGGAACGAACGGCAAATTAGGCAACGGTGGCACATCTGACAAAACCACACCCACAATCACGAGCAGCCTGGGTACGGGTCGCACGGCCGTGGGGCTCTCTTCCGGAGAACATCACACCTGCGCCATCCTCGACAACGGTTCCGTGTCGTGCTGGGGCAGAGGGTCAGATGGCCAATTGGGTGACGGAGGGACGTCCGACCAAACCACGCCCAAACTAACGAGCAGTCTTGGTGCGGGTCGCATGGCCGTGGGGCTCTCTTCCGGGTATTTCCACACCTGCCTCATCCTTGACAACGGTTCCAGTTCGTGCTGGGGTGACGGAAGTTACGGCCAATTGGGCAACGGTGCAACATCTGACCAAACCACACCCACGCTCACCAGCAGCCTCGGCTCAGGCCGTATCGCTTCATTGTCTGAACGCGACTTCGATGGCGACGGCAATTTCACGGTTTTCCAAACGCACACGACGTTCGTTGACCGGACACAGTCCCTCTCGTCTGGAGATGGTTATACTTGCGCCCTCCTCGACAACGGTTCGGTCTCGTGCTGGGGAGGTGGACTTGCCGGTCGATTGGGGAATGGAGGAACCTCGGACAAAACCACGCCTACCCTCACCAGCGGTTTTGGCAATAACCAAACCGCTGTCGCCCTTTCATCATCGGTAAATGCCCACATGTGTGCCCTTCTCGACAACGGTTCCGTCGCATGCTGGGGTTGGGGGACCAGTGGCCAAATGGGAAACGGGGGGACATCCACGAGCACCACGCCCACACCCACCAGCAGTCTTGGTACTGGCCGTACTGCCGTTGGCATCTCGGCAGGAGCTTACCACACCTGTGCTCTTCTTGACAACGGTGCCGTATCGTGTTGGGGAAAGGGTTCCAGCGGTCAATTGGGTCACGGAGGAACATCTGACAAAACCACGCCAACCCTTACGAGCAGCCTTGGGACTGGACGTACAGCCGTCTCTCTTTCATCCGGAATGTATCACACATGTGCCCTTTTGGATAACGGTTCGGTCTCGTGCTGGGGAGAGGGGACTTCCGGGAAATTGGGTAGTGGGGGGAGCTCACAACAAAACTCGCCCACCCTCACGAGCAGCCTTGGTGTTGGCCGTACCGCCACTGCTATCTCGGCAGGAGGTTATCACACCTGTGCCCTTCTTGACAATGGTGCCGTCTCGTGTTGGGGACTCAATAATTACGGTCAACTGGGAAACGGTGGGACATCTAGCAAAACCACGCCTACCCTCACGAGCAGCCTTGGTGCTGGCCGCACTGCCGTTGCGATCTCTTCGGGAAATTACCACACCTGTGCTATTCTTGATAACGGTGCCTTGTCGTGTTGGGGATTTGGCAATAAAGGGCAATTGGGCAACGGTGGTACATCGGACAAATACACGCCAACACTTACGAGCAGCCTTGGTTCTGGGCGTACGGCTGACGCCATCTCAACTGGAAACAGTCACACCTGTGCCATCCTTGACAACGGTACCGTGTCGTGCTGGGGTGAGGGGAGCAATGGAAAATTGGGCAACGGTGGGACATCGGACAAATACACGCCAACACTCACGAGCAGCCTTGGTGCTGGCCGGAGCGCGGGGTTGGTGAGTGGCGACCTAGACGGTGACGGAGTAGTTGATGATTTGGATGATTATCCTGGAAACCCAATCCGAACCGTCAACTGCAATGCGGGTCAATACGGTCGATATCGGTGTATTGATGCTCCTCTCGGGAAATATGTGCCATCTTCGGGTTCAATGTATGCAACAGACGCCGATGCAGGTTACTTTGTCTCTTCTCTTGGGCAATCAAATCAAACCGCCTGCTCTGCCGGAACGTTCCAAGCGAACATCAGTCAGTCTTCATGCGATGATGCTGTTGCAGGACACTATGTTGCAACCACCGCCCAGACTTCCCAAACGGCTTGCGCCGTTGGAACCTATCAGGCGAGCACCGGCCAATCCTCGTGTGACGACGCTACAGCAGGATACTACGTGAACCAAACGGGCCAATCGAGTCAAACCGCTTGTTCTGCAGGCACCTACAACCCAAACACAGGCTCTTCGAGTTCTTCGGCATGTGGAGATGCCGATGCTGGGTATTATGTGCCTTCCTCTGGCCAAGCCGGCCAGACCGCTTGTGCGGCCGGGACCTATCAAGCGAGCACCGGGCAATCCTCATGTGACAACGCCGATCCAGGGTACTATGTTGCAACCACCGCCCAGACTTCCCAAACGGCTTGCGCCGTTGGAACCTATCAGGCGAGCACGGGCCAATCCTCGTGTGACGACGCTACAGCAGGATACTACGTGAACCAAACGGGCCAATCGAGTCAAACCGCTTGCCCCATTGGAAAGTTCAGCAGCACGACAGCCTCGGTTTCGTGCACCAACGCTCCTGCAGGATACTATGTTTCATCAGCTGGTCAATCGAGTCCAACCGCATGCAGTGCTGGTTCCTACCAGGCAGATTCAGGTCAAACATCTTGTGATGCAGCTGATGCGGGCTACTACGTTTCTGGCACGGCCCAAACAAGCCAGACCGCTTGCCCCGTTGGAACCTATCAGGCGAGCACCGGCCAATCCTCGTGTGACTTCGCTGATGCTGGATACTATGTTGGTCAAACGGGCCAATCGAGTCAAACCGCCTGCCCCATTGGAAAGTTCAGCAGCACGACGGCCTCGGTTTCGTGCACCAACGCTCCCGCAGGATACTATGTTTCATCGACTGGTCAATCGAGTCCAACCGCATGCAGTGCTGGTTCCTACCAAGCATCACCGGGACAAACATCCTGCGATGATGCTGATGCGGGCTACTATGTTTCTGGCACGGCCCAAACAAGCCAGACCGCTTGCCCCATTGGTACGTTCAGCAGCACGACAGCCTCGGTTTCGTGCACCAACGCTCCTGCGGGATACTATGTTTCATCGACTGGTCAATCGAGTCCAACCGCATGCAGTGCTGGTTCCTACCAGGCAGATTCAGGTCAAACATCTTGTGATGCTGCTGATGCAGGATACTATGTTTCCAGCGCAGCCCAAACGAGTCAAACTGCCTGTCCAATTGGAACGTTCAGCACCAGTACAGGATCAGTTTCGTGTACTGACGCTCCTGCAGGGTACCATGTTTCATCCACAGGTCAATCGAGTCCAACCGCATGTAGTGCTGGTTTCTACCAAGCATCATCGGGACAAAGATCCTGCGATGCTGCTGATGCGGGCTACTATGTTTCTGGCACGACCCAAACGACGCAAACGGCTTGTGGATTAGGAACCTACCAAGCCAACACGGGTCAGTCCTCGTGTGACGACGCTGACGCAGGATACTATGTTGCAACGACCGCCCAAACCTCACAGACACCTTGTGCAGGAGGAACCTACCAAACCATCACGGGCCAGACCTCGTGTAATGAGGCTGATGCAGGATACTACGTACCAACCACGGCTCAAACCTCGCAGACACCTTGTGCAGGAGGAACCTACCAAGCCATCACGGGCCAGACCTCGTGTAATGAGGCTGATGCAGGATATTACGTTGATCAAACTGGACAGGTGAGTCAGACCGCTTGTGCGGTTGGAACCTACCAAGCCAACACGGGTCAATCCTCGTGTGACGACGCTGACGCAGGATACTATGTTGATCAAATGGGCCAATCGAGTCAAACCGCTTGTTCAGCAGGCACCTACCAAGCGAACACGGGTCAGTCCTCTTGTATTGACGCCGATGCAGGATCCTACGTCCCGACCAAAGCCCAAACGACTCAGACTCTATGTGCAGGAGGGACGTACCAAGCGAATACGGGTCAATCGTCATGCGAAGTTGCTGATGCGGGATACTACGTCCCTGTTGAAGGCCAAACCGGTCAGACCGCTTGCCCAGCAGGAACCCAACAACTCAATACTGGGCAGGCCACATGCGAAGAGGAAGTCGGAGGAGGCAACATGCTCTTGATGTTTGGATTTTTCGTTTTGATCATCGGAGTAATCGTCTTGCTCAACAGTCGAAAATCTCAACCCCCATCCGCCGGGGCCGGAGATGGGCAAGAAATAGAAGAAGAGGTTCCTGAACTTGCAATGAAGGGCGAAGACGCGTGAGGTCGCATCCGAAGGTGCTCAAACTCACAAGGGTCAATCTTCGTCTTCGGAAATCTCAGCATCAAGCACCAAGTCAACGGCGTATTCTTTGCGTTCCCGAAGAGCGTAGCCGGCTCCGCCAGCCCCCAAAAGAATGAGGAGCATGAAGAACATCACCGCAAACGGATGGTCGGCGAGCAGGTCGCCCAACGACGTGAAGAAGCCGTCGCTTTCTCCGTCGTCGCCAGTTGCCTTGGGTTGAATCAGTCCGACCACGGTTTGCTGGTCGTAGGCGAGGCGGGTAAAGGTCAGCATGCCGTCCATCGAATCGTCGTAATCATCCGAGGGTGGCGCAGGGTCAAGGTCCGAGTAGAAGTTCGGCCGTTGCTCAAAGGCGATGTCCACCGGCGAAGCGACGTCGAGCGTGAGCATCACGTCGACGGTGTAGGGGATGTGCGATTCAAAGAATTCAGGGTCGTCAAGAATGCCGAACAAGGTTACGGCTTGACCGGTGGTATCGAAATGAGCCCATTTGCCCCATGAGGATTCATCAACGTCGATTTCGTAGAACCAAGAATCGGCTACACGGACGCCCTGGCCACTACCGTCGTTGCTGCCGTCATCGCCCAGGTCGATGGAAAGTTGGAGCGTCCCAACTTGACCCGTGTCAAGGTCTGCTTCGGTGGCGGTGAGGGTCGCCTGCAGGAGGGTCGTACCGTTGGGGATCCACACATAATGGGAATCCTCGGTGTAATACAACGCTCCGGTTTGGCCGTTGTTGAAGTGGTTCCAATCGCCTTTCCAAGCGTGCCGTACTCGGTCCGTGTTGACCGGAATGGTGGTGGTCGTCATCATGTTCTCGTAGATGTCATATGCATCCCACACGTTGTATTCCGGGTGGTCAACAATGCCGTCGTTGTCCTGGTCCCGCATCAATTGAAGGGTGCGAGCAAGCGCGACTGCGGCGTCAACATCCGTGAGTCCGTGACCGACACGCCAATCGTGACACCCACCGGTTGCGCTCCGGTAGCACTCGCTGGGAATGTCGTTGCAGGAATCTTCGTCGTTGCCGGCTTCGCAGGAATTGTCCATGGCCTCGTAACGAGCGGTGAGTTCCAAAATGAGCTCCACTTCATGTACCCGGCTGAAGTTGGCGGCGCCCCAATCTTCGAACTGTCCGTAGGCAGCGGTTCCCTCCCCGCTCACAAGGCTGTCGCCGAAATCGTGGTCATCGCGGTGATAGTCTGCTACGCCCAAGGAGGGGGCGGCATCGAGCAGGAGACCGGCCATGCCGCCGACGTGCGGCGTGGCCATGGACGTTCCTGAAATGGACATGTAGTACAGGTCACCTTGGGTTCGGGTTGAAGCGTCAATGGCCGTTCCACGAGGAGCGGTCGCCCAAATGTCCCGGCCGGGTGCGGCGACATCGGGCCATGTGTGCTGCTGGTTCATGCAGCCGCGGGAGGAAAAGGAGGTGACAGCTGTTCCGTCGTGGGTGAGAGCGGCGACGGAAATGGCCGATGGGGTGTTGGCATACACGTTGGTGCGCAATCCGCCCGAGCATTCAGCGCCCGAGCCGCCGCTGTTGGAGGCTGCGAAAATAACGGCTACACCGTTCTCGTAGGTCAGGCGATCGGTGAGTTGGGCGATTACGCCGTTTGGGTCGTAATCCCCGTCGGTTCCCCACGAGTTGGAGACCACGCGAATGTGGTAGGGATTCTGGCCAGGTATCGAATGGGCATAGGTCCACTCCAGTCCCTGTTCAGCGGCAAAGATTGAGGCGCCATCACCGGTTCCCAACGCCACCAATTGGCCGCCCTTCGCCACCCCTGCACGGCGACCCGAGGAAGCGTCGCCGTTCCCAGCGATGGTGCCGCCGACGTGCGTACCGTGTCCGGATGAAGTATCGGAGTTGCGGGTTTCGACCCAGCCGGTCGGTCCGAATTTCGCCGAGTACAGGGTTTTTTCTCCGGTCCAAGGTTCAAGGTAATCGTAGTCGGGGTGTCCAGCATCGACACCGGTGTCCAAATCGACGATGGCGGTACCGTCACCGTCCCATTCGGTGAACGAGAGGTCGGTTTCGCGTTGGACTTCGCCGTTAGGCTGGACGATGACCCGGGTCCAAGCATCCGTGGCACCGACGATGTGGGTGGTTTCGTGCATCATGATACCGGCATTGAACGGGTCGCCTCCCCATTCCGAGGGGAGGTAGAAGAAGTCCAGCGGCTTGTCAAGTTCAAGGTACGCCACCCTGTCCCACGACGAGAGGTGGCGAACGGCCTGGGAGGTCCCTTCGACCAAACCGCCGTCGACGAGCGGTGCATCTCCAAGGTGGTTGAGTCCGAGGCTGTCCATGTACGAGCGGTCATGGGCCGTGACATGGGAAACGAGTTGGTAGATCACCGGATGAACGTCGTTGTCGCTTGACGAGGCCAATCGTTCCACCAAGTCGGCGTTCATTCGGCTTTCGTCACCCAGCGGGTTGACGCCTTCTGCCAAGGGTGAGGCGGTTGCACCAACCATGAGGAGTTGAAGCGCGACGGCTACGAGCAGGAGCGCACGACGATGGCTTACCATGTCCCGATTTCGCCGGTCGGACTGCTATAAGAATAATGGTCCCGTGAACCAAACTTGTAAAGAGGTCCTCAACAAAGATAACAACGGTACTCTCAACATGCGATTGAATCCATCAACGACCCTCTCCATCATGAACGGAGCTCGTGCCTTGTGGAAATGGCTTCGCCGTCCTTCAAGCGAAGAACAGGACCGAATGGTTCGGGGCGTTGAACTCGATGTTGAGCGGGAGAGGCTTCGCATTCAACTTGAACACCAGCAGGCGCTCGGCCAACTTCGTGCAGATCACCGTCAAGAACGCATGGCGAGCATCATGGGCATGTTTGCGTTGGTGCAAGCGAACAAACATCGAGGTTTGGAGCAATCTGGGGACGCTGAAGGCGACCGTTGAGGAAGTCAACCAACATGAGGTCCCTCGGCTGGCCCAGCGGGCACGATGCGGTACGGGTTGAGGCTCTCGTGTGACCAGAAGTAATGCGCTTTGATGTGGTCCCAGTTGCACGTCTCGCGAACACCGGGAAGAGCGAGCATTCGGTCGATGTAAGCGGTAAGGTTCGGGTAGTCGAGAATGCGTCGCAAATTGCATTTGAAGTGGACAACATACACCAAATCAAACCGAACGAGCGTTGGAAACAGGCAGATATCGGCTTCCGTGAGCACACCGGCGCCCTCTCCGACCAACCAGTCTCTTCCCTCGAGGTGGGCCTCAAGTTCGTCCAATCGTTGGAAAAGAGCGTTGACGGCGGCGTCGTAGGCCGACTGGGTTCGTGCAAACCCGGACTTGTAAACGCCGTTGTTGACCGATTCGTAATTGGCGTCGATCATTTCGTCGATGTCGTCCTTCAGGTGTTCGGGACACAGGGTTGTCCCGTTTCCTAGGCCAGCGTCCGTCAGCGTCGCGAACATTCGGATGATTTCTCGGCTCTCGTTGTTGACGATGGTGTGCATCTTCTTGTCCCAAAGAACGGGAACGGTTCCCACCTTTCCGCTCCGGGTCCAACCCTCAAAGGCCCGGTTGTAAATGCCTTCCAGACTTTGCTCGTCGTGAAGGGAGTCCTTGGTCGCTCCTGGCTCAGCGGGATTGAACGTCCACGAACCGTCCGATTCCATTCGCCAATCCACGACATCGTACGTGATGCAGTCTTCCAATCCCAAGAGGAGTCGTGTGAGAAGGGTCCGATGGGCCCATGGGCAAGCGTGGGAGACGTAGAGGTGGTAGCGTTCGGCCTCTGTCGGGAACAGACCGTCGGCCACGATGAAGTCGCGAAATTCACTCTGCTTTCTGACAAACGAGCCCTCCTTGAAAGCCTTCGTCCAGGCGCCTGATTGGTGGGTGGCCATGGTTTACCGTGTTCCCAATCGTATTTGATAAGTGGTTAAGGCTCGTCGCCGCACCGTTCATGATTGGTCCGTGATTCATAAACCCAACAACCGTTTTATGGTGCGTGCCGCTGGCACAGAGTATGAAAGCCAAAGCCATGTTTCTGGTGACGATTTTTCTCACGAGTCTGGTCCCCCTCGCTCAAAGCAACGCAGCGCTGCCGTCCTCGCCTGCACTGTCCTTCTCGCCGATGACTTGCGGCGGACAAACGATGTGGGACACCGTGGCCGATGTGAACAACGCCGTGCTCGATATCGTGGGCAACGAAACGTACCCCGCCATTTCAACGGCCTCCAACGCCACCAATCTTTACATCCGAATGCTCCTTGACGAGAGCCCTCTCCAAACCTCAACCAACCTGAAATCCTTCGCATGGGGGCTGGAATTTGACACGGACGGAAACTTGTCGACCTACGAGCACCTGATCATCATGAACGGGGCGGGCCAAGACACCCTCTACATCAAAAACAACACCGTGACGACCAGTCCGGACGACCCGACCGACTCCACCGAATCAACGTCCGTGACCTTCTCGAACACGGCTTCCTGGTGGAACGTCACGGCGGCCAATTCCGCCTTCGCCGGTTCCACCGATTATTGGCTCACCTTCATTCTGCCGTGGACGGTGCTTGCCGACCACAACATCACCCGTGAAGCCACGACGGCGTATTGGTTTGGAACATCAACCCAACCCTCCAACATCAACGGTGATTTTGTCTGCCATGACGGGCTTTCAAACGACCCTGTTACGCTTCAAGCCTTGGCCAGTGATACCGATTCCCTTGACCCTTCCACTCGTCTCTCCTACCCCAACGCCTACACCGCTGGCGGAGCCAAGTACGTCGACGTCACGGTCGTCAACGGGTCAAGCCTCAACATCAACGCGATCTCGACCCCACCATCGGCGACGTATGGGTTGGAATTCGGCCCCAACGGCTCCATCAACGCCTCTGTGGCCACCAACGGCGCCGTGACCATCACGGGCGATGGGGTCGGTTCGGATTGGGTCAAGGTGTTCGCCAACACCACCTTCGGGACCTCGACCGTTTCCGTTAATTCCACCTTCCTCGTGACGGTGACCGATTACCTCGCTCCAGCCGACCATGTGGTCGACGTAGCCGAAGGCGCTGAGTTTGTGCATGTGTTGCCGGTCGGTGATGCATGGATCAACCCTGATGTGACCGTCGAAGTGGAAGGCCTGCCCACCGGTGTCACCTATGTGCCTCCACGAACCAACATCACCCAGGTCACCGAGAGCGGCTATTATGCTCAATGTTCGCTCACGGAAGACGGCCGGGTGTTTTGTCAGGGCTACGATAACAACAAGGCGCTTGGCCCCGATTATCATTTGAATGGGCATTACTCCTCGGTATACTCCTCCCGAGCTCCGGTCGAAGTTCACGAGCCTGCAGGCTTGGACTGGACGGCCGTAGGGTCCACCTTCTCCGCCTTCTGCGCTGCTAACGGAGCCAATGACATCCGTTGCTGGGGCGACAACGGCGTCTCGGCGCGCACCTTTGTCAACATCTCCAACCTCCCTTCGGACAACGTGACCCAAATCGTAGGGACGACGGACACCTTCTGCGGCTTGTTTGAAACCGGGCAGGTCAACTGCTGGGGCAAAGACCCCGCTCGTATCCTTACGAGCAACTCAAATTATGCCTTTACCACGGCCTCCGTCGCCGTAACGTGGTCCGGTTCGACCATCACGGAACTGGTCCACCTCGACCAGTCCATCTGCGCCTTGTCATCTTCGGGCTTGGAGTACTGTCTCGGGACGACCATCAATCCGACCACCGGCGCCACCGAATACGCATCGGCCGATACGCCCTCAACCACGAGTCTGCTCTCGACCATCAACTCAGGCTCGTCCGTGGTTGACATGGCTCAAGAACAGAACACGGTCTGCGCCGTTCTCACCAACGGCTCCGTGGCCTGTTACGGCGATATCAACTACGCCTACATGCGTGGAATGGGCCAAGGTGCGGCGACGCCAGCGTCGTACCATGAGGTCACCTTTGCCTCGTTGCCCAACAACACGAACGCCACGGCGATTGCTGCGAAATCGGTTTGGAACGACTACGCTCGTCAACTCTGTGCGCTGTTGGACACGGATGAGATCGCCTGTTGGGGCCTCAACCGAACCAATACGTGGCCCTACACCGCCCCAGGCCCCACTCCTGCAGCCGTGAATGTGCCGGCCAACACGCTCGACCTGTTCACCACCGCCCGTTCGGGTGAATACGGTCCCAGCCAAATCATCACCTCTGACAACCTGTTGTACAATTACCGCGCCACGAACGGCTCTGGATATCTGGTCAATAAATCCGCCTCGTATTCCCAATACACCGGTTCGTCCATCAACTACAGTACCGAATGGCACGGCTACGACCTCCCGGCTCACTACATCAACGGCACGCTCACCGGTCTCGGTCTCCACCGATTCACGGTCTGGTACAATTCGAGCACCACTTCGCAATCCTACGACATTGAACTGAACGCAACGGCGCCGTTCCGCTTCACCGCCCCGATTTACGAGTACGAAATCGACACCTATGTCAACCAACCAATTGACGTCAGGGACACCTGTGTTCAAGGTGACCTCGGGCAACGATGCGACGCGTTCTTTGCACCCGAAGCCCCGAGAGGCATCAGTTTGAACGACTACTATGGCTGGACGGGCTCCAATTTCCAGTTCACCGGTACGGCTCAAGCCAACGTCATCAACACCACGTTCTCCATCGTCGTGCAACAGTGGGTGGACACGTGGGAAGTGTATCATCCGTCCGACTACAACAGCGGTGACCTGGTCAACGTCTTTGAGGAAGTCGTCACGGTCCGCCCCAGCCTTCGTTCCTTCGGCACCTTCCCGGTGGTGGCCAACGGATTCCCCTTCGATGCGAACCTCAACCGCTTGATGCCGTTGATGACGGCTTCGGAATCCTTCTCCTTTGAGGGCACGGTGCCTAACTTCAACTTCACGCTTCAGGTTGAAGACCGTCGATTTGATACCCTCGGTACGAACAACGGTATGGTTTGCGCTGACGGCAACGACGGGATGTCCTGTTGGGGAAGGTACTACGGCTCGACAAACCCCTACCAACGCATCAGTAATCAGCGCTATTTCCTGCCAAACACCACCACCATTGACGACACGTTCAGCACGCCCATTCCATCTCGCGTTTCCGGTGATTTCGACATCTCTACCGTCGGTTACGGTACCCTGGGGTGCGTGATGA
>Ga0255763_1002480_pt1 | contig 17550 bp, 14 predicted proteins | sample 041ome_2_FD_179963 | JGI IMG/M metagenome (GOLD analysis project Ga0255763, IMG submission 179963) | Coastal salt marsh microbial communities from the Groves Creek Marsh, Skidaway Island, Georgia - 041406US metaG (version 2) | ecosystem: Environmental > Aquatic > Marine > Intertidal zone > Salt...
GCGCTTCGACGACGGAAGCCAAGGCGACAAAGACGTCGATTTCAGCGGTCGCGCTTCGCTCTTGGTTTCTTCCTCTTCTTCTTCTTCTCCGGTCTTTTCGGTCTGGATCGTGAACAAATCCGGCGGTTTAATCTTTTACAAAAACTACTCCTCCGACAAAAACACGTTGGACATCAACGACACGTTGCGCTTGGCGTCCGTGTGGCACTCGTTACACGCGATATCGCGAACGAATTCCGTCTCTCCGGTGAAAAAAAGTTCAGGAATCGAGTTGTTGGAAACGAGCACGTTTGATTTGCACTGCTTTGAAACGAAAACAGGGATTAAATTTATGGTCTGCAGCATGAAGAAAGCGATTGGGGTGGAACGACTGCTGAGACGAGTGTACGACGTGTACGCGGATTTCGCGATGAAGAATCCGTTTTACGAGTTAGAACAACCAATACAGGCGGAGTTATTCGAGGAGAGGGTGATGATTGCGGTGAAGAGTTGTCGGAATGCGAACAGTGGTCATTATAGCGGCGGCGGCGGTGGCGGCGGATACGCGTCGTCGTTGTATTAGAATAGAAATAGATACGCATACAGTAGCTAAAATAGATAATACTAGAACAAAGAGTGCTGCGTGTAATTTTATATTAACTCATGAAAGAGATTCAATACAACGTGTAAAGTAGTTATATATTGATGATTAAAGATGGTGCCCTGTCTCTATATTCTAAGTGATCTATTCCCATTAGACAGACGTCTCCAGCGTAATCGACCCATCTTAAAAGTCGGTAGAATATCCTCCTCAAGAAAAGAAGAAGAATTTATTAATAGCCACTCGGGGCATACCCAGCGCCAAAGTCGCCGCCTTGTTGCTGATCCCATCCAGTCGGGGCCGGCGCTTGGTCCCAGTTGCCACTCACCGGCGCGTATTGCCCGCCTTGGCCGCCTTGTTGCTCGTCCCACGAGTCTTGCGCGTAACCGGCGCTGGCGTCGTACCCAGCCCCTTCCGTACCAGTCGCCGCGGCTGCCGCTTTCGCCGCTTCTTGCTCCTCTTCCTTCGCTTCCAACTCCTCCGGGTCTCTGTAGAAGAACAAATCCACCATGACGTCCCACGGGTTTTGTAAGCTCACGGAACCGCGCATTTGCAAAACCATTCTCGCCAACAAGTAATACAAGCAACCGATGGAATGCTTCGCCTTGTTGTTCGCCGGAATCGCGACGTCCACGTATTGCAACGGAGAGTCCGTGTCGCAAAACGCAATGACCGGTAAGTTCACGTACGCGGTCTCAGAAATCGGCTGCGAATCCGTTCTCGGGTCCGTCATGATCACCACTCTCGGCTCTCTAAATTCAGAGTCAATCTGGTTCGTATACGTCCCCGGCATGTGTCTCCCCGCGATGGCTTTCGCGCCCGTGTATTGCGCAAACTTCAAAACCGCTCTTTGACCGTACGGTCTGGCAGATTGACAGATGACGTCCGCTGGGTTTTCCGTGGCGACGATGATGCGTGCAGCCATCATGAGCTTGTCCCACGTTTTCCCGAGGTTGATCACGTGAATGCCGTCGTTTCTGCGCTTGTACACTGTAAAATGAAGAGAGAAAGAGACGAGAGAGAGATGTGAATAAACCACGAAGCCTAGAAAGACCGATGATGATGATGATGATGACGATAAAAGAGAGATGATACCAACACAAAACTGTCATCATCGCAACGTTATCCGCGCGCAGGAATACGAACAGGTCGCATCGCGACCGTTCAAACTCGCTTTCCACCTTCGCGTCGTGCTGTTATTATCAATATTATTTTTCCTCAAAATCGCGCGAAAGACGCCCGAGAGAGGAAAAAAAACAAATCTCTCTTTGCGTGTGATGCAATGCATCAAGAATAAATCTTACCGTATCTTTCCATTTGAAAGTTGACGTTCTTGGTCCCCAAGTGGCATCCAGCCGCCAACATCATCTGGATGTCTTGTTCTTTTTGTGACATTTGCACCATGATTGTTATTTATTTATATGTGTGCTCTATATATGATGATGATGATGATGATGATGATGATGATGAAGCCACGAGGGAAAGCCCTGAAACCCGAGGAAGAGGGCTTTGTAGCTATTTAGGGTTTTTCAGGCCATTTAAAACGAGAGATCCAAAAACGAACGCAAACAACAGAAAAACGACTCAAAGAGAGAGAGTGCAGAGAGAGAGAGAGATCGAAGAAGAAGAAGAAGAAGAAGAAAGAGAGAATAACGCGAAAGATGACGATGAAATCCTTTGTCTCTTCGTCTTCGTTTTTATCTTTCTCGAAACCTATTACGAGTGCGACTAAAACGATTACTAATGGAAGACGAAGGAGGAAAACGGCGACGAGAAAAAGAATCATCCGCGCGAATTCAATCGACGAACTGACCGGAGGGACCACGGTTGGCGTGGACGATTCGTTACAGAGAATGATACGAGCGACGAACGAGCTCGACAGAAGGTTTCGATCGGGATTACCATTCGTGGACTGTTCGTCGGAAGAAGGAGTTGTTTCTGTTCCTTTGGCGAAAGAGTGCGAGTACGAAAACGACGTGTACGCGGTGCGAGGGAAGAAGGAAGTGGCGAGTTTAATGAAACACTGGTCTTCGAGCGACGACGAGAAGAAGAAGAAATCTAAATTTGAGTTTCAGTTCGAAACGTTGAGAAGCGCGTCGGTCGAACCCGGGAGTTTACTGCTTCAGTGGAAAGCGACGTGGAAACCGGAAAGCGCGAAGAAGAGAAAGTTTACGAACACGCTTCTGGAAAAAGCGAAACCGTCGGATAGCATCGTGAGTTTGAAGAAGAAGATGGATAGGGCAGTTTTCTTAGCGACGGAAGAGGAATTGGAGAAGGAGAAAGAGGACGATCCGTTCGGGTCGGTGTATATTTACGGAGTGACGACGTATAAAGTGAACGGGAAAGGCGAGATTGTGAGGAGGGAGGACAAAGTCGATTGGAGGTTCGCCGATAACGGAACGGAGGAGTTTAAGCCGAAGAAAAGTAGAAATAATAGGTGGAGCAATAGAAATCAGAAGAGTAGTAGTAGTAGCAGCAGTAGCAAAATGTCACCGGAACGCGCGGAGTCTTTGCAAAAGTTAGGGTACAACGCGGTGTCGTCTTCGTCCTCCTCGAAAACGGAAGACGGCGCGAGTGGCAACGACAACGACAACAACAACAACAATAATAACAACTCGTGGGCGGGCGACGAAGAGGCGGATTTTTACGACGATTTGGAGGCGAAAAGAATGGCGGAAGATATCGCGGCGACAATGTTTTATAACGCATTATCGCCTCCAGATGTTGGCGAATGGTCGTGGTTTTTAGACACGGTTGTTGAGTTGGAGTACCAATCGTTCACCAAAGCTATGGGCGACGAAAGCACGGGGATGTTATCGAAAGACGAATTCGTCAAATACGTTTTAGCGGTAGCCACGTTTGGTTTTTTCGTGCCGACGTTGTTGATTTGCTATGCCACGTGGCAGATATTCACCGGCGGCGGGATGATGGGAGAAGACGGAGGCTTATCGCAAGCGGCTTTGGACCAGATGGACCCGTACGATCGAGCGGAGTATCTCTCGATGAGAGAGAAGGAATTGAACCAACAAAAGAAAGTGCAAGCGGGTGCGGTCGCGGGCGAATCCGCGGCGGCGCAGTCTGCTTCACCTTCTCTCGCCGCACCACCTCCGCAAATACAACGAGAACAACAACAACAACAACAACAACAACAACAACAACAACGCGCGACGACCGATGATGATATCCCGGCGTGGGGAACGCAAGTATGGCTCGATATCATCCGAGGACGCGTTGGAGCGTAAAACGAAAGTAGCAACTGTAATACTATCGATAATAATAATAATAATAATGATAACTTTCTCTCGATTACAACAAAGTACTTTCGCTTCCAATCTCTCACATCCGCGTCGTTTTTCTCCGCGCCAAACAAAGTCGACTGATGACTACTTCGGCGGTTTCGGCGGGTCCTTCACCTTAATCACCGGCGCAAAATTCTCCGGCACCGACCACTTATCCTTCGGCAAATACTGATACACCCCGATTGGAAAGTGCGATCGTCTTCTCTCCGGCGTGTTCATCCACCTCTCGAACCCTTCTTTCGTTTTCCACTCTTGCGAAAACTCGTACGCGTTCGCCCCAATTTCCGTCAACTGCGACGAGACGTAATCGGGCATCGTTTTCATCTTCTCCTCGCGAAAACGCATCTCGTCCAAAAAACGTCGCTTAATTTCCTCCAGTTTCACACCGCTTTCGTCTCGCGGGATGGTGAACGTGTTTTTCGCCACGTACGGGGTTTTCCCGTCCGTGCCTGGCGCCGCCATCATTCGCACGTTCCTTTTGCTCCATCTCTTCTTCTTCTTCTCGGCTGATTTTCCCGGGGGGTGACGATGAAATCCTCTCGTCGTCTGAATCGTCGTCGTCGCGAACGATGTCATCTTCTCGTCCTAAAATTCTACTCTCTGTCTTCTTTCTCCGTCTTTCTGCGTCTGTGTCTGTCTTTCTTGCGGTGCGCTCTCTCCTTCGCGCTCTTTCTCTCTCTCTCTCTCTGAAGCTTTTTTTGCTTCCCGTGGTGTCCAAAACACCAACCCTCTCTGAGAAACCTCTCCGAGAAAACACGAGAGCGCACGAAAACGACACAAGACACAAAAAAGTTTTGCCTTTTTTTATTCGCTCTCAGACAGACAGACAAGAAGGAAGGAAAGAGTTGTTTAAACCTCTCGCCATTCGTCAGAGCACGAGAACGACTTTTGGAACGCTCGAGAGGAAAGAAAAGGTTTGCACTCTTTCTCTCTCTCTGTGTATATATCTATAGAGCGCACACGGCATCATCATCATGAACAACAACACCATGATCTCCTCCTCCTCTGTCTCCTCCTCGTCGCTAAAATCGATGATCAACACCACCCCGCGCTTTTGTTGCTCGCGCGTTGTTGTCGTTGCCGCAAAGAAGCGTTGCGAAAAGATGTTTAATCCACGGACGAATTTGAATTCATCGTCGTCGTCGTCTCTGATGAGAATCAGAAGGAGTGTCGTCGCGCTCGCGTCGTCGGAAACCAACACCGATCTGCTCTTATCCTGGAACGAAAACAACATCTCCTCGAACGAGGAATTAAACAACGCCGCAATCACCGAGCGACGAACGCGAACCGCCGAGGACGCGAGGAGGATGAAGATGAAAAAAGAGATCAAAACGTTCCGAGAGCGGTTGAAAAAAGCGAACAAAACGGAAACGGAACGCAGGAGGAAAGAAGACGCGATCGAACTCGAGATGCAAGAAGATGAGACGAAAAAACGTAAGGAGGAAGACGCGAGACGCGAAGCCGCGGATCGAGCGTTGGCGGGTGTGTTTGAAAAGGAGAGGAAACGCTTGGAAAAAATCGAGCGCGAGCAGCGCGAGGAGGAGGAGGAGATGTTGGGTTTTTTGAGAGAGAGGATCGAACGGTTGGAGAAGAACGACGAGGATATCGCGGCGTACGCGAAGGATGCGTTGGTGGTGGCGAGGCAAGCGGTGAAGGATTTGGAGAGCGAGTTGGAGACGCAGAAATCGGCAGTAATGAAGAGGAGGAAGCAATGCGCCAAGGAGGCGAGGAAACGCGTGAAAGAGATGCAACGAAATCGCGAGGCGGAAGAGAATCGCGTCAATAAAGCGTTGAAAGGAGGAAAAGGTGCTAACGACGAGGATAACCAGGAGTTGGAGAAGAAACGGTTCGAGTACAAGTTGAGAATGGATACGGAGCAGCACGAAAAGATGTTGATGGACGAGGCGCGATTGCAGTTGATCGAAGACGCGGACATTAAACGCGTCGAGGTTACTCTAAACGAAGCGTTAGTCGCGGTGGAGAAAGTCAAAGACGAGGAAGGCGAAAGAAGAGACTTTGTTCAGAAAGAATTATCGGTCTTTTTGGATGAGTTTGCGATTAAAGATTACGAGGTGCAATCGAGACGAGAGAACTTTGACGCCACGTTATCGAGCGAGTGCGAAGCGGTGTCGATTATCGCGAAGAAAGAGGAAGTGCAAATACGCACAGAGGAAGAAGCGAGGCGCGTAGAATTCACGAAGTCGCTGAGAAGCCAACGGAAGAACGAGGAGGAACGAAGAGTGAAGTGGGACCGAGACCATTTCGCGGACGTGCAAAAGTTGGAAGAGATGAAATCGAACGAAGCGAGCACGAGACGAAGTGAAAACACTCGAAGATCAGCGTTTGCGACATCGTTCGCGCAGAAAGATGCAAATGCGGCGGCTATATTTCTCGCGTTATATTTAGAGTCCTTAGAGAAGAGCGATTTGAGCAGAGAGGAGGATATGGCGGACGTGATGGAGGCGGACGGGGCGTTGTACGTCGCGGCGGAAAACCTTCGCAAGAGACGCGAGAGCGAAGAGTACAAGAGAGACTTTGAAACGCGCAAAGCGGTAGAAAAGAGCGAATATTTTGCGGAGTTGGAGAGAGTGAAGAAAGTACAGGAGGTTAAGGCGGTGGAGGCGAGAGAAAAAGCGAAGGAACGTGAGAAACTTCGCGATGAACGCATCGCGGCGGCGAAAGCGCAGAGAGCACAATTTCTCGAGATGAGCAAAAAGAGAGCGGAGGAGCAGAAAGAGAAAATGCGCGTCTTGTCCGAGTTGAGAGAAAAACGACGAGCGGAAGCCGAGGAAAAACGTTTGAAAGAATTGGAGGACGAACGCGTGCGAATGGAGAAGAGAATGCAAGAAGAACGAGAGGCGGTGAACGGCAAGAAAGAAGCCGCCGCCGCTGCCGCTGCCGCTGCTACCGCTCCCAAACCAATCGCGACGACAACTGCTTCCGCGGCCGTTACTTCGAAGAAAGAGGAAACGGCGGTGAATAAATCTACGAGTGGTTTCGTCGCGGCGAATCCCTCGGCTCCTATTCGCGCCTCTGGATCCATCGCCAAGATGAAAACGGATGCTCTTTGGAACGAAAACTATAAAAAGTTTCTCAAGTTTGTCGATCAATCGTCATCGTCATCATCATCATCATCATCATCATCATCGACGATGACTATACCGAAACAAGAAGAAGAAGTCGAACGACCGAAGAAGAAAGAAGAAAAAGTAGTAGCAGAAAAGAAACCGGTCGTGGCCGCCGCCGCCGCCGCGAAAGAGGTACCGCAATCCATCCTCGATTCTCGAGATGCGGTTGCAATCGCACAACATCTCGTCGACAGCAAATACGATGCAAAAACAGTCGCCAACGCGGTTTCCACTTTATACACCAACGGTGGTCGCCGCGGTTCGGACCTCGCGGAGGAGATCTTCATGACTTTGCCTAAATCCATCTCCGGCGCCGCTCTAGTCAACATCCAAGACAACGCCGTCGCGTGCAAACTTCTCGAAAATTGCGAGCCGGGACGACAAACGGTCGAATTGAGCGAGCCGTCCACTTCTGAGCCTTCTTCAGAACCGAGGAAACAGTTCTTCCTCGCGTACTCTTCGCGAAAAGCTATGTACGCCGGCGTCGAAATCCTCGAAGTCGCCACTTCCGTGAACGAATCTCGCGCGGTGGAAATCTACAGCAACATCTCTCGCGTTCCGCGCGCCTCCATCGTCAAAAGAGCCGTCTTGCAGCAAGGCTCCCGTCCAGGCACGGAATCCAAAAACCCGGAGTCTAAACCACCATCCAAAATTATCTGGATCGCGAAACTCTTGGCCAAAATATCCCCGCCGTCCACCGCCGTGCAAACCTTGGAAACCTTTCGAGGAGGTAAAAGAAAGGGTGACGAGAAGATGAACGCGTACGTCAAAGACATCGTTCAAATCATACGCAAGAACGAAGGCGGCGACATCGAAGGCGCGCAGGCGTTCGCGAAGATTTTAGAGAGTCGGCTGTTGTTATGATTTTCGCGTTTTGATTCGAAATGTATTTATTATGCACTACTACTGCGCTTATTTATTACTACGTGTTGTCCGTACATCTTCTCTCCGTTGTTCGACTCTCTTCGCGCTCCTCGCCTGCTTTTTTGCTCCTTGTCTCGTTTGGTTCCCTTTTCTCTCCATTCCAAACGTTCCTCTCGTAATTTTCGCGCTTGCTTTTCTTTTTCGATCATCGCGTGTGTGTATCTCTCTCTCTCTCTCCTTTGTTACCACCGGTAGTGTCACATGGGCGGCGTGGATTTCCGCAAGCGCATTCTGTCCGTCTTGCGCACCACGAAGAGAGAGAAGAAGAAACGAAAGAACGAATCAGATTTGCCGTCGAAGCCGTCGCCGTTACAACGCGAAGCAAAAGGAGAAGAAGAAGAAGAACGACGACGACGAGGAGTGCGAGCACGACGAGAACAAGAACAGCGAGAACAACAACAACAACCGAGTCACTTCGTCCAGTACGCGTCGCCGAAAACGCTTCAGCCGAGCGCGTTCCCGCGTTTGCCGAAGTCGTCGTCGTTTAAAGAAGACAAAGACGAAGAAGAAGAGGAAGAGGAGAAGAACGAATACGTTCAAAAACCAGTCCTGAGCGAATCGCAACTCCGGAACATATATTCGTCGAACGAGAACACAAACGACGGTTCTTATTTTAAAGGACATTTAAAGGAGGAGGACGCGTTGAACGATATCTTGACGACACCGATCGTAGGGAGGAAAGTGTTCGTGGCGGAAGAGGAGAAGAAGCGGCGACGAGCGCTGAGCGATAGGAGTAAGGCTTCGCGGTATTACGGTTCATCCGGGAAGTATTCTTCTTACTCTTCGAGAGGAGGAGAAGAAGAGTTCAGATTTCGTAGCAACGAGGAGAATTCGTTCGATACGTTTGCGAGAGCGGCGAAAGCGAGTCGAGCGGCGTACGCGACGTCGAGTAGTCCCGGGTTTGGGAAGCCGGCGTTGACGTTTGATCGAGAGGAGAGGTTGTTTGAAAAGCAAAGATCGATCTCTTCGAGGCACACGCCGTTGGATTTAGTGAAGCAAGCGTCGGCGACGAGAGAAGAGTTGAGGGAGATTGAACGAAGAAGACGAGTAGAGAAGGAGGAAGGAAATCGTGGCGGCGTGATCGATTTGACCGGAGAGGCGGGAGACGCCGAAGAAGAAGAAGAAGAAGAAGAAGAAGTACCTGCGGAGGTGATTGATCTGACGAGCGACAATCCTCCTTCGTCTTCTCATCGGAACGAGAACATCGCGGCGACTCATTTTACTCCAGCGGCTCCAGACTTTGGAGATTTACGAAGAACAAAAAGTGCGACGCCGAAAATGGGTGTCGGGGCGAGCTCTGGTCGCAGTAGCGGTGGTATCAAGGATGAAATCAACAAAGCGCACAGCGCCGACGTAGGCTTGAAAAGGTTCAGCAGACGAAAAAAACACATAGATCTCATCGGACGCACGGCGCGAGAGCTCGTCGAGAGCGCTCCAGAAGGCGAACAGTTGAGTCAATACAAAGCGCAAGTCGCAAAATTTGCCTCGGAGGCGTACGAAAACGACGACGACGACGAAAAGAACGAAAAGAACGAGAACGAAACGCAACGAAACTTAGTAGAGGAATTAGATGAAAAGGATGATACCGGTAAAACGATGGTAACGACGCCAAAAACAACTACGACCGTAACGAAAATGGGCGGCACGCACACCAAGTTTAACATCTCGCCGTTATCACCGACGGAGTTGAAATTAGAAGCTTCCGCGCGAGCGGCGAAACGCGCGACGACGACTTTCGCGGCGGCGGCGGCAGAAGAGGAAAAAGATCCTCTGCGCGCGCAGTTAGAAGCGCTTCGCTTGGAACAGAAGAAGAAAGAAGAGTTACGCGTGAAAGCGACCGAGGATCGAGTAAAAGCGGAAGAAGAGGCGGCAAAAGAAGCGATCGTGGAGAAAAAGAAAGCGAAAGAGGTGGACGTTTTCGACCAACTTCCTACGCCGGAAGAGGATGAAAGAATCGACAACGCGTACGACTCTGGGGAACTGGTCAACCACGCTTGCGCGCGCTTACCCGGGCAAGGCGTCATGCCGTTAAAAGGTAAAGATATTCACACCTTGGCGCCTGTCACGTGGTTGAACGACGAGTGCGTTAATTTTACGCTCGGTATCCTCGGTCGTCGCGAACGAGAACGGTGTGGACCAAAAGGTCATCCTCGATGCCATTTCTTTAACACGTTTTTCTTGAACAAACTGTTCCAAGACGACGGCGAGTACGATTACAACAAAGTTCGTCGATGGTCGACGGAAAAAAAGTTGGGCTATTTGCCAATCAAATGCGAAAAAGTTATCGTACCGGTTCACCAAGGTGTTCACTGGGTCTTAGCTGTGGTTGATTTGAAGCGCAAAGTTGTTTCCTATTACGATTCATTACTGGGGAAGGACCGAGAGGTTGTTCGAAACCTCATCAAATGGGTCGTCGACGAAGCGAAGAACAAGTTGAATGAAAATTGGGATATCGGCGAATGGAGAGAAGAGTACCCGTCCGAAATCCCCCGGCAAATGAACGGGAGCGACTGTGGCATGTTCATGCTCAATTACGCTCGTAACATTGCCAGTTTCACGGACGAAGATTTGAAGAACAACGCGTTTACGTTCCACCAAAGAGACATGGTCAATCTCAGACGACGACTTGTTTTGGAGATCTTAAAGATAGGTCTGGAAATGCCCGCGGACGATTAAGTAGTAGAAAAGGCAAAGAAGAAGAAGAAGAAGAAGAAGAAGCACGCGACGACAAGAACGCAGAACGAAGAAGACGCGAACATTCTGTCGTCGTCAATCACACGCGCACATTATAAGCAGCAATACATAATAAATGCAATTTTCAAAACAAAACAAAAGCAACGCAAAAATTCAAACTCATAAAACTACGACTTCTTCGCGTCGTCGTCATCATCGAGACCTCTAAAACCACTCGTCTTCTTCTTTTTGCTGCTAAACATTTTTTTAAAACTCCGTCCTTTCTTTACGTCTTTCATTCGCTTCGGCGCCGACGGTTCCTCGCTCGTCCCTCTTTCGTCGTCGTCGCCGGTTTCCTTTCCAGTCTCACCCTTTTTATCACCACCACCACCACTAAAATCAAACCCACTCGTGGCCCTTTCGCAGTTCGCGCATTGCCGGTCGAAGCTCTCCCGATGGTACACGTACGCGTACGTCATCGCCCCAGCTTTGGCGCACAGGATTGCTCCGACCACGATCGATGCTTCCACGAACATAACGTTACTCAATGTATACGAGAACAAGCAATTAAGGTGGTTTAAAGCCACAAGGTCCCCCCAAAATCAAATCACAATTCAACAATGCACCTTATAATAAAACAAGGAGAAAAGAAGGAGCAGGGAGGAATGAGCCGCCAAAAGAGAAGCGTTCTTCTCGTCCGTTTCTCTCTTTTTTTCTCTCTTTTTGCCGCTTTTTGCGGCAGACCGCAGCGGCACACCGAAAGGTCTCTGATTTGAAGATGATGATTTGAAGATGAAGTGTGCGAGGGTGTTGCGCGCATGCCCAGGGTTTAAGACCCTAAACAGTTGGTCTCTTCATTCTTGACTCAAAATTGGTTCAATTTCGATACAAAAAGGACGTTTTACGACACACACATATACACACACACACGTATATTTACACCCGCAAGTGCGCGTCTGCGTGCGTCTCTCGTCGTTACACGTACTATTAAAGAGAGAGAGAGAAAGAGAGACGCTGTGTGCTGTGAAATCACGACGTAAACGACGAGGAAATTATGATGATGATGGAGCGGTTTTCGTGGTCTCGTTCCTTCCCATCGTCGTCATCTTCGTCTCCTCCTCCTTCTCTCTCTCGAAAGAGTGGCGATAAAGAGCGTCGGAGGAGGAGTCGCTTTTTTTGTTCTCCCTCTGGTTCTTCTTCTTTGTGTTCTTCTTCTTTTCATCCAGAGAAGAATAGGAAGAAGATTGATGATGATGATGACGATGATCATCAAAGCGCTTTACGAAAGGCTTCGGATGTTTTTGGAACATCGACGACTTTGCAACGAAGAAGAGGCGCGAGAGCAAAAGTCCGAGCAATAACGAAGGAAGAGGATTCGGAAAAAAACGACGACGACGCGTTGTCGGACGATCAGCCGAGATGGTCGGGAGAACCGTCGAGGGCGGATGCGAACGCGACGGAAATAGAAACGACTGCGACGCCGGCGATACAACCCCCTGCGACGACTTCTGGGTACACTCGTAAATGGAAGAAACGAGATTTATCGTGGGCTCGAGACGCGATTCCTTTTTACGTGATGCTCCCTTTGGACGTCGTCTCGAGAGACGGCGTTCTGGAGAACAAGGAAGTTTTAGAAGTCGCGTTGGACGCGTTGGCGAGAGTAGGCGTAGATGGCGTCATGGTGGACGTTTGGTGGGGCATAGTCGAAAGGAAACGCCCGAGGAATTACGATTGGACCCCGTACTACGAACTGTTCCAAATATGCGAAAAGTTAGGTTTGAAAGTCCAAGCGGTGATGAGTTTCCACGCGTGCGGCGCAAACGTCGGCGACGTGTACGAGATCAAGTTACCGGATTGGGTCTTAGAGTCTGGGATTCAAGATCCAGATTTGTTCTTCACGGACCAGTACGGGTACAGAAATCCCGAGTGTATTTCGTTGTGGGCGGACGATGCGAGAACAGTCGCAGGAAGGACGCCGAGAGAGTGTTATCGAGATTTCATGGTGTCGTTTAGAGATACGTTTGAAAATTTATTGCAATCGACCATCTCGGAGATTGCGGTTGGATGTGGACCGTGTGGAGAGTTGCGATACCCGTCGTATCCAGAAAATAAACGTTCACCGAACAGTTCCCAGTGGCGTTTCCCGGGGATTGGCGAATTTCAGTGTTACGATCAACGAGCGTTGGGCGCGTTGGCGAGGCACGCCGCCGAGGTTGGACGCATCGAATGGGGCGGATCTGGTCCGCACGATTGCGGCGGATACAACAACTTACCGCAAGAAACTGGTTTCTTTCGGGCCGATCGAGGGAGTTGGGACAGCGAATACGGTCAATTCTTTCTCGATTGGTACGCGAAAGAGCTCGTTAAACACGGCGACAAGACGCTACAAACTACGCGAGAAGTGTTCGATTACGAGAAAACTGGCGTTGACGTAGCCATCAAATGCGCTGGCGTGCACTGGTGGTACAACTCCCGTTCGCACGCGGCTGAGTTAACTGCCGGGTATTTCAACACTCGATCGGGCGATTTTGTCCCCGAACGCGACGGGTACGAACCGATCGTAAAGATTTGCGCCAAATACAACGCGCGTTTGAATTTTACGTGCGTAGAGATGGTGGACGGCGATCACCCGTGGTTTTCAAGGTGCGGGCCGGAAGGTTTACTCAGGCAAATTCGAACCGCAGCGGCAAAGTATAACGTGCGAGTGGCGGGCGAGAACGCCTTGTGTCGTTTCGATCGGTCCGCGTACGAACGCGTTATTAAAAATGCGCGAGGGGAAGGCGACGACGTGGAGTTATGGAAGACGGGCGAAAAGTTACCACCGATGGCGTGTTTTACGTTTCTTCGAATGTCCAGAGAATTGTTCGAGCTGTATAACTTTAACAGCTTTAAGGAGTTTGTGAAGCGCATGAAAGCGGCGACGGTGAGAGACAATCTGAGATTGTCGAGATCATCCTCGTCCTCTTCTTCTTCTTCTTCTTTGAATTCTTCTTCTTCTTCCTCGTCTGCGGGGACCATCGGACGACCTGGCGGTGCCGCCGGTGGCGAACGAGACAGTTCAAGTTTCTTCACGACGAACTCGACCAACGATAACGGATCGCTATCCTCCTCCCCACCGATGTATAACCCCAACGAGAACTTCTCAACCAACAATACCGCTTCCTCTGGAGGAACGGATGTATCAACAACAAATAGCAGCAGCAACGGCGCGGCTACCGGCGGCACACCCGTTGCCGCCACTGGCAACGCGTACATAGATAATTATAACAACATTAGTCAAGACAATAGCAGTAATAAAAGCTCCGATAGCATGGACAGCATTGACGAGGACGATTACGAATTAGAAGATGGATTTGCGGATCGCGGCGAGGCGCCTCCTCTGCAAGAGCAAGTGCAAAGTATCGTTCAGCTAATGAACGAGTTGTGATAAAATTGTAACAAACAAACGACTCTAAAATCATACACTTTAAGATGTATACACGTACTTACAGTAGTAAGCGTAATTCTACCACTGTATTAATTAAAATCATGTGCCACTGTAGCACATTTGTATTTATTTATTATATAAACTGCAAGCTAAATTCACTCGTGGTGGTTTCGTTCGGGTTCGAATTTTAAGTAGAAAAACAAAATCGAACAAACGCACGGCTTTCTCTCTCTTTTAATCTTACTTTCTCTCTCTCCTTTCTCTCATTCTTCTCTTTCCAAAATCTCTCTTCTCGATTACTTGTTCATATACATCCCGACTAAAAACGATATCAACGCCACGATCAAAACCATAAGAAACGAAAACCCGTTCGCGCCCGGCTTCATCGATTTCGACAACTCCGTTTGCAACTGTCTATTTCGCTTCTGCATCGCTTGCATCTGCGCCTCCAAACTCGCCACTTTATCCCCGTTCGGTCTCGAACTGACGCTCTTCCCACCTCCTTTCTCAACGCTCGCCGCGCTCGGCGTCTGCTTCGTCGAAAAATACCTATTCAAACTCGGCCCGCTTCCGTCCGTCTCTTTATCTTCCGGCACGCTCGCCGGCAACCCGCCGGCTTCGGTAAACACAACCTTCAACTTCGTCTCTTGAATCTTCTTCCCGTCTTTCGTGAACAAAGCCGGCACGTCGTCTCCCTCGCCTTTCTCCGCGACTGTATTTTGCACCAAAAACTTATCTCGACAGTTTTCCAAATCCGCCGGCACTTCCCTTTGCGCTTGCATGATCACCGTCACCACCGTCGTCGCGCCCGCGGGGACGATGCCGGTGTTCGGTTTCACGCAGTACTTCTTCGGGGCGGTCGTTTTCACTTTAAACGCTTGGTCGTGAGAGGTCGGGTTGTGCACCGTTAAGTCCGTCGCGATTTGTTTCTTCAGTTCAACTGTTGTATAATATTCGTATAAAAAATGTCAGTCGAGCTGCTTTTTCGTGTCTCGTTTGACCAAAGAAAGAACAAAAGTTTCCGTTGAACGAACCCACTACGAGAGGGGAGAAAAAAAAGACTCAAATTTCTCTCTCTTTAACTCTCTTTCACTCTCTCTTTCGAGGAAGACGAAGAAAAGAAGGGCACGAACAGAGATGGCGTCGTCCCCGTCGCGCGCTCGCGCATCTCTTTCTTTCGTTTTCGACATCGAGAGAGAGAGAACTCTGCGACGAGATGAGAGGAAAAAAACGAATAAAATTTCCCCCCGAAGGAACAAGGGAAAAGAAGAAATCTCTCTCGGTCATCCTAAGAAGAAGAAGAAGAAGAAGAAGAAGAAGAAAAGAACGCGCGAATAACACGCACACTTAAACGGAAGCTGTTCGGTCGGGGTGATGACTAAGCCTTTCTCGGAGGACATGTCGTGCTCTCTCTTTGCGTCGTTCTCTCTCTCTCTCTCTGTTTGTGAATATGGAAATGTGCGCTCTCGTGTGCTTTCCCTCTCTCAATGGAAGGCTTCTTCTTTCCTTTACAAAAAACGCGCGCTCTCACGAACAGAGCAACGAGAACAACGAAAGCAGAAGACACCTCTTCTCTTCAGGTCGTCTTCGTCGTTTACTGCGGTTACGATGCCGTTTCGAAAGGGAGTGTCTACTGCGCGTGTGTAAAAGCAAACAAAAGGATGGGTTTGAGTGTGAAGCGTTTTTCCCTTGAAACTTTTTCTTCTTTTTCTTCCTTTTTTTCTCAGTATTAATTGGGCGGTTTTTTTTGAGGGTCTCTTTCGTAGAGTGGTTTAGTGCTGCGAGCGGTGATTCTTAGTACGTGTTGTTACGTTTTAAACGCGTGGGTTTGCGCTTTTCTTCGGCGTTACAAAGTTACAAAAAGTTTTGTGCTTCTCTCTCTCTCTCTCTCACTCTCACTCTTTTTATTACTCGGTAGGCCCTCTTCTCGCTCCAACACTTTTTTTCTCTCGTATTTATTTCTTCGTTTTTTATGTATCGCTTTTGCGGGGTGTGCTTTTTGATCGTCTTCTTTTCGTCTCTTGATGATTTTTTACGCCAACCACGTTCTCGGGTTCATGAACGCATCTAACGCGTCCGCTTCTCTACTCCCTTCCTTCGGGTGCATGTCGTATTGCCATCTCGCGGTGAGCGGCAAAGACATCAAAATGGACTCGATTCTGCCGCCGGTTTTCAAGCCAAAGGTGGTCCCGCGGTCGTACACCAAGTTGAACTCGACGTATCGGCCTCTTCTCATTTGCTGCCACTCTTTTTCTTCTTGCGTGAACGAATCATCTTTGTGTTTGTCGACCAACGGGATGTACGCCGGGACGACGGCTTGCGCCATGTCCGTGGCAAACGCCAACAACTCCTCCTTCGGTCGGTCGTTCATGTCGTCGAAAAAGACGCCACCAACGCCTCTGCGTTCGCCTCTGTGCTTGATCATGAAGTAATCGTCCGCCCATTGCTTGAATCTCGGGTAATATTCCGGATCGTGCTTATCGCACGCGCCTTTCAACGTCCCGTGAAAGTGCGCGACGTCTTCGTGAAAAATGTAACTCGGCGTCAAATCCGTGCCGCCGCCAAACCACCAAGCTCTCGGCGCCCCCGGGTCGTCTCTCGGCGAATCAGTTTCAAAGTAACGATAGTTAAAGTGCACGGTCGGTGCCATCGGGTTGATTGGGTGCATCACCGAGGAAATCCCGGCTGCAAAAAACGGAATCGTCTCCGTCCCGGCGCCTTGCCCTCCCGTCGCCGCTCTGTACGCCTCCGGCGGCATTTGCCCGTACACCACGGACACGTTAATCCCGGCTTTTTCAAAAACCTTGCCGCCTTGCAACACTCGAGAGATACCTCCACCCCCGCCCGGTCTTTCCCACGCGTCCTCGTGAAACTTCCCCCCGTCTAATTCCTCCACCGCTTTGCAAATATCGTTCTGCGCCTGTCGAACCATCTTCTCGAATTTCGCGCGCATTTCGTTCGCGTCGCCTTCCCCGCCCGGTCGCAAAAGCGTCAACGGGGCTTCGTCCAGAGCGACTTCCTCCTCAATCATCGCCGCTTTTATCATTGTGCTACTTTTTTTCACCTTGTTGTTGCGAGAACTTCTCACACTCAAACGCGATGATGATGATGATGGTGCTCCTCTTCGTGACGATCTCCCCAACACGTTATTCATCTTATTCGTAGTAAACGACGACGCGTGCATCGTGTTCGCGGCCATCATCATCATCATCGTCTTAATATAAAAACGTAACGCTTCTTGGTGCTTCTGCGCTAATTAATAATAATAAAGCGATGTCAAAAAGCTCTCAGCGACAGTCCGAAGCGCTTTATATAGCTCTAATATCTGAGGAGCGATTTTATCCTTTTTTTCCTCGGAGTGAGATCTCTTTTTTCTATTTAGGGTTTGAATAATTTAGGGTTCGCATATCTCTCGGGGTTTAATTGGATTTGCAACGATATCACACACATAACAACACGAAGAAGAAGAAGAAGAAGAAGAAGAAGAAGAACAACGACGACGAAAGCATAAATCTCTCT
>Ga0255763_1002496_pt1 | contig 17453 bp, 14 predicted proteins | sample 041ome_2_FD_179963 | JGI IMG/M metagenome (GOLD analysis project Ga0255763, IMG submission 179963) | Coastal salt marsh microbial communities from the Groves Creek Marsh, Skidaway Island, Georgia - 041406US metaG (version 2) | ecosystem: Environmental > Aquatic > Marine > Intertidal zone > Salt...
CTCGCACAGAGAATCAAAGAAAACAGTGTTTTACCAAATCCTCCGCTTCCCTCAAATTCCCGAAACTTTAGAGATGACCAATGCTTAAACCCCAAAGGATTCGCCGCTCGAAACACGCCAAGAATTCCGAGGAATACAATAATCAACCATTTTACGTCCATGCAGGACGCAAAGTTACTGCAAAAGGACGTGTTTCATCTGTACCTCTCCGCTAGAATTTACAGCGTGTAGGATATACGCTCCTCTGGGCAAGGAGCTGACCTCTAACTCAATAGCGTTATCCTGAACAATAGCGCTTTCATCCATATCTATAAATCTACCTAGGGTGTTGTAAAGGCGTACTTCCACTACATCTGGACCGCTTACAGTGAGTCTGTCCCTTGCTGGATTTGGCCCTACCATGAGTGTGCTTACTGCCGATTCCGTGAGTTCAAAAGGCATTCCTCCGCCCTTGTATAATGATTTTGAAGTGGTCAACACATAATCTCCTGACGTTTGACCATTTCCATTCGTGAAGTTAACTGCAGCATAAACTGTAATGCTATCAGGGAAGGTTGTTCCATCCACATTAAACGTCCAAAAAATACTGTCGTTCGAAACGGAAGTTCCGCTGCTGGTGTGAGTGATGTAGTCACCTACATTTTTGGCACCAGTGCCTGGGCTTGATGTGGCCAATTGATTGCCGCTAGCATCTTCAACACTAGCCATGAAGCCTACCTTCGTGGATGATCCATTGGGTTTAACTCCAAGGGCAATGGTAATATCATTGCCGTCGTACATACTGTCCGTTGGTGCCGTGATGGAAATGAGTTCATTGCCAGTAGGGCTGCCTCCGCCGTGGCAATATGCAGAAGCGCAGGTTGAACCATTATCACCTAGTGATCCGCTATTGCCGCTTGGTGAACCTCCGCTATAGGTGTATGAATAGGTTGATACGCCTAAAAAGGCTAGAAGAAGGAACATTTTTTTCATGTAAAAAGAGGTTTTAAGGTTATCACACAAGTCTTAAACCAATTTATAACAATTTTTCCTCTTTTGTGTTTAATTTCACAGCACTCAAAAAGAAGCAGAAAATGACGGATTTATTCCAACACCCGGATTACTATCAGTTAGATGAATTACTCAGCGAAGAGCACAAGATGATTCGCGATGCAACTCGTGAATGGGTCAAACGTAGTGTGAGCCCAATCATAGAGGATTACGCGCAGCGCGCCGCATTTCCTGAGCATTTAGTAAAAGAAATGGGTGAGGTAGGCCTTTTTGGGCCATATATACCGGAAGAATACGGAGGTGCCGGTTTAGACCATATAAGCTATGGACTAATGATGCAAGAAGTTGAACGTGGAGACTCTGGAATTCGCTCTACCTGTTCAGTGCAGAGTTCTCTAGTAATGTTTCCCATTTTTGCCTACGGTAGTGAAGAACAAAAAAGGCGTTTTCTTCCAAAATTGGCTACGGGGGAGTTTCTGGGTTCATTCGGTTTGACGGAACCAAATTTTGGTTCGAACCCTGGTGGAATGACTACCAACTTTACTGAAGATGGTGATGACATTATTTTGAACGGTGCAAAAATGTGGATTTCAAATTCACCTTTTTGTGATGTCGCTGTAGTTTGGGCTAAAAACGAAGCGGGTAGAATCAAAGGAGTACTTGTTGAGCGAGGAATGGAGGGTTTTACCACTCCAGAAACGCACAATAAATGGTCGCTTCGCGCTTCCTCTACAGGAGAACTGGTTTTTGATAATGTTCGTGTTCCTAAGACAAATATCTTACCCGGTCGTGACGGTTTAGGTGCGCCGCTTTCCTGTTTGGATAGTGCCCGTTTTGGAATTGCATGGGGTGCACTTGGTGCAGCAATGGATTGTTACGATACAGCCCTGAGGTATTCAAAGGAAAGAATTCAGTTTGGCAAGCCAATAGCAGGTTTCCAATTGCAACAGAAAAAGCTTGCAGAGATGATTACTGAAATTACCAAAGCTCAATTATTGACTTGGCGTTTAGGTGTTCTAAAAAATGAAGGTAGAGCGACTACTCCTCAGATTTCAATGGCCAAGCGAAACAATGTGGATGTTGCATTGAAAATAGCTCGTGAGGCTCGTCAAATGTTAGGTGGAATGGGAATTACAGGAGACTTCTCAATCATGCGCCACATGATGAATTTAGAGTCTGTGGTAACCTATGAAGGAACACACGATATTCACCTACTCATCACTGGTTTAGACATTACTGGCGAAAATGCCTTTGTCTAATTAATTGGTGATTCTAATAATGTTTACTCCGTCGTAAGTACATCGGTACTCTTTAACGGGAAGAAGGAAATTGGTATCTAGGCTCTGCCCATCCAATAGTTGATATTGGTGTTGGTCACATCCGCAGGTGAAGTAAAAATCGCCGCTACTGCTTTCTAACACGCCGCAGCCGTCAGCCCAATGTGCTGGACAAGCCGCCTCATACGCTGCAAAATCGTAAAACTGACCCTCAAAATATCTCCTGTAAACTAGAATTCCGGCATGGCCCGCATTGGGCAGTAAAAGTTGACCTCCAACTACCGTTAAATTGAAACTTGAGGGGTCGCTTACGTAAATCGTTTGATCGACAAAAGGTTCCGGAATATCGTACTGAACAGCAGAGGTATTACAAGCGCTAAATAGCCAGATAGTAGCAGCGGACACTGCTAAGGTCTTGTTTTTCAATACATCAACAATTTTACTCATGGCGTGCAAGATAGCGTGAAAAGTTTGTTAAATCTCCGGTTCTGATGCTTATATTTACGGACTTATAACGCAAAAATAAAGCCAGTATTTATGGTCAAAAGAATACTCTCGCTTATTATGGTCTTTGCTGTAGCCGTTAGCTACGGTCAAACTCGTCCAGGTTCTTTCAAGGGAACGGTAAAGGATAAGCGCACAGGCGAAGTCATTCCATTTGCAACCGTAATTGTCAAAGACAAAGACGTTGTTATTGCTACCGGAACGACTGATTTCGATGGAAAATATAATATCAATCCAATAAATGCGGGTGTGTACAATCTCACCTGTAAGTTCATTGGGTATGCAGATTTCAACCTGAACGGTGTTACCGTCTATTCTGGTAAGCCCAAGGTGGTCAACTTTGACATGACTGTAGAAAGCACCATGATTACCGAGGTAACGGTCATTGCTAAGGAAGACTTAATTGAAACGGGTAAAACCTCTGACATTGTAAGTTCAGAGGAAATTAAAAACCTACCGTATCGAAATCTGAGTCAAATTGTTGGTACTACTGCTGGGGTATTTCAACAGGACGGTAGCGGTTCCTTCAATGTCCGTGGTTCACGTTCTTCTACTAACGTTATTTTCATTGATGGTGTTAAGGTACGTGGAGACGTTAACCTTCCTAGAGATGCCATCCTACAAACGGAGGTGATCACTGGTGGTGTTCCGGCACAGTATGGTGACGTGACGGGTGGTGTTATCTCAACTACTACCAAAGGACCTGCTCCATATTACTTTGGATCTTCTGAAATTTTGACCAGTTCAGCATTTGATCCATATCATTACAACTTAGGGGCTTTAACGCTTGGTGGACCCATCATTAGAAACAAAAAAACGGGACAGCCCATTGTAGGTTTCCTCCTTGCATCAGAATTTCAATACAACAGAGACGGTTCGCCTCGATCATTGACCACTTGGAAAGTGAATGATCAAAAATTAGCTGAGCTTGAAGCAAATCCTCTTGTACCTGCTTCATCAGGTTTTGGTGTCCTTAACGCGGCAGATTTTCTAACTCAAGCAGATCTTGAAGATCAGAACTACCGTGAAAATGTTGCTCGTACAGCAGTACGTGTTTCGGGGAATCTAAAATTTGTAACGAGCGAAAAGACTACGCTTACCTTAGGGGGACGTTACAATATGAACCAAGGTAGAAACGGAAGTAGATTCAATGAATTGATGAATTATGGAAATAATTCAGAATCCTTTTCTCAAGACTGGTCCACATATGTTCGCTTCCAACAGCGCTTTGGAAACCCTTCAGATACTTCAAACTCATTGATTCGCAATGCCTTTTATACCATTCAAATGGATTTCACGCGTAATGAAAGGTTATCTCAAGATGCGCGACACAAGGACAATCTATTTGCTTACGGGCACATAGGGAATTTCAAGACTACATACAGACCGCTTTACGTTTTAGGTTCGGATACTATCACAGATCCAAACGATCCCAATTACGGTAAAGTCATGGATGCCTACACTTTAGCAGTATATCAAAGCATAGGAGTTGATTTTACACCAGGGCAAAACAACCCAATTCTTTCGAACTATACTTCTAACTTCTATGATTTTGTAGACCAGAGTTTAATTTTTAATCGTGCTCGTTCGCTCGAAGATATTCGCGCAGGTGGTGGTCTATTAAACGGTGACCAGCCGTCGTCGGTTTACGGACTCTGGGGCAACGTAGGTGCGAATCAAGCGTCATACGGTAAAACATTGAATGACCAGTTCCGTATAACAGCATCCTCTACCTTTGACATCAAAGACCACTCTTTGATTGTGGGTGTAGAATACGAACAACGCTTTGACCGTTCCTATTCTATAGGTGCTAGAGGTTTGTGGACGTTGATGCGTCTGCTTCAGAACGATGCCATTCGTGAATTAGATTTGAACAACCCAATTGCTTCCTATAATAACGGAGTATTCCAAGACACCTTGAATTACCCACGTCTATTTGATGCGGATAAACCCAGAACATTTGACCGTGAGCTTCGTGAGAAATTAAATCTTGATCCAAACGGCACAGATTGGTTAGATATTGATTCATACGACCCTTCTACGTTCTCACTAGATATGTTCTCTGCGAACGAATTATTGAACATTGGTTCTAGTCAATATGTCTCTTACTTTGGGTTTGATTACTTGGGTAATCGATTAACCACCCGTCCATCTTTGACCGATTTCTTTGCCACAGATGCTCAAGGTAATTCACAACGATTGGTGGGTGCCTTTGAGCCTATTTATATGGCAGGTTACATTCAAGACCAGTTCACATTTGAGGATTTATTCTTCAATATAGGTGTTCGTGTAGATCGTTTTGATGCCAACCAACCGGTTTTAGCAGATCCATATGTGCTTTATCCTGTATATACTGTTGGAGACCTTGGAGCTACCGCTTTAGCCGGTTATGACGTTCCTCAAGGTATGAGCGACGATGCCGTGGTATACGTGGACGACCAAGAAAACCCTTCTTCCATTGTAGGGTATCGTGAAGGCAATACGTGGTATACCGCTGCAGGTGAAGTAGAAGCTAACCCTAAAAACATTGCAGATAAGAGCGGCGGTATCAAACCCTTCTTAATTAACCCAGGAATCGAAGACCAAAAATTGGCGGTTACTGCAAACGAAAGCTTTAAGGACTATACTCCTCAGGTTACTGTGAGTCCTCGTATTTCATTCCAGTTCCCTATCTCTGATGAAGCTGAGTTTTTTGCGCACTATGATATCATGGTACAGCGTCCAGATCCCGGGGTGAACAGAATGAATCCAATTACCTACCTCCAATTAGAGAATGGGGACAATGGAAACCTTTTGGCGAATCCTGATTTGAGACCGCAACGCACCACGGATTATGAAATTGGTTTCCGTCAGAAATTAGGTGATAATAGTGCCTTGAAAATAAGTGCATTCTACAGAGAAATGCGCGACATGATGCAGTCATTCAGCTTTACTGAGGCATATCCTGTGACCTATATTGCCTTTGGTAATTTGGATTTTGGAACTGTAAAAGGTTACACCATGCAGTACGATTTGCGTAGAACAGGCAACGTTCGATTAAACGCAAACTACACGCTTCAATTTGCAGACGGTACAGGTTCTAGCTCTACTTCCGGCGCAAACATTGCACGTTCAGGACAACCTAACCTGCGCTATATTCTTCCTCTAACCTTTGACTCACGTCACCAAGTAGTGATGAATATGGATTACCGCTATGGTGGAGGTGCTGCCTATAACGGCCCTGTTTGGTTCGGTAAGCGCGTTCTAGAAAATGCCGGATTGAATGTAGTATTGAATGCAAATTCAGGAACGCCTTACACGAGACGTTCACTGGCCTTTGGTTTAACGGATGGTGTAACGCCAATCACAGGAAATATCAACGGTTCCCGTTTACCATGGAGTTTCCGTATTGACGCCACTGCAAATAAAATGTGGAACTTTAATGAGGGTCCATTTAGCAATTTTGAGATCTATGTTCAATTGTTGAACGTATTGAATACTCAAAATACATTGGGCGTGTATTCGTATACCGGTTCGCCTAGTGATGACGGTTATTTGAGTTCCCCTCAAGGACAAAACGCAATACAGTTTCAGACAAACGCGCAGTCGTTTGCTGATTTGTACAATATAAGTTTAGCAAACCCTGGTTTATTCAGTTTGCCTCGTCGTATTCGATTAGGTTTACGAGTAGGACTATAATTTAAAAGCATTCGAAAAACAGCATATGAAAAGAGTATTTCTCCTTTTACTATCAGCCGCTTTTGCACTGCCACTTTCTGCACGTGAAGTTCAGGGTGTAGGCAAAAATTCCGGTGCCGCCAATTCCGGTTCAATGAAAACAGTCGAAGAACTTTGTCAGCCATCCAAGGCACAGAGTGATTTGAGTATTAATAATGTACGAGCAACCATATTAGGTGGCGGTGACATGTGGTGGGACTTAAACACTGCGCGTTACGAAGTACCAAAAGGCTCAAACAAACACTCCATGTTTGCAGGTTCGCTTTGGCTCGGTGGTGTGGATGAAGGAAATCAATTGAAACTTGCGGCAATGACGTACCGTCAATCGGGTAACGATTACTGGCCTGGCCCGCTAACCACAGACGGAACAGCTTCTACGAACAAAGAGATTTGTGATAAGTACGACCGTCATTGGATTATTTACCGTGAAGAGGTGGATGTTCATAAGGCTTGGTTAGAGTGTTTAGCAGATCCTAACTGTGATGATGCAGAACTTTTCCCTGGTTATGAAAGTCAAATTCCACAAAGCATTAAAGATTGGCCAGGTAACGGTGTGAATGGAGAATTGCCGTACCAATTGGCTCCGTTTATTGACCGCGATGGTGATGGAGTTTACGATTACCTTGTAGACTACCCTGCGTATGACATTGATAAGGAATACGATTGTAGAGACAAAGAAACGGATGTGTTGTACGGTGATCAAACTATTTGGTGGGTGTACAATGATCGTGGTAACGTGCATACTGAATCACAAGCTGGAGCCTTAGGTTTTGAAATCCGTGCACAAGCTTTTGCATTCTCCACGAATGATGAGGTGAACAACATGACGTTCAATAACTACCGAATCATTAATAGATCAACTTTCCGTTTGACAAATACGTATTTCTCTACGTGGTTTGATCCAGATTTAGGGAACTATACAGATGATATTATTGGTTGTGATATCGCGCGCGGTTTAGGATATTGTTACAATTCTGATACTGAAGATGAAGGCGCCTTAGGGTACGGTTTAAACCCACCGGCGGTAGGTTTTGATTTCTTCCAAGGTCCATTTGCTGATTATTACGACGGTTTAGATAATGACCGCGATGGCTGTGTAGACGGTGTTCAAGATCCAGAAACGGGAGTTTGTATCGCTGAAGATCCATCTACAGGCGTGAATGAGCGTATTATCATGAGTCAGTTCATGTACTACAACAATACCTCTTCCAACATTTCTGGTAACCCAGATAATGCAACACATTTCTATAACTACATGCGTGCGCTATGGAAAAACGGTTCAGAGTTAATTATTGAAACGCCATCAGGACCAGGTAATCTTGGTAATGGTGATGGGTTTGTTGCTTCCGGTAACGGAACACCAACTCGATTTGCTTACCCGGGTATGTCTTATGATACTACCGGTGCATACCCTCCATATAGCCCTGTGGATTGGTGGGAGAGCCCAGCAAACAAAGAGGATAAGCGTGGTCTTCACAGTGCCGGTCCATTCTCATTGGCCCCAGGTGCACTTAATTTTGTAACTACCGGTGTAGTTTGGGAACGCGACTTGATTAACAATGATCTTTTTGCTTCAGTAGAAAAGGTAATAATTGCAGATGACAAGGCTCAGAAGCTATTTGACAATTGTTTCCAAGTACTGAATGGTCCTGATGCTCCCGATGTAACTACTCAAGAGTTAAATCGTGAAATCATATTGAAATTGACCTACGGCCCAGGGTCTAACAATGCAGGTTACAGCTATCGTGAGCGCGATCCGCTAATTACGGTAAGTCCGGATGACCGCGATTCAATTTTGAATGCCAATCCAGATTACTTCGATTATAAATTTGAAGGATTTCAAATCTTCCAATTGGCGAATTCAGATGTAAGTATATCTGATATTTATGATCCAACGCAGAGCCGTATGGTGGCGCAATGCGATATCAAAAATGATTTGACTCAACTAATCAATTGGGAAGTTGATCCAGATATGAATGCCCTGGTTCCTCAAGACATGACCTTACAGTCTAACAACTCTGGGATTTTCACATCATTTAAAATTAATGAAGATCAATTCGCAACAGGGGATCGTACCCTTATTAATCATAAAGAATATTACTTTACAGTAATTGCCTACGGTCAAAATCAGTACTTGGAGTTTAATCCAATTACTGCGGCAGGTGGACAGAAAATCCCATTCTTGGCCGGTCGTAGAAATATTAAAACCTATACAGCTATTCCGCATCAAATAGATTCGGAAAAGGGTGGTACCATTCAAGTCGCGGAATACGGTGACGGTCCAATCGTCAGACGCATGGACGGTGTTGGTAACGGCGGAACAGAATTGGAACTCTTGCCAGAAGAAGTCACGGCTATTTTAAATGGTAATGCGAGTGGCCAGCCTTCTTATATGGGCGGAATGGGACCTGTTGCTATCAAGGTAGTGGACCCATTAGAAGTGAAGGATGGACAATACACCCTTACCTTTAGCTCAGCTAATGCCAATGCAAATTGGCAAATTACAGATGCTGCGGGCAACGTAATCGTAGAATCAGATACCACCATTTCCTTTTATAACGAACAAATTGTTCCGGATTTGGGTCTTTCTGTGGCGGTTCAACAAGCCCCTGCTCCGGGTGGAGATGATGATGGAACCTATGATAATGGTGTGATTTTCTCAGAAATCATTTACGAAGACCCCTCAAAAGAATGGTGGGCAGGAATTCAAGATGACAAAAGTTACACCCCTTACAATTGGATTTTAGCAGGAACAAACAGTTATCCAACGGAAGAACCCGCTACGTTGTATCCAGATCAAGATGGTGATGCTAAAGGGTATTTTGAAGATATCGTTGGCGGAACTTGGGGTCCATATATGTATGCTTCCGGAAATAACCGTGTAGATATAAATGGGTATTCAAACTTTGGTATGGGTCCAGCGGTGAGCATCGGACGTAACTTAAATGATGCGAGCGATTTGCATTCCGTGGATATTGTTTTCACAACAGACCATACTAAATGGACGCGCGTGCCAGTATTTGAATTGGCTGAAGAAGCTGCCCTTAGTGAGCATGGTGATAAAAAATTGACCCAACGTCAAGATACCTCATGGACATTGAATAATGGCAATTTGGTTCAAGACCCAAATATGGCACCAGGTTGGTCTTACTTCCCTGGTTATGCTATAGATGTGGAATCAGGTAAGCGCTTAACAATGGCCTTCGGTGAGAACTCGTGGTTGCCGGGACAAAACGGTAATGACATGTTATGGAATCCAACAGATGTTGAGGCTATTCCTCCAGGTAACACGGTAAACGGAGGCTATGTATTTGGTGGTCAGCATTACATCTATGTGTTTGCAGATGAAGACCGTATCCAAGGAAATAATGTTGATTTAGCGTATAGTGGTCCAAATCCAAATAATTGGCCTATTAAGGACTTGATGGAAAACCTTGTTCAATCAGGAGGTCTTGGAAATATTGCTCGAGCAAATTTCTGGAGAGCTTGTCGTTGGGTTGGAATCCCTACGCTCCGCAGAGGATTAGATTTTGATCCATATACGGAACTTCCAACGGAGACGCGAATTAGAATTCGCATGAATTCGGCCTATCAGAACAGACAATTAGCGGATGCACCAAATGGCGGGATTCCTCAATTCCAGTTCAATACTTCGAATATTGCCACTAGAACATATGAGAGTGCGGTTGGCTCTAGTGCCTTAGAAACTATCCGTGTTGTGCCAAATCCTTATTACGGATTCAGTTCCTACGAAGCTTCTCAATTGGATAATATTGTCAAAATCACAAATCTCCCAGAGACTTGTACGATTAATATTTTCTCTACTTCGGGTACTTTAATCCGACAGTTGAGAAAGGATAACAGTTTGACCTATGTTGAATGGGATCTGAAGAACACGTATAACGTGCCAATAGCCTCTGGAGTCTATATCATACATGTAGATGCTGGTGAATTGGGAGAAAAGGTTGTGAAGTGGTTTGGAGCCCTTCGTCCAGTTGATTTGAACTCATTCTAAGAGAATAACGATGAAAATGAAAAAATATATCATTGCATTTTGTTCACTAGCCCTAATTGGGACCGTGCAGGCAGGTAATCCTCAACGTGCTGGTTCCGCAGGTGCTTCTGAATTATTGATCAACCCGTTTGCACGATCTGCAGGTTGGGGAGGTGTTAATGTTGCTGGCGTAAGCGGTGTGGATGCCTCATTTATGAATATTGCCGGTATTGCTGCTACTCCGGGTAATACCCAGGTGGCATTTAACAATACCCAATGGTTAGTGGGTGCTGGAATCCAAATGAATGGAGCTACACTCATCCAACGTGTGAGTGATGTAGGTTTCTTGAATATGGGGATTAGTGCATTTGACTACGGTGAGTGGGAGGTAACAACGGCAGACCAACCAGAAGGCACGGGTGCTACAATTAGTCCTCAAAGTTTAGCTATCAATCTTGGATATGCACAAAAATTTACAGAAAACATCTACGGTGGTGCGAATGTAAAAATCTACAGCAGCTCAATATCCAATTTGAATACTAGTGGCGTTTGTTTTGATGCTGGAGTACAATACCGTACTGGTGCGGAAGACCGATTCAAATTTGGTATCACCCTGCGTAATGTAGGGCCTGGTATTACCTACGAAGGTGATGGATTTGGTGTAACGCTTCCCGTACCTACCTACGGAGTGGCTTATACACAAACATTTGAGAGTCGTTCTGCAATTTTTGAATTACCTACGGCACTCAGCATAGGCGGGTCTTATGACTGGCTTTTGGAGAAAGGAAAAGTGACAGGAGCTTTGAACTTTACCTCAAATGCATTTGAAAAAGACACCTATCACGCGGGTATACAGTACAGCCTAAAGGACTTATTTCAACTTCGCGTGGGTTACGTAGCTCGAGATAATCGTGCAGATGGTTTAAGAACATCTGCAATTTCTGGAATATGTGGGGGCTTTAGTTTTAATGTTCCTACAAGTGACGACGGCAGTTTCGCAATTGATTATGCCTACCGCGGCACTACTTCGGCATTTAATGGAATACACACTATTGGTGCTCGAATCAACTTGTAATTAGAAAGATTTTATACCTTTGAACTTTAAGAGAGGCCTCCTAAGGCCTCTTTTTTAGTCAAAACCTATACGTATGTCAGCAGTAAGTTATTATACAGAGGAAGGGCTTAAAAAGCTAAAGGATGAACTTGAGCAAATGAAGACCATTGAGCGTCCTAAGATTTCAGCACAAATAGCAGAGGCTAGAGATAAGGGCGACTTAAGTGAAAATGCAGAATACGACGCTGCTAAGGAGGCTCAGGGTATGCTTGAAATGAAGATAAGCAAGCTTGAAGACGTCTTAGCAAATGCTCGAATCCTGAGTGAAGAGAACATTGACTTATCCAAGGTTGGTGTGCTCACAAAGGTGAAGCTCAAAAACATGGCAAATAGCGCCATTATGGAGTACTCATTAGTTGCAGAAAAAGAAGCGGATATTCGAAAAAATAAGATATCAGTTTCTAGCCCCATCGGTAAGGGCCTTTTGGGGAAAAAAGTTGGTGAAATAGCAGAAATTCAGGTTCCAAGAGGTATCATGAGTTTTGAGATCTTAGAAATCTCTGTGGCCTAATCATGTCCAGTATTTTCTCGAAAATTATTAGCGGTGAAATTCCATGCTATAAGGTAGCTGAGAACAATAAAAACATAGCCTTTCTAGACATTCGTCCTATTAAGAGAGGTCATGTGCTTTGCGTGCCTAAACTAGAAGTAGATGAACTGTTTGAACTGCCTAAAGAAGACTTCAATAGTTTAATGTCTTTTACGCAGCAAGTTGCACAAAGCCTAAAGCGAGTGGTGCCTTGTAAGAGGATCGGGTCCATAGTACTTGGAATGGAAGTCCCGCACGCTCACATTCATTTAGTTCCCATAAATGCGGAGCACGAACTCAGCTTTTCCCATGCAAAAGCTTCTTTGCCTAACGAAGAAATGGTAGCACTAGCACAGGCTATTTCAGACGACTTGGGTTCTGTTCAATAAACTGTTCCCAACTGCCTCCTTTTTTGTTCTTGGATTTTTTTGCTCCGGTCCCGTGTTTTGGTGAAGGTAGACCACTGGTTTGCGCATGATGACAAACAGCTGCGGCCAGGGCATCAGAAGCATCTAGGTATTTATGACTCACGCCTGGATACATACTTTGCAGCATTCCGCTCACTTGTTCTTTACTGGCGTTACCGTTGCCAACAATACTTTGCTTTATTAAACGTGGACTGTATTCAAATACGGGAATTCTTTTTGACAATGCTGTCGCCATGCATACGCCTTGGGCTCTTCCTAGCTTCAACATGGATTGCACATTCTTACCAAAGAAGGGTGCTTCAAGCGCCATTTCATCAGGTTTATACAATTCTACCACTTTGCTGAGTTCATCAAAAATGTGAGAAAGACGAGTATAGTGATCCAATTTGGCATTGAACTTAAGTACGTCAAGTACAATGGGCTCAACCTTACCTTTAATGATGTGAACAATGCTGTAGCCCATGACAACGGTCCCTGGATCGACTCCTATAATTACTTTGTCGATAGCATCCTTCATTCTCTAAATAATCATTCCGACGTATGCTGCAGTGAATAAGGATGCTGCCGTTCCCGCGATAAGTGCTTTTATACCTAATTCGCTTAATTCTTTTCTCCTGCTCGGTGCTAAAACTCCAATACCACCAATTTGAATTCCAATGCTTGAAATATTTGCAAACCCACAAAGCATGTAAGTGGAGAGAATGACAGAGCGTTCTGAAGAAAACAAACCTTCTTCTTTCATTTCAGTAAGACTGACATAAGAATAGAATTCATTTAGAACTGTTTTCTCACCCAATAATTGGCCTACGAGCATAATGTCTGTTGCTGGGACACCTAAAACCCACGCGAGCGGACTAAATACAGCACCTAAAATGAACTCTAGTGAAAATGCATCAAACTGTCCATTCGTGACATTACTAGTCCAAGTGTTTAAGCCAGTCCAATCGCCTAGTGTGTGAATGATGATGTAGTTCACACCATAAACAAGAGCAACAAAGACCAAAAGCATGGCACCCACATTTACTGCTAACTTCACACCTTGTGTGGTTCCATTGGAGATTGCATCTAATGCATTAGACCCCATGCTTTGTTTTGAAATTTCAGCAACTTCATCAAATTTTTCAGTTTCTGGTATCAAGATTTTAGCACTCATAATGGCTGCAGGTGCGCTGAGTACGGATGCGGTAATGAGGTGCTTGGCGAAAAACAACTTTCCTGCAGCATCCTCTCCGCCCAAGTATCCAATATATGCTGCTAGTACACCACCGGCAATCGTTGCCATACCGCCACTCATTAAACACAATAATTCGCTTTTAGTCATCTTAGAGATGTACGGCTTCACTAATAATGGCGCTTCAGTTTGACCAATGAAAATATTACCCGCTGCCGCGAGCGATTCAGCACCACTCAGCTTCAAGGTTTTTTGCATAACCCAAGCCATTGCTTTAACTACTTTCTGTAGAATTCCATAATAGTACAATAGTGAGGTTAATGCAGAAAAGAAGATGATGGTTGGCAAAACTTGAAACGCAAACAAGTAACCGTAGCTTTCTGTGTTGGTTATGAGTCCTCCAAATAAGAATTCTGAACCTTCTTTGGTGAAGTCAAGTACGGTGACAGCTCCCAATGAGAATTTATCAAATGCCCAAGAAAAGCCTGGGACTTTCAATACTAAAAATGCCAAAGAGAGTTGCAACAAACTCGCGTTGAGAACTGTCTTCCAATTAATCGCTTTCTTGTTACTGCTTAAAAGCCATAAAATTCCAATTAGGCAAACAATGCCCAGTGCTCCTCTTAAAATAAATTGGATCATGATTTCAGTTTATCAATATCGTCTCTGAGTCTGGCAGCAAGCTCATAGTCTTCGTTAAGTACTGCTTCAGCGAGCTGCTCTTCCAAATCTTCAAGGCTCAGTTGACCTTCACCGATTGGTGATTCATCTTCTTCAACCTCTAATTCAGCGTCCGCTTGTTTTTCTTCTTTATCGGTAATTCCCCCTTGCTCAAGAATGGACTCTAAAGCATAAATTGGACTTTCAAGCCTAACAGCCAATGCAACGGCATCTGACGGGCGTGAGTCAAAAACTAATTGGGCACCTTGTTCATTTCGCAAATAAATAGATGCATAAAAAATACCGTTTACAAGACGGTGAATGAGAACCTTCTCTAGAACAGCACCCAGCTCTTTAAGCATGTTATTCCATGTATCATGAGTCATGGGTCTTGGCGGAGCTATGGATTTTTCTAAGGCAACAGCAATACTTTGTGCTTCAGCACCTCCAATGACAATAGGTAACTTACGACCATTCGGACCTTTTTCAGCTAAAATGAGTGCATATGCGCCTGATTTTCCCTGACTGTAGGATAAACCCTTAACCGTAATTTCTATTTCTTGCATTAACTAGCGGCCTTGAAGGCGCGCAAAGCATCCACTAATTTTGGGATAACTTCAAATGCATCACCTACAATTCCATAGTCTGCAGCCTTAAAAAACGGTGCTTCAGAGTCTGTATTTACTACGACAATTGTCTTTGATGCACTTACACCTGCAAGGTGTTGAATCGCGCCAGAGATTCCGATTGCAATATACAGATTAGGGTTGACTTGAATACCTGTTTGACCAACGTGTTCACTATGTGGTCGCCAACCTATGTCGCTTACTGGTTTTGAGCATGCGGTTGCCGCCCCTAGCACATCTGCGAGTTCTTCGATCATCCCCCAGTTCTCTGGCCCTTTCAAACCACGACCAGCACTCACGACAGCTTCCGCTTCAGGAAGCGCAACTTTTCCGGAAGCAACATTCACTTCCGTTATTTCCATAAGATCATTACCGGTAATATCTTTTGAATTGGTCTCACCTTCACCTGTTATTTCAGCAATGCCTATGCTATTTGGTACAAATGAAATGATGGGAAGACTACCATTTAATTCAATGGTTTCAATACCTTTTGAAGAAAACGCGCCGCGCTTCACTTCAGTAGGATTTATGCTTAAGGGCAATGAAATAGTGTTTGTACTCAACGAACCATTATTCAGTGCGGCAAGCGCAGGTCCAATTGTTTTGCCTAAGGCAGTACCTGCTATAACTACTCCTTGCGCATCATTACAAAGTTGACCCAGCTGTTCAGCAATTCCCATTCCTGTTTTGGTCAATGTAATTTGAAGTACATGATCAGCACCATAAGCGTGAAGCTCTGAACTAGTAGTTGAATTACTAGTAACAGCAACTACTTGTGTGTTCATCATATTCGCCCATCTTTTGGCATAAGATGTTGCCTCAAAGGATGCTTTTTTAAAGGACCCGTTCCAATCCTCAACAAAAACTAAAACTGACATAATTAAATTGCTTTTGCTTCTTCGTGTAATAGACGAACTAATTCATCAACATTGCCAGCATCTACCATTTTGACTGCAGCTTTTGGTGCAGGTTTTTCAAAATGCAATGCTTTAGTAGCCCCGTCATTTACAGACGGTTCTACTAATTCAAGAGGTTTTGTCCTTGCGGACATGATTCCTCTCATGTTAGGAATACGGAGGTCTTTTTCCTCAACCAAGCCTTTTTTACCTCCAACGATCATGGGCAGCTTTGCTTGGAAAGTAGCATGTCCGCCATCTATTTCAGAGGTTGCCTGGGCTGTGTCACTATTGATAGTAAGTCCAACACATGCATTGGCAAAAGGTAATTTGAGCATCGCAGCAATCATTGCTGGTACTTGTTGTCCGTTATAGTCAATGCTCTCTTGACCACAGATGATTAGGTCGTAAGAATTTGCCTCGATGTGGTTCTTGAGTTCTTTAGCTACTGTGATAGCGTCCTCGGGGTTGGCGTTAATTCTGACGGCTTTATCTCCTCCAATTGCTAAGGCTTTGCGCAACGTAGGTTCCGTTGCCGCCAAGCCAACATTGATTACTGTGATTGTTCCACCATGTGCTTCCTTTAAATGCAAGGCTTTGGTTAGGCCGAATTCATCATATGGATTGATGACAAATTGAATACCGTTAGGGTCCAAGGCTTTTCCATCTCCTGTAAAATTAATTTTAGCAGTAGTGTCGGGAACATGACTAATACAGACAAGTATGTTCATAATTGGGTTATGATTTGGCATCTAATTTACTATGCACGCATAATAAATCCAAGGAATTTTCATTCAAGTATTCATTTTTATCAACTCTATAGGTTTGAGTTCGCATACTTATTATATGTATCGTAAAAAGACACTAAAATCGACGAAAAGAATATTTTAAAGTTGTATTCATTGAATAGTATATTTGCCGTCCTGACACATCATAATTAGAAATGAAAACAATTCAGTTTAGAGAGGCCGTTTGCGAGGCCATGAGTGAAGAAATGCGCCGTGACGAAAACATCTTTTTGATGGGTGAAGAAGTCGCTGAATACAATGGGGCATATAAGGCCTCAAAGGGAATGTTAGACGAGTTTGGCGCTAAGCGAGTTATTGACACTCCTATTGCGGAGCTTGGATTTGCCGGAATATCAACGGGTGCAGCTATGAATGGTCTTAGACCTATAGTGGAATTTATGACATTCAATTTCTCTATGGTGGCCATTGATCAAATTATCAATAATGCGGCTAAGATGAAACAAATGTCAGGAGGTCAAATTAACGTGCCAATTGTTTTCCGTGGACCAACGGCTTCTGCAGGTCAATTGGCGGCAACGCATTCTCAAGCATTTGAAAGTTGGTATGCAAACTGTCCTGGTCTAAAGGTTATTGTTCCGTCCAACCCATATGATGCCAAAGGACTCCTGAAGAGTGCCATCCGTGATAACGATCCAGTCATTTTTATGGAAAGTGAGCAGATGTATGGCGATAAAGGCGAAGTGCCTGAAGGAGAATATACATTGCCTATTGGTGTTGCAGATATTAAACGTAAGGGAA
>Ga0255763_1002498_pt1 | contig 17439 bp, 22 predicted proteins | sample 041ome_2_FD_179963 | JGI IMG/M metagenome (GOLD analysis project Ga0255763, IMG submission 179963) | Coastal salt marsh microbial communities from the Groves Creek Marsh, Skidaway Island, Georgia - 041406US metaG (version 2) | ecosystem: Environmental > Aquatic > Marine > Intertidal zone > Salt...
TGGTTCTTCGTTTCTTATCTATGAAGTATGAATGGGTAGAAACCATTGCAGCTGTTCAACCTTATTTGCAAGAAGTTCCTCCTAAAGCAATGTATTTGGCTATGATTGATTTACTTCCAAAGGGTAGGCACTTTATGAAGTATATGAAACCAAAGGGAGCTGATAAGTACGAAGGTTGGTTAGTGGAGTTGATAGCTAAACATTATGAAACATCTAAGTTAGAAGCTGAGGATTATCTAAAGATTCTATATTCAACACGAACTGGTAAAGAAAGAATCAAACAATTATCAGAGGATTATGGAACTGACCCAAAAGTTATTAAGAAACTAAAACTAAATGTATAATGTCAATCGTTATAGAATCTCACAATGGTATAGGGGTTCTTCGAGATGACCTTTTATCTGGTGGAACTAAATCAGTACTTCTAAAAAATATATTAGATACCACCTACGATGAGTTTGTTTACCCATCTCCTGTTTATGGGGCAGCTCAAATAGCATTATCATCTTATTGTAAATCGATAGGTAAACAAGCAACCATCTTTTGTGCAAAAAGAAAGAAATTACACCCAAATACTCAGAGGTGTTTGGATTTGGGAGCAACGGTAGTTGAAATACCCTATGGATATCTTCATGTAGTCCAGTATCATGCAAAAAACTATTGTGAAGAAAATGGTGCAATGTTACTACCATTTGGATTTGATACTGAAGAGTCAAAAAACTTAATAGCAAATAGAACGAAAGAAATCATATCTCAATTGGGTTATGAACCTGATGAGATATGGTGTGCTTTGGGAAGTGGTGTTTTGATGGAAGGAATAATCAGAGGCACAATCACATCTAAAATTAAAGCAGTTCAAGTTGGTAAAGAATACAATATAGGTATTAAACAATTTGAAGAAGGATTTGATAGATTAGAGATATTCAAACACAAACTACCATTTGAAAAGAGTACAAAATTCAAATCAGATTTTCCATCCACACCAAATTACGATTTGAAAGCATGGGAAATGTGTAACCAAAATAGAGGTGATGGTAGAATTCTATTTTGGAATGTTTTTTAAAAAAGATTTGGATATTCATTAATTTTTTCGTATATTTGTAATACAAATAAAAGATTATGGCTAAAGTAAGTTTCTCACAATATCAATTATATTCAACCTGCCCGAGAGCATATAAGTTGAGATACATCGATAAGTTGGGAGAATCATCAGCTAACATATATACAATTTTTGGGACTAGCATCCACGAAACAATTCAACATTTCCTTTCGGTGATGTATGGTGTTTCTAAGAAACAAGCTATGGAAATAGATACCGATAAATTGTTGTTGGATTGGATGAGAAAAGAATACATCAAAGAGAACGAAAAGTTGACAGAGGGTACAATATGTACTCAGTTGGAATTAGAAGAGTTCTATGGTGATGGTAGAAGAATTTTAGAGTGGTTTAAAAAGAAAATTGATAAGTTCTACACAAAGACTGGTTTTGAATTGGTGGGTATTGAATTACCACTAAACGCAAAAGTAAAGGAAGGTGTAAACTTCATCGGATTTGTGGATATTGTGATGAAAGATTTATCAGATAACTCAATCATTATTATTGATTTGAAAACCTCTACAATGGGGTGGAACAAATACGCTAAAGCTGATAAATACAAAAACGCTCAGATTGTTCTCTACAAAAAATACTATTCAGAATTATTTAATGTTCCATTAGATAAAATCAAAGTAGAATATCAGATTATGAGGAGAAAACTCTATGAGGATGCTCCTTTCCCAATTCCTTATATTTCTAGGCATGTACCTGCGAATGGTAAACCAACTGTAAACAAAGTTTACAATGAGTTTATGGGATTCGTTAATGAGGTATTTGATGATGAAGGTAAGTTCAATGATTTACCTTACCCAAAGATGCCAGGTGAACGGAAAAAGAATTGTAAGTTTTGTGAATTCCTTCAAAGAGGAATTTGTGATGGAAATCCATCTTAAAAATAAATATCTATATACTTATATATAAATGTATATAAAGTATGTAATATGAACGCAGAAACTAAACTAACAACTGTTAAAATTTTAAAAGGAGTGTATTCCAATTTCAAAAGAGTTTCATTTGAATCTGATGTAACACTTCAAAAATTAGTAAATAGAACTGTTGAGAGATATGTAACCGATGATGAATTTAGACAAGAAATGAATGAATATCTAAAATTACAAATCTCAGGTTCACAATTTTAAAAAGTTATTGATAATAAGTTATGGCAAAAAAGAAAAAGATTCTTCTTCTTTCAGATGATATGAGGATGAGTAGCGGTATTGCTACTATGAGTAAAGCATTGGTAATGGGAACAGTTGATAAATACGATTGGTTTCAGATAGGTGCCGCCATTAATCATCCAGATAAAGGTAAAGTTTTAGATTTATCACAGGATATCCAAAATAGAACTGGTGTGGTAGATGCTAGTGTAAAAATTCTACCTTGGACTGGATATGGGAACTCTGATTTGTTGAGGCAAATTATGAACTCCGAAAAACCAGATGCAATTCTTCACTTTACTGACCCTCGTTATTGGACATGGTTGTATGAAATGGAACATGAAGTTAGAGAAAATTGTCCAATTCTTTACTACACAATTTGGGATGATTTACCAGACCCACTTTACAACCGAAATTTCTATGAAAGTTGTGATTGGTTAGGGGCTATTTCTCGTCAAACTTATGGTATTGTTTCTAGATTAACAAAGAGAACGGATAAACCAACTTGGAAACCTCATTCAGATTGGCAAGTATCATATGTTCCACATGGTATTGATTCAAATGAATATAAACCAATAGATGTTCCTTCTGATTTTAGAAAACAAATATTAGGTAGTAACCAATACGATTTTGTGTTTTTCTGGTCAAACCGAAATATTAGAAGAAAGCAACCTGCTGATGTGATTATGGCATTTAAGGAGTTTTGTGATAGAATTGGTGAAGAAAAAGCATCTAAAGTTGTACTTTTAATGCATACTCAACCTGTGGACCAAAATGGTACTGATTTACCCAAAGTTGCTGAAACATTAGCTCCAAATTGTAATGTAGTATTTTCTAACAAAAAACTATCAGTTGAACAACTCAATTATCTATACAATATGGCTGATTGTACTGTAAACATTGCTGGTAATGAAGGATTTGGTTTAACAACCGCAGAATCGGTAATGGCTGGTACACCAATCATTGTAAATGTTACAGGTGGATTGCAAGACCAATGTGGATTCAGATTCAAAGATAGTGGTGAACTTCTAACCGCTGAAGATTACAAAGAAATCGGTTCACTTCACAAATGGAGAGATTGGGAAGATAAAGTAACTTGGGGTAAATGGGCAACTCCTATTTGGAGTAGAGCACAATCACTTACGGGTTCAGTTCCAACTCCATATATTTGGGATGATAAAATTGATGTTATTGAATTATCTGAAAAAATGGAAAGCGTTTACAACACTCCAAAAGAAACTCTAAAAGAAAATGGTTTAGAGGGTAGGAGGGCATTTATCGAAGATATGGGATTAACCAAAGAGAATATGTGTCAACAATTAGTTAATGGTGTTGAATCTACTTTTAAAAATTGGAAACCTCGTCAGAGATACGAACTATTCAAAATCACATAAAATGATGTACATTAAAAAATCACAACACTATTTTGAAAGATTTAGTAATAGGGATGTTAAAGGGTTATCTCATTTATATTCACAAGATGTTCGATTATTGGATTGGAACATTGATGTGGAGGGTAAAGAAGAAGTACTAAATGCAAACGCATCTTTGTTTGATTTAGATTTTACTTTAGATGTACATACAATCACTCATTCGGGAAACAAAACCTTTAACGAAATTACAATTACAATTGGTGAAGAAAAGTTTGAAATTATGGATGTAATTACTTTCAACGAAAATTACCAAATTACAAATATTACAGCATATAAAAGATAAAAAGTTATGAATAAACCTCTATTAGTATTTCAAGCTCCGTTTTTTACTCGAAGTGGTTATGGTGACCATGCAAGAGATATTTTAAGAAGCTTGTTTGAGTTAGATAAATACGATGTAAAGATTGTACCAATGAGATGGGGTAATACACCTCAAAATCAAGCTGATGCAACAACCGAATTTGGACAGAAGATGTTGGCAAATGTAGTAACACAAGTCAATAAAAAACCTGATATCTTTATACAAATGTCAGTTGCTAATGAATTTGAACCAAAGGGAACTTTTAACATTGGTATTACTGCTGGTGTAGAAACTACTATAATTCCAAAAGAATTTATAGATGGTGCAAACAAAATGGATTTGATATTAGTACCATCTCAGTTCACAAAATCATTATTTGATAAAACTCAGTATCAAGAGCAAGATAAGCAAACTAAGCAAGTTATTCGTACTTTTAAAACTGAAAAACCTGTTGAGGTTCTTTTTGAAGGTGTAGATATTGAAAGATATGTAAATTACCCAAAATCCGAAACCGATATTTTACAGGGTATTGAAACTGATTTTAACTTCCTATTTGTTGGACATTGGTTAAAGGGCAAATTAGGTGAAGATAGAAAAGATATTGGTATGGTAATTAAAACATTTTCAACTGTATTTAAATACCTTCCTAAAGATAAACAACCTGGTTTAATTCTTAAAACTTCAAACGCTGGTTTTTCGGTCATTGATAGGGAAAATATTAGAGAAAAAATTGAGAATGTTATTAAAGGATTATCAGATGTACCACCAATTTACTTATTACATGGTGATTTAGATGATACTGAAATGGCACAATTATATAATCATTCAAAAGTAAAAGCAATGGTATCTTTCACCAAAGGTGAGGGTTATGGTAGACCATTAGCGGAGTTCGCTACAACCGGTAAACCTGTTATGGTTTCTGGTTGGAGTGGACAAGTTGATTTTTTACCAAAAGAACATACTATTTTATTGGAAGGTCAACTTACAGATGTACATGAATCAGCAGCAGATAAATTTTTATTAAAAGAATCTAAGTGGTTTACTGTAAACTATTCAGATGCAGCAAACAAAATGTATCAGTTATTTAATGAATATGATTCGTTCCTTAAAAAATCAGAAGGATTAAAAGCTAATATTCTTAACAACTTTACATTGGAAAAAATGACTGAAGAGCTTGGTAAAATTATGGATAAATATACTAAATCAGTTCCTGTAACGAAACCATTTAATTTACCTAAGTTAAATAAAGTAGATTCTCAGCCAAAACTTAAACTTCCAAAATTAAATAAACTATGATAAATCAAGCACCAAAATATAGAGGATTGTTAGATAGTGGTAGTAGGGTTTCTAAGAAAGATATTTCTCCATATGGAATCTATAAGATTTCTACCTACAAATATACCGATGATGGTAGACAAGTTTTAAAGGGGCCTGAAGAAACCCTAATATTTGTTACGGGGATTTATCAAAAGAAAGTATCTGCATTAAAACTTTCAAATATTGAACCTATCAAATTCCTAAATTGGTTAAGAAAAGTGGTTGGTAGAAATTCATATAATGAAGGTATGAAACGAATTGATGAGTTAAAAGCTCCATTTGATATTGGTGGTAATCGTATTTATGATTCATACATTAAAAGTAACACCGATTTTGTAGCAAAGGGAGCAGCTTATAGAACTTACAATTTGGATGGTATTCAATACGCTACTGAAATGTTTTTAAATGAAAAAACACTAAAACAATATTATGGTTAATGTTACATATGCAATCACAGTTTGCAACGAATTAGAAGAGATTACAAGGTTAGTAAACTTCCTTCATCCAAGAATCCAATCAGATGATGAGATTTTGATTCAATATGATGAAGATGGTGTTACTGATGATGTGATGGGGTATTTAAGAATCATCAATGATTTACATTCTAATATCAGAGTTATTGGATTCCCACTTAACAAAGATTTTGCATCATATAAGAATAACCTAAAAAATCATGCAGAGGGTATTTTTATTTTCCAAATTGATGCAGATGAAATGCCAAACGAATATTTAGTACAAAATTTACATGATTTTTTAGAAGCTAATGCTGATATTGATTTGTACTTTGTTCCAAGAGTAAATACTGTAGAAGGTCTAACCAATGAACATATTCAGAAATGGGGATGGCGAGTTAATGAAAAAGGTTGGGTAAATTGGCCTGATGTCCAGACACGAATCTATCGTAGAACTTCGGAGATTGAATGGGAAGGTAAGGTACATGAAAGAATCAAAGGGTATAATACAATGACTTATTTACCATTTGAAGAAGAGTATGCATTGTATCATCCAAAGCATATTGAAAGGCAGGAGAAACAAAATGCTTTATATGAAACAATATGAAAATAGCTTTATGTATTTCTGGTGAAATAAGACATGGATTTGCATCATTTCCATATATCTATAATTCGTTTCTGAATCAACGAAATGATGTAGATGTGTTTATTCATTCTTGGGAATATGATAAAGATTTGTTTGAATTATATTCTGCTAAACTAACTTCTTTAGATGAGTGTGAACCCACAAGAGAATATTTGCTAGAAACTTTAAATTTGAACAAAAGTGTTAGTAAAGATTTTACATCTAATATAGGTAATAACTTACTTATGTATTTTGGTATCAATAAATCAATTTCGTTAGTGGATGATAATTATGATATTTTGATTAGAATAAGACCTGATATGTATTTAAATAAAAAATTAGATTTGGATAAAATAATATCAGATATTAGTTCTAACAAATATGATATTCAAATACCATCACCTCAATATAACTTTGGGGGATATAACGACCAAATTGCAATTGGCAATTACAAATCTATGAAGATTTATGGTGATTTTATAAATCACATAGAAAGTGTAAGTAATGAAAATAATTTTTGGCATTCGGAAACATTACTTAAAAAATATTTGGATAAATTAAACATTAGAGTAAAGCAATTGGAATACGATTATAAATTACTCAGAGATGTTACATTAAGATTAAGTTCAACTATTTTTGAAGATAAACCAAAAGAAACTAAAATAATTTACTAATGGGAGCACATAACTTTTCGGAAAGTACTATTATAGAGTTATTCAGAAGAGAACCAATTGATGTTTGGATTAACTCTTTTGGTGGATGTCGTTCCAATTATATCAGAGATTGTATCAAAGATAAATACACTACTTACAATACCGCATATGAGATGAAAGCTTGCCACTACATTCGACCTTTAAAAGTTGAAGTTGGAAGTGGTATTTTTTGTTATACTGAAGATGTTGGTATAGCAATTTCATCTCAGATTAAAAGAGGTATGTATCACAACTTTCAAAAGTTAATGGAAGGTGAAACTGAAGTTCCATTTAATGTTGGTGTTTGGTTAGATAATATCGATAAGCAAATTGATAATTGGGTAAACAATCCACATTTTCCAACTGTGATTATTAACACCGATGTAGTGGGTGATTATAAAGATAAATTTGAAGAAATTTACGAAGTGGAAATGTTACCATTTAAAAAAAGAAGTACTTCGGAGTACATTGACGAGGTAATTCCTTATATGGAACAAATTGAAAAAATAAACAATAAACTAAAAAAATTAATTAATTTTGGAATACAATAATATAATATTATTCACTAAAAGTTATAGAGGAGACCTTATTAGATGTATTGAATTATCTAAAAGTATAGCTAAATATAATAAAGACAATATACCATATTATATTTCAGTACCACCCGATGATGTTGATTTATTTAAAAAAACAATACCACACTATACAAAAATTATATCCGATTATACTATTTCTGATAATAATATGGGTTGGGTAGGTCAACAATTTGTAAAATCATTGGTTTATAAGTTAAACATTTGTAGATTCTATGTGTGTATTGATTCTGATGCATACTTCTTTAAGGATTTTTTTATATCAGATTTTTTATATTCGGATGATATCCCTTATATGGTAATGCATCAAAGAACGGATTTTTATGAATTTATTGATAGATTTCCAGAGTTAATGACTTATGATGTAAGAGCTGGGCATGAAGATGAATATCAATCTATTATGTCTCATTTTGGTAGAACTGGAAAAATGTATCACTATGGTATTTCTCCTTATATTTGGGATACTAAAGTGTGGGAGTGGCTAGATACTGAATGGGGGTTGGATAAACTATTTGAAAAACATCCAAATGAATTGAAATGGTATGGTGAGGGTGCTTTAGCAATGGGTACACCTATGATGCCAACCTCACCTTTATTCAAAGAATTTCATTTTCCACAACAATATCAATTATATAAAAAATTAGCTTACACAGAAGAACATTTTAAAAAGCAATATATGGGTATTGTTTTACAAAGTAATTGGGGAGCGCCATTAAAATATTAATAAATTATGAAAAAATACGAAATAAATTTAGAAGGAGCGGATAAACCATTTTTAGATTGGGTTGATTCTTTGAATTTAATACCAAACAAAGAAGATAAAAATATATTAGAATTGGGATGTGGATTTGGAACTCAATTTCTATGTAACGAATTCAAAAATGTATATTCTTTTGAAGTTTATAAAGATAAAAGTTGGTTTGATAAAACAACTGAATTGTTAAATAGATGGGATAATTGGCATGGTACATTTTACACTGGTTTAGAATTGCAGATGAGTGAAGCAATACAAGCTATTTACGATAATCCAAACAATAGAAATGAAGAATCATTTCATATTCCAAATGGATTTTACGATAAATTAAATCAATTTGTTAATTTAAACGAAATAGATGTTGTTTTTGTTGACCATAATCTAAATATGAGGGGTGAGACTGTTAACTACTTTTTAGATAAAGGAATATCTTATATTTTTGCTCATGATACTAATCATGGACATGGCACTTATGGTTGGAATATTATTAATGAAAGTGAAAAATATGATGTTGTAAAATACAATTCATATCAAGGAGTAACATTTTGGATTAAAAAATAATATGATTACATTTTGTATTTCAACATATAACAACTTAGATTATTTAAAAATAGCAGTAGATAGTGTTCGTAAGAACTCTTACTATAAAAATGCACCATTTATTATTCATGCTGAAAATTGTAGTGATGGAACTAATGAGTGGTTAGTGGAAAACGCTGAAAGATACAACTTAGAATACTACATCGATAAAAATGATAACCCAAAAGGTATTGGAGGTGGTATGAACTTTTGTGCTGATAGAGTGGAAACCGAATACATTATGTTCTTACATTCAGATTTTTATGTAACTCCAAATTGGGATAAAGCTCTAATGAATACCCACAACAAATATCCAAACGAAAAGTTATGGGTAAACTCACATAGAGTAGAACCAGAAATGTTTCCAAATTCAAAAAATAGACCTGGTACTGTATTTGTACCTAAAGATGTATTTGGAGCATATCACTATGATTTTAATTCAGAGCTATTTGATAGATACGCTGAAGAATTCACTTCTGAAAATGATTTTGAAATCCCAAAGGGTGAAGGTGTAAGTGGATTAATTAAAAAAGAACATTGGGATGAAATTGGTGGAAATGACCCACTATTTGCACCAGCATCTTATGATGATATGGATTTGTTTTTACGAATGTTGCAAAATGGATTTAGATTTATCCTACCAACCACATCTTTGGTTTGGCACTTTGGGGCAAGGGGTTCGCATAGATTAGAAGAAAACGATGGTAAAACATCTGAAAGACAAATAAACTCCGAAAGAGCTAATATTCAAAAATGGGTTTCAAAGTGGGGTTCACTTCCAACCTTTGATGAGTATGGAATGATAAATGGTGTACGATGAAAGTATTTGAATACAATAATGGAAATCCACAACATCCTCATAGAGCATTAAATTGGGGAGATATTGTATCTTATCCATTGGTTAAAACAATTTCACAAAGTGAAAAGGTGGAGCTAACCAATGATAGAGTAAGTGGGAAACTTATTGTAGTGGGTTCAGTATTACAACATTTAAATCAAGGTGATTTAGTATGGGGTGGTGGATGTATTGACCAAAACCACATATCAGCTAGACCTGAAAAAGTATTTGCAGTAAGAGGACCTTTGACAAGACATGAATTGTTATCTAAAGGTATTGATTGTCCTCCTATCTATGGAGACCCTGCGTTATTAATGCCGTACATTACCGATTACCAAAGAAAACAACCAACTCACAAATATGGATTGATTCCACACTATGCAGATGAAAACGAAATCCAAGTTGAGAATCTGAAAAAGCAAGGTGTAAAGATTATTGATATATGTGGTGGATTAGAAAAGTTTATAGAAGATATTATGGATGTTGAATTCATTCTATCATCATCTTTACATGGATTGATTGCAGCAGATGCTTGGGGTATTCCAAATGCTAGAGTTATTATTAAAGGAACTCTTTATGGAGGACACTTTAAGTTTATCGATTATTGTCTATCAGTAAACCGAAAGATTGATTATGGTTATCAATTAACACCAACCACTTCATTGGAAGATTTGGGTAGAATTCGATACAATGATAGAATTGAGTTCAATGCTGAACAATTAGTTAATTCAGCACCTTGGTTAGATAATGATTATAAACATTTGTTTTATTAAGAATAAATTAGTATATTTGTAGAATGTATTTACAACAAACCATATCCGTTAATCAAACGATTGATTTAATAAAACAAAAAATTAAATCAAATGAACCATTTGCTTTTTCTCGTTTTGGCGATGGTGAAATACATGCATTAAATAGAAATTTTGAACCCCAATTTGAGTTTAGGGGTTGCTCTGAGTGGGGATACCAATATCCACATCAAATACAACAATACTATGATGATTCTACTAGTGTAATATTGAATTCAATAAAGCATAGTGATGTTATCGGTTTGATGGATAAAAATAATGAAATAGCAAAATCTATGACTTACAGAGAAAATGTATGGTCAATCAAAGTAGATTTTTTAGAAAGTAAAGGTATTGATACTTCTAAACTTATCATTACAGACCATATGTTACCCAGAATGAAAGAATTTGGGTATATAGACTCATTCAAAGAAATACTTCAGGGTAAAAGTTTGAACATTATAAGCCCAAATACCGAACATTTGAAGAAAAAAAATCTTAGTAAATTATTAGATTCCGATGTTACCTTTACACATCAACCAAAAAGTATAAATCTTAGAAATAGAAATGAATTTATAGAATCATTTAAAAATATAAAATCGGAGGTAGTAATTGTTGGGTGTGGTTTACAAAAAGATTTTGTTGTTTATCTAAGACACAATTATGGTAAAGTTGCAATTGATGTTGGTGCTGTGTTAGATGCGTGGTCTGGTTTAAATACAAGACATTGGTTTGATAAAGGTGGTAAACAAGAATATTTAATGTTATGATTAAGTTAGTTATATTTGATTTGGATGGTGTATTGGTTGAAGCCAAAAACATCCACTATGATGCACTCAACGAAGCATTGGGTGAAGAATACGCAATTAGTTGGGCTGAACACCTATCAACTTACGATGGATTAAAAACCAATCAGAAGTTGGAGATGTTGAGTGAGCGAAAAGGATTACCAATTGAATTACACAAAGAGATTTGGGAAGGCAAACAAAAGTTGACATTACAAAAACTAAAAGAGTTAAAACCAAATCAAACTCTACAATCAGTAATGGATGCATTGGTTGAGGATGGGTATAAAATTGCAGTATGCTCTAATTCAATCAGAAAGACGGTATTGACTGTTCTTTCAAAGTTGGGTATTATGGAGTTTATGGATTACATTATCTCAAACGAAGATGTACAAAATTCCAAACCACACCCAGAGATGTATTGGAGAGCAATCTCAAAGATGGGATGTTTACCTGAAGAAACTCTAATTGTAGAGGATTCTCCATATGGGTTACTTGCAGCTAATCGTTCAAATGCTCACGTGTTGAGAGTAAAAAATCCAACTGAAGTAACCTACACAAACATATTTAAAAAATTAACTGAAATAGAAATGGGAATAACAAACAACAACTTAAAATGGGAGGATAAGAAAATGAATGTACTTATCCCAATGGCTGGTGCTGGAAGTAGATTCCAACAAGCTGGATACACTTTTCCAAAACCACTAATCGATGTGAAAGGAAAACCTATGATTCAAGTTGTGGTAGAAAATTTGGGAATTAATGCAAACTTCATTTTCGTAGTTCAGAAAGAACATAGAGAAAAGTATAACTTAGATACATTACTTAATCTAATAGCACCTAACTCTAAGGTAGTTGAGGTGGATGGTTTAACTGAAGGAGCTGCTTGTACCGCACTTCTCGCCAAAGAATATATCGATAATGATAACCCACTATTCTTCGCTAACTCAGACCAATTCGTAGAATGGGATTCAACTGAGTTTATGTATAAAATGAATGAAACCGATGCGGATGGTGGAATTGTATCATTTAGAGCAACACACCCAAAATGGAGTTTCGCTAAAGTAGATGAGCAAGGATTGGTAACTGAAGTTGCAGAGAAGAATCCTATCTCAGATATCGCAACTGTTGGATATTACTATTGGAAGAAAGGTTCTGATTTTGTAAAGTATGCAGAAGATATGATTGAGAAAGATATTAGAGTAAACAACGAGTTCTATGTTTGTCCTGTTTTTAATCAAGCAATTGAAGGTGGTAAAAAAATCCGCACCTTTGATATTCCTAAGATGTGGGGATTAGGTACACCAGAAGATTTAAACTACTATTTAGAAAATTATGGTAAATAGAATAACATTTTGTATCCCATCAAAAGATAACCTTAGATATCTAAAGAGTAGTATTACATCTATTAGAGAAAATAGCTCATTGGATAATGATATTGTTGTATATGTAGATGCTGATAATGATGGTACTACAAAATGGTTAGATGAGAATAATGTTAGATATATCAAAAATGATACAAACATTCCAAAAGGAATTGCGTATGGCTATAATAGATGTATTGAGTTAGCAGAAACCAACATAGTATGTATGTTCCATGCGGATATGTATATGGGTAAGGGATTCGATAACGCTATTCTTAAACACATTAAACCATTTACAGTTGTAAGTGGTACAAGAATCGAACCACCACTTCATCCAGAAGGACATGAAAAGATTGTTAGAAATTTTGGAATGTATCCTGAGGATTTTATGGAAGATGAGTTTGATTCATTTGTAGAAGAATCCATTGAAACATACAAAGATAAGATAACTAATGGTATCTTTGCACCTTGGGCAATTTTCAAAGAAGATATCACTTCTATTGGTATGCATGATGAAAGATTCCATTCGTATCACGAAGATTCTGATATCTTTAATAGATTCCTATTGAATGGATATGATTTGACTCAGACTTGGGAAGGGTTTGTATATCATCTAACTTGTAGAGGTGGGCAATTCCAAGATGGTATTGAGAAGGTTACAACCGATGAAGCATTTCATCGTATGAAAACAAATGCTGCAAATCATTATATTAGAAAATGGGGAGTTTGGATTGAAAACGATATGTATCACCACCCAATCCTTAGTCCAAAATATAATATTGGATTTATTATTAAAAATTGTAATTTAGAAATACTCAGAATATTAGAACCTTGGGCTGATACTTGTTATGTGGATTTTAACTATACCGATTATTTGTATCTACATAAAGATAATACCTTTATGGATTTGAATGATAGAGTTAAACCATATGATAATGAAAAAAACAATGAGATTTTAGTTGAGATGGACGGTAAGACTATTAATAATAATGATTTGAAAATTATCCAACAATTGGCTAAAATAATTAACGATAGTGGAGAAATAGGTAGATTCACTTTAGGTAACTTAAATATAGAGATTGTTCAGATGAATGAATATCAGAACAATTTAATAAATGTAATCAAATGAAAAAAACTTTAGTAGTAACACACGTAATGCCCTTAGAGTTAGAAATGTTCGAAAGATTCATTTCCTATTATAAAGAAGGGTTTAAGTATTTAGATAGTAATGATGATGTAACTATGTATGTTACACTTAATCTAAATCCAAAGTTGACCGATTGGGAAAATAGTGAATTAAAACCACAATGGTTTATTAATAAGTTTACTAAAGCAATGGAAGGTGTTCGTTCATATATTCAGATTGTAGTTGATGATTCTGTATGGGGAACAACTCAACAAAAAGAACAAGTAATTAAATTAGATTATGACCAATTCATATTTGTTGACCCAGATATTTCAATCCATCAGCAGCAATTAAAATTACAACTAATAGCAGCTGAACAACTATCTGGTCCATTTGTAATATCACCAAATATTCCTAGATGGTGGGATTCTAGTTGGGACCCAATTGTGCATCCTAATTTTAAAAATGAAGAATTTGGCCAATTTAGAAAATCTGGAATTTGGGAAAATACATTTACACAAACACCAAACGAAGTAACACTTCAATTGTTAAATGTATTTAAGTTTGGTTGTGGTATGCATACTCTATATTCTAAAGAATTTTGGGATTTAATTGGAATACCTAAAGAATTTGGAGGTTATGGTTCTGAAGATACCTATGCTATGTTTGCATCTCAAATAGCTAGAAAAAATGGTATAGATGTAAGGCAGTATGTTTTGGATGGATTGTATATATCTGAAGATAGGAATGAAGAACACAGAGAACCTTCTTATAGCTCTAAACTAAAAGTGTTCGATTTAAAAATGGATGGTAAAAAATACTCCAATGATATAATGGGTGATATTTTACAAAAATTCTCAGATTCTCTCTTAAACAAACAAATGTAATATTTATACACATAATAGGTTTCGTTAATAAGTTATTAGAATAATTTAATTAAAGAAATATATTATGGCATTTAAAGACATTTTTAAGGATTCAAACGATATCAACGAGAAAAATGTAGTTGGTTTCGCAGCATTTGCAGTAATGGCGTTGTTCGCTGGAGCAGATGTAGTAACAGGTATTATGGGACAAGATTTAGTTATCGATGATACTATCTTCAATTCATTTGTTATTATCGTATTAGGTTCTTTCGGAATTGATGGAGCAACTAAAATATTTAGTAAAAATAAAGAGTAAGGATTATACCCCCCAACATTGGGGGTGTTTTTCTCCCTTAAATACAATTACTATATATTTATCTTAAAGATAAAGGGAAACGATATGAAACTATTTGAAGAACATTTGGTTGAGAAATACGAAGGAAAATTTACCATTGAACAATTGGTGAATGAAGGTATTCCCAAGTTATTCCTCAAAATCGAAGCGGTTAAAAAGGAAATTGAAAGGTTAGAAGCTGAAAGAAAACAAGCCGTAAAACCTTGGAAAACTGAAAAAGACCCAAAGAAAAAAGAAAAAATCCTAAATGTACTTAGAGATTTAACTAAGAAAATCAACGCTAAACAAAAGAACCTAACCCAGTTGTTAGATATGGAGGAAAAATATGTTTCCCAAATGGCTGCTGATACTGAGTTAGATGCTAAAGCATTTGATGGTGTTTTTGAAGATATCGATTTAGGACACCAAGACGATGAGCCAGGTATGTTAAGAGCTGATTTAAGTGTAATCGAAAGATATGCAGATGAATTGGGTGAAATGATGAAAGAGTTTGAAGAAAGTGGTAAGGAAATTGATTTACCTCATTGGTGGCAAACTAAAATAATCAAAGCAAAGGATTACATAGTTGGGGCTAAACACTACCTAAGAGCTGAGTTAGAAAAGAATAACGAATAACTATAATGGCAACCGAATCAATCTACGCAGTAATAATTACTTTAATCACAGTATTGGGCTCAGCTGGAGCTTGGAGATACTATGAAAAACGAGCACAAGATAAAAAAGAAGAAGAAGATTACATCAAAGATGATTGTGCAAGGAGAATAGATAGATTAGAGGAATTATTAGAAAGAAGTTCAAAAGAGAAAGATGAACTAAGAGAAAAGATTTTGGAACTTACCAAAGATGTAGCTGAATTAACCATCAAAGTAAAATATCTAGAGATGGAAAACAAACGATTATTGGAGCTAAACAATCAGATTTTAAACTCTAAATAGCTTGTATTTTATCAAAAAAAATGGTATATTTGTATGTTAATCAAAGAACAGGAAGATATGATAGCAAGAAGTTTATTTTTAACAGAAGCAAAAAAACTCCGAGTCTTTGATTTTGATGAAACATTAGTATTTACCAAATCCTTTATATATGTAAAACTTCCTAATGGGAAGGAGAAAAAGTTAACCCCTGGTGAATACGCTGTATATAATGAAAAGCCAGGTGAGGAATACGATTTCAGAGATTTCTACTCAGTTCAAGAACCTAAAGAACTAAAACGAATCACCAAAGTACTTAAAAGAATAATTAATAAAAATAAGGGAGAGGGTGTATTCATTCTTACCGCAAGACCTCAAGCAGTAGAAAAGCATGTACATCAATATCTTAAAGATATAGGAATTAACCAAAGGATTCCAGTAATTGGCTTACAATCTAATAATCCAACAGATAAAGCTGATTGGATAGAAAACAAAATTGATAAAGAAGGTTATGAAGATGTTTATTTTGCAGATGATTCTATTAAGAATGTAAATGCAATGAAGAAAATGCTAAGAAACAAAAATGTTAAGTGGCGAGTTCAACACATTAAACATTAAAATTATATATTTATAGTATAAAGAAGGAATAAGAGATGGCTAAATTCAAAATTAAACATACTATTAGTAAAAAAGAGTGGAATAAAACTCATAAAGACTTTAAGTCTATTATTGATGGTATTCATTATGTAATGAAATATGATAATAAAACTGGAACTCATTTAGTTCCTGTCAATATTGAAGAATCAATCAATGAATTTTTAAGACCATCTGATGTAGATTCGGTAATGAAAGAAAAGGGAATCAAAAAAATTCCTATCTCATCTCAAGGTGAAAGATTATTAAAGGGAATGGTTAAAGAAAAATTCTTTGATAAAGTAACCAACAAAGAAAGATTAGTTTATTTCTATCAATCATTAGGTAACGAAAGATTTGGATATGGTGTAAAAGGAAAACCACTTTCTCCATTAGTAGATAGATTCTCAAATGACTTAATGGATTATTCTATAACTTTTGGTGGAAAGATGGCAGCATATCAAGTTGCTATGAACATCAAAGATAGATTAGCAAATAGAGAAGAAGTTGATTCAACTTACTATATGTTGAAAGATTACTTCAATTCATTTGGGATGGATACAAACAGAAGTAGAGTATTCAAATCAGCAAATTTCTATATGGATGATTGGTTAAAACGAAATAAAAATATTGCATCACAAATCGGTGAATCAATAGATGAGGGTATGTTCTCCCTTATAGACCAAATCAGAGATGAATCTAAGAATGTTAAAGATTTTATTAAGAATGTTCTTTCTGATAGAAACTTTAAGGATATGAAAAACGATAAACAAT
>Ga0255763_1002499_pt1 | contig 17438 bp, 9 predicted proteins | sample 041ome_2_FD_179963 | JGI IMG/M metagenome (GOLD analysis project Ga0255763, IMG submission 179963) | Coastal salt marsh microbial communities from the Groves Creek Marsh, Skidaway Island, Georgia - 041406US metaG (version 2) | ecosystem: Environmental > Aquatic > Marine > Intertidal zone > Salt...
AGGTTGACGAGGCACGCCACCGTCGCGTCCGCGCGCCTCGACGTCTCGATCGCCGCCAGGACGCCGTCCTTGCCGCCGGACACGAGCGCCGCGCACGTCCAACGCCGCTCGGGCATCGCGGCGCGCTGTGACGCGCGTCGACGCCGAGTGGCGTCGACATGAGCGCGTCGTCGACGCCGCCTTATCCGCGCCGCACACGTCGACGCCGCGCGCGAGCGACGCGAACGCAGAGCGCGCGTGCGACGAGCGCTCTGACGATGGCGATGACGACCGCGCGAGGGGCGATGGCGACGCGCGCGCGCGCGAGGGCGACGACGATCGGCGAAAAGAAGAGGGATGGCGAGACGACGCGAAGAAGAAGACGCGCGCGGACGCGCGCGAGCGCGGACGCGCGCGAGGAGCGCGAAAAAACGATGGGACGACGCGCGGCGATCGGCGTCGCGGCGATCGCGCTGAACGGAGGAAAATGGAACGCGGCGCGGGCGGAGGAGGAGGCGGCGGCGACGGGGACGGCGACGGCGACGCCGCGGGGGACGGCGAACGCGCTGGACGCGTACGAAACGGCGACCAGGAGCGGTGGGAACTCGAACACGGCGAAAGCGATCGTGAATAAGGGCGAGAAGAAGAGCAAGGTGAAGATTGAGGCGAAGGAGGCGTCGAGCGGGCCGCCGGGGGCGCTGCTCGGAGCGATTCCCGTCGCGCTCGGTCTCGGCGGATTCGCCGCGTTCAAATCGTTGAGCGGTGGGTCGTCGGCGGATGACGACGATGACGACGAGCCGATTCGTGCGCCGCCGAAGAAGCCGTCGTTGCCGAAATTTGAGGCGCCGAAGGTTGTGCCGCCGAAGTTTGACGCGCCCAAGATTGACGCGCCCAAATTTGAAGTTCCCAAGTTTGAGATGCCGAAGATTCCGGGCGTCGGCGGCAGTGGTTTGCCACCGGATGCGCCTCGCGCGGGCTTCCCATCGCGCGCGGATTCTTTCGCTGAGGAGGAGGAAGAACAAGAGGAAGAAGAGGAAGCCGTCGAAGACGAAGACAGAGAGGCGCGCAAAGCGCGCCGCGCAGCTGAACGAGCCGAGCGCGAAGCCGAGCGCGCCGCGCGGGATGCTGAGCGTGAAGCAGCTAAGGCGCAACGCGCCGCTGAGCGTGAAGCCGCAGAAGCTGAACGAGCTCAGGCGAAGGAAGCCAAGGCGCGGGAGGCGGAACGCATCGAGCGCGATCGCAGCGCCGAAGAGAGAGACGCGGCTGAACGTAAGAAACGCGAAAAGCAGCTCATCGAACAGGAGCGCGAGCGTATCAAGGCCGAAAAGCGAGTCCGTGCGGAACAACAGCGCGCGGCCCGCGATGCGGAAAAGGCTGAGCGCCAAGCGGAAAGGGATGCGCGCGAAGCGGAGCGACAGGCTGAAAAGGAAGCTCGAGCCGCCGAGCGAGCGGATCGCAAGGCCGCGAACGCTCTCCTCAAGTCCAAGCCAAAGTCAGCGCCGGAACCCAAGGAAGCCAAGGAAGAGAAATCGTTCACGCAACTCTTTGCGAAAAAGAACGTCGAAGACAGCGAACCACCGGCCAAAACGCAAGTCATGAAAAAGGCGAAGCCCGAGCCGATTGCGCGAACTCAAGTCATGTCCAAGAGTGGGAAATCGTCTGGCGTGGCCGAATTGCCATCCAACTTCCCGAGCGTTGAGGATTTGGAAGGTTTAAGCAAGGAAGAAAAGCTTGCGATCGCCGATGAGGCCGACGCCTTCGCCGAACGCTTGGTTCGTAAGGCTGAAGCTGCGGAGCAATTCGCCAACGGTCCGGTCGTCGGCGTCCTCTTCTTCTTGAAGTCTGGCGCCATCAAGTCCGCTGAGCGTGCCGCCGAGGTCGCAGAGCTCGCCGAAGCGACCGCCGCGCAAGTTCGATCGGCGGCGGAGCGCGGCGATGGCATCTCTGGCGTCGTTATCGGCGCCATCGCCGCGACCGTTCTCGTCGGCGGTGGCGCCGCGTTGTTGGGCGGCTCGTTGTTGGGCGGCGATAACGCACCCTCCTCCGAACCCAAGGCTGTGGCCATCAAGAAAACTGCGGCTCCCAAGGCATCGGCACCTATCTTCGCCGCGCCGCCTCAAGAGGCGCCCAAGCTTCGCGATTTGGAAGCTCTCGAAGCCATCGAGAAACTGAACAACGGCGAAGGCGACGCGTTGGACCTGTACGAACAGATGCGCCGCTAATACACATTATCTGTCGACCGCGACTGCGAGCAAAGGCGTACATATTCGTTCGATTTTGATACAAGACTATAACATTTCATTTTTTTTGCGGCCGTTTCGGTGAACGCGACGCTTTCGCGTCCTCCTTTTGCGCCAACTCCGCTCTTTTATCCACCGCGAAAGCCGCCATGATGGAATCTCCTAGGCCGTCCTCGAGTAAGAACTCGGTCAAATCAATACCACCGCTATCATCTAAATCGAACACACACCAGATACTTTCGACCATGCTGCGAACGTCTTGGATGTGCGCGACGTCGTCCTTGATGCCGAATGTTTTTATGAGCGCTCGCACGACTTCATCCTTCTCCAAAGTCCCCGAATCGTCCTCGTCCCAAAATTTAAACCACGCCCGTTTATCTGTGACGTGTGGTACATGTTTATACTCTCGCAACCTGGGCGGGTATTTCTTGGACACAAACTCCAACAAACCGTCGGCGCCGACTAACTGCGCCTTGCCCAGCGCGCCCGAACTCTCGGGGTCCCACCGCGCCCACAAGCTCCCTAAATCCTTGTCGATCTTCCTCCAATCCACCGGAATCTGTGCTCTTATCACCGTCAACACCTGTTCTTTGTCCAATTTCCCGTTCCCATCGACGTCGCAAAGCCTAAACCACTCGTTCGCGTCCTCCGTCGGAAAGGGCACGCCCCGCGCGCTCGCGAACGCCGTCCGACATATCGGACACACCGATCCGATGTGTTCGCACACCGCTCGCGCGCACCGCTCGTGTAAAAAATGTTTACACGTGCGCGCGCCGCTTTCGTCCACGAACACCGCCGTGCGTTCCTTGCACAGCGGTTCGAAGCACACGCCGCACTCTTGATGATCCTCGCTCACGTGCAGTCCCCCCCGCGCGCTCCCTTCGTCGTCGCTCGTCCCGCACCACACGTCATCCGTCGACCGTCGCGATCGACGCCGTTCGTTCTCGCGCTCCAACACCGCCGTCGTCGCGTCGGCGTTCTTGCGATGCAAGTAATCGTTCGGAGGTTCGTACACCCCCGGGATCGCCGGCGCGAAGTGCTGCGCGATCTGCCGCTTGTTGCTGTTCGCCGTGTGCGTGGGCAGGCGCAGCGCGGCGCCCATGCGCGCGTCGCGTCGCGTCGCGTCGCGTCGCGTCGCGTCGCGGTGTGGCGCCGTCGATCCTCCGTCCCATCCATTCCACCATCCGACGCGCGTCGCGTCGCGTCGTCGCCGCACTTCGCGACGCCGCACTTCGCGACGCGTCGCCCGCGATCGCCGCGTCGACGATCGATCGCGCGCGAAGCGCCCGAGCGAGCGAGGCGGCACCGCGCGCCGAGGCGACGCCGCGCGCGCGCGCGGGACGATGAGTCTTCGCCCGGGGTCCAAGGCGAGCGAACGGAAGAAGGGCTTCAAGAAAGCCATCGACGCCGATGAGGCGCGACGGAAGCGCGAAGGTGCGCGGGGTGACGCGCGCGAGCGATGACGCGCGCGGACGGGCGCGGAGACGGCGCGCGGGCGCGAAGCGAGGGAGATTAAGTCGCGGTGGGATGATCTGGCGGCTCGAAAACGGTGGACGCGCGCGCGCGCAGCGCGCGCGCGAGGCGACGGCGACGCGGAGACGACGAAGGACTGACGATGCACGCGCGCGCGCGGTGGTCGGCGAACGCAGATAACATGATTCAGATTCGTAAGGATAAGCGCGAGGAGGCGATGATGAAGAAGCGAAGGTGCGCGCGAGACGACGACGCGCGCGAGGCGGAAAACGCGAACGCGCGGTGATTCATCGGACGGTGACTGACGAAGTGGGTTTATGACGACGCAGGGACGGTGCGACTGGAAGCGCGGCGTCGGACTCGACGGCGATGACGGGTTCGCCGGGCGGGGGATCGGTGCAGAGCAAGCTCGCGCAGTTGCCGCAAATGCTTGAAGCGCTGAAGAACCCGGATCCGAACGTGCAACTCGAGGCAACGATTGCGTTTCGTAAACTTCTTTCCATCGAGCGATCGCCGCCGATCGATCAGGTGATTGAGACCGGCGCGACGCCGTTTTTCGTCGAGTTTTTAAAGCGTACCGATGTTCCAAAGTTGCAGTTTGAAGCCGCGTGGGCGCTGACGAACATCGCCTCTGGTACGAGCGAGCACACGGCGATCGTGATCGATCATGGGGCTGTGCCCATCTTTGTCGCGCTGTTGGGTTCAGACAACCCCGACGTGCGCGAGCAAGCGGTTTGGGCGCTCGGGAACATCGCGGGCGACAGTCCGCGGTGCCGCGACTTGGTGTTGCACGCCAACGCGTTGCATCCGCTCCTCGCGCAACTCAACGCCGAAGCGAAGATCCAGATGCTTCGTAACGCGACGTGGACTTTGTCGAACTTTTGCCGCGGTAAACCTCAGCCTGACTTTAGCGCGTTGCGAGCGGCGCTTCCGGCGCTCGCTCGCTTGGTGCACTCGAACGACGAGGAGGTGCTCACTGATGCGTGCTGGGCGCTCTCGTACCTTAGCGACGGTACGAACGACAAAATCCAGGCCGTTATCGAGGCTGGAGTGTGCCGACGTCTCGTGGAGCTCTTGGCGAGCAACCATCCGAGCGTGTTGATTCCGGCGCTTCGAACGGTTGGTAACATCGTGACCGGCGACGACTATCAGACTCAAATCATCATCAACTGCCACGCTCTGAAGGCGTTGCTCGGATTATTGGCGGGAGACTACAAGAAGAGCATTAAAAAGGAAGCGTGCTGGACGATCTCGAACATCACCGCCGGTAACAAGGACCAAATCCAAAGCATCATTGACGAGCAAATCGTGCCGCCGTTGGTCGAGTTGCTCGCCAACGCCGAATTCGATATTAAGAAGGAGGCGGCCTGGGCGATTTCTAACGCCACGAGCGGTGGTACGCATCAACAGATCAAGTATCTCGTCAGCCAAGGGTGCATCAAGCCGCTGTGTGATCTCATCAACTGCAGCGACGCGCGCATCGTCACCGTCGCGCTCGAGGGGTTGGAGAACATTTTAAAAGTCGGCGAGGCTGATCGCGGCGACAACATGGAAGCCCCGAACGTTTTCGCGCAATACATCGACGAAGCCGAGGGGTTGGAGAAGATCGAATCGTTACAGAATCACACCAACGACGACATTTACCAAAAGGCGATGCGTCTTTTGGAGACGTATTTCGGTTTAGAGGACGACGACGCGCAAAACCTCATGCCCGAGGTCCAGGGCGACCAGTTCGCCTTCGGCGCCGGCGCGCCCACGGGCGGGTTCAACTTTTAGACGATGGATGAAACAACGACGACGACGACGACGACGACGACGACGATCACTAGCTCTTGAAATCAACGCAAATATTCACCCGCGTCGCCGCGCCACCTGGAGTTTCATAACGTCACCCAACAGCCGCGCTCGCGTCGCCACACGCGCGCGCGCCATGCGCGCGATCGCGCGATCGCGCGCCCGCGCGCGCGAAACACTTCGCGGCGCGTGGTTCCGGGTCGCGATCTGCGCCGTCTGCGCCCTCGCGCGCGCGAAATCCGCGCGAGGGCACGACGATGACGCATCGGGACGCGGCGCGCCCGCGTGGGTGTTGACGACGCTCACCGACGTTCGAGCGCGCGCGAGCGTCGACGGTGGCTACGCGCCCGAGGTGACGTTCACGCTCGATGCGTTCGGGACGTCGCACGACGTGCGCGTGGCGGTGAACGAGGAATTGACGTCGGGAGGGTGCGCGGCGAAACGGCGACTGGGCGCGAGCGACGCCGACTCGAGACGCCGACGCGAGGAGGGTCGGAGAAAACGCGAGGGAGGGCGGCGCGCGCGCGAGCTTTCGTCGGAGACGTCGAGCGCGCGCGCGCACGTGGAGACGATCGGGGAGAGCGATTTCGAGGTGATACCGATGGGGGCGTTCGGCGCGCGCGGCGCGGCGCGATGCCAGTATTTGGGCGCGACGACGAACGCGACGGTGAGAACCGCGGCGGCGTGCGCGCTGTGCGATGGGTTCGTCAAAGGGCAGATACGCTCGCGAAATGTGACGATCGCGTTCGAACAGGCGAGCGAGGCGGCGGCGGCGGCGTACTTGGCTTCGCGGACGATGCCGAGCGGGCGACACGCGCTCGAATACGTCGTGCTCAACGTGAGCACCGTGCACGCGCACGAGGGGGGTAAGATCGACAAACCACGCATTATGGGGCCGGAAAGGCTCACGTACTTGGACGTTAATGGAAACGCGATGAGCATCGAGGAGGTTGAGCGGCAGGCGAAGGAGGCAAAGGAACCGGAAGACGCTGACCGCCGCCGAAAGCTTTTGCAAAGCTCGCAGCGATACATCGAACTCGTCGTCGTCAACGACTACGCGCGGTGTCAAATGTTTAACGGTGACGCGGATGCGTTAGAGGCGGACACGCTCTACGTCGTGAATGTCGTAAATTCGCTGTACGAAAACGCATTCTCGCCGCCGATCAAAATAATCCTGAAGGACGTCGTATCGTTCACGGGTGGAGATCCGTACGAGCTCACGTGGCTTTCTGGCTCCGAGGAGGCCTCGGAAGAAATAATTGACGACATTAACGCGTGGCGGCTGGCGAATATAGGCTCCATCGCGGCGCACGACATGATGCACTTGTTCTCAGGGCTCGATTTCTATGGCTCGATTATTGGCTTAGCGTCGCAGTACGCCTCCTTAGGGAAAAGCAGCGCTTGCGTGCAGTCAAAATACTGCTCACAACTGCCCCCGGGAGTGTCGCCGGGTAGCGCTATGCTCACCGAGGGGTACTGTTACACTATATCTGGGCTGAAGTACTGCTGCTTCACCGCTGTGCAAGTCGCGGCGATCTCGATGGTTTGGAAAGCCAGCTCGCAACGAGACGCCATCACCGTCGCGCACGAAATCGGTCACCAACTCGGCTTCTCGCACGACAATGTTGATGGCGATTCGTGTCCGCAGTACGGCCAGATCATGGCAGCATACGCTAACTGGGAACTCGAGGTCGATTGGAGCACGTGCTCGAAGACGGAATACGCTGCAAAAATCGGCGATATTTATCACGAATGTTTACTCGAGACGGAAACCGCGAGCACGTCGGTGTGCGGAAACGGGATCGTCGAGCCTGGGGAGCAGTGCGATTGTCCGGACAAAAACTGCACGTGTTACGATCACTGCTGCAATGCAGAGACGTGTCAGCTTTTGACGAACGCCACGTGTTCCGCGGTTGATGGTTGCTGCGACGCTTCGACGTGCACGGTTGCCGCGTCGGGCACGGTTTGTCGCGCGTCGCTCGGCCCGTGCGACACCGCGGAAACGTGTGATGGAACATCGAAATCGTGTCCTGTGGACACGATCACGGCTTATGGAACCGCCTGCACGGACGCGAACGGTGATGTAGGCGCTTGTTGGGCAAACGAGTGCCGCAATCGAGATTGGAAGTGTCAGGATTTAAGTGCGAACACGTACGGCGGCGTGCGAACGTCCACCGCGCGATGTCCGGCAACGGCGTACGCGCCCGCGCAAATCGCGGGCTCGTCGACCGCGTGCTCGAGAAACTCTCAACCGTGGTATTGCTTCTCGGACGCCACGTCATGCTACGCTAGCTTGTACGCTGGCTTTACTACGATACACGCGCCGCTCGGCTTTCCCTGCGGCGCCGCGACTGCGGGAGTGCACGCGAACGTGTGCGATGGTTTGGGTTCGTGTGTGGCGCTGTCGTCGGTGATGCCGACGTACACTTCACCTTTGCCGACGTTGTCGCAACAACGCGAGCGAGACTGCGCCGCCTATCCAACGCCGACGGGGTACGTGCATCCCGTCGTCACGCCGCCTTCCTCGACGCCTGTTCCGTCGTCGACGCCGCCGACGACGCCGCCGTCGACGCCGTCGAGCGCGCCGATTCGAACTATTTCAACGCTGCTGTATATGTTGACGCTGACGCTCTGCCTGTCGCTCTCTTAGAATGCTCTAGAATCGTAATGTAATTTACAAACTTTCGCGCGAACGAGACGCTACGCCCTCTTGACGCTCACGCTGAGCGCGTCCTTTTTCGGCCCGCCCTCTTCGCCCTTCCACACCTGCTCATACTCAAACATCGCCTCCAACAAATGCGTGTCGTACCGACCCGCGCTCGAATCGACGTACTCTAAATACCCCGGCGCGCCCGGATACACGACGTTATCCGCGACGACGATCGTCCCCGGACGAACCACGCCCGCGTCTTCGTACAACTTCAAATCCGGCAAATACCGCTCCTTCGCGTGATCGAGAAACAACACATCCGCGCCCTCCGTCGTCCCGACCCCCTTCACGCTCTCCACGAACGCGCGCGCGTCCCCCACCGCCTCCGATCCCGCCGCCGTCAGCACTCGCACCCGATCGTCCAGCCCCGCGTACGCGAGCGCCCATCGCGCCACCTCCGCGTGTCGCGCCTCGTACTCGACGCACAGCATCCTCGCCCTCGCGCTCTTAAACCGCATCGCCGTCGCGATCGCGCTGTACCCCAAAAACGTCCCGATCTCCACGCAGCACTCCAGCTTCGGCGCGCGATCGAGCTCGCGTCCCAGCAGCGCCGCCTTCGCCCGTCCCAGCGCGTACGTCGGGTACCGCGCGAAGAACGCGTCGTACGCCTCGAGGATCGACGCCCCGTCGCCGCGCGTCGCGCGCCGCTCCAGGTACGGAATCACGTCCCGAGGTTCGCGATACGGCCACCGCGCGTAAAACGTCGCCGCGTCGTCGTCGTCGTCGTCGTCGCGCGCGTCCGCGTCGCGTCGCGTCGTGGACGCGAGCGTCAGCGTCAGCGTCGTCATCATCGCCGCGCGTCGATTCGTCGTCGCCGGCGTTCGAGTCGTCGCGCGCGGGACGCGCGCGGACGCGCGCACCGCCGGCGTCGCGCGCATCGCGGGCGGCGCGCGTCGCGATGCGTCGCGACGCGTCGTCGCGTCGTCGGCGGCGGCGGTGTCGCCCGCACGCCCGGGTGTTTCGGTCACGCCCGGGTGTGTCGACCGGTCGGTCGCCGCGTTCCAGCGTGGCGACGGCCGACCGCGCGAGACCGCGACGCGCGCGCGCGACGCGCCGAGGCGCGCGCGACGCGAGCGACGGGCACCGCGATCGATAGCGCGCGGACGGCGTCTCGACCGCGTCGCGCGACGCGACGACGTCGAGCGACGACGATGATGAAGACGATTGCGACGACGAAGATGCATCGGCAATCGGCGCGCGGCGTCGAACGACGGCGCGGGACGACGACGCGCGCGGAAGGACGCGCGGGACGACGACGGCGCGACGATGCGTCGAACGAACGTCGTCGTCGCGGGCTCGGGGCGATGCGCGCGCGGGACGAAGGACGGAGGGACGAAGCGCGCGGGGACCGGGACGGCGAGCGGCTTCGGGAGAGCGGCGCGGTCGCGTTGGCGATCGCGTTCGGGTTGGGATTCGCGAGCCCGAGCGCGAGGGCGGTGTGGCCGTTTCGGACGGTGCGAGCGACGACGTCGGAGGTGTCGGAGAGCGAACATCGGTCGGTGGTGGAGATGTTCGCCGAGGCGTTCGAGGAAGCCGAAGCGGCGGTCGAAGCCGAAGTCGTCGAAGTCGTCGAAGACGTCGTCGCGAAGCGAGACGGCGCGGCGGTCGGGGCGGTTCTGGTTCCGGCCGCGTGCGTCGTCGCCGTCGCGGCGCTCGCGTGCGTGACGTATGCACAGCGGTACGCGTTAATGTTGTGGGCGACGAAGGCGTTGGATCAGTGGGAGGCGAACGATCCAAACTTTCCGAGCAAGCAGCTGCGATGGCAACAACTCTTGGACGAGGAGGTGAGCAAGAGGGAGGCTTTGAACGAGGAATGGCTCGAGCGATTACAGGCGGAAAAGGCGAAAACCAAAGCGAACGCGGATGAGATGCAACAGCGCATCGAAGAAGAACGCGCGCTCGCGCTGGACATGCGCGCGAACGCGACGGCTCTGGAAACCGAGTTCAGAGCGCTCATCGACGAACAACGCGCCGCCTCTGGGGCGCGCGAAGAAGAGTTACACGGACGCATCGTCGAGGAAGAGGCCAAGTTCGCGAGTCTTTCCGCGGAGGCTGGATCTCTCCGCGAGCAAATCAGTTCGCTCGAAGCGCAGTTGACGAGGAAGTCGGATTCATCAAACGACTTGAAAGAAGAGCTACTCTCGGCGCGACGGGCTGAAGAAGTCGTCAAATCCGAACTCGCCGGCGTGTGTGCGGCGAAGGATGCGCTCGCGCGACAGCTCGACGAAGTGCGTACGAATCTCACGTGGGAAACTTCGAAGGCGAGCGAGCTCGAGGAACAGCTCAGCGCGCTCAAGTCTGAGCTCGCCAGCGCTCGCGACGCGAGGGTCGAACTTGAGCGAGAGCTCGAAGGCGCCCGCGCTAACCTCGCCGTGGAGTCGTCGAACGAGCACGAGCTCGAAGAACAGCTCAGTGCGCTCAAGTCTGAGCTCGCCAGCGCGCGCGACGCGAGGGTCGAACTTGAGCGAGAGCTCGAAGGCGCCCGCGCTAACCTCGCCGTGGAGTCGTCGAACGAGCACGAGCTCGAAGAACAGCTCAGTGCGCTCAAGTCTGAGCTCGCCAGCGCGCGCGACGCGAGGGTCGAACTTGAGCGAGAGCTCGACGCCATGCGCGACGGATTTGAAGCACAACTCGAGGCGCAGAAAGGCGCTGGCGCCGATATGAAACTCGAAACAGAGCGTCTCGAGGAACTGGTCGCGAAATTGAAGAACGAAATCGAGGCGAACAGTGTGCTTCGCGAGCGAATGCAAACCGAAAAGCAAGCGGAAGACTCCTACGTGACGGCCCTCAACGAGGAGATTGAGGCTTTGCGCTTGGAGTTGCACGCGGCGCAAGCGCGCGCGGCGCAAGCGCTCGGGCAGTACGCTGAACTTGATTCTGCGCTACCAAAGATCATCGACGCAGTCGACCGCTTGCGCAGTCTTACGAGCATGGTAAACGAAGATAGCCCGATCGTAGAGCACACGTTCAGCGTCGCCGACGTACCACCACCGCAGCCGAACGAGTTCCTCGTCATCGTCGGTTCATGGAATGACTGGGATCTCGCCACGGGCGTCGCGATGTCGTACGACCCCGATGGCAGTTGGAAAGCGCTTGTTGAGCTTCAGTCTGACATCGTGTACGAGTATAAGGTTTGTGTTTGTTCGGGGTCCGATGAAGAGCGCGTGCCCCAGGCCTGGCAATCCGGCGCAAACTCGGCGTTTGCGATCGCCTCCTCGTTGATCAACGAACAAGGTTTAGCGCCTAAGGCGACGGTGATGAGTCACTGGGTCGCAGATCCTGCGAACGCGCCAATTATGATGTTCGGTCCCGACGGCGAAAAGTTCACGTTGAGCTCCACTCAACTCATGACCGATCTTCCTGCTAACTTAATCACGGACACGCTCGAGGATCTGTCGCACGTCATCTCCGAGGTGACGAGGGGAATCGACAACGACATCCTCAATACCAAGCAGCACGCGGCGACGACTTCGCGTTAAACGAGTACTACTATCACATGTTATCATACTTCAAGCACGCTATGAATATCGTCTATAGGCCGATCCAGTACGATCGCCCATTCGGGTTGTGTATGTGCCCTTGAACCGGTTTCGCAATCGTCCATTCGTACCACATTTTGTGCGCGTCGACGCGGCGCCAAATATAAAATTCAATCTTCGTCGGCGAAGCGCCGCGTCTATCGATGTACACTGGCGTTTGAATGGGAAAGAACATTGGAAACCACGAAAACATGAGCTCGCCCGTCGGACCTAAAGTGTGGTTATGAGGATGGATGCTACAGCGCACGCATCCGGCAGGTCCGTCGTACAGCGTCGCGTCAAAGTACGCGGCGAAACCGTGAAGCGTGCTCGAGGCTGATCCAAGTTCTTCACTCGACCACTCGACGCGCGCGTAACGCTCGTTGTCGATTCGCGCGGCGTTGTTCGGGTGCTCGAACTCCCACACGCTCTTCGGTTCCGCGATGTGATGCACTCTGTGAAACTTGACCACGTACGGTGTTTCGATGGATTTCAAATCCTTGTACGAGACGACGGCGTCGTGCAATTTTGCCGCAGCGATGGGCGCGACGAAAGATTCGTACGACTGCGGCACGCTCACGCCCGTTGGTTTGAGAAATCGCTGCGCGCCGTCCAAACACTCTGGGCTCAACTCGTTGTCTCCGAAACTCCCGAGCAATTCGCTCACCAAAACGTCGACTCGAACATCCGCGGCGCACGTGCGCATATCTCCCGGGAAAATTTGTACTCTATCACCCCAACCCTCTTTCGCGACGAGGTGCTGCAGCGTGACGACCGCGTTTGGATTCTTCTCCACGGCGTACACTTTGATGTTCCTATTGGCGCGTTCGGACGCACGCAATGACGCGCGAACCAGCGGTCCGCGACCTGCGCCGACGACCATCACAGAGCCCTCGTCGCCCTCTGGCACGAGATCAAGAAGCGCGCACCGCACGGCTTCTTCGTATTGGATATACTTGCTCGCATCCTTTTCGAACGTTTCGTACGTCACGCTCTCCAGATTATCCATCAACGGCTGCAAGGGCGCTTGTAAATAATCCCTGTAAGGCGCTTCCGCCAACGCCTGTTCGCTCGCGGGCTCGACGCCGCGAAAGAGGTAGACGAGATACTCCCAATACAGCCGCATTGGATGCGCAGAGTCGACGTCCACGCGCCCTTCGTCCCCGGCCACATCTCCGGGCGCGATGGTCTCGCGCGCGCACCCATCGGGCGCGCCGTTCCAGTCCGTCAACATGATTTGAATATTCCTGCGAAACATGTCGCGAACCATCGCTTGCGCCTCCTTCGGCAGCACCGGAAACCCCCGCGCGTTCTTCACGAACGCTCGAACGCTCAGCGCACACGCGCCCACGCGCTCACCGATCCATCTTTCCCACCATTCGCGTCCGATCGGCGCCGCCACGACGTGAAGCAACGCGTACACATTCGACCTTCTTCCGCACGCCTCGTCCGTCGTTCGCCATCGCGCGTGCGCGTCCTCGTCCGTCGCCGCGTCCCCGCTCGCCCCGAGCACCCTCACCCACACCTTCGTGTGCGTCAGCGCATCAATATTCATCAAAATCACCCGCGCCACGCGCACGTCCCCCCCTTCGCCCTCGTTCGACGTCGCATCGACGATCGCCGCGTGCGCGCCGACGTGTCCCGCCCACCGAAGCTCGCGCGCGAGCGCCCTCTCGTTCCCATTCATTCGCAACTCCCGAAGCGCCGCCGCGGACGTTCGCATCACGACGCGCGTGGACCACTCCTGCGAGTTCAACTCTTCGTCCGAGCGCGCGAACGGCGTTCGAGGGTACGTCTCCGACGCGCACTCGTCGTCGATCGTCGCGAATTCATCGCGCGCGGTGACTGGAATCGACAAGAAATCGAACCCTCCGCGCGTCGCCGCGTCCACGCTCGTCCCGACGCGCGCGCGCGCGTCCGCGGTGCGCTCGCATCCGACGAATCGCGCGTCGCCGAGGTCGTCGCGCGCGCCGAGCGTCATCGACGCGTCGTTTTGTGTCGACCGAGCGGTGCGGTCGTTACTCCGCGACGCCATGTCGACGCGCCGCGCCGCGATCGCCGCGCCCGCGCGCGCGCCGCGCGCCTCGGGACGACGCGGGCGATCCGCGCGCGTCGCCGCGGCGCCCGCGGAGGACGCCGCGGCGATGGTGCGATTGACGACGGCGCTGCGAAGGATCGACGACGCGAAGTCGCGCGACGGTGGCGGCGCGTGGCGCGTCTGCGAAGCCACGGGCGCGCGCGTGCGCGCGCCGAGGGCGAAGACGCCGTGGGGATGCGTGCACTTCGTCGGCGGCGCGGTGCTGGGAAGCTTTCCGGACGTCGCGTACGACGCGTGGCTCTCGGCGTGCGCGGACGACGTCGGGCTCGTCGTCGTGGCGACGCCGTACGAGTTGGATTTGGATCACGAAAAGTGCGCGATGGCGGTGAAGAAGACGTACGATGAGGCGAGAAGGCTGGCGTGCGCGAAGGAAGGGATGGACGCGTCGCGCGCGCCGACGTTTCGAGTGGGGCACTCGTTGGGATGTAAGCTGTTGTGTCTCGTCGCGAGCGCGGAGGACGCGAACGAACGCGAAGGGAACGGAGAGGCGGGGGATGGGACGATCGATATGGACGTCGACGCGACGAGTGGAACGGCAGTAGCGGTGAGCGGGACGACGAGGGGGGGAGTTGGGAACGTGGCGGGTCATTTTCTCGTCGCGTTTAATAACGCCGACGCGACTGATTCGGTTAAGCTCGTGGAAAAGTTTGCGCGAGAGTTGCTGAAGAAACGCGCCGGTGCCGCGAGCGGAGCGTCGGAGGAGTTTTTCAAGACGCTTCCGAATCTCGCGGCGTTCGCCGAGCGCGCGGCCAAGGCGGCGGGGTTGGAATTTAAGCCGACGCCCGCGCAGACGCTCGAGCGATGTCGAACGCGCTTCGCGTCGAAACGCGTTCGGTTGATCAAATTTAAGGATGATGATTTAGACCAAAACGACGAGCTTTTGGAAGTTTTGCGAGAACGCATGAAAGTCTATCCCGGGCGCGTGGACGCGCGTGAGCTGGACTTCGGTAATCATCTGACGCCCGTGTACTTTAGCACGGACGGGTTGAAGCTCACCCCAGCGCTGGAGAAGCTCGTCGGTCAATTCGCGCTCGGCGATGCGGAGGGTGTGCGTAAGCTCTCCGCAGAGTTCGCCGCGTTCATCCGCGACGCGTCATCGTGAAAGAATATACATGAATGTCGAATCAAATGAATTTAGCTAGGCATCGCCGCTCGCGATGGCGTGTACAATATCATACATTTCCAATTTATTCGTCGTCGGCGTCGTCGTTGGCGTCGTGAATTTGCGCATCTATCGTCGTTCCGTTCGACGGAAGCTCACTCACGAACGATATGAGATCGCTCCTCATGGCGTTGATGAGTAAGGGATCGGTCGTGGTCGTCGATGCATCCACGCGCCAGTGGTCGGGCGTCTCGCCCGTCATGGCGGCGATCCGGTCGGCGGTGTCACACCGCGTGTCCTTGACGTACGAAAACAGGTCTCGCAGTTCGGCTTGCGTGAACGTGCTGGAGCTCGATCCGGCGGAGTTGTTGTTACCAGAAGTTGATTTGAATCCGAGCGTTCGCGCGAGCGCGCCTTTGAGCTCTTGGCGCTGAAACATGCGCTCCTCGATCGTTCCCGTGCTCAGCAAGCGATAGATGGAACACGGTTTCGTTTGACCTTCTCGCCACACGCGCGCCTGGGCTTGCAAATCGTGTGCGGGATTCCACGACGAGTCGACTAGTACCAATCTGTTCGCTCCGACCAGATTAAGCCCGACACCTCCAGCTTTCGTGGAGAGCAACAAAATCTTGCCAGAATTATTGAACGTGCGAACAATGGACGTGCGCTCTTTCGGCGGCGTGGAACCTTGTAATCTATCATACTTCAGGTGCTCGCTCTCGCAAAGCTTGGCGATGAGGTCTAACGTCGTGGTGAAGCCAGAGACGACGACGATGCGTTCATCGTTGGCGAGCGCCCGGAACATGGCGCGCAACACGGCGAGTTTGCTCGACGAAGCCACCGGATCGCTCACCTCAGTCGCGAGCGCCGCCGCGTTGCAGAGCTTTTGCAGCGTCTGAATCGCCTGAAGCGGCGAGATGGATTCCGCATCTTGCGTCTTGCCGATTCGCCCGAGCATCGAAAGCATCGACTTTTGCTTGAGTTGGTCGACGTACAAGCCTTTCTGCACTTCAGAAAGTCGAACGAAGACGACGTACTCGGTCTTTGGCGGCAGCAGCGACGCGTTGATCTCATCCGCTTTTCTCGAGTGAATGAAAGGGCCGATCAAACGACCGACCTCTTCGCGACGCGCGTTACCGATTCGCACAACTTCTTCCTTGGCCCCACGCTCGCTCGCTTTCTCGATCGGCCCGGAATAAATTTTGCGAAACGAATCGAGGTCTCCCAGCAAGCCGGGCGCCGCGAAGTCCATCACACCCCACAACTCGTCCAAGTTATTCTGAATCGGCGTGCCCGTCAGAAGCACCCTGCGATGACACTTGAGCGACGCGAGCGCTTGCGCGCCTTTCGTGGACTGCGTCGCGTTCTTCAGGCGATGCGCCTCGTCGCACACGAGCAAGTCGACGTTCGCCCTCGCGACGACGTCCGCCTGCGCTCTCAAGGTTTCGTACGATGTAATCAACACGTTGTATCTGCGCTGCGATGGAAGCGCGAATTCCTCGAAACTCTTTCTCGCCTCCTTATCACCGCCTTCCACGACTTTTGGATCGCAGCGTTCCTCGCCGAGCCACTTGCGAAACTCCAAGGCCCAGTTCCCCGTGAGCGACGCCGGCACGCACACGACGACGCGTCGACACGTCGGTTGGCCGCGCTTGAACGGTGACTGCTTGAGTAAAGTCCACACGAGCGCGATGACTTGCAACGTTTTACCAAGACCCATTTCGTGCGCCAACAAGCACCCGGTGTGCGCCCTGTTCGTGTGCACGCTCGTTCGCAGTCCCATGACGGCTTCGTACATGAACTGCACGCCGTCGCGTTGATGCGGGCGGAGAAACCTCGATATGAACGGATCGCACACCACCGCACACGCCGTGCGATAATCTCTGCGATGGAAATCAGTGTCGAGCGTCGACAACACGAGCGCCCCGTCCGCGACGTCGCTGTGCAACGGCGCCTCCGGCGCGAACGTCTTCTTCGCCTCCGACGTCGTCGCCGATCCGACGGCGCCGCCGATCCCGCGCACCGGCGCCACGAACGATTTCACTTTCTGCTCGTTCGCGACGACCACCTTCTCCGGCGCCACCGCCGCGCCGCCGCGCGAGAACGCCGCGCCCGAGTCCACGTCCTCCGCGCGCACCGCCTCGCCGATTTCCACCTCGTACTGTCCGATTTCGCACGTCGTCCCCTCCACGATCGTCCCCGCGCACCCTCTCGCCACCCGTTTCCCTCGCATATCGCACAGCTCCGCCTTGTCGCGCGCGCCTCGCGCGATCACCACGCCGTCCACGAACGTCTTCGCCGACCTTTGCTTCCCGCCGCCGCCCGCCTTGCGCTTCGCGTACAGCGCCGAGAAGCATCGCCGCGCCGCATCGTCCCCGGCGGTCTCCCGTCCGCACCCGGCGACTTTCACCGCGCGCCGCGCGCACGGAGGCGCGCGCGTCGCGCCGTTCGCGCCGTTCGCACCAATGTACGGCGACACGAACGCGCGATTCGCGTTCGCCATTCGAGGCACCGGTGGGCGGTC
>Ga0255763_1002518_pt1 | contig 17369 bp, 10 predicted proteins | sample 041ome_2_FD_179963 | JGI IMG/M metagenome (GOLD analysis project Ga0255763, IMG submission 179963) | Coastal salt marsh microbial communities from the Groves Creek Marsh, Skidaway Island, Georgia - 041406US metaG (version 2) | ecosystem: Environmental > Aquatic > Marine > Intertidal zone > Salt...
CATTACATCAGAAAGAGAGAGAGAGAGAGAGAGAGAGAGAGAGAGATTCCATCGCATCCATCGCATCCGTCCCGTCTGTCGCTCTTCAAGAAGAAGAAGAAGATGTCGTCGCTGTCGTCGTCGTCCGCTCTTCTCGTCGCAAAAAACGAAAAGGTCAAAGCGACTTTGAGAGAAAACTAAACAACACGCGCAGAGAGAGGTGTGTGAATGAACATGAGAGAACCGACGATGTGCGCGCACACCGCGCCGCTGAGCAGCAGCAGCAGCAACGACACCACTTCGAATAATAATCCTCATCAAAACTATCCTCCGGCCGACGAGACGACCTCGCTGTTGCTTTCCGCGAGGAGGAGTAGCGGCAGCAGCAGCGGTAACAACAACGGGAGCATCGACGACGCGGGAGGAGAAATTGGGAGATGCGAAGACTTTAGGGTTTCAGGGGAAAAGTCCCAGAAAATCACTTCGTCCTTCTTTTTCCAATCATCGTCTCCCACACTGCTCGACGAGAGCAACAGCAAGAACGAGATGGAAGAGGAGGAAAACTCGCAGATGAAACCACCGTCGTCGTCGTCGTCTTCTTCTCGCGGAGGAGGAGGAGGAGATCTGATGAGTGTTGGTGGTGGAAAGAGGCTCGATTCAGCGGCGTTGGCGATACAGAGAAAATTCCGGGCGTTTAAAAACAAGATAAACAGCGGACGCGTGGATGTGGGTAAAGAAGACGACGACGATATGATGGACGATGGGAACGGCGGCGCGAGATCGATTTTGACGGGTAAAGGTGGTCGTGTTGATGATGATGGTGACAACGACGACGAGAACGGCGAGAAGAACGTTTCCACCGCGTACGCGCAAAAGATCATCGAGCGAGATACCAAGTGGCTGTACATGAAATGCTTCGTTTTAGCGACTCTGTGGTTCGCGTTGAGCGCGTCGTTGGCGTTGTATAATAAAGCAGTTTTTAGCAAGAAAGGTTTTCCGGCGCCTCTTTTGTACACGTCGTGTCAATTCTTCATGCAATGGTTGCTGGCGACCGCGGCTTTGCAGTGGCCGCAGTTGTTCAACGATGAAGATAAACGGTTCGTCACGCGAGGAAGGCCGATAATACCGACGGATTCGTGGTCGAGAACGATTTTGCCGGTTGGGTTTTTTATGGGGTTAGATATTGGGTTAAGTAATATTAGTTTAGTGTACATTACGGTGTCGTTTTATACGTTGACGAAGACGACGAGTTTGATATTCACGTTGTTTGTCAGTTTCGTAACCGGGATGGAAAAGTTTTCGTGGACGCTGACCGGTATCGTCGTGACGGTGATGTTGGGGGAAGCGGCGGCGGTGATCGGCGAGACGCAGTTTAACGCGATTGGGTTCTTTATTTGTTTGAGCGCGGCAGCGGTGAGTGCGGTTAGATGGGTCATAGCACAGAAAGTCATGCATTCCTCGAGCTCGAATAAGTACGGTTTACACCATCCGGTTATTTTGTTGTACCACGCGATGCCGGTGATGACGGTGGTGACGTTTTCGTTTAGTTGCGTGCACGAGCAGTGGTGGGAAGCCGAGAAATGGGATTCGAAACAGTGGAGTTTTAAAACGAGTAATGAGTGGATAATGGCGTTCGCGACGGTTTTATTCGGCGCGTGCATGGCGTTTGGCATGACGTTGTCCGAGTTTGAGCTGTTAAAAACCACTTCGGCGATTACGGTCATGATCATAGGCACGGCGAAAGATTTAATCACCATCGGCGCCTCGGTCGTGATTTACGGCGACGTCTTGGACGCGTACAACGTCTGCGGTTTGTTCTTATGTCTCATGGGCATCATCGGTTACAACAACTACAAGTTGCAAAAGATGAAAAAAGAAGCGCTCACGGGGAAAACCGGCGACCTCGACGACGGTTTACCTCTCCCTGTGGTCGTTTCCAAGTCCAACTACAAAGAAGACGACGAGTACGAGGACGACATATTCCACCAAACCTTCGTGAGATGATATGTATGTGTATATAGATAGATATAGATATCATGTGTAGCAACGTAGTGTAGAGAGAGAGAGAGAGAGAAGAGAACGAGATATACGTAGAATTCCTAGACGTAAATGTATTTGATTTTGCAATAGTAGCATATAGTACATCAAGCTAAACAGAAGAGAGAAGAGTCCCAAAAGTCAAGTCAAACTCGGTTTGACTTCCTCCACCATCGCCTTCGCGTTCACAAACTCCTCCTTCTCCGCGATTTTCTCCCCTTCTTCTTTGCTCGCGCTCTCCACCAACTCCTCTAAATCCACGAACGCTTTCTCCAACCTCACCGACGTATCTCGCACCATCGCTTTCGACTCTTCCAAACACTGCATCTGTTGCGAAGAAGAAGCAATCGCGTTGGTGAAATCCAAAACTTCTCGCTCGTACATTTTCTGCTCCTTGGAGAGGCGACGCAAGACGCCGGTTTTGATCTTGAGCTGACGCAAAAGCTGCTGTTGCTCTGCCGTCGTCGTCGTCGTCGTCGTCGTCATTATTCGCTACGCGCGCGTGATAATAATAGCGCTCGAGGAGGGAAGTTTGAAAATTTTTTTTCCCGAGGAGGGAAAGGCAACCTTTTTCCAACTGTTTTTTCCCCAAAATTCACTCTTTCGCGGGAGTAAATACCACACACAAAAACGATGAATACGAGTAGCTTTACGTCCGCAAAGACGACGACGACGTCTGTCTGCCGGCGTCGTTGTTTTGCGCTCGTTTCGAGGCGAATCTCCTCCTCGCGAAGAAACGCGACGACGAGAACGACGACGATGCCATCGCGATACTTTCATCGTCATCATCATCAGACGAAGAAGGTTTTCGTGGCACCGTTACGAGCGACGAAGAAAACGTTCACGTCGTTTCAAGAACTCATAGACGAGTCCGACGTTCCCGTTCTGGTTGATTTTTACGCCACGTGGTGTGGGCCGTGTAAACTGGCGAGCGAGATGTGCGGGCGATTGGCCGGTATGCCAGAGTTCAAGGATAAATTGAAATTTGTGAAAATCGACACGGAGAAGTACGCGGAACTTTCGAGTAAGTGGAAAGTCGAAGGGTTGCCGACGTTTGTGTTGTTCCACCGGGGGAAAGTTTTGGATCGGATCGAAGGGTTACCGTCGGAAGCGCAGATGAGAGACCGACTGAATTACTTCCTGCAACAAGCGAAGTAAAACTCGGAATGTTTAAATATGAATATGTAAAGCAAGCGCGCGCTGCAATTCTCGGTACTTTACACACAAACTATAAAAATAAGGGTGACGATGTTATCCGCGTTTCCCTCCTTTTTTCTGTTTCTTTTTCGCCGGTGGCTCGTCTTCGTCTTCGTCGTCTTCGTCGCCAAAGACGATGTCGGGTAACGCGCCGTCTGAGTCGGAATCTTCTTCTTCCGCGGAGGCGGCTTGCTTTCTCGCGGCAGAGGACGACGCGCCAAACTTTTTCTTCTTTGGCTTTTGTTCGTCTTCTTTTACCTCCGCGTCTTTCTTCTGAGGCGCTTTCGATGGAATCCACGCGTCGTCTAAGGTTCGAAGTTTGCTAGAGTTTACCGGCACGCCAAAAGCGCCAAACTCGTCGTCCTCTCCAACTGGGGCGGCCAGTGGCGCAGATTTCTTCATCTCCTCATCCTCAGCCTCTTCTTTTGCGTCTCGAGGAGGCAGCGCGGGCTTTTTCTCTCCCGCATTTGCGGTTGCTGGTTCATGCTTTTCATCGCCATCATTCATCGCAATTGGTTTTTCTTCTTCTTCTTCTTCTTCTTCTTCTTCTTCTTCTTCTTCTTCTTCGTCGTCGTCTTCCTCGCCGTCGTTGTCGTCGTCCCCCCAAGTCGGTTTCGCACCATCTTCGGCGTAATCGGCGTTATTTTTATCAGTCAACGACCACTTCACTTTTTCTTCTCTCGTCGCATCTTTCAGCGAATTACTCGCGCGCTCTAACAGAGGTGGTGCGCTTGGATGTATGAGACTTTCTAAAGTAACGCGCGCGTTCACGGAGGCCACGTCGCACGTGTTTGCGAACGAGGCGAACGTCAACGCGCTGTTTCTCGGTCGATGGGATGTCGGCGCAAGTGTTGAGGCTAACAACGCTTCGGTTTTCGCAGCTTTAAAATCATCTAGTATTTTCTTGCACGATTCATCGCGATACAAATTTGACGGTTCGATGACGTTTGATTCGTACGCAGCTGCAACGACGTCGTCAATGGCACGTCTCGCGCTTCCAGAAATTGAAGCGCCCCCGACGCGCAAAAATGTCGCTAAACATTTTAGCGCCGCGGTTGAAGTCAATACGCGATTCGTTGCGGTCAGGCCGCCGGCTAAGAGAATCTCGTTATCTATTCTCGCGGCTATTTCTCGGAGTATCTCGGGGTCTTGCTCTGTCGCGACACCGTGTGCGCCGTGTTTTTTTCTCTTTCTTTGTTGTTGCGATTGGTGCAGTCTCGCCGATGAGGCTTTGATGAAAGATGCGTTTCTAAACGTCGTCGCCGCATCTTCAATCGCGTGCATAGCGATTGAATCGCATATAAAGCTTTTCACCGCACTCGCACCTAAAGTATTCGCTAAGTTCATAGATACGTTGTATGCCGCACATCGAACAGATGCGTTCGTGACTTCCCCAGTGCGATCGTTTGCCGCGGTGTTTCGCAAGCAGTCATCCAACATCGCACACGCAAACGCACACGTCGGTGAAAACATTACTTTTGTCGCTAATATTACCGCATTCAACAATTTCAAAGCAATTTCGTGCGTGTTCGGAAGTTTTGCACTCAAACTTGGCGATGGCACACCCGGAGGAAGCCCTGGCGCTTGAGAAAGTGGCGTTCCGTTGCACTTCAAAACTCGTTTTGCGAGCTCGCAGATAGGTTGGACAGGCACACTCACTGATACCGGGAACTCTTTCAAATTCAATAACTCCTCGCACACGAGCAATATGCAGTTTAAACTATCGTGCGCGTCTTCCCTGGATGATTCTACTTTCGCTTGCACGAGAAAATCAGCGGGAAGATCGTACCCAACCGGCGTCAGCATTTTCAATCCTTTTTCAGCTACTTCTAACTTTTCAAAGCCCTCGAACGCTATTTTCGCGAGTTTATGCGCTTGAACTAAAGCAGCTCGCATAGTCGATTGCCAAATTCGAGCCATTTCTTTCGTACCACCCGACGCTCTCAACACGGATGCGAAGCATCTCGCCGCAACCGCGGGAAACGCACAGCTTCTTCTACTTTTATGACTCCCATCCCCTACATACGCTTTAATCTTGCTTTGCAAGTTCGTGACGTGTTGCTTTGCCGATCCGGGATGAGCCGCACAAATTGCGTCGATGCACTCCAACGCGCCCACTTCCAACGCTTCGTGAAACTCCGCACTTTCTCGTTGGCACTCTAATATTCCAACCACGCTTCGCAAAATCTTTCCGAAACTTTGCGACCCGTCGTGTTTTACCCCGGGCATGTGTTCAGATAAAGCCCCGGACCGCTTCGCTACACTCTCTACGCATTTTACTATGGCTAACGTCAGCTGCGCTATTCCTTCTTTGTTGTTGCTTTTCGCACCGTTTGATTCTGTCAGGCTTTTCCCAGCCTCCTTCAGCGCGCCGTCCAGATTCTGCAACGTACTCGCGAAAACCTTCGCGAACCGCTCCGTCGACGCGTTCTCTGCCACAAACTGAATCAATTTCACGCCTTGAATCGCTTCAGAAACCTCTCCCTCACTCGTCGATGTCTCCGGCCACGACGCGAGTATCCTCGCCGCGTCCGCCGCGTGCTCCGCGCACAGAGTCGAGACGCGTTCCATCTCCGTCCTCCCTTCCAACTCGCTCGCCAAGGACAACAAACTCGTTCGAGCCATCGCCTCTGCCGCGTTCATCTTGGCGACTATTCGCGCGCTCGCTCCAACAACATCGCTGCCGCTGTTGATGCTACCGCCGCCGCTGATCGTTTTCGACCTCGTCATCGTTTCCAGACACCATCGCAGCATCGAACTTCTCGACGCTTCGTTCGCTTCGCATTCGTATTCGCGCCGCTGTTGCTTCGTCGTGGCGGCTCTGACGCCCATTTTTGCTCTCTCTCTCTCTCTCTCTTAAAAAGAGAAGAAAAGAATAAAAAAAGAGGAAAGCGTCGCGCGGAAGAGCGACTACGGTGACCCAGATGATTCTTCTCCTGCGGCGTTGTCTCTCTCGGTATCGACAAAGCTTCGAGGCGTTTGTTTCTCTCTCTCTTTAATGTATGAGGCGAATTGGAAAAAAAAATCACTTTCAAAATCTCATCTGTCGTCGTCAGAAATAAAAACGCGGAGGAGAGGGGAGATACGCACGCGATAAAATTCGTTGAAACATGGGCGAAGGAGGCGTCCAACTCCCGCCTCGCTCGACGCGAGGTCGCCGGATGACGCGCATGCTCGAAGACGAAGACTCCGCGGACGAGGAGTTTTGGAACCAAGACGCGTTCAAGGAGGAACAGGACGACAGCGAGTACGAATCGGAGGAGGAAGTCGCGGACGTGTTCGATAAAGATTTCGACGACGAGGAGAGCAGCGAGGACGAGGAGGAGGTCGAGGTGGCGAAGGAGCGAAGGAGGAAGACGATGAAAGCGCCGGAGAGGAAAGATGGCAACGCCGCTACTGCCGCCGCGAAGAAGAAGAAACAACAACAACAACAACAACAACAACAACAACAGCAAGAAGGTGGTGGCGATGATGCGATGGAAGGAGTGGAGAAGACCGCGAGCGCCGCTGCTCCCGCGATTAAAGGACAACGACAACAACAACAACAACAGACGGCTGCGCCGGCGGTGGTCATACCGCAGGAACTTCGACTCTCGTCGCGCGCGTCCGCGAAAGAGATTCGCGAAAAGTCCGAGGCGTTGAGGAGAGAGAGGGAGTCGAGGCCGCAAATCGTGCGACCGAAGGTTGAGTACATCGTTCCAACCATGGAAGAGATGATCAAAGAGGCAAAGATTACGGAGAAGAACAATTTAATCGAGTTGGAGCACTTGTTGCACTTGGAGGAAGAGCAAAAGAAGAGGAATCAGATGACTGATAGAAAGAAGCGATACGACGGACCGGCGATTCGGCAGAGAAGTTCGAAAACCGACAAACCCGGTACGATCGTGTACGAGTTACTCCGAGGCGCGGTGTCTGAGAGAGATGCGCCGGAGTTTTATTTGAAAAATGAAAACCACGCGCCGTCGACTTCGGCGAAAGAGGAGAAAATTTGCGCGATTACCGGGTTACCGGCAAAGTATCGAGATCCAAAATCTGGTATGTATTACGCCACCATCGATGCGTTTAAGCAATTGCGATTACAATACGAGAAAAAAGAAGCTGAAGAGAAGGAGAATGCGGCGGTAGATGTAGCGGTAAAAATAGAAGAAGGACAAGGACAAGATCAGGAACAGGAACAACCAAAGCGCGCATCGATATGGGATCCACCCATTCCGGGGGCGCTGACGCATCGCGAAATCGCACAAATGGCCAAGAAGAAAGCCGAAAAGGAAGAGCAAGCTGCTATGCAAGAGTTTTTGAGGCAGCAAGAGGAGGCTAAAGCGGCTGCGGCGGCACTGCGCAGAGAAAAACAAGGCAAAACGGCTAAGGTTGCACCGCAGACGAAGCGCACAAAGGCGCAAATCAAGAAAGCGAAGGAGGCGATGAAACGCGAGGAGGAAGCGAATAAAGATTTGCGAGGACCCGGTCGATGGTTGTCTTTGAAAACGTTATTGGCGAGACCAGAGCTGGACGTCCCAGCTGTTGGTCCGCAATACCCTCGGCCGGTGATCAAAGGTTTCTCGAAACCAGGTATCCCGCAGTACGTCGTGCCGACGCCGAAATCCGTCGAAGAGCGACCGCTCGACGTGGAAGAAATTAAAATTGAACAACCAGACTTTGACGACGGTCAACCAGGGAATACCGTCACAGTTGTTGGTGGCAAAGATACCGTGGAAATTGAAGGGATTAATTCTCCAGGTATGCGACACATCGACTCGTGCGATATCATGGCCATGGAAGACATCGACGACGACGACGACGCGATGACAAACTCGGACGATTTTACCGTGGAAAATGCCTCGGACGACGAGGAAGATGATGAAGGTACGATTGAAGAAGACGAGCGCGCGGCTTTAGAGGAGGACGACGAGCGATTGAATTTAACCGCCGAAGAGGAAAGGAACGCGCTCGAGGACGAGGCGAACATCCCAATCGAAGAACTCATGCGCCGATACCAATCGCGCCATCGTCAGTTTGGAGAAAAAGAACCGTCTCCATCGCCCGAAAACTCCTCCGATTTCGATCGAGACGACGACGACGATTCCGAAGACAACGAATCGACGTTGGAGGAGGACGAAAAAGCGCTTCAAGAAGACGAGGACATGCTCGACGCCGAAGAGGAAAGGAACGCGCTCGAGGACGAAGCGAACATGCCCATAGAAGAGTTGATGGCGCGATACCAACAGCAGCAGCATTAACAATAGCACGCGCTTCGAATGCAATGATTTCGCACACCTTTTCGATCGGGATTAGCTCGAATGATTCACCCTCACCATCAACAGCCGTAGAAACAGCAGCAGTAGCACCATAAAGGCATCGACGAGACGAGAGAGTAGAGAGATTTATTAGAGAGTAGTAAAAATTGAAATGTTAGTTTCTCACACAGCACAGGCAGAAAAAACACCCTAAACGGACACGTGCAAGAAGTAGAAAAAGCGACCAAAAGACAAACTTGTCCGCATAACACAAAAGAGAGAGAGAGAGAGAGCAGAACGTCATGCAGCGCGGCAGAAGCGGGCTTCTGCGCCACCTCAAGTTCGTCTCTCGGACCTCGTGCATCTCCACGCTCAAAAAAATATGCGCGGCAAACCCTCTGCCGTCGTACGACGACGTCGCTTCTGCTGAATCGAGAGACGACTCCGGCGCGCCGACTTGGGAAAAGCGCCCCGAACCTCTTCTTCCCGAAAGACGCGCGGAGATGACCCCACAACAACCGACGCATCGTTACCCGATGCTCACGGACACGTTTAACCGGCATCACGATTATTTACGCATATCGCTCACGGAGAGATGCAATTTGCGGTGTCTTTATTGCATGCCAGAAGATGGGATCGACTTAGCGCCGAAAGCGGATTTGTTAACGACCGAGGAAATCGAACGGTTGGTGAAGTTGTTCGCGCGAGAAGGCGGAGTGAAAAAAGTTCGTTTGACTGGGGGAGAACCGACGGTGAGGAAAGATTTGGTGGACATAGTGGAAAGAATATCGAGGATTGATGGGATAGAACACGTGGCGATGACGACGAATGGCGTCGCGTTGAAGAGTAAACTGGAAGCGTTGAAACGAAACGGGTTGAAGTCGATCAACGTGAGTTTAGATTCGTTGGTGAAAGCAAAGTTTGAATTCATGACGAGGAGAGATGGGTTGGATAAAGTGTTGAAGTCAATCGACGAGGCCATTCGAATTGGTATTGAGACGATTAAAGTGAATGTTGTCGTCGTCAGAGGTCAGAACGATGACGAGTTGTTAGATTTCGTGCAATTCGCGAAAGAGAAACCGGTCAACGTGAGGTTCATAGAGTACATGCCTTTCAACGGGAACAAATGGGAGACGCAGAAAATGGTATCCTACGCGGAAATGTTTGATGCAATTCAAAAGAAATATCCTTCTATTGCTCGAATTCCAGATGAAACCAAATCTGAGGTTGGGAAGAACTTCCAAATCGACGGTTTTCGAGGCACCGTGTCCTTCGTGACGAGCATGACGAACCATTTTTGCGGCGGGTGTAATCGATTGCGAATATTAGCGGACGGAAATTTGAAAGTTTGCTTGTTTGGCAACAACGAGATATCTTTACGAGACGCCATGCGCGTAGATAACGCATCGGATGACGAATTGAAGGCTATTGTCGAAGGCGCGGTGAAGAGAAAGAAAGCGAAACACGCCGGCATGGAGAATTTAGCGGGCATGGAGAATAGATCCATGATACGCATTGGCGGATGACAAACGGAATTACGCGTATTTGCAGCATAATGACCATTATCATATAGTAAGAAGTAGCAGTAGCAGTAGTGTGCATACAGTATTCATCATGGTAGCGATTAAAAATTAATGATTATTATACTACGATTTGTTATTTTAAAACGGCGAGCTCGCGCACATGACAAATTTCGCGTGTCTCTCTTTTCCCGCTCTCGAGTAACACTCTGCCAATTGAATCACCGTATCTACAACTGCCTTCTCTCCGTTTGCCATCGCATTCAAACAATCTTCCGCGTCTTCTTCAGCTTTCACTTTTTCTTTGCTCTCGTCCACGAACTGATCTCTGCCCGGTCCTTTTCTCGTGTCTAAAATTTTTCTAATTTCAGCCACCGAGCTCGTCTCTCCCCAACCGGCTCGTTCAATCATGCGATCGAGCGACTCTCGGGTTTCAAACGTCGACCAAGGACACTGGACGCCCGATCTCGCGTAATCTCTCGCCTCTTCCATTCGATTTAACGACGCGTAAACGTCTGAAATAAACGCGTACACTTCGCCCCAATTTTGAAACTGATTCTTAAACACGTCGCACGCGACCAACGCGGACTCCTCGTCTTTCCTCTCCAAATGCCGTTCGACTAAACCTCTCAAAGAGCTCGGAAACCTCCCAACTTTCATGGTTAAATACTGATCTAACGTCAACTTTCCTTTTTTCTCCGAGTAATCGTTCAACTCGTACGCGTTTTTCCCGACTTCCCCGCTGGCGTCAAACAGCGCTCTCTCCGCGCCGTCCGTCGCCGCTTCCTCTTCGACAATCTCGCGGTGGATAAACTCCTTCGGATTTCTCGCCAGAAGCGTTAAAAATTTCCCGCACGGAGACACGCGAACGATAGACAACGAATCAACGTCGTCGTGTGGGATGTATATCCCGATCGTCGTCGACGTCGACGTTTCTTTCGCCACCGGAACCACCAGCGGGTGCAAGTTTCTTCTCTGACTCGGTTCTACGATTTCAAGACCTTTCGCTCGACACACTCGCAGCAAAGACTCGATGTTGGTTTCCGTATTCTTCGTTCGCGGGATGGACGCCGCGTTTTCGATGTATTCACAGTGCGAAGAAGAAGACGCAAAAGCTCCTAATCGCGTCGTCGTTTTCCTCCTCCCGTCGTTGTTTCTGGCGCTTCTTCGCGGCGCAAAAATCGCTCTCGAACACCCGCCGGTTCGCCGCTTTATCTCATCCGCAGCAGCAGCAGCGGCGCGATGATTTCTCGAAACGGACGACGACGAACGCGACGAAGAAGAAGAAGAAGAAGAAGACGTCGCAGCCATCGCCGCGCCGCACTGTCGCATCATCATCATCGTAATCGTAATCGTAATCGTAATCGTAATCGTCTGCTTTTTTTGTGTGTGTGTCTTTCTAAATAAACGCGTTCACGTGTTGTGATGTTTGCGCGGTTCTCTGTGATTTCTGGTGTATGTGATATACTTTTTGAGTTCTCGCGGAGCTCCTCGAAACCGAGTTGTTTTTGTGCGGACGGAGCTCATCACGCGAACCATATTGAAATAGCAGCGGCGTTCCCAAAGGGGTAGACGGAAATCAAAAAATCAAGAAGAAAATCACGACGGAAAAAACCTCCATCCACACTCTGTGAAGGTGCACTTTTATTAAAGAAGTGCTGCAGAGGTAAACAACCTTTACGCTCCTCTTCCTCTTCCTCTTCCTCCTCGCCGCGACGACGACACCACCAACAACAACGAAAGAAGCGGAACCAAAAGCTGCTCCATTCTGAGAGGGCGCCGTCGTCGTCGTCGTCGTCGTCGTCCCTCGTTCGTTCGTCGAATAGTGTTGTCGGCGGGAAAGAGCTCTTTTTGACCTTTTTTTGCCCCGATTCGATTTGGAACTTTTTTTACGCTTAAATCCACGTCAGCATGAACGGGTACGCGCGGTGCACCGTCCCGCCCATCTTGGTCAACGCGCGACCGAAGAACGGGAACAACAACGGGGGGGGCAGCAGTTTGAGTCCTCGAGGTGGTAACTCTGGAGACGAGCGCGGGTTTTCCGGGCAAACCCCGAAACGAACGAGCGAGGACCGAGAGCAGTCGATGAGTCAGCATAACTTTCCCTCGTCCTCGTCGGGGGGAGGCGGACACCACAACTCGTCGCACCACCACGGACGAAGAAAAAAATCGGTGCGGTTTACGGAAACGCCGGACGAAGTGGTTGGAACCGCGGAGGATATCGATCGAACGTCGATTTCTGCGCCGAAAAGGTGCGACGCGTGCAACGTGCATCTGGTCGGGTTCGTGTGGGAGTGCGGAGTGTGCTGCGAAGGAGAGAAGGAGGGGACGACGACGACGACGACGACGATGAAAAATGGAAACGGGGAAAACCTCGCGATGGCGACGACAACATCGCGCGTTGGAGAACACGTGCAGAATACATCGTCTCCGTCGTGTGAAGGGTGCGAGGAGATCGTCGGAGTTGGAAACATGGCTGTTCGCGAGAAAGAGAGAGTAAAGAGTACGATGTTGGAGATTGGGCCGCAGTCGCCGCACCAGAGTCAAGGAACTGTGTTTAACAGTGGTAGCAATACTGCCTCGATTGGTGGCGGTGTTTCCACTGCCTCTGGCGATAAGAACAACCTAGATGGAGATTCGACCGCGCCAGAAGGCGAAGTAAAGAAAGGTTTTCGATTGTGCGTGAGCTGTTATCAGATGCACGCGAGGTTATCGATGAGTCGAACGCGGTTCTTGGAGGAAAGGAAAAGGAAGGAGGTAGAGAATCGCAGGAAACAGACGATATCGTCGCCCGTTTACGAGACGACGACGGCGAGTCTGCCTGCGCCAGTTTTGAATGCGACGGCATCCGTACCGACTACAGAAGCCACGACAGAAGAGAAAGAATCCGTCTTTTCAGCCGGTCAAAACAACAACTCTTTATGGTTACAACTCGTCGAACAATTACAGATTCACGAGCACGATCCTCAAAACTTTATCCGAACTGGATTGGACGATCAAATGGCGTTAGAAGAAATAATACGCGATCGAGCGACACTCATGGTCAACGGTGAAGACCGACTTGGAAGAATTTTGAAAGAAGCGACGCGAAGGATGGACGCGGCGAAGCAAAGCGCCGCGGAAAGTCCTAACGAAACCGACAACTCCAACGGAATGCATCAAACCGAAGAGGAACTCGCTCCAGCTCTTTGATAACATAGTTGACGACGATCGCGATATGTTGGCGATGAAAACGATCGCGAATTGTACCTCTGTTGTATATAGTAAATAAAAACACTCGTGTATTACATTTTTATTAATTGTGTGTTAAGTTTGAGACGATACTGGTAATTTTCTACTTCTTCTTCATGTTCTTTTCTTGCTGCATGAACATCCTTCTGCCTTCCGAAACGGCTTCTTCGAATCCATTCTTCAAATCTGCGTTGCTCTCGTCCAGGCGCAAACCTTCAAAAAAAGCAACCGCCGCGCCTTCGAAATCGTTCATCGCCCTGGCAGCTTTGCCTTCGCGAAACCAGGCTTTCAGATAGGTTGGGTCGAGTGATCTCGCAGTGACTGCATCTTTTCTCGCCTCCATATAATCTTTCAACTTTTCTCTACACGCAGACCTGTTCGCCCACACTTTCGCGTTCCATTTGTCGGATTCCAAACTTTTCGTGTACGCGTCCAAGGCGACTTGGTATTTACCTCCGACGAACGCTTCGTCTCCGAGGCGTTTATGTTGTTCAGCTTCTTTCATTTCTTCTTCGGATAACTTCGCTTTTGGACCAACATTATGTCCAGCTACGCTAATGTGTGATGGATCGCGCGAGTTTTGCTCTGGATTGCCTTCCGCTTGGCCGCTGTGTTGTCTCCGAATCTCCATGATCAACTCCTCCACGCGACGCATCACCGCTTGCGCGTTCCACTCGTCTTCTTCTTTTAAGTCTTCATCCTTTTTCGTGTGCGGAAGTAAATGCTCAACCACGTCTTCTCTTCTGCACGCAGCAGCTGCGTGAATCGCTTTCATCCCATCTTTGTCTCGCGCATTCGCATCGGCACCATTCTTGAGTAAAACGTCAATCGCTTTCTTTCTGGTATTCGCGTCTTCGGGATCCATCCCCGCCCATTTTGGGTGACTTGCGAGTACATGCAACGCGGACATCCCGCCTTCTGCTCTCTGATTCGCGTCTACTTTACAGTCTTCTAAAACGAATCGCAACGTTTCCACGCATCCACTCGCGGTCGCTAAAACCGCCGCGCCTACTCCCGAAGCCAAGGTCTCGTTGTGATGCGCCTCTTTCTTCCCTTCGCCGAGTTCCTCGTGAAGCAACTTTGCCACCTCGTGAGATCCACACCCGATGGCGAACAAAAAAGGCGACCCGGTGTTCCCCCCGGTCGCTTTCTTCGTCAACATGTCTTTCACCTCCTTCGCTTTCTCCGTCCCACCGCTTTTATTCAGCAACACGTCCTTCGTCTTGTGAACGTGCTCTTTCCCGCCGTCCCACGTGGCCAAGTAGTGCCACGCGTTCCTTTCGTCCTTCGACGTCACCAACGCATTCGCCTTCGCCTCTACCAACAAATACTCCAAAACTAAATAATTTGCCCTCGACATCGCGATTAACAGCGCCGTCGCGCCTTCCTCGTCTCTCATTTCCACGTCGCATTTCACCCGTTCGACCAAGTGTTTGCAAATATCCACCGCCGCCGCATCCCTCCTTTGCGCGACCAAATGCAAGCACCCTCTCCCTTTCACGTCTCGCGCGGTCGAACACTCCGACTGATCCCTAAACGCCACGCAACACTTCTGCACGTCCTCCAAAGTCCCACTCTGTATGGCTTTAATCAGCGCTTCGATTCGCGTCACCGCTTCGAGAGCGCGCTGCGACTTGGCGTTTTCCCTCTTGTTTCCCGGAACTGTCATGTGTTTGTTCTCTCTCTCTCTCTCGTTTCTCGCGTTTTATTTAAAAAAAAAACGACGCAAAGCGCGTATCTCTCAAGGTTCGTCTCGAACTGTCGTCCTTTTCTCTCTCTCTCTGTCTCTCTCTCTGTCCGCGATGACTCTGTGCGATCGCGCGGCGGGTGGTGCAAAGTTTCTTTTTTCCCCAACAAAAACGCGAGAGAGGAGGAGGCGAGAAGAAGAAGAAAAAAAGTGAAAATTTCCAAAATCGCGAATCGTCGAAAAACTTCACAAAAAAAAGAAAAAAAAAAGAACAGACGCAACAACACGCTTTGAGAAGACGAGAGAGAGCAGAAGACCAAAACGCGCTCCGATCTCTCTCTCATTCTCTCTCTCTCTTTCTTCTTCTCTCTCTTCTTCTCTTCTGCCGAGTGCGCTGCCTGCCGCCGCCGATCGTTTATTGTGGAGGAGGAGCGCGTTTGGTTTTTTGGGGGGGATTGGAATTTGAAGACGCACCGCTGTGAGTGCTAAATTCAATTCTTTTTACGTGCACGCGCGCGCGAACCCCTTTCTCTCTCCCCGGTGGAAGTTCGGACGGACTATACGCGCGCGCGCGAAGGATGGCGTCGTCGCAGGAAGTGGACGCGTGGATCTCCACTCTGAGGAACTGCGAGATAATCGACGAGAATTCGGTGAAAAAGCTCTGTCAAATGGCGGTGGAGATCTTGGTGGAAGAATCAAACGTGCAAAATATTTCGAGTCCGGTGACGATATGCGGCGATATTCACGGTCAGTTTTACGATTTGAAGGAGTTGTTTTCGGTCGGTGGGGAGTGTCCGGATACGAACTATTTGTTCATGGGAGATTTCGTGGACAGAGGGTTTTATAGCGTGGAGACGTTCTTGCTTTTGTTGGCGCTGAAGGTGAGGTATCCGGACCGAATGTATTTGATCCGCGGGAATCACGAGTGTCGGCAAATCACGCAAGTGTACGGATTTTACGACGAGTGCGTGAAAAAATATGGGAGCGTGAACGTGTGGAGATATTGCACGGATGTGTTCGATTACTTGTCTTTATCGGCGATGATTGACGGGAGAGCGTTGTGCGTTCACGGAGGTTTGTCGCCGAATATCAACACCATCGACGAGATTAGAGCGATTGATAGAAAAAGAGAGGTTCCGCACGAAGGACCGATGTGCGATTTATTATGGTCTGATCCAGAAGATATCAAAGGTTGGGGTTTGTCTCCGCGAGGCGCGGGGTATTTATTCGGCGACGACGCGTGTAAAAGCTTCAACGAGAAGAACGGTTTGAAGTTGATTTGTCGAGCGCATCAGTTGGTCATGGAAGGGTACAAGTGGATGTTTGAACAAGAACTCGTGACGGTTTGGTCGGCGCCGAATTACTGCTATCGGTGCGGTAACGTGGCGAGTTTATTGGAACTAGACGAACATTTCACGCCGCGGTTCAAAGTGTTTGAAGCGGCGCCCGATTCCAATCGCGTGGCGCCGAGCAAACGAACCGTGCCGGATTACTTTTTATAGCAAAAGGAAGAAAGAGCGAAAAGGAGTTGGACATAGATGCATAGAAATAATAGCAGCGAGAATAGTAGCGACACAAAGTATAGCGGTGATTATATATGATTTGTTTTAGTAACTATATTATTAAAACTAGTTAGAAGAGATGGAGAGAAAAAAGAATCCATCGTTTTCTCTCATTCATCGCACGCGACAAATGCTAATTCCATCGCCGATGGGTACTAAGCTATGACTCACTCTCGGATCGTTCACGATAAACTCGTTAAACTCTTTGATCGCGATCGTTTTCTTATCTTTATCAAAATCTGGATTCACAGGTCGTCCATACCACAAAACGTTATCGATGATGATCAAACCGCCTTTCTTCATCATCGGCAATAACTGCTCGTAGTACCCCATATACGCCCTCTTGTCCGCATCCACGAACGCTAAATCAAAATAATTTGCCCCAAACTCATCCTTGATGCGTTCAACGCTCACCTTCGCATCTCCGACGTGCTCGCGAACCATGTGTTCCACGTGCGCAGCCTTCCAATACTTCCTCGCCACCGCCATAGCTTCGTCGTCGATATCGCACGCGTGAAATCGAACGTCGCCGTCGTACGAACGCTCCGTCATCGGTAAGAGCATCGCCAGCGAGCTGTATCCAGTAAACACGCCAATTTCGATTATTTTCTCAGCGTTTGTCAATTCCACAAGCAAACGTAAAAAATTACCTTGTTCCGGGGGTATTTGCATCCGAGCGCCTACGGGACTGAACGCAGCCGTTTCCTCCCGCAATTGTCTCAGTAGTTTCGGTTCGCGCGTGTTTTTCAACAGATAGTCGTACAAAGCGTCGTCGAAACGCAGCAACGGCGAGTTTATCGTCCCTCCGCTCGCGCTGCCGTCCGAAACGACCGAAGTAGCAGACGAAGAAGAAGAAGAAGAAGAAGAAAGACTCGCATCGCTCGCGCGATGAACACCGCGTCGTCGTAACGGTAATTTCAAC
>Ga0255763_1002520_pt1 | contig 17365 bp, 13 predicted proteins | sample 041ome_2_FD_179963 | JGI IMG/M metagenome (GOLD analysis project Ga0255763, IMG submission 179963) | Coastal salt marsh microbial communities from the Groves Creek Marsh, Skidaway Island, Georgia - 041406US metaG (version 2) | ecosystem: Environmental > Aquatic > Marine > Intertidal zone > Salt...
ACGGGCGGTGGTGACGGAGGCGGTAACGGCGATGGAGGCGGCGACGGTTCATCTGGCGAAGAAGGACACGGGACTGGATTCTCTGGATCGCAGTTACAGTTTATTTCCGTGCGATTATACTTTTGTCGACACTGTGGGATCGTCTCCGAACCCTGACCTTCGTAGCACCAATTTCGTTCGAGTCCGCATCCAAAATCATGCCCTCTCCACTTCTCTGTGTCTTTGTACCCGTTACACGCGTCATCCGGACACCATTCCTTATTCGCCAAATCTGGATTTTTGTAATTTTTCGTCTCTGCGCAACGCGTCGGATCGCAATACCAACAATACGGAGGTATAAGGTCTCCTCCCGTGTCGAAACAGCGCTCCTCGTACGTCGGGTTTAACTCGTGAAAGCTCGCGGCGGCTTCTGGAATCTTCGCAGGCGTCGCCATCGGCCGTCGCATCGACGACGAGAGCGAAGGGGAAAAAGAGGGTGAAGAAGTCGCATTCGTCGCATGCGCAAAAACCTCCTCCGCGCGCGCAAAAAATCCTCCCCGTCTGAAGAGCACGGCGACCACCGACGCGTACACGAACAGAAACGCCGAGGAGTAGTCCACGCACATCGCGCGGTTGATGTGAGATCCGAACGTCATCTCTCGAGTCTCAGAGAGAGAACTCTTCTTTTTGTGTTGCTTTATTTTTTTTTTGTTAGCGGGAAAAAAAAGCGTTTCGTTCCGGAATTTCAAAAATAAGAGGAGAACACAATACCACAATATTTATATTTGCGATTTACTACGCACGAAAACTACTCGAAATCTACTCAAAAACATCCCATCTCTCTCTCTCTCTCTCTCTCTCTCTGGATATGCGCGTATTCGTCATCTGTCGCCCTTCCCTCTCGACGGCGCGTTAGCTAAAATGTGTCTAAAAATTGGCACCCCGGCTCGTCGCACCGAGGACCGCATGAGGTCCAACTCTGGTTTCGCCTCCGCCCACGGACCTTCGATTTTCATCTTCAACGTCCGTCTCGCGAACGCGAATGAAAGCGGCGTGAACGTTAAAAAGAGTCCAATTGTAATACCATACGCGATCATCAAGTTACGGTTGATCATTTCGAGCATCCACGCGGCGATACCGTGTGCCGAAAACGCCGTCACGAACGAAAAGCGCGTCTTCGTTCGCCATTGCCTCCGCAACGGCATGGACATCGTAAACGCGCCGACCGCCAACAACGCGCACGCGAACGCGTCTAAAACCGTCTCCAATCGACTCGCCATCAAACTCGAACTAAAAATTGCAGACACTAAACTCACACCTTCTAAAGCGTTGCCTAAACTCGTGCTCTCCGCGCGATAATCGTGCGTCGCGAGATGGACAAACGCGAGGATGCCGGAAACCGCCACGGCGGTATCGTCGGACACCGACGCCGTCATCGTTAAGAAAAGCGGCGAAGATATCGCCACGGCAAACGCTACGCTCAATCCGAGCCTCACTCGCCGTCGGAAAGCGGTTATTAATGTTATTCGTCGATCTTTACTCTTTGTCTTCTTCCCGTCTTCGTCGTCGTCGACTCTCGTACAAAACATCCCAACAATCGCGCTCAAAACGCTCCACACCAAAACTTCCTCCGCGCGCACCGCCCTGGCGTGCACCAAAACAAACACCGCAGAAACGATCGCGACGACCGCGACCTGTTCGCTGATGTGCAAAAAAGTATCGAACACGCCGTTGTTGTCGTCGCGAGTACTACCACTATCACTACTACTCGCGCGCTGTCGCTTCGCCTCACCACCGTTACGCGAGTGCAACTTTTTCTTCTCGCGTCGTTCAGCGACGGCGTTGCGGCCGCCATCATCGCGAGTAAAAGTCGTGATCGTGCACTCGGAGAGGAACGCGTGGTCTCCTTTGCTCTTCTTCTTCTTCATGTTCGACGACGACGACGACGAGTGTGTGCGTGTTAAAGTCGTCGCCAGGGACGATGGACGCGCATCTTTCTCTCTTTTTTTGAGGAAAAGTTTCCAATTTTCGAATAAAAGGAAGAAGAAAAAAAAAAATATTCGCGCCAAAAAGAACTCGCGGAAACGCGGAAACGACGCGCGTCGACGACCGCGCGAAACGCGAAACGCGTCGTTCGCTCCAGAATTGCGCGCGTTGAATGCACCAACACACTCTCTCTCTGTTTTGAAAAGTTTTTTTATTTTCAATCATGTCGCCGTCTCGCGTCGAGAAGAAGACGAAGAAGACGAACGGAGGAGAAGAAGTTACGCGTAACGACAACAACAGAGGTAAAGTCCCGTTCGTTAACGTCACCGCCCGCGCGAAGGCGCACAAACGCAAAGAGAGAGGAGGCGATTTGAAGACGCCGAAGAAGAGGAGAAACGCGACGATGGCGTTTGGAAAGTGGGAGGAGAAGAGCAGCAGCAGCGCGGACTCGACAAAAGTCATCGATAAAGTCGACGAGAAGAAGAAGAAGAAGGAGGAGGAGGAAGAAAAAGAGGGAAAAATTGAAGAAGAGGAGGAAAATTTGAATATCTCGGCGTGGATCCAAGTCGTGACGATGCTGCAGCACGTCGACGCGTTCACGAAAGACGTGAAGGAAGATCCGGAGATTATCGCCAACGCGTATTTATGGAAAGACGAGAGGTTCTTCCCGATTGCGCGCGAGGCTTTGTTGGCGTCCTCATCGTCGTTCTCGACTACCTATTCCGCGGCCGCGGGCGTTGTCGGGCCGCCGATCGAGGAGAAAGAGAGGGCGGTAGGATCGATGGCGAGAAAAGTTCGAGAGAGATGGGAGAAAATGAAGAGGAAGAGAGTCGAGGATAACGGTGATGCGAAAGAGATTATACTGGGCGTGTTGGAGACTTTAGAGGAGGAGATGGCAGAAGCGCATAGAGTAGGTAAGTTGCTCGCGAAGAAGAAGAAGAACAAGAAAGAGACGACGGAGAAGAACAAGAAGGCAGAGGATGAGAGCGAGGCAGAATTGAAAGCGCCGCTTAATTTTGGTGAAATCATTGCGCAAGAGATGGCCGCAAAAGAGGCGTTGTGGAAACCGAAAGAAGAGGAAGAAAAGGAAGACGAAGAAGACGAAGCCTGCGACGAACAACTTTCGGTTCTCCAAACCCGATGCCCTGCTCGACGAAACTTTGAAATGCGATGCGAAGTTCGCACGAAGTGCGCATCGTGCAAAGATGTTTCTTATTACGAGGAAGCAATGATGCTCTTGTCTCTCGATATGCCATCTTTAAATAGCGCGAACAACACTTTGAGACACCACCCGCTTGAGGTGCAACTCAAAGAGTATTTTCGAACGAAAGTTATCGAGCACAGATGCGCAAAGTGCGGCGCGGATGTCGCGGAAGAAACGCGTTATTTAACGCAGTTGCCAAGGTACCTCCTCATCCACATAAACCGTTTCGTGTGGGTGAAGAAGAAAGACGATCCGACTGTCAACGAGCGACGCAAGGTGTGTTGGCGCGTCTCGTGCCCTAAAAATCTCCCAATAGGGACGTTGCCGAAATCGTCCAAACATACCCATCCGCCGGAGGCGTGTCCATCCACAATATCCATGAAAAATGATAAATCGGACGGTGTATATTCTTTACACTCAGTTCTTTTGCACTGTGGTGAAGACGAAGAAGGAGGCCGAACAGTCCTCCACGTGCGGAACAAAAAAGCTTTCGAACGCGGCGGCATCCATCACAAGGAAACGTGGACAACGCACGACATGGACATCGTGGGCACATCCGGCAACGCGCGTATAAATGAAACCGAAAAGTTTGAAAGAGAAACGTATCTGTTGTTGTACTCGCATCCAGACTTTACTTTTTGATATACACATTTAATTAGATACATTCATTGTTATAAATACAACATAATATTTTGGAGAGAGAGAGAGAGAGACACGCACAAATTATTCATCAATCGAACCACTCGAACGTATCCACGCTACTCATCACCGGCGGTCCTAACTGCTTCTCCGCGATTTCCGAGTGCCTTAATATCGCGTGCATAGCCGCTGCGCTCGCTCCATCTAAACCTTCTAACAAAATCGATCGGTCTCGCTGCCCTCTCCACACCTCTTTCAAGCTCTCTTTTTTCAAATTCCAACCGTTCTTTTGCAACTTTGGAACAACCTCTTTCGCGACGCTCAATTTTCTGCTTTTCCCAGCCTCGTTATCTGGCAACCAAGGGACAAACGCGATGCCTTCGAACAACGGGTCCATATTTCTCAAATCTTCCTGCAACTTTTCGTATCGCCTCTGTTCTCGTTTCATTTCTTTATCCGTCGCGGCCTCTCGCGAAGAAGAGGTTGCTCGACTATCGCTACTTCTATCATTACTCTTATTATTACTGCTGGCATTTATCCTCTCCTCTCTTTCCCGCTGCGCGACCATTCTCTCGTACTCCTCCGTTTGTCTTTCCCTCTCCTCGTAAGACCGTTCCCTCTCTTGATGCTCCTCGGTTCCTTCGTTCGCCCAATCCGACGCCTCCCACGTGAAGTCCCCCAATTTCTTACCGCCGCCGCCGCCGCCGCCGCCGCGGCTCTCAAAACTCCTTCCGCTCCCGCCATCGCCCGCGCTCCCGCTCGTCTCCAAAACCTCCGCGAACAACCTCTGCAAACTCTGTTTCAGCACGTTCCTGCAGTCCCCGCCGTTCGTTTTCAGCGTAAACTTCGCCTCGCGCAAGACCAGCTCTTCTTCTTCTTCTTCTTCTTCTTCTTCCTTGTTCTTCTTCGCGTTGCCCTTCTTCCTCTCGCGCGTCACGTAATAAAACTTTAGCTTCTTCACCCCGGTCTTTGGAAACTTCTTCTCTTTCGTGATGGAATCTAACACGCCGTTCAACTCCGCCAGAGAGTTTTGATTGTTCTCTTTAAAACGCGAGGGAACGCTCGGCCCGAGAACGTCCGGGTGGACGATTTTCGCGAAGTGTTTCATGCGAAGGCGAAGCGAGGGAAGCTGTTGTTGCTGCTTCGAGGGAGAAGAAGACGACGAAACTGAGTTAGAATGCGTCGCCGTCATCGCTCGTTGCTGTTGCTGTTGTTGTTGTCGTTGTTGTCGCGGCGACGAAAGAGCAGCGGCGTCGCGGAAAAGCGGCGACGATGTCGTCGTTCTCATCACCACACCAGCCGATGCAGACGAAGAAGATTCTCTTCTTCCGAGAAGATGAAGACGACGACAAAAAGCGCAATCGCGGACGAGATCGGGAAGATGACGACGCATCTTTTCTCTCTGTAATTATATCTCTCTCTCTCTCTTGTTCGCCGAGAGAGAGAGAGAGAGAGCGCTCACTCTTCTCTCTTCTTCTTCGCCGCGAATTGGAAAAAAGTCAAGACTCTCATCGAGTTTCTCCAATTCTCCAAAACGTATCTTCACACGTAGTATCTGCGCGCGTTCATCACACAAACACACGCGCACGAACAAAAACACACGCGAATTTGACGACGAGGAGGAGGATATGATCGCTTCTTCTTCTTCTTCTGTGTGTCGTCCCATCATCGCTGTTTATCCCACGAAAGCGACTCAAGTTCATCAATTTCGGGAAAAGAAACAACCTTCGATTGGACGACAAAGGCACCCTTCTTCTTCTTCTTCTTCTTTATCGCTGCGCGCGAGGAGGCGAAGAAACTGTGCGACCGTCGTTTTGGCGAGTAACGATGGCAACGACGAGGACGTTTTTTCTTCCTCCTCTTCCTCTTCGTTGGCGCCGAGCACGCCGACGTCTCCGCACGGGGAAATGCTCGAGTACATTTTGTCCACGGAACCTTCGAGCTTTGAAGGCGCGGTAGACTCGGTTTTGGAAAAGTTGAGCGACGAGATTGATTCTTCGTCAAAGAAGGCGGCAAAAAGCGACGATAAGAACAACGACGGGGAAGAGAAGAAAGATTCGATGTCGTTGACTCTGTACAAACGAATCGAGGACATCAAGAGGATGGATCGACGACGGGCGGTGGAGGACGCGATGTACGCTTCGATTATACACAAGGTGAGTTAAAGAGAGAGAGAGAGAGAGAGAGAGAGACGATGTTTTCTCGACGACATTTTTTGTTCTTCTCGTTCTTGTACTTCTTCTTCTTCTTCACGTTTGACTGACGAGATTGTTTTCTCTCTCTCTTTTCTATTCTCGACAGTTTTTAATGGCTGGCGTGGACATGCTCCCGCCGTTGAACGACGACGCGTTTCTTAAATCCATCGATTTGAGCAAACTGACGACGGGGGTGCACTCGAGCGAAGCTTTGGAAATGGTACGAGATCACCTGATGGCGGCGTTAGGACCGGAAGCGGCAAACTCTTGGCCGAGTCAGTTGGTGAGGATGAGCAAACTGCAAGCGGCGCAAGTGTACGCGGCGTCTATTATGTTTGGGTACTTTGTGAGGAGAGTGGATAAGAGGTTTCAGTTGGATCGAGCGTTGGGGACGTTGCCGCAAAATCCGATGGATTCTGCGATCGCGTTGGAGAACGTGTTTAACGCGGCGTCGGCGATGGATTCCATGGACGAAGCTGAGGACGATCCGACGAATTACGCCGGAGATGAGTTCTTCGGTGGATTTAGCGAGGAAGAAAAAGCAAAGATTCGAAACAATCAAAATCAGCGGGTGGACACGCCGGAAACCGGGAAGTTGACGCTGAAGCAATACGTGCAAACGTTCACCGGGGACATCTTGGCTAAAACCGCTCGAATCGTGTCTTTAGAAGGCGTCGCATTAGCTGAACGCCAAACTGGCGCTCTTTTCGGTTCTTTAGAAGAATTGCAAAAAGAACTCATGGAAGCCGTCGGCGACAACGCGACGACGCCGGAGGAACTCATGCAAAGAGTTCAAGAGGTGGTGGCAAACAACGACGTGGAAACGTTGACGTTACCGTACGCCGCACAAAGACGTTTGGTTTTAGAAGCCGTGGCGTTTGGTAGCTTTTTGAGAGACGCAGAGAGTCAGGTTGAGTTTAAAGACGAGCGCTTGTTAACTCCTACGAGTGCGCCGAAGAGAGGCGGAGGCGGGCAGCTACCGCCGGGTTGGGCCACGGGCGGGCCCGGAGACGACGACGATGACAACAACGGCGGCGGCGGCGGCGGTGGAGGTAGCAAAGTTCCGCAGCCAAAGTAAAATATTTTAATTTAAAGAACCACAAAACGCACACGCATACACGAAAAGCAAAACACGCGCGCATATGGAGACATCCCAAACTCGACATCTCTCTTTCTATACTTTTCAAACGAAGCGTCGTCGCATAAAGTCGTACGTCAGATCCCGCGCTCGACGACGATACGCACGCGATAAAACGCATAATCGTAATTATTGGTCTCAGACAGATGAATAGAAATAATGGTGGTTCGTTACAACTCTAAAAACAAAAATATTACAAATCGTTCGCCTCGTTCGCCAACGCTTCCAACTTTGCTTTATCCGCGCCGCACATCTCCTTCACCATCACCCCGTTAGAGTACAGTTGAAACGTAGGCATCGCGCTGATTCCGCACGCCGCGGCGACGTCGTCCAACTCGTCCACGTCGACTTTCACGAACTCCACGTCCGGGAATTTCGCGGCGAGCTCTTCGAAATACGGCCCGATCATTTTGCACGGGCCACACCACGTGGCCGTAAAGTCCACCAACAACTATTGCGCGCGTGAAAAGATTTTAAAAACGCACACGAGAGTTTTGATCAAACACGTGCGCGCGTGGAAAGAAAAAAAGGCTCACGAGTCAGCGATTGTACGAAACGAGAGAGAAAAAGAGAGAGAATAAAGCGTTTCTCCTTCTCGCGCGAGTGGGAACGAAAGAGGCCTCTCTTCGTTTGACTTCATCGCGCGCGCGAAGGTGTGTGTTTCGTTCTTCTCCTTTTTAAAAGTCGGTTGGGGAAAAATCACAAAAAGAGATCGAGAGAGAAACACTATTCGCGGGCTCCCCTCGCGCGACGACGACGATCGATCGCATCGCGCGCCTCTTCGCGGAGAGAAGAAAGAGAATAAATGGTCTCACCGGCTTGCTCGCTTTCTTCAAAGCGTCGAATTCATCCGCAGATTCTACGTGCTTGACCATTTTTTTTGTATATTCGCGTGTGTTTTGAATAATTTTTATGAGGAAAAGTGAGAGTCGAAAACACAGGAAAACGCTTTGAAAGCGTTTAGCGGTTCGAGGGTTCATCGAATAATAGCGAGGATTTTCGCTATAGCGATGTTTGTCTCTGCGTTTTATGCGCGTGCGTTGATGTGTGTTACATATCGCGAACGTCTCTTTTAAAATCTGTTTTTTTTGTGTGTGTGTTTGGCACGCGCGCTCTCTCCGCGCCGCTCGGCTCGTCTCGGATTGTATCCGGGCGGGCGCGCGAGAGAGGGAGAGAGGTCGTCGTGTACTACTCGTCGTTTATTAGTATTATTATTATTATTATTCGTCGTCGTCGTCGTCGTCGTCGTCGTCGTCGTCGTCGTCGTCGTCCCCACCGTATTTACTGATCACATCCGCGTCCGCGCTTTGTCCCGCCCCCGCGTAGCTCAACGCGTCCTCCGGTTCTTCGTCGCCCGGTCGCCCCGTCGGTATCTTAAACGCGTAATAAATCAAGTTTACGAATATCGCGCTCAAAGGTTTCAACCCGTAAAACACAAACAAGATGCAAAACAAGAGGAACAAAACTTGCAGCGTTCCTTTCGAGCCGCCGCCGTCGTCGCCACCGCCGCCGCCGCCGCCGGAAAAGTTGAAAAATCCACCCCCGGATCCGCCGTTATCGAACGCTTTCAGTTTATCTTTTTTGTTCCCGATGGCGCCCATCAGTGCGGCGCGTGCGGCTTCCTCGGCTTCTTTCTTCGATAAACGTTTCGGCGGTTTCTCTTCTTCTCCATCGTCGCTACCAAAACCAGACGAAGACGACGACGACGACGCTTGGCATCGCAAAATGTTGTTGTTTTTGTTGTTGCCGTTCTTCTTATCGTTATCGCGTCGATGCTGCTGTCGTCCTCCTCCGATGCGATGACGACGGGTGAGTAAACGCGCGTTATCGTTATCGTCGTTCGTTATCGCGCGGATTGGAAATCGAAATCGTGAATTTTTTCCCGAAGAACACCGAGAGGACGTAGATACGGGTCCACTGCTGCTGGAAACTCTGAACCGAACGGTGATGGGAGTCGTCGTCGTCGTCGCTGCGAGCATGTTTATTTCCTGTGTGTGTGTGTGTGTCTGTATATGTATATGTTGCCGCTTGTTTCGTGCGCGCGCAAAAGTTTGTGTGGGGACTTTTTTTAAGCGCTTTATCCATTAGGTTCACACGACGAGAGACTGACTTTTAAAAATACGCGAGGGAGAGATTTTATGACACACTATCATGAATTTTTTTGTTCTTCAATACGTCTGAACGAACTCGCTTTTGCCGCACCGCGCGCCGCATTTCTCGGCATCGTACGCGAATTTTAGGTTACCTTTTCTCGAGCAACCGCAGTCTAATCTGGCGTCGTCCCACCTCCACCCGCGCGAGCCGAAGAGAGACTCAAATTTTCGATCGGGATCCACGCGCTTGGCGACGCAACCGAACGAACACCAGTTGATGCGAAACTGATCGTGCAACGGCTGAGAAACCGAGCGTAAGACCTCGTAGTCTTTGGTTTTACCCCAATGGTTGCGACCGTTGGAGCATTTGGAGGAGAGGAACACTTTGGAGACGAGACGGAAGGCGGCGTTTGGTTCCGACGCGGAAGGCGAACGCAAGTATTTGAGGTAGTCCTCGTAGTTGAAATACACTTTTGGTCCGTCGTGAGAGAGACTCAGGAGGTTTTCCGGCTCTGAGGCGACGATTCGAATAAGTATTGGAGTTCGGAATCCACTTCTCGCGACCGTATCTCCGGTAGATTGGAATATTTTGCCGCTCTCTTTGTATATCTCTCGAGCGCACGCGGCGGCTTTTTCTAACGGAACGGCAACTTCATATTGATCCATCATATTAGCATCCGGAGAGTTGTAGGACATTTCCAAACGTTGCGAGACAAGCGATTCGCGTTTGGAAAAATCTGGTCCGGGAAGCCAATCGCGTTCGAGTAAGTAAGCCACCATTTCAGACGTCTGCCGCGGACCTAAAGATGGAATTTCTCCTCTCTGTTCGATTCTCCTCGGTTGACGATCGAAGCGAACGTTCGAATACGTTGGCACGTTCGGCGTGGAAGATTCACTTCCGTCGTTTCTTCTGCTCAGCTCCCGCTCCCATCTTCTCTCTTGGAATCTCCCTAAATTCCTTTGAAAGGCGTTTTCGGGCTTATCGTTCGCCGCGATGAACGCATCTCGTTTCTTCTCCCAATATTTCTTCTCGGCTTCGTAAAACGGCGAACCAGGACCACCGTTGCTTACTTTCGGTCGCGTTACATGCGTCGCTCTCCAAACGGCGTTCTCACTCGAGCCTCGCGTTAGATACCACAAGCTTTGCGTGGTATCCAAACGGTTCATCAGAGATTCCGTCACGGTGAAGTTGTTCTCCGTAAACTCCTTCCCGGCGCTATCCAGCTCTTCGATTAACTCTTCCGCGCTCATAACTTTCACGTGTCTCTCCGTCCTCGAGTTTTCTTCCACGCGCACGGTGACGCTCACGAGCACCCCGAGTCTTCCGGCGCTCACGCTAAACGCCGAAAACAACTCCGGATCTTTCTCTCGCGTCAACCGTTTCAACTCGCCGCTCGCGAGGACGACTTCCATCTCCAACAACATCTTCGCGGACGAAAGAGAACCCCACTTTAAACTCGAACCGTGAGATCCAGTTGCAATCGCGCCGCATAACGTTTGATCGATGTACCACGGGAACGTCGGCAACACGTACCCTTCCTTCTCGAGAGCGTTCAACACGTCACGGATAGTTATCCCACACCCCACCTTCACCGTCTTCTTCTTCGTATCGACACCTCCGACGTACCGCAACGCGCTCGCACCGCCGAGAGGTATCGTCGTTTGCCCGTCGAGATTTGGTTCTTTCGACGCGCAAAAGTTGTCTCTCCACCAACTGTGCCCGAGTCCGACTGCCTTCACCTTCGTGGCGTCTCGGACGACTTCTCGGACTTGTGAAACGCTGGAAACTCTCGCTATGCTGCTTGCCGTCGGGCACGAATACAAGCCCTGGAAGTTTGACAAATCGCGCGGCGCTACGGCGCGAACGGCATCGAAAAAGGAGAGGAACGCGATCGTCTGTGCGATGACGAGGAGGTGGTGGGAAACATTTATCATCGCACGCGTGTAGATGTGAGTATTTTTTTGTGTCGTCGAAAAAACGAGGGTGGGGAGAAGAAAAACAAAAATGTCACGCGTCGCGCGTCTATACTACCGTGTACGCGTAAAATTACAAAGCTATCGCAAAGGCCAGCCAGAAGAGAAGGACTTTGACTGACCTAAGAGCGCATACGCGGTAGCTCTGCTACTACTACTACTACTACTACTACTCGTCCCCGCGAAATCGAGCGGGAAAGATTCCGTCGCGTCGGCGCCAAACTCGTACACCACGAAAGGTTCGACCAAGAATTTAACAGAGACGAAGGTGATGACGCCGAGCGCGATGGAAACGGGCAACGCCGGTAGTGCGGCTTTGTGCAGAGCTAAACCGGCGAGGGTGACGATTAAGCCCGTGACGACGGCGACGTAGCAAAAGACGGCGCAGAATAGGGACTGCATGGCCGCGCGGCCGACGAGGACCGAATAGAAGATGAAATCGCCCAAGCCGAGTTTTATGCCTTCTGGGAGGTCGTGTTCGTCGTCGTGTTCGTCGTCGAAACGTTCCAGGAGTGACGCGTCTTCTTTCTTACTACCTCTTCCTAACAGAGACGTTTTCTCTCCGACGACCGCGTCCTTCTCCGGCGAAGAGGACAAGTCTCCGTCTAACGAAGCGTCCACGTCTCGTTCCCGTTGTGTTTCGCTATTATTATTACTATTGATTTTCTTTCTTCTTCTCCTCCTGCTACCACCACCACTTCTACTACCGCCTCTCGCTTCGTACACCAACGCCGGAATCGCCTCTTCTCTCTCTTGACTCAACTCTACAATCTTCCTCAAAGGCCCGTTTGGCGTCAACACGGCGTACAAGTCGTAAATCGCCATAAACACCAACATCGTCCACGTCGTCCACTCCGCGAGTTGCGTCACGAAATAATACGCCACAATCACTGATATCAATACCAAAAACCCTTGCTTTATGCGTAAACTCCCGGGCCACAAAAACACGCTCAAAACGCCAACCACGGTCGCGTTCCACGCGTAAAACGCAAACGAAACGACGTCCAGATGTATCTCGTACCTTTGCAACACTTGCAAAGCCACCGACGCCCCTAAAACACCGAAAATACTAAACCCAGAGAACGCCATGTACGCCCAAATCACCGACCCGAACCGATGTTTGAACAGTAAGTAGAGCCCAAACGTCGCCGCGGTGACAAAGAGGACAAAAACAAAGGCATTTTCCATGCTGCCGATGACTTTCGTTTTCGTCGAATCCGTGGACTTTTCATCGTACGCGGATGCCGCCATCGTCCCACTCCCGCGCGCGCTGTCGTCGTCGTCGTCCGCGTCCGTGCGTAACATCTCGACCAATAAAACCGTCGTCCATATCGCCACGGAGACTGGAAGCAAGACTTGGTGCACTTCTTTCTTCGCGTCCGCGTACTCGCGTTTGCTCAACGCGTGCCTTTCCATCTTTTTCTTTTCGTTCTCTCGCGACGCTCTCGCTCACCACCGCGCGCGATAACGCGATAATACGCACGCAACAAACAAACAAACAAAGGGTCTCTCTCTCTCTCTCGTTACGACCGCGCCAAAGAAAGTAAAACGAGCCGTTCTTTTATATATATTACCGCGCGAATGGGGGAAATTTGCTTCTGTGGGGAAAAAAAAGTTTTCCCCACGCGGCCCTTTCAAAGAAAAAAATCTCGTCGTAAAAAGTTAAAAATTAAAAGTTGTTACTTATGTATTATCGTGTATTAAAATCCGCAGCGCCTTCTCTACATATCTTGATTACTTAATCTCGATACAGTGGCGTCTTTTATCTCTCTCTCTCTCTCTGAGTGCGTGTGTGTGTGTCCGTTTTTGTTGATGTTGTTATCGTTGTTGTTCGCGATGATGTATAATTTTGTACGTGTTACCTCCTCGACCTCCTCTCTCTCTCTCTCTTTCTCTCCGACTCTCTCTCTCTCTCGGCGCGCGCGCGCGTGTTCACCTTTTAATCGACTTCTTCCATTCTGGAGCCTTCGTCGACGTCTTCCTCCAACGGCGGCAAGTCGGCCAAGTCGTCGCCTTCCTCGTCGTCGTCGTCGATGGATAAGCCCAACTTGATCATGCGGTGGATGCGAGAGCCGAACGTGGCTGGTTCGTCCAAGGAGAAACCAGACGTCAAGATGGCGGTCTCAAACATCAACAAGACCAAATCTTTGACGGTCTTGTCGCCTTTGTCGGATTCGGCGCGAGCGTGCAAAGACTTGATGATGGCGTTGTCCGGGTTGATTTCCATGGTTTTCTTCGATTGCATGTACGCAGACATGGAGTTGTCTCTCAAGGCTTGCGCCTTCATGATTCTTTCCATGTTCGCGGACCAGCCGTATTCGCCGGTGACTAGAATGCACGGCGAGTCGACGAGTTGGTCAGAGACGACGACTTTTTCAACGCGGTCACCGAGGACGTCCTTCATCGTTCTGCACAAGTTTTCAAACTTCGCCTTGGTTTCTTCGAACGACGCTTTCTCTTCTTCGGTTTGTTCGAGTTGCAAGCCTTCTTTGGTGCAGCAGACCAACTTTTTGCCGTCGTACTCTTTCAACTGTTGGACGGCGTATTCATCGATCGGGTCAACCATGTACAAGACTTCGTAGCCGCGCTTCTTGAGCTTTTCGATAAACGGAGAGGCTTTGACCGCGTTCAAGTTTTCACCGGTGATGTAGTAGATGTCGTTTTGTCCTTCCTTCATGCGCGTGACGTAATCTTTCAAAGACGTCATTTCTTCGCCGGATTTCGAGGAGTTGTATCTCAACAATTCCGCCAACTTCGCTCTGTTTTGCGTATCTTCGTGGATACCCAACTTCAAATTCTTCCCGAACGCTTCGTAAAACTTCGTGTAGTCGTCCTTGTTCTCCGCGATTTCGTTAAACATCTCGATGCACTTCTTGACGATGTTCTTCTTGATGACCTTCAAGATTTTGTTTTGTTGCAACATCTCGCGAGAAATGTTCAACGGTAAATCCTCGGAATCGACGATACCCTTGACGAACGAAAGGTACTCCGGAATGATGTCTTCGCAGTTGTCCATGATAAACACTCTTCTCACGTACAACTTCATGTTGTTCGCTTTCTTCTTACCGTCGAACAAATCAAACGGCGCGCGCTTCGGAACGAACAAAACGGATTTGAACTCCAACTGACCTTCCACCGCAAAGTGCTTCACCGCCAACTGCTCCTCCCAATCGTTCGTCAACGACTTGTAAAACGCGGCGTACTCGTCCTTCGTGATCTCTTCCGGGTTTCTCATCCAAATCGGCTTTTGCTTGTTCATGATTGCCCACTCGTGCGAGACTTCCTTGACCGTCTTCTTCTTCTTCTCCTTGACTTCGTCTTCGTCCTTGATCTCGGTGATTTTCCCTTCCTCCTCTTCGCCTTCTTTGGACTCCTCTTCCTCGTCGTCGGAAACTTCCTTCTCGGTCGTCTTTTCCGTCCACAACGAAATCGGGTAGGAAATGAACTCGGAGTGCTTCTTCACCAAATCCTTCAATCGTCTCTCTTCCAAATACTCCATCTGGTCGTCCTTCAAGTGCAACACGATCTTCGTCCCTCTCCCCAAAGCGTCCGCCTCGGTATCTCTCGTCACCGTAAACGACCCACCGGCTTGGGACTCCCACCTGTACCCATCGTCGTCGTTATGCTTGGTGTAAACCACCACCTTCTCCGCGACTAAATACGAGGAGTAAAAACCAACCCCAAACTGGCCAATCATGGAAATATCTGCGCCCGCCGTCAACGCTTCCATAAACGCCTTCGTCCCGGATCGCGCGATCGTCCCCAAATTGTTCACCAAATCCGCCTTCGTCATGCCAACCCCAGAATCGACGATGGAGATGGTGTTGTTCGTCTTGTCCGGGATTAAGTGGATGAATAATTCCGGCTGCGTAATTTTTTATTCGTTCAAGTGTGTTCGTTTAAAGAACGAGAAGAAGAACGAGAAGAAGAACAAAACAGGTCAGTTTTTGCACTTTTCGAAGAATTTTGAGTGAATAGTCAAATCAAAAAAAGAAGGAAAAAGAAGCTTTTGGAAGCACCGATTTGTGCACCCAAAAAAAAAAGAAAAAATGGAAAAAAAAAGTCGATCTGTTTGATGATATTACCTGCGACTCTAACTTGCTCTTATCGGTCAAACCTTCGAAGCGGATCTTATCGAGCGCATCGGAGGAGTTACTGTGTTATTTTTTATTTGGAAAGAAGATCGCGCCGCGCGGGGTCAGTTTTTTTCTTTCCTGTTTTCGTGCATCGATGAAATGACACGACGGAAGCCGCCAAAATTGGATCGGAAAGAGAGAAGATGAACCGTCGTCGCGGCGCGCGATGATGGTTTTATTAAAGCGTCGAAGAAAGAAAAGAGAAAAAACAACGACGCACCTGATCAACTCTCGCAAGAAGATTTCTTTGTTCGAGTAGAACGTCTGTTGTTGTCGTCATCGAGAATGGAGAGAGAGAGAGAGAGTCAGTTTTCAAGAGAGAAAAAAAACGCTCGTCGCCGCATCGAATGAAAATATGATTCCAAAGAAAGAGCGCGCGAGAGAGAAGAGAACGATATTATTATTATTCGCGCGAGAGAAACAACAAAGGACGCACGTTGATGATCAGAGATAACAACTGGTTGATTTCCGCTTGGAAAGCGAACGTTTCGGTTTCTTCGGCCATTATTTTGTTGTGCTTTATATGAATGAAAGTTTCTGTGCGTTTCTTTTTATGACGAAAAGCGCAAGAGAGAAGAAAAGAGAAACTCGCTTCTTTTTTTTTCTACCTTCTCTCTGCGTGTTGACGCGACTCAAGTCTCTCTTCTTCTTCTTGGCTTTTGGAAGAAGATTTTTCTTCTTTTTCAGGAAGACGAGCGGTCTCCGGGGGGTCGCAAAAGCCGTTTCTTCGTAGCGTTAGTATTTAGGGTGCACATTTCTTCTCAAGCGAGCTCCCCGGGAAAAACACTAATAACACAAAAAGAGAGACTCTAGAGTCTCTCTGCAAAAAAGCCGCAGAGAGAGAGAGAGAGGAAGAGAGAGGAAGAGAGAGAGAGAAGGAGAGAGAGAAGGAGAGAGAGACCGAAAGCACACGACATATCAGATAAAAGAGTTACTGTCTGCTGCGCTCGTTGTGGGGTGGCTTTTGTTGTGTGTTTTAACACAAAAACGAATTTTGGGGAAAAATTGCACCGGCGACGAGCCGCAAAGACGAGCGCAGAAGAAAGATACACATACTCAGTAGACGCATAGAGAGAGAGAGAGAGAACGACGATGGCACCACAAAACAACAACGATTCGTCCACCTCTTCAATCATCAAATACGAAGCGATGTTCGAAACGATCGACCAAGACCCGGACGGGAAAAAGTTTGACAGAGTGTCTCGATTCGTCTGCCGATCGACGCCGTACGGCGACAGCGAATTGACGCTGGACGTGAACGTGGACGTGTACCCGATCGAAATAGGCGCGAAGTTTACGTACGTGCTCGCGTCTACGCTGAACACGGACGGGAGTCCGGAAGATCCGACGACGTACGATCAGTCGAAGAAAGAATCGTTAGCGGACGAGTACGAGTACGTGATGCACGGGAAGTGTTATAAAAAGACGGAAGAAGACGACGACGCGGCGGAGAAGACGGCGACGTATATTTCCTTCGGCGGGTTGTTGGCGTGCGTGAAGACGGACGCGAAGGCGATGAGCGAGGTGGACGTGGACGATCGCGTGTATTGTTTGATGAGAAAGATTGCTTAGTAAGAGATTGAGATTTTTAATGCGAGAATATGTGATATACTTTAAAACGTAGATGTTTTGTTGCTATCTTCTTCCGTACGCGCGTCGCGGAGATGTTAGAAGACACCGTTTGTCTCTCTCCATTACGTGAGAAATTGGAAAGAAATTCGTAACAACTTTTACTCGCGACGACGACGCCCCCCTCGTCTGTTTTATTCCACAACGAGAGTACGCGTAAAACGAATAATCAAAAAATGACCACTCAAAGTGGCATAATTAAACCCATCGAAAGCGACGGAAGCGTCATCTTGTGCGGCGATTTAGACGACGCCGCCGTCGATGGTTTGATAAACAGAAGTCACGACAAAATTAAATCGTGGTTGTACCTCAACCCGCACGACTTTGCGTTCAATCCTTCGGCGAAAGTCACGAGCGCTTCGATCCCGTTCAAAGTGATACCGATCGGCGGG
>Ga0255763_1002524_pt1 | contig 17346 bp, 9 predicted proteins | sample 041ome_2_FD_179963 | JGI IMG/M metagenome (GOLD analysis project Ga0255763, IMG submission 179963) | Coastal salt marsh microbial communities from the Groves Creek Marsh, Skidaway Island, Georgia - 041406US metaG (version 2) | ecosystem: Environmental > Aquatic > Marine > Intertidal zone > Salt...
TCCGGGTCCGTGTGTGGATACTTCGTCAAATCAATCAGCTCGGCGGTTATTTGTAAGTTTGCGGCTGATGACGACGATGACGGCGATCCGGTAGATCTTTCCACCGTGACAAACGTCTCGTTCGGCACCGCGTCCCAGCCTGGGTAATCATCCGAGATTGGATCGGAAATCGCGTCGATTTCCCACCTTAACGATTGACACTCCTCGTCGCACTCTTCTTCTTCTTCTTCTTCGTCGTCGTCGTCGTCTGCTATTTTTGATTTTGATGTTGTTACATACGTAGCACCGTTCGAGATGCTACTGTTATTGTTACTATATTTGACGTCTTCGTCTTCTTTCAAAGCGTTCCCATCCCACTCTCCGGCGGAGGTGGACATCGCTCGGGCCACGCCGCTGAAACCCTTCCTCGATCCGGGACCGCTGAAAGTATTATTATTATTATTATTAACCGTATTAGCGTCGTTTGTGTTATTATTCTTCGTCGTCTTTGTTTTCTTTTTACTTCTTTTTATGGTAACCACGACCACGTTTTCGGCGTCCATCCCGGCTTTGACGCACAACACGCCTTTCTTGGCATCTTTGCTCACGTCTTCGTCGTCGCCGACTAAACCGATGAAAGGCTGGTGTTCGTGCCCGCCTAAAATCAAGTCCAGTTTGTCTTCGCCAACTTTGCGGATGTATTCGTCGTCCTCGGACAACGTTTGGTGCGTCAATGCAATCGTGACGTCGATCGGAGCTCCTCCAGCTGCCTCTTCTTTTTTATTCAATCGATCGATTTCCTCTAAAGTCGTCAGCGTCTTCTCCGCGCAATTCGCAAAGTGCACGCCTTCCGGCTTCTTCGCGGCAGACAAAGGCGTGGTTGTCGTGCACAACCCGAGCAAAGCGATTTTCAATCCACCAATCGTCGTCACTTCAAACTTTGGCGTTTCAGATATAAATTGCGCGACGTTTGCGTCGTATTCGCACTCCTCTTTATCCTCGTCTTCTTGCGCGTTTTCACACGTTTTCACTTCCACGTTTGTGTTCAAACACACGGAGTTAAGCTCAGCTAACCTCGCCCCTAACGCCGCGGTCCCGTGATCAAACTCGTGGTTCCCTAAACACACGTAATCTACTGGCACTTTATTCATCACCGACACCGCCGCTCTCCCAGAATCCAACGAAGACAACAACGAAGGCGACAAAAAATCCCCGCACAACACCACCGCGTGCGGATCTTTCAACCCGTTCGTGTTCTCGCGCACAAACGCCTTCAGCTTCGACACGTTTTGAAGCTCGTACACGTCGTTTATGCTAAAAATTTTAATCGTATCGAACTCTTCTTCGTCGTCCTCGTCTTCACCGGCGACCACGGACGACGACGAAGAAGAAGAAGAAGAAGAGGAAACCTTCGTCGCCGTCCTCGCGCCTCCTCCTCCTCCTCCTCTCGATATCAAAACGTTCCCTTTGATCGTCGCGCCCGGGCCTCCTCGACGAGTATTCCCTCCTCGACTGGTACTCCCGCGAGCGGTGGTGTTTCGTCGCAGCACCGTCCGTCGTTTTGCCGTCGTTTCAGAAATAGATGTCTTCGCTTCTTCCGCCGCGTCGTCGTCGTTTTTCGTGGTATTTTTTTCATCTTCTTCTAAAAATCTCTCTCCCTTTTTCGAAGCGAAGCAGAGCGTTGGACGCGTCGTTCTTCTTCTCCTTCCGTTTCTTCTTCCCGAACAAAGAGAAGAAGAAGAAGAAAAGAACACCAGCGAAGAAGAAGAAGAAGACGCGATCGAAGCCATGATCTCTCCTTGTTCTTTCTCTCTCTCTCTCTCTCTCTAAACGCGCGCCGTGTCGCGTCTCGCGGAAAAAAGATTACGCGGAGAGATCGTTCGTTCGTTCGTTCGTTCGTTAAACGCACTCTCTCGACGTTTCGGGAAAATAAAAAAATGCGTATGGAGTGCCTTCTTCTTCTTTGTCGAATTTATTTATATAAAAGCGCGCGCGCGGAGAAGACGAAGACTCTCTCTCTCTCTTTCTCTCTCGCACGCGCACTCTCTCGCTCTCGTCTCGTCGTCTCTCTCGTCAAAAAGAAGCGCGCACCGTGTCTTCTCTTTGTTTCCTTTTTTTTGTAAAGAGAATATCTCTTTCTTCTCGTTTGAATCTTAGAAGACACTTCAAAGAGCGGAGAGAGAAGAGAGACGAGAGAGAATGCAAAAAGAGACCAAAAAATATCAAAAATATCCGACACACATCATCATCAAAAAAATAACAACAACAAACAGCTCTCTCAAATCATCTCTCACAAATCTATTAAGAGAGAGAGGAGACGTTTCATCAGAGACCGAGAGAGAGATTGAGAGAAGAGAGAGCGCTGACGTCAGATTTTCACTTTAGGATTTTTCCCCACGGACATAAAAGAGAGAGAGAGAGAGAGAGAGAGAGAGAGAGAGAGCAGAGCAGAGCAGAGCGAGGACGAGAGACAACTCGGAAGAAGAAGAGAAAGAAGACGATGATTGGCGCGACTTCATCTCGATGCGCGTCCTCCCCGTGCTCGACGAGCGGGAGGAGAAGTGGCGATAAGAAGAAGAAGAAGAAATTAGTGATTACGCGCGAGTCGTCGTCGTCGTCGTCGTCGTCATCCCGAGAAGAAGTAACGACGGACGGTGACGGTTCGTGTCGTTGTTCTTGGCGAGAGCGGCTAAAAATGGCGTCTATTTCTGTTGCCGCGGCGAGCGTGTTGTCTGCATCCGTCGCGGATCCCGCCTTGGCTGGTTTTGGCGCGCCGACTGGCGCGGTCTTGTCGCCACCGGTGAATACGATTCGGATGGATAAATTAGAAAATTTGAACAACGAGGCGAAAAAACGGCTCTCCGGGATAACCACCACCGGGAACATCGATATTCTCTTGCAAGAGCTGTACGAGTTGCAACAGCTGGACACGGAGGAGTTGGACGACGTGGAAGCGGAGAGAGCGTTGCTTTTGGCGAATTCTGTGAAGGAAAATTTGGACACGTTTAGCGAGAGCGAAAAGGCGTCGGAGCTGAACGAGCAAAAGACGAGGTTGTTGAATAAAAGGAAAGAAGAGGCGGAGTTGGTGCAGCGGCTGGTCGATCGACGCGTGGCGTTGGGGAAGTTGAATAACCAAACGCCTTTGATCGTGTATGGCTCCGCGTTAGCGGCGAGTTTGATCGCTAATACGACGATGCACCCGGTGGATACGATGAAGGTGCGACGAATCGCGCTGAAAAGTCGAAAGAAGATTGAAGAGATAGACTCGATGGATGAGTTAGATAGCGGGAGAGGATCGGAAGGAGGCGTTTCGACGTCGATGAGTTTTGATGACTCTGGCGTGGCGACCATGCGCGCGCCGACGGCGGGGAAAAATGCCGCCGCTTCTACTTCTTCTACCTCGAGTGAACAATACGAACCGACGATGCAAGAAATCATGGGCGAAGGCGGGTTCATGTCTTTATACGATGGTTTAGGTCCGAACTTAGCGAAAGAAGGCATACCGTTGACGTTATATTTAGGTGTGTACGAAACCGTGAAACTGTTTTTACTCGGCAACACGGCATACTTCAACGAGCACATCATTTTGTGTTACTTGGTTGCCGGCGGGTGCGGCGAACTCGTCGCGTCCGTGATTCGAGTGCCAGCGGAAGCAGTGAAATCGAGAACGCAAACTGGGGCGACCATTCCAGAGGCGATTCAATCGAACTTTAAGAGCGCGCGCGGACGCGAGAATATTTTTAAAACCTGGACGGTAGCGGTCGTGAGAGACATCCCGTTCGGAGCTATTCAAATCGCGTTATTCGAGTCGCTCAAATTGGTCCTCACGTCGCAAGAACACGCGCCGTTTGACCCGAACTCGCTCTTAGGTGAAGCTATCTTAGGCGCGTGTGGAGGTATTGCCGGAAGTTTAAGCGTTACGCCGTTGGATGTCATCGTCACTCGTTTGATTCAACAAATGGAGTCTGCGGACGCTGCTCTAGATAGCATTTTATTGAGCCAAGAAGAAGGCGAAGCGTTGACTCCAGCCATGAAGAGGAACAATAACGTCGACGGCCCGTTTGAAATGGTTCAAAAAATCTACGCGGAAGGCGGAGCTGGAGCGTTTTGGAGCGGCGCTCGAGAACGTGTGCTGTATTGGGGACCAGCTGTAGCCATCTTCCTCTCGGCGTATTGTCGAATCCGTCAGAGTTTCCTCTGATCTTTTTTAGGACGGAGTGATGTGTTTTTTAATATATTATGACGCGCCCGCGCTTTGAGTTGCTATTTATTGATGTTATTACAACGTGCTGATATTACCTACTACCAGTAGGATTATTAATTATATCTGTCTTTTTATGTCTCTTTATTGCGTTATATTCTAAAAGAACGGTAAATGGAAAACCGAGAAGAAATCCGTCACCGCGGTGAAAAGATCCATAAACTTCCCGCTTCCGATGATATCGTCCAAACCGTCGGTAACGGCAGAGTCTTCCGCCAATCGAGTGGCAAACTTCGTCGCCGCGGTGCCGCCGAGCGCTAGAGCGGTCAATGCATTTATTGAATTCGCGTTTCCTACCGTGACCCCCTCGATCTGACAAGCGCTCATCGTCCCGACGTGTTCTTTTTCGTCTTCGCAAATGTTTGAAAACACGTCGTATAACGTTTCGATCTTTGGTCGACGCACGGATAACCGATTCTTCTTCGTCTCCTCGTCGCTACTCTCGCTACTCTCGCTATCGCTACTGGTGTTTAATCTCAAGGAAACGATTTCGCCGGTACTCGACATCGTCGTCGTTTGGAACTCATCGAATAAGTACAAGTCTTCCGCCTCGTAATATTTTTTCGCAATTTCGGGAGCCGGCAACGCTTCCAGCAACTCTTTGTTTTCTTCCGTAAACTGCGCGTACGTCGCCACGGCGTGCGTCTCAATCTTCTCGCTAAAATTATACGCCAACTTTGGCGAGAGCAACCAAACGACGACTAAACCAAAATAGTACACCAACGCCGCGTGTTGAGCGAGAAATCTATCGGACCAGCGTCTGTCCCCACCCAAAGATTCCATGATCAACAAATGGTGAAATTCGTTCCATTCCTCCGCGAAGTGGATTTTTCTCAACTCGCTGCTTCGTCTCCACCATCCCAGGAGTTCGTACAACGTCAACATCGAATTGTACGAAAAGTACGGCATTCTCGCCACCGTCTCCAGAAACCAAAACCTCTGAATCGGTTTGTTCTCCGGAAACCACAAATCCAAAACGACGCACAACAGATAATACGGACCTTCGATGATCCACGGCGAGTGGACTTTCGGCAACCGTTTCTCTCGCTCCCAAATCGCCGCGTTCGACAACTTCAAACGCTCTAAATACTCCAACAGTAACTCGCCTTGTTCCAACGCCGCCTCTCCGCTTCGCTTCTCCAACTCTACAAAGTCCTCCTCGTCGAAAGTAGCCGAACTGTCGAACGTTCGCGACGTGGAATATTTCGTCACGATCGACGACGTCGCGTCGTCCTCTTCCTCCTCTCCTCTCTTCTCCTTCTTCTTCAACACGAACACTTCTCGAATCAACGCTTTCAGCTCGGACACGAAGTGTCTCTCCGCCATGCTAAACACCGACGAAGGCACACCGATGATTTTAGACGCGTCGACGTAATCTCCCGCTCGTTTGCGAATCACGGAGAGTTCTTTATACGCCGATGGGTCCATCGTGATTGACTTCTTCTTCTTCTTCTTCTCTTTCGCATCTTCTTCCGAAACGGATGAAGAAGAATCGCGAAAAGGAGGATTGGGAGGAGAAGAAGACAAAATCGACCGGCGCGCGCATCGTCGCCGCCGCGAAGAAGAAAAAGGAAAAGAAGAGAGTCGCGCGGAGGAGGAGGACGCGAAAGAAGGCGGCGAACGAAAGAGATCTCCCGCCATTCGCGCGCTTTTTTTATGGGGAAATTCGTATCTAAAAAAGGTTGCCTTTTTCCAAATTTCCCACACGCGTCATATCCAAATACGAATAAAGCGCGAGACACACATCATGACGTCTCAACCGCCGCTGCTGCGACGAAACCCGTCCTCGGTGAACTGCGCGGACGTTGTCATCGTGGATTACGACGACGAAACAGAAGAAGTAAAAGAAAACGTCGCCTCTTCAAAGTCTTCGCTTTTACCGCCATCCAGTTTCCAAAAATCCATCCTCGAGCGACTCCCTCGCGACCTCGCGTTGCACGTCTTTGGAAAACTATTGATAGACTCGAACGATTTCGAATCGTTTTCGAACGTCTCCTCGACGAACAAATACGCGTTCGAACTGAGCAAAGACGAGACGATGTGGTCGTCCGCGCTGAATAAGAAGTGGGGGAGGAGCGCTTTTCGGAGCGAGTATTCGTTGGAGAAAGGTTTGTTGGGAGAAAATTACCTGCGAAGGCTGTACGTGACGCGCGAATTCGCTCTGTGCGAGAAGAAAGGCGCGAAGCTGCACGTGCTGCATCGATTGCAGATTTTGTTGAACGCGTTCAGTCAGTGCGCGAATAACGATTTGGTAACTTCTGTTTCGAGAAATTTATTGAAGAGAGCGTTGACGTTAGCGTTGGATGTGCTTCGCGCGGCGGACGAAACGAGCGTGGAGTTGACTTCGGTGACGGCGGTGCAAAACGGCACCGAGGAGATTGAGGAGATGTTTGCGGAGAGAGTGATGGCGGCGAGAGTGGTATCGGTGGTATTGACTAGGTTTAAAAAGGCGAGGAGGATGGTGGAAGAGGTGTTTCAGTTCAATAATTGCGCCGTCGCTGGAGGTGCTTGGATGGGAAGCCAGGACGAGGACGATTCCGAACAGGCTTTGGATGCGGATGAAGAAGAATGCGCATCGCTGACGAGCAGCGCGACGACGAACGAGTTCGATGACGAGCAAGAAGAAGCCACCGCTTTTCGAATCTTAGTCGCTCGATACCTCAGCGAACACTTCGCGCAATCGTCCATCATTTCGAACGTAACGACGGCAAATGCAAACGCGCATCATAGTCATCATCATCTTCATCAACATCGAAAACAAACGACGTCGATTTCGTACATACCCGCTATTCCTAAGCGATATTTGAAGAAAACGTTCGACAAAACGTGTCCTTCCGAATGGTTATTCGATTGTCTCACGAAGAACAACAACATCACCTTGGCTGTGTGTCAGGCGTTATATTTGGAACCGCTTTCGGCGATTGAAGATTACGAGCGGAAGAAAGAAAAATTCCGCTACTTTCCTCGCCAGCCGAGTGGAGGACGGTTTCCGCTCGGATCTCGCCCGCCAGCTTCCAGGCATCGCAGAGAATTGTTGGCGCTGAAAGAAGGGAACCGGTCGGACGTGTCTTTAATGAGTGGCGCGTGGACTGGCGTGCGAAGGAGTAATTATAATAGCAACAGCAATAGTAACAATAGCAGCGATAGACGCGTGCCGTTCAAAGGAACGTTGGAATTCACAAAAGCTGGGAAAATCAGCGGCTTCTTCGTCGACGCGGTTGGAACAACCGTCGTCCGAGGGTGGGTGGATCCGAATTCGTTATCGTTCGCTTTGGACGCGCGATACACAGAGGTTGGCGGCTTACCCCCAATGTCTCTTTTCCGCAACGAAGAAAATAAAGAAATCGAAACCCGAGCGGCGATGGAGTTGAACACATTAAGAACGAGCGAATCGAGTTCTGGATTTGAAGAGTTGGCCGAACAGTTGGAAGACGAAATGGGTTGCGGCTTGTACTGTCGCTATCGAGGAGTGTTCAATTCAATCTCGGCGGGAGGCGTCTTTTGTTCAAACACGTCTGCCACATCCCGATCGGGCGCGTTTTCCCTGTGGTCCGAATAAAAATAGTCAGTTGCGCATAGTATATATACATGTACATGTAGTGGTAGTAATAGTGTCTCCGATTACCAACTTCCCGTATTCTCCATCGAAGCCCACGGCTCCGCCGGCGCCAACGCTTCGCCCTTCTGTAAAAGCTCAACCGAAATGCCGTCCGGCGACTTCACGAACGCCATTCTCCCATCTCTCGGCGGTCTCAAAATCACGATCCCTTTCTCTTGCAAATCGGCGCACAACTTATAAATGTCCGCGGTCGCGAACGCGAGATGGCCCATCGATCGACTCGGCGGCGCTGGTGTGTGTGTGTTTTTGAGTAAAAAGAAATAAAGTCAGTAGGTGATTACTTAAAAGTGAAAAAAAGCGCACCAAAGACTTCTTCTGGCCCCCAGTTATGGGTGATTTCAATCTCCGGCGCCCCTGGTGAACTCGCCATGAACACTAAAGTGAACTTCCCTTTCTCTGAATCTTTTCTCCTGGTCTCTTGCAACCCGAGCGCTTGGAAAAACGCCATCGTTTTTTCCAAGTTTGAACTCCGTATCATCGTGTGTAAGAAAATCAATTCCTCGTCCGAAGGGTTCATGGAATGATACGTATCCGGGGCTAAGTAAGACGACGAGCCGGCCATTGCTTTGAGTGGAGCGATGAAGTTCTTTTTCCTGTTTTTGTTTTTGTTGTTCTGGACGAGAGATGGTCTGATGTGTGTTTTTGCAGCGCAAGATGCAGCGGCTTTCATGATGGTTTTGCGGATTCTAATGAGGAAACCTTACCTAAAAAAACACTCTCTCTCGTGTTAGGTAAAGAAGACAGTTGGCGGGGATGATTTCGATGATGATGTTCTATCACGTAATAAAGATTTCTATGCGAAGCTATTCTAGCACGCGCATGAATATATTCACAATTTGCTAAACAAACACATCTAAAACCAAAACGCTACTAAACACACAATCACCCGCGCAACGCGCGATGACTTTTAAAACCCGCGCTTGATTTTGCTACTATAATTGCTCATTTTTGGACTAATAGTCGCCGGTTCAATACCTACTTCGACTTCGTCTAATAAAACGTCCATCTCTGCTCCCGTCGCGGCGTTTTTACTGCTGTTCATGTTATTCATTTGTTGTTGTTTCTCGCGTAAAGTGACGATGGAGTAGACGACTATAGCGGCGACGGCGAAAACGCCGCCGAATACGACGCGGTAACTCGGCGGCGCGTCGAAATACAGGACACCTATGGCGATGACCGTAATCGTTTTGGTCAAGCCTAACATGGCGTACGCCAAAGCGCTCGCTTTCCCACCCACGAAACAGGACGAGACGTTGACGGCCATACCCAACGCGCAACTCAACGCAAAAAGAAAGCACGCGTAGGAGGACATTTCAAAGATGTTGAAGAACGATTGGTCCACCGCCAATTCCGTCGCTTTCATCCGTCCAACCTCACCAAACTGCTCCGGGTTCATGATAGCTTCGTTATTCCCAACGTAAAACATGCTCACAAAGTTCGCCACGAAATTATACGCGCCCATTCCTCTCGGTTGTAAAAAATCTACCTCTACGGCTGCCAACGTCAACCCGCTCGCGGCGAACGGCATCGTCTGATGCAACAGTTGCAACGTCTCCCACCGGTGCGATTGTTGCAACCACGAATACAAAACTACCTCCACACTCGTCGCACACACCCCAACAAACGCAATTATCGCCCCAAAACTCGTAAACTGCACGTCGTTAAAACAAGCGACCGATACGCCCAAAACCATGCTCGCGAGCAACACAATCTTGTCCCTCGAAACCGTCCTCGACAAAAAGAAATACTCCACCACCGCGACTAACGGCACTTGCATTTGCTTCGTCAGCTGAAAAAACGCCACCGAATTCATCTTCAACGACGCTTGACCTAAACATATCGCCGACGATTGCAAAAACGCCACCAGCGCAATCACGCTCTTGTTATCCATCTTCCTCCTCTCGAATATTTGCAATCGGCTACAAATCGAGGTAAATATCACGCAAACGATCATGTGCGCCGCGGACAACGTGATCACCGGAAACCGCGTCTCCGTGAAAAGCAACTTATTCACGACGACGATGAGCATGGTGACCAGAAAATTCGAAGATAACGCGAATATCGCCACGAGCATGTGCTTTTCGCAGAGCACCGCTTTCAATCCATCTTTCGAGGTTGATGGATAGTGTGGGTTTCTGAGCGTGGGTTGCATTTTTTTTGTACGTATATATATATATATATATCAGTCTGCGCAGCGTGCGTGTGCGTGCGCGTGTGTGTGCGCGTCCCTTATTCGCTCGTGTGGTCTCCGTTAATGTGCGTATATATCGCGCGCTGTCGCGAGAATAATCTGCCGCCTCGAATAAACTCTCTTTTCTTCCCTAACTTTCTTCCTTTTTCTGAAACCCTAAAACAACGTTTCAGTGTGAAGTCTAGATTTCTTTTCCCATAATAAAACGACAGAAAAAAAAAGATGGACGGGTCTTTCCTGGCCGTCCTCTTCGCCGTCCTCATCTCCGCCTTGGGCATAGAAAATGGCGTTTTCCTCGGCGTCGTGCTCTTGTTTTTGTATTATCCGATGAGGTGCGTGTGTTGTTGTTGCGCGCGCGAGAGAGATTTTTTATTTTGGAACAAAATTTGACTCGTTTTTCGGCACATTTTTTTTTCTTTTCAATTTTCAAAGCGCGCGCTCTCTCTTCTTCTCCTTCTTCTTCTTCTTGTTGTCGTTGTTCCTCCGTCGAAACTCGCTCGCTGACCTCTTCTCTCTTCCTCTCTCGTTTCCATTCCTTTCAAAAACATCTCACAGAACGTTTCTCGTGAAGAAAACCGTCCTCTTCCTTCGTTTCCTCCGGAAACTTTTGTTCAAAAAGATACCTAACTTTTTTCGTGGGAAAACCCTAAATGGTAGCAGCAACAACAACAACAACAACAACAGCGCCTCTTCCTTGTTCCGAAGAGGAAAGAGAAGCGCGTCGAGAAAAGAGATCGACGAGTTGTTCCTCTTGGACGACTCGACTTTGAGGACGTTTCAAAAGAACGCGCTGCGCTTGTTCGATTTACCGCACCACCCGAGACGGTTGAGGCAAGCGGCGCTGAAATGGAAAGCGTGGAGAGAGAAAGTTTTGATCAAGACTGGGTTACCGTCGATGTTGACGAAGACGGCGAAGACGACGGAGACGGAAAGAGGAGGAGGGGGCGACGTCGAGAAGCGAGCGAGGACGAAAATGTTCTTGAAGAACGCTTTGATTGAACGGAAGGAACGGAGGGATAAGCTGAAAAGTATTCGTGGGGACGGTTTGATGAATTTGCACGACGAGATGAACCCGAATCAAATTGGGAACGGAACCGTAACAGACGAGGAGGAAGAGGAGGAAGAAGAGAGACGGTTGAGAGCGTTGTTGCTCCAGGAGGAGGAATTGGAAGAAGAGGAGAAGAAAATGCAAGAGAAATTGTCGACAGAAGAAGCGATGGCGCTGAGACAGTGTTCTCTGTGCGACGCGTTGACAGATGAGCAAATTGTGGAGATTTTGGACGCGTCGAGGACGAAGAGCGCGTTCGAGAGAGGGGAGGATGTGAGCCACGAGAGCGGGTTTACGAAACGAGGCGAGGAGATCGCGATTTTGTGTCGAGGCGCATTTGCGATTGAATCGATGGTGATGGTAACAGACGACAACGATGATGCCGGAGAAGGAAGAAGTGTTGTGAGCGCGAGAACGGTGGTAACGAAAGTCGGCGCGTGCGTCGGTTCGCTCGTGGACGTTTTGGATTTCTCACCGCCGCCGCTCGTAGGTATTCGCGAAGAAACATCATCGAAACAATCTAGGCCACCATCTAATTCTACGCTCGCCGGAGAAGGCGACATTCCTCGCGGTAGTGATAGTAGTAGTAGCAATAATAGGCAAAGTAAAAACAGACTGAGAGCCGTGACGGCTTCCGACGACGCCATGTTTGTCGTTGTTCCCTTGAATGTGTTCCACGACGTTATGAACCAAACGGTGGGTGCGCACGCTTTAGCGTCGCGGTTAGTCAACGCCGCGCGTTGTGTGTGTCAATATCTCTCCTTAGAAAGTGCCACGAAGCCACTGTGGGTGGACGAAGCCGGTTCTGAACGCAACGATGGTAAAGAATCTAATGCTATTGTTGCAGGCGAGCGGGTCAAGCGTGGGTTAGAGCGCGTATTAGGTCCCAAGAAAGCGCAAAAAGTCGACCGCAGCGCAATTGCGACGTGTTTGGAAGAGCTCGCGGAGAGGAGCGGATCATCCGAGATTATGGAACGTGTTATTACGCCTTTACTCGTCAGAAAGAACGAGAAAAAGACTTCTCCTGAGAGCATACTTCCGCAACAGCGAGGTTCGGGATCGAGTGCAAATCGCGTCGGATTTGTCAAGCGACTGTTCACTTCCTCCTCGGAGAGTTTTAATTCTTCTAAAGATGCGACGATTGATGGCAAGAAATCGCCCGCATCTGTAAACAAAAAAAATGGAGGAGGAGGCAGCAAAGGAACACCGCAAGAGCAGACACAGGCGCCACCAGAGAGCTCACCAAAGAATGAAAACGGTGAGGACGAGAATGATAAAGCGGCGAGAAAGGAAAACAAGGACGAGCAAGAAAAAAACGAAGAAGCACCGATGTACGAAGCAACCATGGAGTGCAGATATTACGCTCCCGGTCAACTCGTTTGTGCTCTCGGTTCCCCAGGCGCTGCGTATTTCATAGAATGTGGCGTTCTCGAAGCGACCTTTGTGAAGAAAAACGACTTGAAGAATAAGAACAACTCGGATGTGTCCTGGTACGCGAACCCAGGTGACGTCGTTCAACCATTTGCACTTTTGGCAAATACGCGGTCGTCTATTGAGCTTCGAGCGGGAAGTTCCGGGGCTGTGGTTGCCACGCTAGTGTCGAGCGAATTTCATAAGTTAGCTCGATATCGCGATGAAATTGATGCGTTTGTTTCCATCTCCGCGAGCGTCGCCAACGCTACGACTAATATTAGTATTCAAGGTGAAAAGAAAACCGAAGATGTTGAAGAAGAGAAGACGGAGACGGTGGTAAAGATGCAGAAAAACTTTTCGAGCGTCTTTACGAAGATTGCCGCAGATTTAGCCAAACGCGCTCGACGCTCGCTCGCCGGTGATGCTTTGCAATATTGCGGGTGCGAATGGGATTACGTGCACGTCGGGGAACGCATACGACGACTGGACGATATCGCTTCAAACGGTGTGATGATTGTGGCCACGGGGGTGTGTCGAGTCGAAGCGGCGACGTATACAAAAGGCGCGTTTGCTGGCGTGTTTTCGCCGAGGTGGACGTCGATCCGATCATCATCACACGATGAACATGGTAATATGTCTGCTTTAAAGCAAAGAAATAACCCAGTAAATGATGATAAGAACGCTTCGAGCTCATCTTTACAAGGCGGCAACGCAAATAGTGGTTCTTACTCTTCTGCAGGAAGCGGTGACTTACTCGGCGCGCTCGAGCACCACAACTCTTCAGGGGGAGGCACTCATCAAGGACACGTGGCACCAATCTTTTCCATTCCACCGCGATACGTCGGTCCGGGTGAACCGTGCTCGGAAGAGCGCGTCTTGTTCGACGACGATGAAGAAGAAGAACTAGAACACGCCGTTGAGCGATCTCGAGAGAGCATCGACAACGAGTACGCGCGACAACAACATCTTCAAAAACTTTACAGAACCAACATCTACAGTGGTGGCGATGACTTCTGTGCGAGCAAGAAAAAGAAATTATTCCTTCTGGCTCGAGCGGCGAGAGATTCCCAGACACTGTTTGTGCCTGGCGCAAGCTTGGATAATCTCACCATGCGATACCCGAAGAAGTTTTTGCACTTTATCAAATCCGTTGGAGCGAGATTTGCGAATTCGCAATTGCTACTCGCATCTTCCTTTTCGTTATCGAACGATGGTGGCACGACCAATATGATGGAAACACCGCCTCGTAAGATGAATCCATACGATCATCACTCAGATAATAACGCCAACGAACTACACCCTTCATCATCACTGGCAGCATTGCAGTCAACTTCCAATCATCAGCGAAGAGGCTCGCGCGCGGACAAACCAAAACTCGTCGCTGTTGTTCCAGTTTCACCAGGCGCCGCGTTGCACTTGGACGCGTTTGTTAGTTCCTTGATGCACGCTCTGCGGCGCATATGTAGTGCGCGTGTCGCTGACTCTGCGGATCACTTAGCCGAAGTTGGTTCAGCCGCCGTTGGCGCGCTGTCGCACGAAGCTACGGCATTTTGGTTGCATCAACTGGAAGAAACACACGACGTGGTTCTACTCAAAGGTGACCCGTTCCCATCCGCTTGGTGTGCCCAGTGTGCATCGCATGCGGATGTTGTGTTATTAGTCGCCTCCGCGGAAGACGAACCACCGGTACCTGAAGAAGGAAAACAGTTACAACAAAGGCTTTTGGGTTTGCGAAGACATCATCAATTCAATCTTGGATTTCGTGAACTCGTTTTACTACACGAAGACGCGAACGACTCCGTTCCAATCAACACCAGGCCATGGCTGGAAGCGTTCGGTGTCCACCGTCATCATCACGTCGGGGGTAAACTCGGCGGTAACCAAGGGTTACACCAAGCGCACGCCGGTCGACTCGCTCGTTCATTACGGAAACTCTCCGTGGGTGTTGTTTTTAGCGGCGGCGGCGCGCGAGGGTGTGCACACGTCGGCGCGTTGATCGCTTTAGAGGAGGAAGGTATTCCAATCGACGCCATTGGCGGAACAAGTATGGGTGCTTTCATCGGTGGTAACTACGCTCGAGAACCGTCCGTGCTATCTACTCGGGTAAAAGCAAAACGATTCGCTAAAACAATGAGCGGATTTTGGAACAGAATCTCCGATTTGACGTTACCGATTGTTTCTTATTTCAGCGGTTTCCGCACAAACGGAGCAATTGCGAGCAGTTTCCGAGATTCAAAAATCGAAGACTGCTGGTTGCCGTTTTATTGCGTGACTCTAGATTTGATCTCCTCCAGGTCCATCGCGCACAGAAATGGGACGCTATGGCGGTACGTTCGAGCGTCGATGACTTTAGTTGGTTTCTTACCTCCTTTGTGTGATAAATTGGATGCTCCATCGTCCTCTAAGAACGCGAATGAGGATGCTGAACGATTGCACGTCCTCGTCGACGGTGGATACGCGAACAACGTTCCGGTCGATATGATGAAAGATTTGTTCGGCGCGAACACGGTTATTGCCGTAGACGTCGGTGGTGAAGGCTTGGAATCGAAAAAGTTTGAAAATACGTGGGGCGATGGCGTTTCTGGCCTCTCGCACGTCTTGCGAACGTTGTTCACGCCAAAATGGCTAGGTATACGTTCTAGTTGTCCAACCATGGCGGAAATGCAAGCGCACTTACCATTCATAACGGATGCAAACAACGCTCGACGACGAGATGAGGACATCAACGTGTACATTCGACCGGAAGTCCAATGTTTTGGCATCCTCGAATTCTCTAGCGTGGATGCGATTGAACGCAAAGGATACGAAAAAACTAAAGCGATAATCCGCGAGTGGAAATTACAACAACCGGAACTGTGGCAGCTCATTCGTCGATCGTGTCCAGACCCAGCGCAAGGAACGAAACCGCATAAATCATCCTTCTTTCCAAAAGGAGGTTCCTACGACAACGTTCGCTCAGAGTTTGGTAAAGATGAGAGCGAGGACACCAGCGCCGATCATCAACAACGTAACTTCGACAGCGACTCCAGGCGAGGAGGAGGAAAAAGCAGCGTCATTGCCATATTCAACTCGGTTAAGAACAACAAGAAATTCTTATTCGGGGGTCGCAGAAGTATCGAAGATGTCGACGAGGAATTCTACGATGAATACAGACGCGCAAACAACGTATCGCCAGATCTGATGTTGAAGAACCGAACTTTGGACGGAAGTGGAATAGGATCCCCGCCTAAAAGATACTCTGGTGATTTCGAACGAATCCAGAGGTTCAATTCTGTTCAGATAGGCCAAAAACCTAGCATGGATTTGCGAGGGACGAGCGATAGTAGTTCCGGAGGAGGAGGAGGAGGAGGAGGGAGAAACATCCCGCCGTCGTACCCGAAGAGAAACTCTGAAACGAAGAAGAAACAAAGTTGGTCTCCCGAACCAGTTGCGTCGCGTAAAATGAAAACGTCGTTCTCGTTAGAATTCGGTAGTCCTTAAAAGTAAAGCAAAAGGAGCGTTTTGTATTATAGCACATTTAATTTAGACACGTTGTAAAAAAAGAATTTGTAAACATACACGCGCGGCAGCGATATTTCTATAAGCGAAGAGAGACTGGAGAGTCGTTTGAATTCATTTCTAAGCGTACGGCTTATTCGACGGCGCCAATTTTCCTTCCACTCTCATCCTGTGCCACTTCCCGCCTTCGTGTTCCTCCTTTTGCGCCAGCGACGTAAACATCTTCCTGCACAGTTTACAGTGAGGACCTTCCGGCGGTTTCGCCTCTCTCCTTTGATGTTGATGTTGTTGTTGTTGTTGTTGACGTTGCGTCGCGCCACCGGCCGCTTTCCTCCGATGCCCTTTCCCTTTCAAATGTTCCTCCAACTGCGCCTGACTGGTGAACGATAAGTTGCACGTTTCACATTTCGGCCTATTCTTCTCCCGTTCGGCTAATCCAGGGATTAATACGTTTTTGCTCGCCGCGGCGGAAGTAGAAGAAGATGAAACGCGTTTCCCTTTAAACGCGCCTTCGTTCCCTCTTTTACTCCCGTAGCCGTAATGCTCCGGGTACGCTTCCGGCGGTAACGGCGCGATTCTCCCTAAACTACTACTGCTAGAACTCCCAGAACTACTCATTCCTAAATCATCTTCTTCTTCGTCGCCGCTCTCTTCCGGCGCGGCTTCCGCTAGCCTCGACAACCGCTCGATCTCCGCGTCGATATCGTTCAGCTTTTTAAGTGATGTCGTTCCCTTCGCGCCGTCGTCCTCTTTCACTTTCTCTTTCTTCTCTTTCTTCTTCTTCTTCTTCTTCTTCTCGGAGTCGTCGTCGTCGTCGTCGATGTTGTTCTTCCTCTTCTTCTTCTTCTTCTTCGTCGTCGTCTCTTCCTCTCTCTCCTTCTCTCTCTTCTTCTTCTTCTCTTTCATCTCTCTTCGCGCTGTTTTTGTGTTCGGTAAAAATTGAGAGTTCGTTAGGTGTGAGAAAAAAAACGCGTATTTTTTATTGTCAAAAAAAGTGAAAATATCTTCTGACTCTCTCTTTATGCTACCGTACGATTAAAACCCGCGCGCTCGAACGCTCTCAAAGCTCGGATCTTCTTCTTCTTCTTCGACGTCGTCGTCGTCGTCGCCTCGACGAAGAATGCGTGTCATCGCCGCCGACGCGGCTACATTTTGTTCTTGTTTTTCTTTTTCTTTTGCTCCAAAACTTGTTTTGAAGACGTGCTTTACGAAGCCGACGGCGAGGCTGGCCGAGGAAGCGACGGCTTCTTCGTGGGATTTATCTCGAAGGATGAGTAAAGCTTTTTTGGTGGATTTGATTCTTTCTTCGTAGATGCGTTCGACTTCAAACGGTCGAA
>Ga0255763_1002526_pt1 | contig 17342 bp, 19 predicted proteins | sample 041ome_2_FD_179963 | JGI IMG/M metagenome (GOLD analysis project Ga0255763, IMG submission 179963) | Coastal salt marsh microbial communities from the Groves Creek Marsh, Skidaway Island, Georgia - 041406US metaG (version 2) | ecosystem: Environmental > Aquatic > Marine > Intertidal zone > Salt...
GTCAGACTTGCTTGGTGTGACGACATCTATGCCAACACGTTTTGCTTCCGTCCTGTACACCCAACGTTTGTATGATCCGTGACAGTGCTTTAGACAAGACTTCCAGAACTTCTCTGGGTTGTGTGCCTTTTGGTACGCCAGTGCCCATATCAGTCTTCCTAGGTTCACCGCGTGTGCCCTGCACAAACCAAATCCAGATAAGGATTGTAGCATCGTGATTATCTCGTCCTTGCGTGGATGGTCACCTAGTTTAGTGATGAACTGCATTATTTTCTCTTCGTTCTTCTTGGCGAATGCTCTACGATACATGTCTGCCTCGTACTTGTCTATGCCCAGCACTTCTGATATCCTGTCTATGGCATCGTCTTCGTACACTATGGTGTCGCTCATACGCTCCCGGCTCCAGTCATGGAACATGGTCGCCTTCTTACGTCCTGACACCGCAACTGGTCGGATCAGTGCAGTACCGAACACACAGTCTTTAACACTCTTTGGTTTGATTGCCCTGAACAGTCTCCGCATCGCTGGACTCTCTGCCTGTGTCACTCCCAACACGTCTCCGCGACACAAAAGGTCCGAGGTAGCGGCATCTTCCTCCGGATAATCCGTCAACTTCATTGTGGGATCTATCTCTATGAGTTGCGACAAACCACGATTGGCTAAAATGTCCACCTTGAGGTGTTCTAGGTCTTCCACTTCGTTCTTGTCCAGTAGTATTTGATTTTCCGCCGTGAACAGGCTTTTTGGTAGTTGTCTTTGAAACATCAGTATTCCTCCGCAGTGTTTTGATATGCATCTCTTCTTGCCTTTCAATTTGTTCTCAATCCTTTTGGCTTCTTTGACATCGATGCCTAGTGAATCGTATGTGAACCTGCGGGGTAGGTTGCCCTTGACACCCAATCGTTTGGCCGCTTCACGCCTTGCTGATTTATCCTTATAGAGCACGTAGTTAGATATCCTAGCACTGCGTCCGGGCCATTTCTTGAATATCCTCTGCATGACTTCGTTCTGCTTGTGATGGGGGAAGTCTATGTCCACATCAGGGAGGTCGTCCCTGTTAGGGTTGAGGAATCTTGCCACGGGTATGTCCCACTCCACTGGGTCCACATCTGTTATGCCCAGCAGGTAACACACCAATGACGATCCAGCACTACCACGTGTCATGTGCGGTATGTCCCTTGTCATTGCGATAATGTCACATATTTGGATGAAGTAGTCTACGAAACGTAGTTGAAGGATGATCTGAGTTTCCTCGGCTAGCCTATGCGTGTATTCTTCTGTGCCTGGACATTGCCTAATGAATCTATCGTACAGCCTTGTTATGTCGTTCAGTTCTTTGTCTTTCATTTGCCTATGCTTTTATATTTGCCTGTGTTGCCTTGAGCAAATATATTTATCTGCGTATATTACTAGGCAGTGAGATTTTGGCGAAGTTTACTTTTGGGAATTGTGATATCTCTCTTGTCGCATGCGGCACTGATCACACATTCGTCGCACAAAGGTGTTCTTGATTTACAGACAAGTTTGGCGTGTGTTATCAACCACATGTGTGCACCGTACTTGTATTTGTTCGGTGTTGTATCGTTTACTGTGATTGATGCTTTGCCTTCATCTAAATTATCAACCCACCCGAGCCTCCATAACATCCTGAACACGTGTGTGTCCACTGCTATGTGTGGTTCACCAAACACGAATCTCATCACTATGTCTGAACTTTTCCTACCAACACCGGGTAAGGTCATTAGTTCTTTCTGAGTGCCTGGCACACGCCCGTTGAAATCTTCCAACAACATTTTACTCGTGGCTAGAATGTTTTTAGACTTTGCATTGAAAAGTCCTGCAGGTTTGATCGCTTCAATTATGTCTTCCTGCGACAGTTTTATCATGTCTTCAGGTGTGTCCGCTAACGCAAACAGTTGTCTACAAGCGACCGCTGTCCTTTTGTCTTGTGATTGTGCAGATAGCATCACACCAATGAGGCTAGTGTATGCCTTTGAGTATATTTTTGCTTTGGGTTTTTTATTTGAATAATTTGGATAAAGAGAACTTAGTTTCTCATAAATGTAATCGATGTCATTACTGTTCTTCATCTGAGTGCAGTTCGTTTAGAAGTTGTCTCAGTTTACCACCCTCGACAGTGGCTTTCACTTTACCTACGGTATCACCCTTTCGGGGATCAGGTACCTCTGGTCTGGCATCTTTTGGTGTGCCATCATTTGCTGATACTTTAGATGTTTGTTTCAAAGAATCATATATCGTACTACGTTGTTTGTCGAACTGTTTGTATTCAGGATCGTCAGCCAAGTCTCTGATACGTAGACTGTCCACGTCAAACTCAAGATCCACTTTCTGTCCAACACCAGAACTTGATCTAGTCTTCATGAACTGTATCTGATATCTACCACGTTCCTTCATGGCTCTGCTTGTGAATATACCTATCACATTATCTGCTGTCTGTATCTTAGATAGTCCACCTGAAATGTGAGAGTGATCAAACTCTATCTCCTCAACCGATGCCCTGTTCAACTGCGATGCTGTCGCCAACACACACTGTTTCTCCACGACCAAGTTCCTCAGTTCCTCACTCACATACTTGTCTTTTATGAATAAGTCCGCCGGACTTATCTTCTTGCTCTTGGGCATCATCAGATCCAAGTAGTCGATCAATATACAATCCACTTTCTTCTTGTTCTTCAATTCCAGTTCTTTGAGATATGTCCTGACATCCAACACATTACTGCCACTGGGCAAGTATTTGATCTGTAAGTTACCTGATTTCTTCTTCAGCATCTTGACCTTCATTTCAACATTGTCTATCTCTGGAAACACTTTCTTTGTGGGAATGTTCGTCATCATGGCATCTAGCCTCATGGCAGTAAGTTGTTCTGATAATTCAAAAGATATGTAGCACACATTCAATCCTGCCTGTGCCCAGTTAACTGCGAGATTCTGCAAGAACAAACTCTTTCCTGCACCCGAACCACCTGCGAATATGTTCAGTTCTCCTCGGTTGAATCCACCAAATAGTTTCTTGTCCAAGTTCTGCCAGCCTGTGCTGATCTGTCCGTTGTTGTCTTTTAACGCTTCAAGCCTTCCTCGAGGATCCTCGAAGTAGTCTGTGCCGAGATCCCTTGTGAGTCCAACGTTGACTGCATCCTTGACCATGTCCTCGACCGGACCATAGTCGCCCTTCTCTAGAAGATCCGCAGATGAAAGTATTGCCTGTTCAAGTGCCTTGTGCCTTGAGAATGTTTCAAACTCATCTAGCAACCAATTAAAATGAGCCGGATCCAGATCCTTTGCTGATTTTAATTTTATGTCATGTTTGGCATTGACCTGATCAACATCGGGCATCACCTTGTACTCGTCCATGTAGTCTTTAACGAACTTAGCGATAGGCTGTAGTTTACGATCAAACGATTCTGGTTTGAATATGTTCTGTGCCCGTGCGAACGACTCCGCATCCGCTAAGAGCATCTCTATGTATAGTTTCTGTACGTCAAATGTGTATTCAGCCATTATTTCTTTCCACACTGTATTTTACAACAATTATGAGCAGATGTAAATTGTTTTGTTGATTCAAAGAAATCTTTTACGTGATCACTATTTAAAATATCATCTAATGTGTTGTCTGCTATATTAAAGTTGTTTTGCTTGGGTGAAAACAAACTTTTGTATTTGTATCTGTAGGTTCCTATCCAACAGCATGGATAAAAATCTCCTTCTGCATCTATGTACAATTCGTTACTTGGTTTGTTATCGACAAGACACACAGGTTCCATTTTTGTTTCAAAGTCCGGGTCTATCAAAATTCTTCGTTGTTGTTCGTGATACGTGTCAACGAACTCCCTGTCTGGCATTAATTCTTTTTTACCTAGCCAGCGGTCACTCCGGAATAATTCAAAATGATCAAAAACAAGTTTCACAGACAAATCTTTGGCATCTTTGATTTGGTGCTGGTTGTGTTTGAAAACAATAAATTTCCATGTAAGTTTACATCTACGTTCTTTGAAAACTCCGATGGCTTCTAAAATAGATTTCCATTTTGCATTTTTACGATACATATGATTTGTGTCTTCCAAACCATCTATTGAAAATCGTACATGGTCATTTTCGTCTAATATATTGTTTAATTTTTTCCACCATGATTTTGTCTTTGATGACCCATTTGTAGTAATCTTGATCTTACAATTATTATCCTTTAATCGTTGGCACAATTCAATAAATTGAGAGTGATATATAGGATCTCCATTGTTTCCGCACAAATGTACATCTCCGTTTACACCCACGAAATCAACGAGATGCCCTATGTTTATTTCATGCAAGTTTCTTTTTTTGAATGTGTCATAGAACCAAGTTCTATCACATAACGGACATTCCAGTGTGCATTTACTTGTTGGCTCAATATGAAAATTAACCATACATTTTCCTCTTCAGGTCTATTTTCAGTTTACTAGACTCTGTCGTTTTCAGTATTGATTGTATAGTAAACAGCCTACCATATTTTAATACAGCATCCGCCACATCGCCAACCGTTTTGTCCCATTCCGGAAACGCCACACTCCACCCAAATTCTGTTGCTTGGTCTACCAATTTCTGTCCTGGTGCATCTCGGTCTGGTACTACAATAACTTGCCTGCCCAGGCCATCAATTAACTCTCGCTGTGTGTCATTTATCTCTGAACCTAATATACTGACACCAGAAACGGCTATGGCATCAAATGGTCCTTCTGTGACTATGACAAACTTCCTGGTCCAGTCCTGTGCGTCCATGTTGAACACGTAACCCGGCCACACGTCTGTGTAGTACTTCACACCCTCAGACTCCTCGAACATCCGGCCAGTGAATCCCACAACCTCACCTCTCCAGTAGAAAGGTATCAGCAATCTTTGATAGATGTCCCACGTTTTGTCAGGAGAATACATGAAGTCATACCAGTCAGCACCTATGCCCCTGCCCTCGAGATATTTCAGCAACCCGTCTATCTTCTTCCATTGCGGTTCCGTGAGATCCTTGCCCACATACTTCTCTAACCACACATCAAGTTTGTGTGCATCCTTGGGAAGTTTCTTGTTTTTGAATGAGACGAATTTCTTCTTCTCATACTTCACATCGCCTTCCTCCTCACGCATGGCTTCTATGGCCAACTTACGTATGGTGTCCTCGGGTATGCCTATATAGCTCATGAACTGCCTCATCTTGTAGGTCAGTTTACGTCCTATCACGTAACTGGACTTGAAGCCACAGTTGAAACAGTGGTAACTCACGGTTCCGTCGGCACTGGTCATAAGTCCTCCACGTTTCTTCTTGTCAGCGGTCTCACCGTTGTACACACAACAAGGTGCATTGAAACTGATCCAACCGCTTGGAGTTTTCTTTCTGTTCGCAGGAAGACTAGTCAGAATTGTATTCTGTATAAGATTCATATTCTATACTATTTTACTGTCTATATAGGATTTTGTCAATCACCCCAGTGTTGCCACTGTCGTTGCCCCAACTAAATCTCACACTGTGATACACACCCGTGAAGTTGAAGTTGGTAACCGTGGTAGAATCCGTGAAAGAGTTTGCAGTAGATCCCGCACCTTCCATGGTAATATCAAAATAATCTGTGTTGCTTGGTGAAGCACTCATTGTACCTTGCACTCTCAGAGCACCCGAGAAGTTCTTTGTGTACACAGCAATCGTGTGTAAAGCCTTGTTGTTGTTGATGCCTGGCCTTGCATCTATGGATCCCGAAGTATATGATAACGGGCCTCCTGATGCAGTGAAACTCGAAACACTTGTACTTGCCACGAATTCAGGATAAGCACCATCTAGCAATTCTATCGTGCCAGCGGCCGCATAACCTGTGTCTGCATACGTGATCTCTCTGCTACCATCTGATTTGACTTCACGTACAGAGAAGTTGTAGAACTTGGCATCCAGTGGTAATAGGTCACCCTCTGTGATAGTACAACTAGCGTCACCCTTTGTGCTGACAGTGGATCCGTCATCTAGTATGCTTAACGTCTTTGTTAAGACCGCCTTCTTGCTCTCTGAATCGATCATGTTGAACTCGTATGTTTTAGAAGTTATATCCTGTGCCTTCTGATCCTCGTTTTTGAACGTGAATGTGATTGGGTTTGATACTCCCCTATGCAGTGTTAAGCGTCTGTCGTACACTTTTGAGTTCCTTCCGGTATAACCATTTATGTAGGCTATTACCAATTGATTTATTAAATACCTTTGTACTGTTTGCATAGTACATATTTAACAGTATTTATAGATATAGGATGAACGAAATTTTTGCAACATTGAGGGATAAATTCCCATTCCTTAGCCTGATCAGAAAGGGCGATCTGGAGTATGTGGGCATAGTACAGAACGAAGACGCAAACGTGATCAGTTTCTATGACTATGGTAGATTGATGATGCCGCAAGATAAGATGAAATTCCTGAAATGTGGAGAGACTTGGTGGCACGAATCCAATCGTAAATTACCAATCAACATATTCCTAAAAGGTGAATTCAGATACTTCCGTTCAACCTTGGTCACTCTCAACTCCAAGGACATCGAAATTGTGCATGGCCCAACAGTGAAACTTTCAGAGATATCAAAGAAACGGGTCAAAAGAAGAACTATCCAATTAGTTCGAAGACCTACTTAATTTTAGTAGGTTCGGTCGAATTTATTCCACACACTTTTTCAACATACTTCGTCAACGGATTATTGGCCTGGTAGGAGTCTAGTTCTGATGTTAATGATGAAGCGGTATTGGATTTCTTACGTTTTTTAATGATTATTTTTTTATGTTTTTGATGGTGCATCAAAACTATATTTAGCTCTGTTTATCAGATTCATCTGCACCACTATAGCCTGTGCATATGCCACTGCGTGTGATTTCTTGAAGAAGTAACTGCCATCTGTGGGTTTGATCCAAACTTCTTTCATGATGTCTACCCAGTCCTTGTGCATTAGTTGTCTTTTGGCAGGACGTATTATGGCCAACACAGCCGCAAGTTGTTCTATGGTCTTTGGTTCAAGTTTTGACACTATGTTGTAGTGGCCATTTAGGTGGAAAAGGTTTTCCACGATCTTTGGATCTTTCAGCATGTCCCAGTCCGGTTCCTGTATCATGAGTTCCACAAGTTCTTGTTCTGATTTCACGTCTTTGTATATGTTCACGTTCAGGCAATCTATCTTAAAGTATCCTCTGTCTTCCGCTTGTTTGTAATCTAAACTTGCGTGTCCTGTCACAGGGTGTTCTGGCACTGCATGGAAGTAAACTCCCGTCTTGTGTTTCTCACTCTTGCCATCTTTGATCATTGATGCCGGAGTGTGTTTGAATAATTTCAATGTGTTGTCTCTGTCAAAAAAATCTATGTCTACATCAGGCATTAGTGTACACTCCCTTTGTCTTTCTCTGCATGTTGTATCATCTTATCACGTGATCCAGGTTGTAATACTTCCAACACATCAAGCAATTTCTTGTATCCTTCTGTTTTCAATATATCCTTATCAACTTTTGGCATTATCACTCTTCCTATGGATCCATCCTCTTTTATTATCACAGCACAGTCGCCTTCATCAAACTCCAAATTGTCAGACACTTCTAGATCTATCTTAGACAATCTTGGCCTCCCTTGCTGTGTCCTGTACCAGCATGTGATCAGCGGGATAGCTCTTCAACTTGCTAGGCCAGAAACTTGGGTTTATGAATCTTTCTATCATCTGTAATTGTTCGTCGTTGAATGATTTTAACATTCTTTTGCCTGCGTTGCAACCAAGCAACAGCCAAGGACTTATCTTTCCCTGCTGTATGTGTTGCACCGCTCTGTTCTTGTTCACTAGTCTGAAGTAGTCTGACCACTGTGCGTTCTGTTCAGTGGCCCAGTCCATCATTGTGGCTATGCTTCTCTGTAGTGCGGCCTCCACGGGTTCTGATTTCAGTGCCTCGATTAAGTACAATTCGTAGAGGTCATCCCTGGCCCAATGATCCAATTTGACTTTTGACTGTAGCACGTAGTCTATGTACTTGTCTGGATACAGGGGGTTGATGTGCATGATGAATCTGCCAAACTTGACGAATGCGTTGTAGTATGAACTCTTGACGAAATCGTCATATGTCTTAGTTTTTGAATTGTGTTGGTGTATCTGATAGAATCTCTGGAACACCATGAATGCATTGACCACCCACTTCTCATCACGTTGTAGATATCTCCTCTTGGGTTCACACAGATGAACTTGCAGTGTGCGTTCTTTGGCAAATTCCTTGCCACAGTATGTGCATTTATTTGTCGATGCCATGTGCTTCTATCAATTCCTCTAGTTCTCTGTCTGTTATCACTTTGTCTAGTGTCTCTAGGTCTGCTTCCTTCCAGGTCGGGTATATGGCCTGTAGTTTCTTCAAACTCTTGTTAGGGACACGCTTCATGGGTTTCAACCATGGATGGAACTGCTGTGTCTCCGCCCCGCACATAGCCGTCAGTATCCATAACAGTTTCTTGTGTTTGCCCAGTGTGAAGCAGTGTTTGTTTACACACTCGTTGACCATCTCTATGTAGTGTTCCACGTAGAAAGGATCCTTGGATGACACGTTGGAAACATATCTCATCAGCATGTAGGGAGAGTACAAGGATTTCTCCTTGTCATCGATCCTGTCGAAGTAGTCCTTGTTCCTGAAGTCCACGGCCTTGAGTCCGTTCCTTAGATCAAAGAATTTTCTATTTTTTTCTGCTGGCATATTTTAGTGCGAACATCGTACAATCTTTCGCTGTTGCAAATGTTAATTTTAGTTTCTTGTTTTTGTGTTGTAAACCTGAAAATTGGAATTTGTGTTTCCGCATGAAGTCAAAGAAATTGTGCATCCAATCTTCGTCCATCCACACCGCGATCTTGTTGCTGGTTATCAGGATAGGTGCGTCTATCGTTATTGTTTTCCTACCAGACTGAGCCATAGTCCACCTGTTCACACTGCCTTGATATATCCTTGACGAAGTAGGCACACATGGGTTTAGGACCATTGTTCAAAGGTACGGCCAACATCTGTCCTGATTTGATCTTTGGGAAATACCATTTCACTTCTGTGTATATGTCTACCACATCAATTGGATAGAAATCTGGTTTGGGACTTGACAACGGATTGAATGTGAAAGCATCAAACCCTCGATCATTTAAACTTGTAATTGGTAACACATGCATCTCGGATTGTCCTGCTTCACCTATCAGCATCTTCCAATCCAATGGCATCTTGATCTTGTATGGTCCAATTTCCAGCACCGCCGCCGGGGCATTGAAGCTCTCCAAGAAGATCAGAGGTATGTAGAAGAAGTCAGGGTTTGCAGGATCCGAATTGTCAAGCACTGCGAATCTCAACTTCTCATCTACCCACTCCGGTATCTTCTCTAATGTGTATGTTCTGTTATCCAGTGTAAGGATTTTCATAATTTATCTTTTCTATATTATACGGGTAATTGGCCTCTTTGTAAAACTTTTTCCTTGCCCCCAGATGTCTTTTCGCAAACTTGCAACTGCTGGTGATGTCCCAGATCTGCACACTGTCTTTGTCTTCCGCTTTCCTGATTCCACGTCCTATGCTCTGTATCACCCTCACGAACGACTTGCCCGGCTCTATGAGAACAAGATTAAAAATCCTAGGAATGTTAATGCCAACAGCGGCAACTCCATATGTGGCAATAATAACTTTATTTGTTGCAGTAGATATTTCATCGTATTGCTCCTTCCTGTCTGTGTTTTTGGTTGATCCAGACACGAACACCGCATCCTCGATCTGTTCTTCCAAGATCTCCCCAGCGGATATCCTGTCCACAAGTATCAGTGTGTTGCCCGAACTTGATATGTCCTTGATCGTGTTTGCCACCCATTTCATCCTGGTCTTGTCTGTGGTTAACCATTTCAATTCCTCACCGTATGTTTTGAATTGTGGATGGTCCTGTGTCTGCAGGACATTCACGTGGCAGTTTGCAAGTACACCCTTGTCTTGTAGTTCACTTGCCTGTATCCTGTTGGATACATCACCTATGCTACATTTCAATCCCATGAACTCGTAGTCTGCTTTTGGAACAGTTCCTGTCAGACCCCAACGTATGCCACAGTGTGCGAATGGACCGGTCAGCAATCTCTTCAGCACATCTGCCTTGGCCATGTGCACCTCATCTATTATCACTGTGTTAATGCCTTGTATGGCTTCTAAGAAATCTGTTGTGTGTTCGTCCTTGCTTTTCTTTTCAAGCACGTTCAATGACTGCCAAGTGGCTATTGTATTGAACCTGCCCAGTTCTTTCCTGTCGCCGTAGTACACACCTACGTCCAAGTTACATGCAAGGAAGTCCTCCTCTGTCTGTGTGACGAGGCTCTTGTTGGGAACTATTGTCAGTGTACGACCGTATGGTTCAACCAGTTGGCACAAGGCCGCTGTGATTATGGTCTTACCTGCACCGGTGGCTATCTCTTGTATGCTCTGCGGATGTTCTATGAATTTGTTGATGGTCTCCACTTGGTAGTCTCTCAACTCTATGGGTTGTCCCGCGGCGGGATGATTGTCGGGCCACGTTATGTGTGATAGATAATTTTTGTCTACTTGTTTAAATTCAAAGTTGTGTTGCTCCCTTTTGTCCTCCACATCGATATACACTCCGCCTTCATCCAGTATGGGAAGTATTTGATCAACCAGGTTTAGGTATGTCGTGCCACCCAATCCAAAGAAACTTACCTTGCCATCCCATCTGCCTAACTTAACTGCTGGTAGATGTCTTGCGTATGGTATCTCATATTTAAATTTGTTGGAAAGCCTTTTACGCCATTCGAGGCTTAGGTTCTCGAACTTGACGTTCACCTCATCTTTTATTACTAGTTTACAACTGCTCATTCTAAAGTTTTATTATAATATGATCATGCCAATCCCAACTACTCGGTTGGTGATCACTATAATACAACTTTTTTGGAAGATTTTCAAGCATTCTTTTCAGGTTGTCTGTGCCAGTAGCATAATAACCACCGCCCAATGCTACCAACGATGTTTTTGGTTTAATTTTGCTCTTTATCAATGCCCTTGGTATTCTGTTCCTGACAAAGATGATTTTCGTCTGTTCGTTGATCAATTTGAACTGTTTGCTCATTTGATGTAACTCATATAGATTCTCGAAGAACTCTTTTGATTTTTGATTGTCTAAAAGATAGGTCCTCTCACTGTTGAAACGTTCTAGGTCCTTCTTGTAGATGGGTTCCTTGACGTCAAATCCCCAACTGCATTCATTCAATAGGTCGACACCATGGGCCTTGAACGCATTCATCCATTCCCAAAAATCTTTGACGTCATCCTCCATGTGTATGTCACCACTCACTGGCATTATCAACGGGAAACAGTCTAATTCGATGAGACCTTTGACCACCTCGTTCTTGGAGAAGCCCTTTGAGTCAATCCACAATTTGTGGTAATTGTTGTGTGCTATCTTGTGACCTATCATGGTTTCTGCTGTAACCTCTATTCCGTTGGTCGATATGTCAAAGTTCTTCAGTGAGTCCACCTGTGTCAACGCTGTCTTGTCCTTTAGATTTTCATTCCAATATTCCTGTAAAGATTCTGGTGCATTATCTAACACCACCTGGCCGGCGACCAATCGTGCTGTGGGCTTACGATGTCCGATAACTTGTTTTTTGATCTCTTCGTAGTCATCTAGCAGACTGTCGTCTGTGAATTTGAAATCATATCTGACCGCTATCAGGGTCAGGTAGTAGGCAGTGACGTCACTGTGTTGGAAGGTCCATTTCTTTTTGTCACCATCGTACAACGCATACATTCCTGGCAGGCCACGTTTGTCTTTCATGCAACGTATCAGTTGTATCACTTTCTTGTGATATGGGAATCTCATCTCGATCCTGTCAATGTTGTCGTCGTCTGTGTACTTCTCTATGACCTTGTCAAAACTGATCACACGGAAGTCATCCTCGTACACAGGGTTGTCCAACAACTCCTTGATGTCCATGCCGTGCGCCTGGAACTTGGTCAGGTATCTTTTAAGTATCACCAATGCCAATCTGGCCTGTTTCTCTGTCCAGGCGTATTGTGACTCTGCTAGGGATCTTACAGTTTCATAGTCTTTGGGGTGTGGCTTGATTACGGCTGTATTTCCTATCATTGAAGGATTCGCCCAGAAATAATCATTATATGCTAGTATTTTAAGTGCTTCGTTAATTGTTTTTGGCAAATCTGTGTGCATTTTCAAACCTGGTAATATTGATAATTATTAGTATATTATAGCATACTTGGTAATATAGTCAACCTATGAAAAAGACCAGTAAGAAGACTGTCACAGTCAGGAAACAATTGAAGATCAGATTGGAAAATACTCTGACTATGCGGAAGAACACTAGGAATTTCAAACCCACGCATTCTATAGCGGTCACCTGGTTCAAGCATCTCAACAAGGGTTTGTTTGGTAATCGGTTGCCTGCAGTACCGTTGTACTTGGTAAGGATGACCAATGACTGGGGCAGATGTTGGGCAAACTGGGACAACAGGAAATGTAGGAAAGGTACATATGATCAGAGTGTGATACCATATGACAAGACTGATGTCACTTTCGCAATAGAGATACACACCAAGTACCCAACGTTCCGAGACTTCGTAGAAACACTAGCACACGAGATGGTGCACCTATACCAGATGACGGTGATAAAAGATCCTTACAGCAATCACAACGCCAACTTCTATGCATTCAAGAATAAATTCAAGAGTGCTGGACTGACCCTATCAAGAACTGGCTAACACGGTATCCTCAAACTCTTTGTAACTCATAATTCCACTGTTGCCTAGGTCCGTGCCTGTCTGTAAATGATTTAAATATTCCGGTGGATCATCATGCACCACTGTGTAGTTGACATATGGCCTCATCTTTAACATATCACGAAACTGTTTCAACCATCCTTCAAATATTTTGTCATCGTCTCGTTCACCATAACAATCTGTTCCTTGGTATATGTTGTTAAGTTCTCCCTTGCCGTACTCCCTGAAATCAAATCCAATCAAATATATGTTCTTATGTCCGTGGACCCCCGCTGTCCAGAAAGCGGCGTTGCCTGATATCCAGTGCGGATTGTCCGGTATGAGATGTAGCATTCCTTTGTGTTGTTTCCTGTTCACTTCGAGTGCTGGAGCGTAGTGTATGGTTTTTCTGCCCACTTCGTTCTCACACATTTCGATGGTGATTTTCGTATCAACACTAAAGATAAAATCTGGCATAAAATCTCTGTACAGGGCGTTGCAACCATATGTCTGGCCAGATTCTTTTAGTCTGTTTAGATCAAAACCCTTTCTAGAAGGGCCATTGCCTATTACATATGCATTACCCCTAGGCACCGCTTTCACCCTGTCTTCATAAAAAGCAGTCTCCTGTATTCTCTTTCCCTGTCTGATAATTGTGTTTACGACTACGGTTTCGCCAGCGTAAGGTTTCCATTCGATAGGTTCAACAACATTTTTGTTTCCAAAAGTTATGGTTTTCATTTGAGGTATCTCTGCTCTAGTCTTGCTCTGATTCTTGCCCATGGAATTCCTTGTTCTATCTCGTCCTCGAACCACTCAGTGTATGACAATTTGTTTGCCCACGGGTATCTATTAGGCATTGCCGGTGTGTTTATGTCGTGAAGTTTTGTGTTGCCAACATCGTGGCACAGACTGGATTCTGACACAAATACAGGTATTCCTTTTATGACTGCCTCCATTGCGGGATTGCTAGAATGATTCACAACTGCCCATGTACGTTCCAAGGTCGCTTTGAAATCAGTGTCATCATAAGTCCTATAATCTCGTTTTGGATGTCTTACTTTTACATTTGTAAATTTTTTCTCATCAAAATTTATTATGTTTCTAGGATGTGGCCGGATCAGTATTGGTCTGGTTGTGTATTTTCGTATTTCCCCAACTTGTTTTTCAAACCAAGATGACATATTTGGTAATCCTTTCCATTGCTCTGACGAGTCGTGTTGTCCGCAAATTACTATAAGGTCTCCCGTTTGATTCCATGGTCTCATCTCTTGTTTGAACAGAGGCCAGCGTGTGTCGTCAAATTCCTGATTGGCAAAGTCTGCATCTCTGTTGATTCCGTTTATACCAACTTTGAAGGAAAGGTTTCTACGTAACCCACCAACTTCTAAAACTACCACGGGTTTCCCTTGGTTTCTGTATTTTTCCCATATTTTCTTATACGACTGCATCCTACCACGCCATAGCACACTCCATATAACTGCCACATCACCGTTGGTCTCTTTGTTCACATGCACCTCGTCTCCCGTGTCTTGCATTGACTTTATGAATTTCGCGAAAATGTTTTTGCTGTTCAATGGACCATGCATGGGCCATGCTTCTATCCTCATCAGTTGCCCTGCTTTCCTTTGGCCACCTTGCTAACTATGTCGTCGGCCTGTTTGGGATCAAACTTCACACCACCGAAAGGATCGTAGTTTTCCACATTTTTCCAGTAGTCCTCGTTCCTGTCGCCACGCAAGTCGCTCTTGCTACTTTTGCCTTGTACTTTCCTTTTGCCTTTCATGTGATCAACATATGCTCCCAGCACACTGTTGATGAACACATGATGTCCTTTGGCGCCTGCACCCTTGCCTATGTCCACTCCGTCGTCGGGTGCCACACGTTTGACACATTGCCAGAACAGGTAACTGTCGTGCCATTCCATCTCTTTGAATATGGTGTCCTTGATGTAAAGGTCTGTCCAGTACCGCATGAATTCTTTAGTCTTTGGATGCTTCTTGTTGTAGCACACCCACCCGCATTCTGGATATTTGTCACCCCTGCCCAGGAAGTTCACGAGCTTGTCTTGGGGTAGTAGCCCAGTAACGAACCCAGTAGTGATTGGCCGGAATGTGTATGTGTCAGCATCTAGCCACAGAACATAATCTGTATCTATTGTTTTGATCGCGTGATCCACTGCAAAGGTCTTGTGTGCAAACCTCACAGCGTCCCACAGGTAAGAACCTTTGCCCTTATCATTTTTTCCTGCATTGGGATCTCTCCGTACACCGCCTGGTATTTCGTCCACTTCGCCGTTGGCCACAGGATCGTCCTTGTGTCTTTGTTTGAATTTTACCAATTCAGAACAGGCATCCTCAATGTTTATGAATTTAATTTTTGGATGTTCCAGGGTTGGTTTCTCGCCTTCATGATATGCATACAGGGTAACATCGTCGGGCCAGAATTGAATATGGCTCTCCAACATTCTTTTTGCATATGCTGTCCACCTGTTTGGTGGGAAAGTGGTTACTACTGCTAGTGTGGGCATGACTTTATTTAATTTGATATTTTTCCTTCCAGTTTTTTACTTGCCATTGGGGTAACAGTCCCTTGCCCGCCTTCTGTGATCTTTTCAATTGTTTCAGTCTTTCTTTGCCTATGTTTTTATCAAATGCATCGTTAAGTTTTGTATCAACGCCATCTATCAACCAATAGCCAATGGGTGTAGTCCATCCTGTTTTAACCTTATATAATAGATAATCTGGTAATTTTTTTTTGTATGTTTCCTTTACTAAAAACTTTGCTTGATTGCCTTTAAACTTGTGAGCTGACTTGATGTTCATGCAATACTGCATGAATTCTTTTGAGGCAAAAGGAAATCGTCCTTCCATGCCGTATGCCATGCCATATGCATCATTACGTAAGAGAAATTGTTCAGGAACTTGTGTGACACAATCGAGGGCCATGTAAGATGCTGTTGGATCCTCTGGATTCCATAGTTGATCACTGTAACATTTTTCTAATTCATCTATTAATATTTCGTCATCTAGCGGATGGTCCGTGATTGGAAAACTACCTTTCTTAACTCGTCCCATCCACAGGCGCAACAACTGTCTCCAAGATTTTGGTTTGTCTACGCTGTGATATAAGTTAGAATATTTTGGATAGCCTCCAAATAGTTCATCTCCCATATCCCCTGCCATTGTTACCACTATGCCGTTGTTGGCCAGCACTCTGTTGGTGTAGCAGTTCATTGGGTTGCTTGGACTGTAGTTTGGTTGCTCCATGTAATATATGCTATCATCCCATGCGGATAGATATTCTGCGGGACCTACAATCACGTCATGGTGATTGAATTTTTGTTCCACTGCAAATCTCTTGGCCACTTTTGAGTCACTGTTGTAATCTTCGTCTGCTTCGACATCTGGCACAAATCTATTTGTAAACGTGTGTACTGTGTCTTGTATTTGATTTAGTTCATAAGCAACGATAGACGAATCTATCCCTCCACTTAAGAACACACCAATCTTTCTTTTTCCTATTGCACACTGACTTACTGTTTTAGAAAACATTTCTTGTAACTCGTTTTTTGAATAATCTTGGTTTGCGTTTGGCCGTATGTAAATTCTTTTTACATAATCAAGTGTTTTATTTTTGATATCGTATACTATTGTTTCTCCAGGCAACACTTTTTTGATGTTTGTGTACAAGGTGTTCCGCAATGGATTTGTTCCTGCTTTGGTCAACATACTACATGCTATGTTGTCCAGCATCCGAGCACCAGGCACGACATCTAGCATTCCTTTGATTTCTGATGCAAACACGAGTCCTTTATCGATGTTTGCGTAGTACAATGGCTTGATGCCCACGTGATCTCTGCTGAGGGTGATTGTCTGATTTTTTACATTGTAATATGCAAAACCATGCATGGAATCAATCTCATCAAGAAAATCTATGCCGTAACTGTCCAGCCCCCATGCCAACAATTCTGTGTCACATCCTGAGGTGTTTTCAAAATTAGCGTACTTCTCTATCAGTGAATTGTAGTTGAAAATTTCACCATTGTATACAAGGCGATTGCCTTTTGGTGTGAGCCACGGTTGCTGTGAATTGTTTGGCTCGGCCATTATGCTTAGAAGATTGTGGCCCAGGGTCACGTGTTCAGATGTCCAAATATTTGATCCGTCAGGTCCTCTGTGTTTACAAATTTCAATATATCGTTTAATAAATTCGGGGTCTTCGTCTGTAATACCGTATATGCCACACATTATAGACCTAATTTTGATTTGAACCTTTTATAGACTGTTCCGTCTCTTATCTCTTTTATGCTCCATAACTTGTAACCTAGGTCATTGACCCATTGTGTCCTGTCTGGTGTCTTTGGTGTTTCTATATCGTTGAGGTCCTTGTTACACACGTCCCAACACAGTGCTAGATCCGATGTGCAGAACGTTGGTATTCCTCGTATGCAACTGTCAACACTGGCAGTGGAGTTGTGTGTGACCACGGCATGTGCATTCGCTATCGCTTCCTGGAAATGGAATCTGTAGAATTTCTTCTCATCGCCTGCGAAGTGTTGTTGTGTGTATTGC
>Ga0255763_1002541_pt1 | contig 17251 bp, 14 predicted proteins | sample 041ome_2_FD_179963 | JGI IMG/M metagenome (GOLD analysis project Ga0255763, IMG submission 179963) | Coastal salt marsh microbial communities from the Groves Creek Marsh, Skidaway Island, Georgia - 041406US metaG (version 2) | ecosystem: Environmental > Aquatic > Marine > Intertidal zone > Salt...
CATAAAGGGAATCAAGGATGGGGCACACAAATTGCTATAAATACTTCAATTGATATGGCCAGCGCATTGAGTAAAGATCCTAACTTAAAGGTGTTGATAATGAATGGATATTACGATTTGGCTACTGTATTCTATGGAGTAGAGCACACCCTAACACATATGAATTTAGATCCTGAAATTCAGGATAATATCATTATGACTTATTACGAATCTGGGCATATGATGTATATCCATGAGCCCTCAATGATCAAGTTTAAAACCGATTTGTCACGCTTTATATCAGAAACACTTAATTGATTGTCTCTGTGGTATGTTTTTTGATGATAGATTCGTTATGATTTTAATCCCCTAATCATGAAAAAATTCCTTTTTATTGTAATAGTGTTTGTAACTTCTCTTGGATTTTCTCAGCGCGGTGTAACTGGTGATAAAACCTTTGCATATCGTTTTCCTGAGGATGAATTTAACAAGGTCTCCAATGCTTCATTGACATTAGTCAATGAGGTAGATCATGACATTATAGTGGTAATCCGCGATCAGAAAAAAAAATACATCCGGCATGTATATATTAGAAACTTGGAACAATTTACTTTTGAAGAATTGCCCATTACTCGAATGTATGTTCAATTTAAGTCCAAAGAGTTTTATTTTGAGGATCGAGAACGAACACCTATAAATTATGGTGATAAGCACACCTTTAATTTTTATTTTGATCCTACTAAGGAAAGTAATTATTTTAAAATAACTGAAGAAGAGTATTTTAGTCCTTGACACTTAATTCTTTTCGCTGATGAACGCTTTTTTATCCTTTTTTATTCAAAAGAAATTTTAATAAAGTAAAGGATTCAAAATGAACAACTCGACACACTACAGTGGTTGAAGGTGGGTTCTTTTACTGATTAATTTAAGCAGTTTAAGTTTATTTTTTTTGATAGACACGAACATAATCAACTTCCATCTGATCTTCAGTGAAATTAGGATCTACAGGACCGCCCAGGTTTCCTCCCATAGCGATGTTGAGCAGAATATATTGATCGTTAAAATAAGGCCAGTTTTCGGGTGTTTTATTTTCTGGATTGTAGGTGAAATAGGGAGTTTCGTCTACCAAAAAAGTCAAACTTTCAGAAGTCCATTCCAGTCCATAAATGTGGAAGTTTTCAGTTACATCACTTACTGCTACCTGTTTAACAATAGTGTTGTCACCGTGGGTGTCTGGGGTATGAACGGCACATTGTACCATATCAAAATCTTCAAAAAGCTGTTCCATAATATCAATTTCTCCACAGGCGGGCCAGCCAACAGTTTCCAGATTGCTACCTAGGGTCCATATTGCAGGCCAAGTACCTTGAGCTCGAGGGAGTTTTGCTCGTACCTCTACCTTACCATAAGTAAAGGAAACCTTAGAATTGAGACGGGCAGAAGTATATGCTTGTGTGGTGCCAGAATGGGTATACGCTTCCTTTTTAGCCTTGATCTTTAGAGTTCCTTCACTTACAAAAGCGTTGTCTACTCGATCAGTATAATGTTGTAACTCGTTATTGTACCAGCTTCCGTTGTTGGGGGCAACTGTTTCCATAAACCATTTGCTCGCATTTACTGAAGTTTCCTCTTGATCGAATTCATCGCTCCAGATCAATTGATACATTGGTTCTTTTTGAAGGGGTTGTTGACATGAAAAAAGAAGAAGGAGAGCTAAAAGAGAGAGAGTATATTTCATCATACATAAATTTAACTGTGTACAAGGTTACTAATTTTTGTTTTCTAAAGAAAGTATTCTAAAACTTATTTAGATGGGTTACCATTACAAAAACATAGAAAAAGAGGGTCATCAAAGTCAGTAGGGCTGCAGTCCCTTTGATCAATTCCTTTTCTGTTGTGGTATTGATCCACTTTAAAGTGGGTTGAATACCTTTCAACAACAAAATCAATCCAAACAATGCCAATACATAGGCCAATAATTCCATTCCACGAAAATTAAAATAAATGTTACACAGAACAAGTTAAGCTCTGTAATTTTTGGTTTGTACGAATTAAAAGTTTGCCCTTATTTATTCACTTTAACCGAAAAGGGAAAACTCACAGAAGTCTTTTCCCAACTGAGGCTTATTTCTCCCTCAGTTTCATTGGTTCTTTCAACCCGATAGGTCAGCTGTTCTATAAAAGTATCCGTGTTTTCTGGTGTAACTTCAAATCGCAACACGTCTTCATTTGGATCGTATTCATCTTTACCGTGCTGGTCCCAATTTCGGTTAAAGATTAGTGTCCATTTGTCTTGATTAGGTATGGTGAAAAAACCGTATTTACCTGCTTTTAAGGTTTTACCATCTATGGATAGGTCCTTGTTCGTTTCCAGCCAGGTGGCGTTATGTGCTCCTGCTTGCCAAATTTCGCCATAGGCTAAAAGTTCGCCAAAAATAACCCTTCCTCTAACACTAGGTGCAGCATAATCTATATGAATATGAGCATCTTGTATCAATGTCATGGCAAATTTTTTAGGACTTAATACTGTTTTTTTGTCGGTAGTTGTTTCTTTAGGACTGTGGTTTTTATGGGAATTGTTTTCGTTGTTTTTACAGCCAAAAGTTAAAAGAAGCAATAGCAAAAAGGTCAGGATGTTTTTCATTCAACAAAGATATCAAAAGGCTTTGATTTTTTAGATTGGATCTTTCCAAATCTAGAAATTAGTTTTCATCTGAAACAATTCGCTGATAACGTTCGATTAACTCCTCTGCTTTTTCTGGATTACTTTCTACTAGGTTGTTTTTTTGTGAAGGGTCTGTTTCTAGATTATATAATTGATGTATGTCCGAATATCCTACCTCTATTTGGGTGTATTTTGTGACTTTTGGACCGTTATATGGTGGGATATATGCCCAATTCTTGTGCCTAAGAGCTGTTTTCTGCTGAGCTTCTAAAATGAGTTCGTTTCTTCCAGAACCTGTATTGTTGAAAAGCACCTCAGAAAGGTCTTCTCCATCTTTTGATTTTTCTTCAGAACCAATCAAAGAAGCAATAGAATTTAGTATATCAATTTGAGAAACCATTTCATCAGAAATTTGTGGCTTTATGGTTCCTTTCCAGTGTGTAATAAAAGGTACTCTTGTTCCTGCCTCAAAAAGACTGTATTTTCCTCCTCTAAAAGGTCCCGACGGTGTATGAGGTCCCAGCTTTTCGACTGCATCATCATAGTATCCATCATTCAGCACAGGGCCGTTATCACTAGAAATAATAAGTAGTGTATTTTCGAGTAACTTATTTTCTTCTAGATGCGAATACAATGCTCCAATACACCAATCTGCTTCTAGTATAGCATCCCCTCGAGGACCCATTCCAGAACTCCCTTTAAATCTGGGATGCGGTGTTCTAGGTACATGAGGCTGTTGTAAGGAATAGAATAAAAAGAAAGGTTTATTATTGTTTTCTGAGGTGTATTTTTTTGCACGATTTAAAAATTCATCCGCCATATCGATGTCGCTCCACTTGGCTTTTTCACCACCTTTCATAAAACCTATCCGAGGTACTCCATTTACTATAGACCCATTATGACCATGGTGCCACTTCATAGATAGTAATTCGGGGTTTTCTTTTCCTGTAGGTTGTCCCTCAAAATTCTTTTCAAAATCAACTTCCAGAGGGTCTTGTGGGTCTAGATTAACAACGTTTCCATTTTCAATATAAACAGTAGGAACTCGGTCTTGTGTATCGGGAAGGATAAAGCTATAATCAAATCCAACCTCATTGGGACCAGGACTGATTTTTTGATTGTAATTTATTTTTGAGTTTCCTAGTCCCAGATGCCATTTCCCAATAATTCCAGTTTGGTATCCTTTGTTTTTTAACATTTTAGGTAAGGTCAATTCTAGTGTATCCAGAATTAAATTGGCACCGGTTAAAATTTTAGCACGTTTATTTCTCCAAGGATAGGTACCTGTAAGTAATGCATATCGACTAGGAGTACATGTGGCTGAAGCGGAATAGCCTTTTGTAAAACGCACTCCAGAATTTGAAATTTTATCAATATTGGGTGTTTTTAATGTACCAGAACCATAGGAGCTCACATCTCCGTAGCCCAAGTCATCTAAATAAATCAAAATGATGTTGGGTGGTTTTTTTTCTTTCTGTTTTGAAGTAGAACAGCTGTTATAAATAATAAGTAATGAAAGAGCAAATACAAAGGGGTGGAGTCGTTTTATCATGCCTAAAGATAGCTTAATCCTATAAATTTAAAAATTATAGAAATACCACAACTGCTCCGCATTCAATGAGTCATTTTTTTTAGAGGGATGAAATGTACTTACATGAAGTAAGAGAATAGGTGTTTCCGCTTCTAACAGATAAAATCTTTGGAAGATAGCGGTTCTATTGTAGCTTTTGGTAAACCAAAAATTCTAATTTTTTTAATGATTGTCCTTAAAGAAAGTAATTTTTGAAATAACTCTAAGGTGGCGACTTTATGGAGATGAAATCCTATTTGAAATCAACACGAGAGAGAAGTACTGTTTTGGGTTGTGTCCAGAGGTGTAAAAGAAAAACCCTCCTCTGGGGAGGGTTAATTTTATTTTATTAAATCATTTTATTAATCCTGCTTTTTTCATTTCTCTCATTTCAATTGTTGGGTCATAAATCCAACTTGACATAGTAACTTTTCCATCTACCCATTTAAAAGAAGCAAAAACAGGAATAACCGCTTCTTCACCATTACGTTTTACTTTCCCGGTCCAATTAGTGTAAAAATGACTCCAAACTTGATTATTATTATTTTCGTCATAAACAGTGGTTTCAGTAAAACTCCAAGGTAAATCTATATCTGTATATAAAAGATTATGATGAGCCATATAAGCTTGTTTCACTTGTTCTTTAGTAAAATTATTACCGTTTATCATAAAAATGGTTTCGTCTGTATATATCTCGTCAAATGTAGTATACTGATTTGATACATACTCCGACGTCATTTTAGCAATAGCTTTTGAATATTTATCTCCGGTAGTAGTAACCCCAGTTATATCCTGAGCCCTTGTTAATGTTGTTAAAAGTAAAATAAAGAGTAAAAGAAATTTTTTCATTTTAATTGATTTATGGTTATTAATACCTCTAAGATATACTAAATAGCTCACATATCATATCCAGTCCCCTTGTTTCAATAGAAAAACCATTTTCAAAACCCATGCCCCTGCGTTTGGATTAATGCTGGATAGAAATTTTTAGCTTTTATAACGGAGTAGCCGTACAAATACCGTACAAGAAGAAAATAAAAAATCCCTAGAACATTGATTTTAATGTAATAGGGATTGTTGTGGCGGAGAAAGAGGGATTCGAACCCCCGGAGGTGTGACCCTCAACAGTTTTCAAGACTGCCGCATTCGACCACTCTGCCATTTCTCCTTTGCGGTTGCAAATATACACTCTTTTTTAGATTAGAAAATATTTAATTCCTCACTTTTTAAAGCTCTTGTAATAGAGTTTTGTACCTTTAAATTCCATAATGGAAGAATATTTATCACTACTCTTTTTAGTTGTTATTGGTTTTTTTGCTGGGGTAGTCAACACCCTTGCAGGAGGGGGTTCTTTATTTACATTGCCAGTATTGATCTTTTTGGGATTACCTCCACACCTTGCCAATGGAACCAATAGGATAGCAATTGTTGTCCAGTCTTTAAGTGGGGCTTTAGGTTACCGTAGTAAAGGAGTTAGTAGTTTTCCATTTACTATTTATTTGGGAATCAGTGCCTGTTTGGGAGCTTACTTTGGTGCCCAAATAGCAATTGATTTAGATGGATCTCTTTTCAACAAGATATTAGCACTAATCATGATTCTTGTCGGATTTCTTATACTTTTCAAACAAAAAAAATTAGAGGAAGGATTGGTCGAGCGTCTGTCGGGTACCTACTTGATTTGGAGTATCATAGGTTTTTTTCTTATTGGTATTTACGGTGGATTTATCAATGCCGGGATTGGAATTGTGATTATGTTGTTTTTAAATCGCTTCAATCACATGTCCCTTATACAATCAAATGCTACCAAAGTGGCTGTTGTTTTTATTTACTCTACTGTAGCCCTATTGATTTTTGCTTACAACGATGCAGTTGATTGGAAAATGGGAAGTGCCATGGCTTTTGGTACTAGTTTTGGTGCTTGGTTTGCTAGTAGATGGTCGGTAAAAAAAGGAGATCGAGTTATTCGTATAGCGATGCTCTTTGTTGTGGTACTGATGGCGATTAAGCTTTGGTTTTTTGAATAACTCAATAGGTTTGATATCCTTCAATGGTAATACCGTACCCTGTTATTCCTGTTCTTGGTTGTTGTTTGGAGTTGCTTATGACTTTTAGTTTCTGAATGCCCATATCGTGAAGAATTTGAGCACCTATTCCAAAGTCTTTACTGTCCATTACCATGGGAGGAGCCTGATCCAACTCACCTTGTTGTTGCATATTAAACAAAGTTTCAATTCTGGCAAGAAGATTTTCAGGGCTTTGTTCTTGATTAATAAAAAGGAGAGCTCCTTTTTTTTCTTTATTGATTAAACTAAAAATATCATCGAGCCGTTGGTGGATAGAACCTGTCAGTGTACCTAAAATATCATGGGTTACCCTAGACGATTGAATACGGGTTAAGATGATCTCATCCGATTTCCATTGACCTTTGCTCAACGAGAGGTGAATCTTACCATTGGTAGTTTGTTCGTATGCACGCATTCTGAACGAACCATATCGCGTTTGGATCTCATGGTCTGCCTTTTTGACGATCAAACTGTCGTATTGCATTCTAAAGGAAACCAAGTCTTCAATAGAAACAATTTTAAGATTGAATTTTTTAGCAACTTCAATAAGTTGAGGAAGCCTTGCCATAGTTCCATCCTCATTCATGATTTCCACAATAACCCCAGCAGGCTGAAACCCGGCTAAACGAGCAAAGTCGATAGCAGCTTCAGTATGTCCTGTTCTGCGAAGTACTCCCCCTTCTTTTGCAATTAGAGGAAATATGTGTCCAGGTCTTGAGAGCTCATGAGGAGCTGTTTTTTTATCGACAAGTGCTTGCACGGTAAGAGCTCGATCAGATGCCGAAATACCTGTCGTGACGCCTTTTCCTTTTAAATCTACAGAAACAGTAAATGCGGTTTCCATGGGGTCTGTGTTGTTGGAAACCATCTTTCCCAATTGAAGTTCCTCACAGCGCTCTTCTGTGAGTGGAGTACAAATGAGACCACGTCCATGGGTGGCCATAAAATTGATTAGCTGTGGTGTGATTTTTTCCGCTGCGGCAACAAAATCTCCTTCATTCTCTCTGTTGTCATCATCTACAACAATAATGACTTCCCCTTTTTTTATTGCTTCAATAGCCTCTTCAATACTATCGAGTTCAAAAGAATCTTTTTTCATGTTTTTTTACGGAAAGGTATTTTTTCAAGCAATTTAAGAAAAGGGGCATAGAAAGCATATAGACTTACAAAACCCTTGTCTGCAGAAGCTCTTTTAGTTAATATATAGGAAAAAGGCGCTAAGATTAAGGTTGCTAACCAGCTGGCTATAAGCGGTGGAATACTGTTGTCTTCCGCTGCATTTTTACTGAAAAGGCCAATGTAGTGATAGGTTAAAAAAATAATAACGGACAGCACCAGTGGAAGCCCTAATCCTCCTTTGCGAATGATTGCCCCTAAAGATGCTCCAATCAAAAAAAGTAAAAGAGAAACAAAAAGAAGCGTGTATTTTTCTTGAAGGGTAATTTTGTGAAGATTGATCAGCTTTTGAAAAGCAAAAAACTGCCCTCTTTTGACATTTAAATCCCGAATTGAATTTCTGAGACTTGACATGGCTTCATCGTATAATCTGCTCTTTTTCCATTCTTCGTCCGCTACAATAAAATCTAAGAGGTGGGAGGGAAGGCTGTCTTTTTGGACCATTTCAGTCTCTTTTTTTACCCAGGAAACAACAGCACTTTTTCTAGAAAAATTGGTATTAAAGACTTCTTGCTCCTCAGAAAAAGAGGTTTGTAAAGTATCGATACTTACTTTTAATTGATCAATTTTTTGCATTCGAAATAAGGTGGTAACATTTTCCTCTTCTAAGTCCACATTATTAAACTGTGATAAATCGATGTTCATCTCATATTCTTCAAAAGTAACCTTGGCGTGGGGTATTCGTTCTCGGTCTTTTATTTTTTTCGGAATGACCTCCTCATAGCGGTTGCCATTGTATAATACAAGTTTTAGATTAGGATCGGTAGGCTCGTTTTTCATCTCTCCACGTTCAGCTTTGATAACAATGTTATTCTTTTTATCAGCTGTATATTCATGTATGATGACATCTTCTAAAAAACGGTCATTGTCACCGTATTTCTTTTTTACTTTGATGTTATAAGCGCCTATTTCATTAAAGATACCTTCTCTTATGGCCAAGGTTGGTTCAAGCTTGGCTAGGTTTCTCCTTAAATTATAAGATTTCAACTCCCCATATGGGATGACATGATTCGAAAAGTAAAAGGTTCCGATTCCTAATGCAATATGAAATACTACTAAGCTAAGAAGTGCACGCTGAAGGGAAATTCCAGTAGATTTCATTGCAGCAAATTCATAGTTTTCAGAAAGTGTACCAAAAGTCATCAATGAGGCCAAAAGAACAGAAAGGGGAAGAACAAGAGGGATCAATTTGGGAGAGTAATAAATCAAAAATTTCCCAATTATTAATACATCAAGGCCTTTACCCGCCAACTCATCAATGAACAACCAAAAGGTTTGTATTATAAAAATAAACATACAGATCGCAAAGACACTGATCAGACGTGTCAAATAACTTGTTAAAATATAGCGATCTATAATTTTCACTTTCCTTAGTTGTTTATGTAGTAGTCTGGATATTTGTTGGCATCAAAAGTAAAAAGACCATCAGCTAATTTGGTATTAGTTTTTATGTTTTTAAGAGTAAGGGTAGTACGGGTGTCTCCTTTACCAATTTCTATAAGCCGATAGATTATTTTTGTCCGCATATCGATCCCCAATAAAAGGTATTTCAGATCATTGTTTTCCTCACTCGGTAGGAGCTTGACAAACTGAATAGGTCGCCCTTTAACGTATTGTTTGATGTCCCATTGATAGGCATATCCAGTTTTATAAAATACCAAGAGTTGGGTAGGGTTAATTCCAAAATCGGCATCATCTTCTTGGGAGCTAATGGTGATTTCTTCATTTTCTGGAACGATAGTGTAGGTGGTTTTTCCATCAAAAAGTTGCTCGTTTCCCAAAAAGTTAATTTTGTAACGATCTCCACTTATAGCGGCATTACCATTGGTTTCTTGTCGTATATTTTCAGTTCTGTTTTCCAGGACATAGGTAAAATCAAAACTCATATTTTTGAAAGAAGCTATGGTAGCTGATACTTCATTCAAAAGTTTTTCCGCCTCTTCTGGCCCTTGAGCGCTGAGAAAAAAACTGCTCAATAGTAAAAGGTTTAGTATTACTTTTTTTTTCATTAGTCAATTGCTTTAATAGTTCAGTTTCTAGGAACAGATTTAATTTTAAAGATTCTTGGTACTACTCATTTTATAGCGCTTCATTATCTAGTAGCCGATCTAATGCTGCAAGATCACTTATTAACACTTGTCTGGCTTTGCTTCCCTCAAAGGGTCCTACCACACCAGCAGCTTCCATTTGATCGATGATTCTACCTGCCCTGTTGTACCCTAGTTTTAATTTTCTTTGCAGTAAAGAGGCAGAACCCTGTTGAGCGGTAACAATCACTTCTGCTGCTTCGCGAAAAAGCTCATCGCGTTCTCCCGCATCTAAATCTAAACTTGAGCTGGACTCCTCTCCGACGTATTCGGGAAGATTGTGAGCGCTTACAAAACCTCTTTGTCCACCAACAAAAGAAGCAACACGTTCTACTTCTGGAGTGTCTACAAAGGCACATTGGATACGCGTCAATTCATTTCCTTGGGTGTACAACAGGTCTCCTCTTCCGATCAATTGATCTGCACCTCCACTATCAAGTATGGTTCTAGAATCAATTTTGGAAGTAACCCTAAATGCTACGCGAGCAGGGAAATTAGCTTTAATGATACCAGTAATTACATTTACAGAGGGACGCTGTGTAGCAATAATCAAGTGAATTCCAATAGCTCGGGCCAGCTGAGCTAATCGGGCTATTGGGGTTTCTACTTCTTTCCCAGCAGTCATTATGAGGTCTGCAAACTCATCGACAACAAGAATGATATAAGGTAAATAGCTGTGTCCCTCCTTTGGGTTGAGTTTTCGTTCTTTAAACTTCTTGTTGTACTCTTTTAAGTTTCGGCATAAGGCTTTTTTTAATAACTCATAGCGGTTGTCCATCTCAATACACAACGAGTTTAAAGTGTTAATTACTTTGTTGTTGTCTGTGATAATTGCTTCTTCTGCGTCAGGTAATTTTGCGAGGTAGTGTCGTTCAATTTTACTGTAGATGTTCAATTCTACTTTTTTGGGATCGACCAATACAAATTTTACTTCAGCGGGATGTTTTTTGTAGAGTAGGGAGGTGAGTACTGCGTTAAGACCTACAGATTTACCTTGGCCTGTTGCTCCTGCCATTAAAAGATGTGGCATTTTGGCTAAGTCTACCACAAAGGTTTCATTGCTAATGTTTTTTCCCAGCGCTATGGGCAGTTCCATCTCTGCATTTTGGAACTTGGCAGAAGAGATGACTGAACGCATGGAAACAATACTCGGTTTCTGATTTGGGACTTCTATTCCAATCGTTCCTTTTCCTGGTATAGGTGCAATGATTCGAATACCTAATGCCGCTAGTGATAGTGCAATATCATCTTCTAAGTTTTTAATTTTTGAGATTCGAATTCCCGCATCGGGTACAATTTCATAAAGGGTAACTGTGGGACCGATTGTAGCCTTTATATTGGATATCCCAATTTTGTAATTGTTTAGTGTTTCAACAATTTTATCCTTATTAGCTTCAAGCTCCTCTTGATTGATGGTAATGCTACTGTCTCCATAATTTTTTAAAAGCTCTATGGTAGGCATTTTATAGTTACTCAATTCTAGAGTAGGATCAAAAAAACCTTGTTTTTCAACAAGTCCTTTTGCTAATTGATCCTCTAGTGTTTCTTCCTCTGAGGTTTCTACCTCCATGACGAGGTTTTCTTTTGATTCCATAACAGGGTCTGAAGAAGTAATTTCGTCTTCAAGCAGCGCTTCACTTTCAGTACTAGAGGGAACTTCTGCTTCCATTTCACTTTTCGACTCTTCAAATTCCATGGAAAGAGTATTTTCATTCTCTAGCTCTTCATCGGTAGGAGCATCCTTGGTTTTGGTAATAATAGTTTTCCACCACAAATTCATTTTCTCTGGGGTCCATTCTAACTCGATCACGATAAAACATAGAAAGAAAAAGAGTAATACTGCTAAGATTCCAATTCTTCCGATATAAGCACTAAAAAACAAGTTGATTTCATAGCCAACTATTCCAGAATAGAGTGGCTCACTAGGAAAAAAATATCCCAAAGCCAGTGAAAACCAAAGTAGGTGAGCGATACCCCAACCCCAATTGGATAGTAAGGTATTGGTTTTTTGATCAAAAAAAAGTTTAACACCTGTTAACCCGATAAGGTATGGAAAGAAAACTGCAGCTAAACCAACCCCTTGGTAGATAAAAAAATGACTTACCACAGCTCCAATTTTATTGAGAATATTTTTTGCTGCGACAGTTTTATCAAAAAAGGCATCAAGGGTACTGTAATCTGCTTTCCAATGAAGTAAATAAGATGTGAAAGCGAGGGCTAAAAGAAACGCTAACAAAAACAACCCTCCTCCAAACAGTACTTGGCGCTGGCGAATGATTTTTGGATCTGTAGGTTCTCGTTTCTTTTTTTTTGGCATTCGTTTGCTTTGTTAAACAAAAATACGAATTCAATTGCAAAGAAAAGCATTAAAATGAGATTGCTAAGGTAAGTTGTTACACTCTGATTAGATCGAGAAAAAATGATATTAAAAACAACAAAACCCGATTATAAATCGGGTTTTGTACACTTAATTTTAGTGAAATTTTACTTCAAATCAAATCGATCTGCATTCATGATTTTATTCCAAGCAGAGATGAAGTCTGAAACAAACTTATCATTGCTGTCATCTTGAGCATAAAATTCTGCAAGAGCTCTCAATTCAGAATTAGAACCAAAGACAAGATCTGTTCTTGTGGCTGTTCGAACCTCTTCTCCTGTTTTGCGATCTTTGGCTACATAACTGTTATAGCCTGTACTGCTCCAAGTCACATCCATGGATAGTAAGTTCTTGAACCAAGAGTTGTCAAGTTTTCCTTCGGTCCAGACTCCTTCGCCAGTGTAGGAAATACCCATTGCGCGTAGACCTCCTACTAAAACTGTCATTTCAGTTGGTGTGAGTCCTAGCAATTGTGCTTTGTCAAGCAAAATCTCTTCGGGACTTACAGCAAATTCTTTTTCTGAATAGTTTCTAAAACCACAAGCTTTAGCTTTGAGCAATTCAAAGGAATCAATATCTGTGTTTTCTTGAGATGCATCACCACGACCAGTAGTTGACTCAACGGTAACTCCACTAGCGTTTTCAATAGCTACAGCACCTCCAAGGACGATGACGTCTGCTACACTAGTATTGTGTTTTTCAGCCAGTGTCTCGTATACAGCAAGTACCTTGGCTAGTTGTTCAGGTTTATTTACTTCCCAGTTTTTTTGGGGCTCTAAACGAATACGAGCTCCATTGGCACCACCACGATTATCAGATGCTCTAAAAGTACTCGCACTAGACCAAGCAGTGTAAATCATTTCTTGATTACTTAAACCACAGTTTGCCAAGGCATCACGAAGGGTTTTTTCTTCGCTAGAAGTAAGCATTTTACCCGTTGGAGTAGGGTCTTGCCAGATGTATTCTACGTTTTTGTAGTCTCCTGTAACATAATTGGTTTTAGGTCCCATATCTCTGTGTAAGAGCTTAAACCACGCACGTGCAAAAGTTTCACCAAATTCATCAGGATTAGCTAAAAACCGTTCGCAGATAGCTTTATACTTAGGATCCGTTTTTAATGACATGTCTGCAGTTGTCATCATGGGGAGTACTTTTTCATTACTACCATCAACTTGAGGTACGAGATCTTCTTCTGCACAGTCTATGGGATGCCACTGCCACGCTCCTGCTGGACTCTTTTTACATTCCCACTCGTATTTGAAGAGTAGTTCCAAATATCCCATATCCCATTGAGTTGGGTTTGTTGTCCAAGGACCTTCTATACCACTTGTAATAGTGTGTACACCTAGTCCTGAAGCGTATTTATTTTTCCACCCCAGTCCCATTTGTTCCATAGGTGCTCCTTCGGGTTCTGCCTCTACAAGAGCGGCATCACCAGCACCATGTGCTTTACCGAAGGTGTGTCCTCCTGCTGTTAGCGCTACTGTTTCTTCATCGTTCATTGCCATGCGCTTGAAGGTTTCTCGAACATCCTGAGCAGATAAGGCTGGATCAGGATTTCCGTTTGGACCTTCAGGATTGACATAAATAAGTCCCATTTGCACTGCTGCAAGTGGATTTTCTAGGGATTGTCTTGTGTCACCGTAGCGGTTGTCGCCCAGCCATTCGTCCTCTGCACCCCAGTAGATGTCTTTTTCTGATTGCCAGATGTCTTCTCTACCTAGTACAGTTCCGTGGTTTGGTCCTCCCATATCCTCAATGGCTACATTACCTACCAAAACAAGAAGGTCTGCCCAGGAAAGTTTGTTGCCATATTTTTCTTTAATGGGCCAAAGTAACCTACGTGCTTTATCCAAATTCCCGTTATCTGGCCATGAGTTCAGCGGGGCAAATCGCTGTGCACCCGTTGCAGCTCCTCCGCGTCCATCTCCTGTGCGGTAGGTTCCGGCTGCGTGCCAGGTCATACGGATGAAAAAAGGACCATAGTGTCCGTAATCTGCAGGCCACCAGTCTTTAGAGTCTTTTAGCATCACTTTGATGTCATTTTTGACTGCTTCTAAATCTAATTTTTTTACTTCTTCTTTGTAATCTAACTCAGAAAAAGGGTTACTTCTTTCACTGTGTTGGCGAAGAATATCTAAGTTAAGTTGATTGGGCCACCAATCTTTGTTTTGCGTCCCTAAGTTGGGAGTGGTTGTTGAACCGTGAAAAGGGCATTTGCTTTCGCTCATAATTAAATTTTTTTCTAAAGTAAGAAACCCATGTGAAGTAAATCGAATTTGGGTTTCGGATTTACTTATGATTTTATAGATTTTTCTTATTCCTTTAATTTAGCAATTTTAATGCTAAGGGCGGCATAAAACAATGTCATCAAAGGGCTAAGCCAATTAAAAATGGCAAAGAAAAAGTATTCACCTACACCTACTCCTAAGACACCAGATTGATAGGCACCACAGGTATTCCAAGGTATTAATACTGAAGTTACAGTTCCGGAGTCCTCAAGCGTTCGGCTCAAATTTTCTGGAGCCAAGCCCCGATCTTTATAAGCTTTAGCAAACATTTTTCCTGGAATAACAATAGACAAATATTGGTCTGAAGCTGTTAAGTTGATTGCTAAACAGGAAGCCACAGTACTTGCAAATAATTGAAAGGTGTTTTTTGCCCACTGTAAAAGTGCATTGCTTATTCTAGCAAGTGCTCCTATGGCATCCATGATTCCACCAAAAACCATAGCACAAATGATCAACCAAATGGTTCCCAACATTCCTTCCATACCTCCTGAAGTAAACAAATCATTGAGTAAAATATTTGAGGTGGTAATTTCAGTGGAGACAGAGATTGCATTCATTATACCCTTATAAGCTACAGAAGTAGTCAGCAGTTTAGAACCAGTAATTTCCAGAAGAATTTGTGGTTGAAAAAGTAAGGCAAACAATCCACCTAGCAAGGTGCCTACTAATAAAGCCACTAGTGGAGGCGTTTTTTTAATAATTAATACAATGACACTTATTGGAACTAAAAAAAGCCAAGGGGTAATTGAGAATTTTTCGTTAATAGCCCGAATTAGCTCCTCAGTATCCGCAGTTCCGGAAGTTGATTGAGTAAAGCCCAATATTAAAAAAACGATTAGTGTTATCACAATACTGGGTATTGTGGTGTAAGTCATATAGCGTATATGGCTGAAAAGTTCTCCTCCTGCCATAGCTGGAGCAAGGTTGGTCGTATCCGAAAGAGGAGAAAGCTTGTCTCCAAAATAAGCACCAGAAATGACAGCACCGGCAACCATACCTACAGGGATTTCCAAAACAGTGCCGATACCTATTAACGCAATACCTACTGTTGCAGAAGTAGTCCAACTGCTTCCAGTTGCTAAGGAAATAATTGCGCAAATAACAATACAGGCTGGTAAAAAGATACTAGGATGTATTATTTGAAGTCCGTAATTAATCATTGCAGGAATAATTCCACTGATCAACCATGTCCCTGCAAGAGCTCCTACAAAAAGTAGAATGAGTAGTGCTCCCGTTACAGATTGTAAATTTTCTGCAACCTTATTTATCATGGTCTCGTAAGGGACTTTATTTATAAATCCGACAACTGCAGCAACTGCACCGCCAAGAAGTAAAATAAATTGATTAGAACCACTCAGTGCATCATCGCCGTAAATCAGTACATTATAAGAGAGTAGACATACTAGAATTACAATGGGTAAAAATGCTACAGTGAGTGAGAGTTCTTTATTTTTCAATTGTATTTATTTCTTTGTGTACAAGTTTAAACATTTTAATTGATATGTGCCTTAGGATTGTTTTTTGCACAAAACCATAAAACCACTCCCTTCATCGAGTGAGAGAGAAAAAAAATCTTCTCTGCATTTGAGTTTTTCCATCAGTATAATAACCTTATCTTGATGAGACCTGGGCCAATCAGATTGAAAATTTAGATCATCTACTAAATAAAAACCTCCTGGTTTTACCATAGCTAATACTGCTTCCAAATCTGTGAATTTACCCGTCCATGTATCAGCAAAGATAAGATCAAATTGAGCTCCTTTGTTATCTTGAATCCACAAGTGGGCATCCTGATGAATCAATTGTACTCTAGGATCATTCCCAAATAAGCCAGCAGCGATTTTAAGATAATCCCGCTCTTTTTCAATAGAAATCACGCTTCCTTTTTTACCCAAAGCATCAATAATCCAACACAGAGAAAGACCTGTTCCGGTCCCCAGCTCCAGTACCTGTGGATTTTTTTTAGAAGCGGTTAAAAATCGGAGTAGAAGACCTAAGTCTTCTTGAGAGTACATTTCAAAATGAATTTTTTTCGATTTTTCTAAAATCTCGTAGTAGTACTTTGGAGTTAGATTTGGGGTGTATTTCATGATTTTAAAATTTTAATGTTATCCCAAGCCCCTTTTTATTGAGTATGGGTTTGATTTGGTAGGTCAGTTGGTGTTCTAGTCCGTTGTTGTAGGTCAAGATTGCTTTTTTCTTTTTGTTGTTTCCACTGTGAAAAAAAAGCAAACTCACTAGTGCAGTGGTAAAAGGAATCATTTTATGTTCGAGTCTTTTAGTTGTAAATAACCCTAAGCTGAGAATTCCAGTAGCGGAAGCAACTGTAAAATCTGTTCGCGATCTCTTCCAGTAAATGTATGCCAGTTCATTTTTTGATAGCAATGCATTTACTTCTTCTTGAATCAATCGTCTGTCGTTTTCATAGTATTGGTAGCCAGTTGTACCAAGAAATACAGTCATTTCTTGAGCGGAAAGTTTCGCAAAAATGATGAATAGAAAGAAGAGTAAAGAGGAAAAGAGTTTCATGATATTGGGGCGGCTTGGGATTCAAAGTAGGTCTAGGATAAAGGATAGTATTCTAATAAAGTATTTTTCTTTTTTGAAATTTATCGTTGATAATCAAGAACTAAATTGGTTTTTATATTGTAATGTTTTTCATAATTGATGGATTTGTAATGCTTTTAGTAAGATATAAAAAATTCGCTAAAAAAAGGAGAAACGATTGAAGTAGCTGAGAAACATTTGTATTTTTACGACCTAATAGAATTTGATATTATGAGTGTTTTTGATGTCGCTGTTATTGGTTCCGGACCAGGTGGATATGTAGCCGCAATTCGTTGTTCCCAATTGGGTTTAAAAACGGCTTTAATTGAAAAATATGAATCCTTGGGAGGGACTTGTCTTAACGTGGGTTGTATTCCTTCAAAATCGTTATTGGATTCTTCTCATCACTACGAAGAAGCAGTCAAACATTTTTCAGAACACGGTATTGAAATTAAAGGTGAAATTAAAGTCAACCTAAAGCAGATGATCGATCGTA
>Ga0255763_1002545_pt1 | contig 17224 bp, 18 predicted proteins | sample 041ome_2_FD_179963 | JGI IMG/M metagenome (GOLD analysis project Ga0255763, IMG submission 179963) | Coastal salt marsh microbial communities from the Groves Creek Marsh, Skidaway Island, Georgia - 041406US metaG (version 2) | ecosystem: Environmental > Aquatic > Marine > Intertidal zone > Salt...
GAATGCTATCTGTACGACTTCTTTAGCCACCCACTTAGAGAGGACCACTGTTCGACTCCGTTTGTGTCTCTGACTGCCCCTCCGACTCTCGCTCCAAGGCGAAAATAAACTCTTCGTCATAGCGATAGGTTCGCGCGAGTAATTTCATTTCTTGTGTCCTCTCACTACCCGACTCGATTTGGAAATCATGCAGGGTCACGACTCTTCCTAGATTAGCAACGCCGCTGACGAACATCCCAAAATCGTGATAACTGCCGACAAGTTCGATCTCAATTGGCAGCTCATAAAAGAATTCGCGCGCGGTCTCCTCCTGCAGTTGAATCCGTCTGAATTCGAGGCCGCTACCGAGGCCCGTCGCCGAAATATTGTCGACAAGACTTGGCACCTCAGCTGACGACGGTAATTGCCGCAAAAGTGTCTTAAAAGCTGAATCGAGTGCCTGAATCTGACCCTGCATGGCGCTGAGTTGAGAGGCTTCCATCGCTTTGAGACTAAACTCGCCGCGCAACTGCCACTCGCGTGCCTGCGCGTTTACAACTTTCAGATGTGTCGCAGAAAGAAAAAAGAAGTAGCCAATCGCAACGACAAGCAGTGCAATCATAATGAGTAAGAACTGACGAGCCACCGGAGGCCATTCGACAATCACATCGAGATCTGCAAGATCGGCGACGCCAAAATCCGAAAAATCAGACAGTATTGACTGCATACGGGTGGGGGATGGGGGAATTGGTCTCCCAACCTTGGGCCTCTTAACCATCGTGCTCGCCCTCCTCAATCGAGATTGCGAGTGCATGGCCTTCCCTCGCTTTCGCGAGCTCCACTGTCAGATTAAACACAAATCGACTAGCGTCTTCGGCAGCCTCAGAAACCTGCGCCTTGATGTCATTGAGGTCGGCATAACGAAATTCCTCAGAGCTTTCTAATCGCCGCATTAGCTCTGTAACTCCGGCATAAGAGTCCGACACCCCCACTATAATTATGACGTCGTCAGCGCGTTCCAGTGTTAAAAAATAGACCTCGTTTGGCAGGCTTTTCGCGAGTTCATCGAGTGCCCTGACAACCGTTGCGCGTTCTTTCTGAAGATCCGCAATTATGCGCATTCGATCTCGGACAGCGACCTGTCGTTCGCGCAGCAACCCGACCTCGGAGACGCGTGAATCTAAGTCGACTAGCTGTTGCTCCAGGACCCGATTGATCAAAATCTGCTGCGCCAATTGCTGAGCAAGAAACTCACTGGTCGCAAATACGACAATCGCTGCGATCATCACAGAGAGTAAAATTTGGCTTGTAAAAGTCCTCTTTATCGCGTCGTGGCGACGCTCGCGCCAAGGAAGCAAATTTATTTGCATCATGTCGAAGCTTCTCTCATTGCTAGACCGCAGGCGACCATTAACAGTGGGGCGTCCTGATTAACGGCGATTGGATCCACGCCTTCGCCCAATGCCATTCGCCTAAAGGGGTTTGCGCTCTTCACCTCGCACAAAAGTGAATCAGCCATCTCGTTAATTAAGCCCGCTTCTATTACGCCACTCACAAGGGCGCCCTCGCCTCCTAAATAGGCGAGGGAGAGTTCGCCCTCAACCTCATCGCTTGGCAGCTGACTTAGAGCGGTGCGTACTTGGTTAGCAGTTTCATTCGCGACGTCTCTGTAATGCCCGAGTCGCCCACTGCCAATGGCGGTTGTTACCTCAACTCTGGTTTCTTCTCTGGCCTCGAATTTGACTTTGAATTGGTCTCTGAATTGGTCTCTGAATTGATCTTTGAATTGCTCTTTAAGATAGGAGTCAAAGTCAATTTTTTCATGGCCCCACTCTCGATGGAGTTTGTGCCTTCCGTTATGGAAAAGGTGCACGCAGGAGTGGCCCGACTCGAGCAGTATGAGAGCAACGACGCCGAGTGATTGGCCCGTGGCTACTTGCAAGGGCAAACGAGTGCTTTGCATCAGTGCGCGCTCCAGCGCAAACGAGTCGAGGTCAACTGCATCGAGTCGAATCCCTGCCTGCTCTGCTATCCTCACTATGGGATCAAGCACATCAGCCTTACAGGCGACTAAAAGCATTTTTTGGTGAGCGATCGCGTGCGTACTCAACTCCTGTGGCGCGAGCGAGGGAGCAATTAGGTGAGAGGCAACGCCTGATGGGTTCGATTCAACAACCGCATAGTCGAGATAAACCTCATCTAGCGCATAGGGCAGTGCGCTGTCGGCCTCGGCAAGCATCCTGTCGTCGATTTCTCGCCGAGAGAGGGTGGCGTCGAGCATCGCGCTCTTGGTGAAAGCCGAGCTCGATTTTATGGCCAAGGACACCCGCTGCCCCTTCACTCCCATGCTTTTCACTACGTGCCCAAGGCACTGAGCAATATCCTGGATATCGCCTAGTGAGCCTAGTTCGGCAATACAAACCCCCTCGACTCGATGTTGACCGTCTCGTTTACTCAGGCTCACTAGTCGCACCTGTGTGTCCGTAAACTCTACTCCGACTTGGTACTGGCGTCGGCGCGTCCCAAACAGCTCGCTCAGAATACGTCTCATTTTTGGACCTTTGCCTATTTGCTCTACCGCATTATTTCAATATGTTTCAAAAATACCACTTAGCTAACATCGGCCTAAAATCACTCTTCGCGAGCGCTTGATGAAAAATCCCAGAAACGACGACCGCCTGTGCAAGTGCTTTAGCTCGCATTCGATGGCTTTTAGCGGAGCTACGGGGCGTGACAACCCCTCTGCCTTGGTACTACTCTAGTAGACCGCACCCTGTGGCGCCTGCTTTCGTCGATTTTCACCCTCGGGCATTGCCCCGTGTCGGGTGTATACTTGGGAAAACCATGAAGATTGGTGCTAATTCCGAGTCACACCAACTAGCGAGCGATAATCAACCGCGATGACGCCAGAGAAACGAAAAAGACGACTCCTAAAGGTCATGCGCTGGTTCGCACTCCTCTGCTTAGTGGCCGCGACCGGCGTGGTGATGATTGCAACGGCAGCCTACCTCTACCTTGCGCCTCTGTTGCCCTCAGCCGAAACCTATCGCAACGTTCAGCTCGAAACCCCTCTGCGCATTTATACAGCCGACGGGCTTCTAATCGATGAGATCGGCAACCGCCGTGATCCCGTCGAATTCGAGGAAATCCCTCAAGTGATGATCGACGCATTGATCGCGACCGAAGATGCTCGCTTTTATTCGCATCCGGGTGTCGATTTTCAAAGCCTCATTCGCGGTTTCTACGGATTTATACGTGGCGTAAATATGGGTGGTGGCAGCACTATTACGATGCAGCTCGCCAACAACCTCTCTTTCGACAGTGACAATGTCTATCTGCGTAAATTCAAAGAAATCCCCTTCGCTCTGCAGATTCAACGTGAACTGAGCAAAGAAGAAATTCTTACCCTCTATTTGAATACCATCTATTTCGGGGCTGGCGCAGACGGAATCGGCGCCGCCGCCTTTGTGTACTACGGCAAGCGACCATCAGAATTGACCCTCGCCGAGGCCGCGATGATGGTGTCATTGCTACCCTGCCCGTCGACATGTAATCCGCTGAGCAATCCTACTCGCTCCATTGAGCGCAGAAGAACGCGCCTACGAAACATGGTGAAAGAAGGCATGATTACCGAGCAGGAATTTGCACTCGCCGATGCCGAACCAGTAAGCGCTACTCGCCATAATCGTAATATCGAAGTGAACGCGCCCTACATCGCCGAGATGGTTCGCCAGCAACTCTATGAATTGTATGGCGAGGCAACTTACACGCAGGGCTTCGAAGTGATTACTACAATCGATTCTCAGCGCCAACGCGAAGCCAACGCAGCACTTGTTAATGGCTTAGAGAATTATTATGACAAGCGACATGGCTATCGCGGGACCACGACAAATCTTCCGCCGCTCCCTGGCGAAGACCAATCCGAGCTGCGCGCGCGCTGGCTCGAGGCGCTCGAGCCTGTGCCTGATTACGGCAATCAACAGCCTGCGATTGTTTCCGCGGTTGAGGCCCGCAGTTTTAACGCGTTATTGGGCGACGGGTCAGAAATCACAGTGCCTTGGGAGGGAATCGCCTGGGCATACGCATTTCGCAGCCGAAATGAGGCATGGCCTCCGCCTCAAACCGCGAGCGACGTCGTAAGCTTGGGAGACCTAATACGCGTCCGCCAATCCAACGACGGATGGGAACTTGGCCAAGTACCCGAGATTCAGGGCGCACTTGTCTCAATGCGCCCTTCCAATGGCGAACTCGTCGCACTCGTCGGAGGCTATGATTTCCGCCGAAGCCAGGTAAACCGCGTGCTAACTCCGCGCCCGCCTGGATCCAATTTTAAGCCATTTGTCTACGGCGCGGCCTTAGAAAACGGGTACACAGCGGCAACGCTAATTAACGATGCTCCGCTAACCCGGGGGGACTACAGGCCCAATAATTTCGAGAATAATTTTCTCGGACCCGTGACTCTTCGATTTGCACTCAAAGAATCACGCAACGTGCCTGCCGTCAGGCTCTATGATCAGCTTGGCTCCGATAAAGTATTCGCTTTTGCCAAAAAGTTTGGCCTCCCGGTTGAAAATTTTCCGCGCAATGACCTCACCGTTGGCCTCGGTAGCAGCGACGTACAGCCCATTGAGATCGTTACCGCCTATGCCTCACTCGCAAATGGAGGCTACAAAGTCGAGCCCTGGTTTATACGTGAAATTTCTAACTTGGATGGCGAGCAATTTCGCGCGCAGCCGGTCGCCGTTTGCGAGAACTGCGCCCAATCGAGCACCTCGTTGATCGAGGCGGCGACTAACACTGAAGTCGGGGAGCAAGAGCTACTAACACAACCTGCACCGCGCATAGTCGACCCACGCGTGGCCTTCATACTAAACACGATGCTGCGGTCTGTGGTTGTCGAGGGCAGTGGCGCGCGTGTACAACGAGAGATCGGCCGTTCTGACCTTATGGGGAAAACAGGCACAACGAACGGGCCGCGCGAGCTTTGGTTCTCGGGCTTCAACAAGGAGCTTGCGACGACGGTTTTTGTAGGATTTGATACGCCCGAGCCCTTGGGCGAGCGCGAACAGGGAGCCACAATCGCTGTTCCAATATGGATCGACTATATGAAGGCAGCTCTCCAAGGCACGCCTGAAAGCATTATGGAAAGGCCCGATGGCATTGAAGACCGTTTAATCAACAAGGAGACTGGAGAGCCTGCACTGCCTGGCTCCCCCAATGCAGTATTTGAGTTTTTCCGCAGCGAAAACGCGCCAAGCGCTCAGCCAAGCGCTACGACAGATTCGACTACCAAAGAAGAAGCTGTTGCCACTGAAACTATTTTTTAGACATAAAAAAAACGCCCTCGCGTATTTTCCACAAGGGCGCCTTTCTGACCTGAAATGCAGGTTACGAGTCTTAGACTCGACGCGAACCAAATCGCTTCTTGAAGCGATCCACGCGACCACCAGTGTCGAGGATCTTTTGCTTGCCCGTGTAGAACGGGTGACACTGTGAGCAGACATCGATAAGAATGTCCTGCGCCAGTGTTGAGCGGGTTTGGATGACGTTACCGCAGCTGCAGGTAGCCTTCATCGCGTCGTATGTTGGGTGAATCTCTGGCTTCATGGGTCGTTCCTCTAATGGATGTCGCGACAGCGGGGCGAGGTCTTCGGCGGCGCTGCACCACATCTTATTTGATGCCGTGGTTGGGATCAGCCTTACTGATCGGGTCGCGCATTCTAGCAGACAAGGCCAAAGACGCAAGAGTTTATAGTCTAAAGGCTACTCGCGCGCCTCCCTTAGCTGCTTATGATTTTGCACGGCCTCGCGCATGATACGGCTAAAAAGCTCATCGACGAGGCTTGCGTTAAGCCCAAGATCATCAGCCAAAGCACGAAGGCGCTCTAGCTTCTCAGCTTCACGAGCACCATCGAAGGGCTCGAGGTCCATAGACGCCTTTAGCTCACCTACGCGCTTAGTCTTGGCAAAACGCTTAGCCAATACCTGCAGCAACTCTGCATCGATCGAGTCGATATCATCGCGTAGTATTAAGAGTTCGGCGGGAACCGATGCTGAGCCCATAGCTATTTCCTTAGTCGAGGGTCGAGGCTGACCCGGTCTCGCGTGCAAAGCTACGTCAGACCGAGGGTATTTCTCGATAGGCGCACAAAAATAAGGTCGCAATTAAAGCTGGCGACGCCTAAGAGTATATACGATCGCTCGGCGCTGAGAAGTGCCACTAGCAAGCCTGCTACAATGCCTCTAAACTCCTGCGGCTTCGGTACCTGCCTTAGCAGCAAAAATGAAAAGCCTTACCGAGCTAGGTGAGCTTTGCCGTTTCTCGCGAGAAGAACACTCACCCAGCGGCCCATTGAGCAACGTAATGACGCAAGACGATAGCAACGCGACGACACCAAACGGCCTCGACCTGCACACAAAAGGCTCAGCTTCTGTGTTCTATCGCGTTGCTGTGCCCTCTCCACTCCGTCGTGTGTTTGACTATCTGCCTCCTAAATCACCCCCTGAGCTAACGCGCAGCTCAGTCACAACTGCGAACACTGCACCGGCTCAACCAGGGACGAGGGTTCGCATTCCCTTTGGTGCGCGCAAAGTGACTGGCATCATACTCGAGGTCGTCTCTGAAACCGATGTGCCTCACGCAAAACTTCGCCATGCTGATTCGGTGCTCGATACAGAGCCCCTGTTTAGTCCTGAGCTGCTCGCCCTCTTGCGCTGGGCTGCTGACTACTATCAGTGCCCTGTTGGCGAGGTGTTCGCCGCGGCGCTTCCCGCGAGGCTGCGTGCAGGCGAAGGCATTGAGGCTAAGCAGGAGCGCTGGCATACCCCCTTGGCGAAGGCTGGGAAAGAAGATAAGAACGCGGTGGAGTCTCTGCTCTCTCGGTCGCCTCGCCAGCTCGCCCTTTATCGCCTGCTCCTCGAGCAGGGCCCCCTGCTTACCGAAAACATTCTACTCGCAGGTTTTGGTAGGCCGATGCTGCGTAAACTGCAAGAGCGCGGTCTCGCAGAGTGTCGCGCTGAAGCCCCCGCGGCACGAGGAAAATTCGACTCTTCGAAATCATTAGTCAATCCTTACGCATCAGCACTTACTCTCAATGCAGAGCAAGCCGAGGCTGTCGCTCAAATTACGGCCCGCCCGCAAAAATTTGGTTGTTTCCTGCTCGACGGCGTTACCGGCTCCGGCAAAACTGAAGTCTACATGCGCGCTATGGCACAGCAGCTCGCGCTCGGGCGCCAGTGTCTAGTGCTTATTCCTGAAATCGGGCTCACGCCACAAACCATCGCTCGTTTCACTCAGCGTTTCAGTTGCCCTGTAGTTGCTTTGCATTCGGGGCTAAATGAAAGTGAGCGCCTGAGTGCCTGGGCGCGCGCTCGAGAGGGCAGCGCCGGCGTGATTATTGGGACACGTTCAGCGCTATTCACGCCGCTCGCGGTGCCGGGGCTCATTATCTTAGATGAAGAACATGACCCATCTTTCAAGCAGCAAGACGGCTTTCGCTACTCTGCTCGAGACCTCGCAGTCATGCGTGCACACGCAGAGGGCATGCCGATAGTTCTTGGGTCAGCAACGCCGAGTCTTGAGACATTGCATAACGTGAAAGCAGGAAAATTCGTCCATCTCCATCTGCCTAATTCGACGGCGGCAGTTCCGCGCGCGGCAATAGAACTCATCGACGTCGCCGAAAAGCCTCTGCAGGAGGGGTTTTCGGAAGCGGCACTTGCACGGCTTCGGCAACACCTAGGCAACGGCAATCAGTGCCTCGTCTTCATCAATCGCCGTGGCTATGCCCCCGTGCTCAACTGCACGACCTGCGGCTGGAGCTCCGAGTGCGACGCTTGCATTTCACAAATGACGGTCCATCGAACCCCTCCGCGTCTGCGTTGCCATCACTGCGGCGTAAGCGTTGCACTGCCGCGCACCTGCCCCCACTGCAAATCGGCGACGCTAGATACAATGGGTTTGGGAACCCAGAAGGCAGAAAGCTTCCTGCAGCGTCAGTTCCCCAACACGCCCATCATTCGCGTCGATCGAGACTCCACTCGCGGCAAGGAAGGATTGAGTAGGGCACTCGAAAGAGTCGAAAGCGGTGAGCCATGCATTCTGCTCGGCACTCAGATGCTCGCTAAGGGGCATCATTTCCCAAACATTACTCTCGTTGTCATTCTCGAAGCCGATGGTGGGCTATTTAGCGCGGACTTCCGCGGTCAAGAGCAAATGGCACAGCTAGTGACTCAGGTCGCGGGTCGAGCCGGCCGCGCCGAGCGCGCGGGAGAGGTATTGCTGCAAACCAAACACGCCGCCCATGAAACGCTCCAAGCGCTGAGTAATGAAAGCTATGCGCAGTTCTCTCAGCGCCAACTCGATCAGCGTTTGCTCGCCTCGCTGCCGCCCTTTGCGCATCTCGCTCTTTTACGCTTCGATGCCACTGATCCGGCCGCTGCAATGGGTTTCGCAGAAACCGCCGCACAACTGAGTGTCCAGCTGTCGGAAGATCCACGCCTTGTCGTGGACATTCTTGGACCAATGCCTGCACCGATGGAAAAACGCGCAGGCCGTTTTCGCGTACAATTGCAGCTCAAGAGCGAACGCCGCGGTCAGCTGCAGGATCACCTAAAAAATCTGATCGCTAATCTAGATCAGGTCAAAACACCGCCGCGCTTGAGATGGAGTGTCGATGTTGACCCGCAAGACATGATTTAGGCCACGACCCCTTGACCCCACCGGTAACTCAAGGAACGCGCCCTCTAGGAGCACGCTAAAGAACCGATAACGAGACAATAACTGCAAGAGCCTGAAACGCATGACCCAAGACTTCGCCAAAATCAGACCCGAGCCTTTGCTTGAGCGAAAGGCCGTGCAAGCGCCACCCAGCTGGTCGCTGCTCGTCTCAGGCGTCGCCATTGGCATCGTCGTCGGTATCTTGGGCTGTGTCTTGCTCTACCTTTCGGGCGCCGTGCCGCCCATGCCAACAGCAAACCCGCTCGCAGCAAGCCCGGCGATCCAAGCCGAACAGAGCGCCTCAATAAGCCGTGCGGCGATCGCTGCAGACGCAGCCGAGATAGAGTCGATTGAGGCTAAACCTGAGCTCACGATGGATTTCTATACCGCCCTGCCCGACTATCAGGTCGTCGTCCCCGACACGCAGGTCGAACTCACAGAGCAGCAGCGCACGCGCGCCTCTGCCCCAGAACAGCAGTTTGCGACGGGGTATCTACTCCAGTCTGGGGCATTTCAGCAGCGTGCACTCGCCATGGCGGAGGTAGCGCATCAACAATCACTTGGTATTAATGTCTTCATCACAGAAGAGATCCTTCCGGGACGCACCCTGTTTCTTGTGCAATCGGGCCCCTATATGACAAGCACGAGTCTTGCCGTTGCCGAAACGGCGTTGCGCAATAACAATATCTCGAGTCTTCGATTGAGCGTAGAGCAAGCCGAGACGAGACGTTAATCTCGGTTCAGTAGACCGACCATGGCCGCTCACGTTTTTGCACTAGATTCCCTCCTTAGGATTGATTTTCACCCGCTCAGCCCCATCTCTGACATTCTAATCTAAACTAAGCCTATCACCGCGCTTCTCGCCGGAGCGGAGGGTTCTCAGCGAAGTTTTTTAGTCTGGGATCTTAGCTACAAGAATTGAGATCGGCATTACAGGCATTAGACTCAAACCTAGTCTGATGCGTTAACTGGCGAATCATCGCCGCAGTAGGAGAGTTAACTTGGAACAGTATGATGGCACCACGATCGTCTCGGTCCGCCGAGGCAACAAGGTTGTAGTCGGCGGGGATGGGCAAGTCTCGCAGGGCAATACAGTTATGAAGGGCAATGCTCGCAAAGTGCGAAGACTTTACAAAGACCAAGTCATCGCTGGTTTTGCCGGCGGCACAGCAGATGCCTTTACGCTGTTCGAGCGCTTCGAAGAACAGCTCGAAAAGCATCAGGGCAAGCTGGTACGTGCCTCTGTCGAGCTCGCTAAACTGTGGCGAACTGAACGCTCGCTCCGCCGCCTCGAAGCACTGCTTATTGTTGCCGACAAAGACGCCTCGCTAATCATTACCGGCAACGGCGACGTAATTGAGCCCGAGGAAGGTATTATGGCCATAGGCTCGGGCGGCACTTTCGCCATGGCTGCAGCGCGCGCCTTACTCCACAACACTGATCTCGATGCAGAAGACATCGTCCGCAAGAGTCTCACCATCGCCGCTGATATCTGCGTGTATACCAACCACAACCATACAATAGAAGAACTTGAGTTTTAATCATGACTACCGACTTAGCGATATCGACAAACTCTGACACATCAGAGAATTCACGCAGCCTTGGCGCGTCAGTAATGACCCCACGAGAAATCACCTCCGAACTCGATAAACACATCGTTGGCCAAGCAAGCGCAAAGCGCGCGGTTGCCATAGCACTGCGAAACCGCTGGCGTCGGTTGAACTTGAGCGAAGAGCTTCGTCATGAAGTAACGCCGAAAAACATTCTTATGATAGGGCCGACCGGCGTCGGCAAAACTGAGATCGCACGCCGCCTGGCAAAACTCGCCCAGGCGCCTTTCATAAAGGTCGAAGCAACTAAATTCACAGAAGTCGGTTATGTCGGACGCGACGTCGAATCGATCATCCGCGACCTCGTCGATAGCGCGGTAAAAATGCAGCGCGAAGGCGAAATGCGCAAAGTACAAAGCCTCGCAGCTGACCGCGCGGAGGATCGCATACTCGACATCCTCGTGCCTCGAGCAAGCGACAGTGATGAAGCGGTGAGTGATTCAAGTGCCCGCCAAGTCTTCCGTAAAAAGCTCAGACAAGGAGAGCTTGACGAAAAAGAAATTGAAATTGCAATAGCGGATACGCCAGTCGGTGTCGATATCATGGCTCCTCCCGGCCTTGAAGACATGACAAGTCAGCTAAAAGACATGTTCTCGTCTATGCAAAATTCAAAGAAGCGCTCACGTAAATTGCCGATTAAGGTGGCCCTCAAAGTCCTTAAAGAAGAAGAGGCGGCAAAATTAATTAATGACGAAGAAATAAAAACCAGCGCCGTTGAGCTTGCCGAGCAGACGGGTATCGTCTTTATCGATGAGATAGACAAGGTCGCCAATCGCAATGACCAAGGCGGCGCAGGCGTATCTCGTGAGGGCGTCCAGCGCGATCTCCTTCCGCTTATCGAAGGCTCCACTGTTAACACCAAATACGGCAGCGTAAAGACAGACCATATCCTCTTTATCGCCTCTGGCGCGTTTCACCTCAGCAAGCCCTCCGACCTTATCCCTGAATTACAGGGTCGCCTGCCGATACGCGTCGAACTAGAGGCGCTTTCTGCGAACGATTTCGAACGTATCCTCGCCGAACCTAATGCCTCGCTTACCGAGCAGTATCAGGCACTACTCGCGACGGAGGGGCTCGACCTAGAGTTTACCGAAGACGGCATCCGCACCATTGCCGAAACCGCATGGCAGGTAAACGAACGCACAGAAAATATAGGCGCACGTCGCCTGCACACCGTGATGGAGCGATTGTTAGAGGAAACCTCTTTCGCCGCGTCGGACTTAGCCGTTGGCAAGGGTCGAGTCGTGATTGACCGAGAATTCGTGTTGCGCCAGCTCGACGAGCTCGCCAAAGACGAAGACCTCAGCCGCTATATCCTCTAAGTCGAGATGGCATAGCCCCCACACGAAGATGTAACAAGGACTACTTACGGTGACGCCAACGACGATAAAATTGCACAGGAAATCTAAGGTTCTCGAACTCGGATACGAGGATGGTACGACTTATCAACTCGAGGCTGAACTTCTGCGCGTGTATTCGCCGTCCGCTGAAGTGCGTGGTCATGGCGTGGGACAAGAAATTTTACAAGTTGGCAAACGTCATGTTGGGATAAGCGCCATCGAGGCGGTAGGGAATTACGCGATCAGGCCCACTTTCGACGATGGGCACAATTCTGGAATTTTCAGCTGGGAGACACTCTTCGATCTGGCTACCAATCAAGCCGCCCGCTGGGAAGACTACAACGCGCGCATCAATGCTGCAGGCGCAAGTCGTGAGCCTTTGCCCGCCGACACTCAGGTCATCAAGTTCATCCCTTCCTCGTAATAGAGCACTAGCGGATGATTACCACCCGCGAAAGGTTTAGAATGCTCTCATCGATCGAGCAGACCACTACTATTGACCACAAAAAAAGAGACGCCCATGAACGAGAAGAACTCGGCATCTGACACCACCCACTTTGGTTACGAGACCGTTCCCATTGCCGAGAAAGAGCAGCGCGTCGGGCAAGTATTCCGCTCGGTCGCTCAGCGCTACGACATCATGAATGACTTGATGTCGCTCGGCACTCATCGCCTGATGAAGCGTTTCACGATCGAACTCAGTGGACTTCGCAAAGGGCACAGGGTGTTGGACCTCGCCGGCGGAACAGGTGATTTTAGTCTCCGTTTCTCACCGATCGTTGGCGCTGAGGGGCAGGTGATTCTCGCCGATATCAATGAGGCCATGCTCGCCGTAGGCCGTGACCGAATTATCGATAAAGGCGCCGATTTTAATGTCGACGTCGCACAGGTTAATGCCGAGGCGCTCCCGTTTGCAGACGACACCTTCGACTGCATTACCATTGCCTATGGCCTTCGCAACGTCACAGACAAAGACGCCGCACTGCGCTCAATGCTCAGGGTGCTCAAACCCGGTGGCCGTGTGCTGGTACTCGAATTTTCGAAACCTCAGAATGAAATCGTGCGCAAAGGCTATGATGCGTTTTCGAAACTTTGGCCGCTCGCGGGCAAAGTCATCGCCAATGATTCTGCCAGCTATCAATACCTTGTTGAGTCTATTCGTATGCATCCCGATCAAGAGACTCTGCTCGCGATGATGCAGGAAGCTGGCCTCGTCGACTGCAAATACCATAATTTGATGAATGGCGTCTGTGCGATTCACGTCGGGTTCAAAGCGGCGTAAGCCGCTTCAAACGCCATGAGCCTCATCGGTATTCTCGCCCTTTCGCCCCTCGAGCTTGTATTAAATAGGCTTATCGCGCACGACCCCCATACTGCCCAACGAGTTGAAGCATTCGATGGCAAATGCATTGAAGTCGTGATCGATTTTGGTACGCGCGCTCCCGAAAGTTCTAAATCCGTTTTAAGCGCTGATTTACCGTCAGGCGGAGCCTTGGGCAGTGCAAGCGTATGTGCAGTGTTCCGCGGCAAAACGATAAAACTCAATCTCGCGAGCAGCAGTGCACTGATGCAAACCCCAGATGCGGTGCTTCGGGGTAGCGCCTCGGCACTCATTGACCTGCTGCTCCAGCCCGCGCAGCGACGCGCTTTATCAAACCCCGCTCTTACGCTAAGTGGCGATGCTGATTTAATTCAGGCGCTTTATCATTTTACCTCAAGCCTCGATCTGCGGTGGGGTGATTACCTCGCTCCGTTTATAGGCAATGTTGCGAGTAACGAAATTGAAAGGGTTTGCAAAGAGGCGAACGAATGGGGACAAGAAACCCGCACCGCACTAACCGATACGGTCGACGACTACCTCGTTGAAGAGGCGAAGCTGGTACCCACCCGTTTTGAAGTGCACGAATTAAGAGATGGGATAGACGCGCTTCGCCTGCGCATCGATAGACTTGAGGCGCGGATTCGCTCGGCTGAAGGCTCATAGCCCAACCCATTTGAACTCTAGCGCTCGATCTCCCCAATTGTTCACACCTCACTTCGGTGCTATCTTTACGCGCTTTCAACCCATTCACTCTGATTTTGCTTTTTAAATCACAAAGACAGCGCCAAGGCGCGAAGCCATCGTGTCCTCAATCACTCGCCTACATAAGATACTCAGTGTCGCCGCAAAATACGGCCTAGAGGACTTTTTGCCCGCGAGTCGCTCGCGTGTAGTATGCAAACTTGCGCTACTCCCCTACCGACTGCTTGGCCTTTTTTCTAGTCGGCGCAGCGGCGACCGCAACACACGGTTAAGACTGGCACTAGAGGAACTGGGGCCCATTTACATAAAGCTTGGACAGCTGGTCTCCACTCGCCGAGACTTTCTTGATCCCGAGCTCGCCGATGAATTACAAGCACTGCAAGACAATGTGCCACCGTTCCCTATGCCCCCCATTGAGACCGTTGTCGCAGCCGCTCTCGGCGCTCCAGCCGACGAATTTTTCAAAAGTATCGATAGCGAGCCTCTCGCGTCCGCCTCAATTGCACAGGTATACGGTGCATCACTGCTAGACGGCAGTGACGTGATCATAAAAGTTGTAAGACCCGGCATCGAGAACGTAGTTAAGGCAGACATTCGCCTGCTGAAACGTCTCGCGCGTCTTATCGAAGGCGCCTCACAGCTTGGTCGCCGCCTGCGTCCTATCGAGGTTATTGCCGACTATGAAAAAATTATTCTCGACGAGCTGAACCTCCAATCCGAAGCCGCTAACACAACCCAGCTTAGGCGCAATTTCGAAGGCTCGACAGAGCTTTACGTGCCAAAAATCTATTGGGAATATACGCGCTCTACACTCTTGGTAATGGAGAGAATCGACGGCATTCCTGTTGCGAACATCGACGATCTGAATGCGCATGGCGTTAATCTAAAGCATTTAGCAGAGACGGGTGTAAACATCTTTTTTACTCAGGTTTTCGAGCACAATTTTTTCCATGCCGATATGCACCCCGGCAACATTTTTGTTGCTAAAACCGACGCCTCAATGCCCAAGTACATTGCGATCGATTGCGCGATTATCGGCTCGCTAACCGACAGTGACCAAGACTACCTAGCCAAAAACTTGCTCGCGATCTTTAAGCAAGACTATCGCCGCGTCGCCGAGTTACATGTTGCCTGTGGCTGGGTGCCGCCAACAACCCGCGTGCACGAATTCGAATCGGCGATCCGCTCAGTGTGCGAACCGATTTTTGAAAAGCCCCTGAGTGAAATAAGTTTCGGCCAGATCCTCGTGCAGCTTTTTGCGACCGCCGGCCGCTTCGACATGCAGGTGCAGCCCTCTTTGGTATTGCTGCAGAAGACGCTGCTCAATGTCGAGGGTCTCGGCCGCCAGTTGTATCCACAACTTGACCTCTGGCAGACTGCCCTACCCTTTTTGGAGCGATGGAACGCCAAGCGCCTCAGCCCTATGACACTTCTGCGCAAGTTAAAAGACAATCTGCCAGAACTACTTGAAGAGTTGCCCAACTTACCTCAGTTTCTTGCCAGCGCTGGCTCCCAGGGAAAGCAACTGGCGGCAATAAACGCGACTCTGCGCGAACAACAGGAGGAAGATGCGTTGCGACGTGCGCAATCGCGTCGTAGTGATCGATTACTCGCCGCGCTCATTGCCGCGGCCGCACTAGCAAGCACTAGTCCCTCCGCTCGCGAGGCAGTAGCGAACGCGCCTTCGTTACCCTTACTTGGCGCTGTCCTTATTGTCGCGTTTTTGTGTTTTAGACGCTGACAGAGGATACTAGCGTCATGGCTTCGTTTATCGATCAAATTCGCTTTGGCCCTGATGGGCTTATTCCCATCATTACGCAAGACGCCACGACAGGCGAACTGCTCATGGTCGCGTGGGCTAATGCCGAGGCAGTTACGGCATCGGCGGCGGAAGGTCGCGCGGTCTATTGGTCGCGATCGCGCAGCAAACTCTGGCGTAAAGGCGAAGAGTCAGGAAATGTTCAGCGCCTGATCGAAATGCGTCTCGACTGCGATGCAGACGTGCTATGTTATCGCGTGGAGCAACTTGGCGATATTGCCTGTCACACTGGTCGCCGAAGCTGCTTCTATCGGCGCTTGGAGGGCAACGAGTGGCAAACCGTCGAACCCATCCTGAAAGACCCACATCAGATGTACAAGAAATAGCCGGGATTGAGTATGAGCGATGTATTAGATCAGTTGGCTGAAACACTCGAACAGCGGAAACAAGCCAGCCCAGAAAGCTCTTACGTGGCGAGCCTGCACCATAAAGGCCTCAACAAAATTTTGGAGAAGGTCGGTGAAGAAGCAACAGAGACAATTCTTGCAGCCAAGGATTTAGATGCAGACCGCGAGTCGGCAGCGCTAAAGAAAGACCTCGTTTGCGAGACTGCTGACCTGTGGTTTCACTCGCTTGTCATGCTAAGTCATCTCGGCCTAAGCCACGATGAGGTGTTGGAGGAGTTGAGGAAACGTTTTACACTATCGGGACTGGCCGAAAAGGCCTCCCGAACATCTAAACCTGGGTAGCTCGCTGTATCGTTCTTGGGCCACTTATCCATGGCCTAAAAGCTGAGTAGCGACCGCCCCTGAGGAGAACAACATGGCCATCGGACCAATGCAATTAGTCATCGTATTACTTATCGTAATACTTCTTTTTGGCACGAAGAGAATCGCGAGCCTGGGAAGTGACCTTGGCGGAGCGCTAAAAGGATTCAAGAAGGCAGTCAAAGATGATGATGAACAGCCTTCTGCCGTTCAGGAGAAAGTCGCTGCCGACGAGACCAAAGAAGAGACCAAATAGCGATTTACTGACCAGCGAAGTGATCAGTCACAGCGCTGGCAGCATTACCCCGCTGCACGACTGTCGTCGTGTATCTTTACATGCTTGCTAGGCTTCTTGGCACTCAACGATGTTTAATATTTCACCTATGGAACTCATGCTTGTCTTTGTCGTGGCGCTGCTTGTCATCGGCCCAGACAAACTGCCGGGCGCCGTGCGGACGGGGAGCCTTTGGCTTGGCCGCTTCCGCCGAAGCTACAACAAGGTGAAATCAGAAATCGAGCGCGAGCTCAACACCGATGAGATTAAGCGCCAGCTTCATAACGAAGCGGTGCTCGAGGAGATAGAACAGGCGAAAGCCCATGTCAAAAAGATCGCAGATGAGACGAAAGTATCTGTCGACTCGCTTGTTACTAGTACCACTTTCGATCCCGGTGCATCTAGCGCAACCGAGTCGCAGCTGGTCAATGATCTGGAACGCAATTCGATAGCACCCGAACGATCGACTGCGCCCGGCATGGCCTCTACCGCTCAAGTTCAATCGAGCGACGATGAAGACACCCACAAGGAAAATGAGGACACGCCGTCGGCGACTGCAAACCCTCGCAAAAAACCAAGCTATGGGAAGGGGGTGAATCCTAAACTCGCGCAAACTCAAGAGTCGCCAACTGCTCGCGAACAGGCGGAGTAACCGATGTCTTCAGCTGAGCAGGCACAGGAACTTACCCTAATCGATCACTTGGTCGAACTCCGAGACAGGCTGCTTAAATGCCTTGCTGCGGTAGTCATCTG